>Ga0307410_10001383_pt1 | contig 10908 bp, 8 predicted proteins | sample 322Ometagenome_3_FD_203707 | JGI IMG/M metagenome (GOLD analysis project Ga0307410, IMG submission 203707) | Maize rhizosphere microbial communities from greenhouse at UC Davis, California, United States - 322HYB-O-3 | ecosystem: Host-associated > Plants > Roots > Rhizosphere > Soil | place...
CATATAATGGTATTCCGGTAACAGAATTCCTTTCAGAAGAAGTATTGCAAAAAGTTGCTGCTGATACTATGGTAGGCGGGGCAACCCTTACAGGTCTTTTAGGAACTTCTGCATGGTATGCACCAGGAGCTTCTGTAGCTTATCTTGTAGATAGTATTTTAAATGACCAGAAAAAAATGATTGCATGTTCTGTTTTCGTAGAAGGAGAATATGGTCAGAATGATATTTGCATCGGTGTACCGTGTATAATTGGTAAAAATGGAGTTGAAGAAATTCTTGATATTAAGTTAAACGATCAGGAGAAAGCGTTGTTTGCTAAAAGTGCAGACGCCGTTAGAGGGATGAATGACGCTCTAAAATCAATTTTAGTATAATGAAATTGGTAAAAAAAAGATAAGGCTGCACTTTTGCAGTCTTTTTTTTGAGATTAATTAATAAATAAATTGGTTAATCTTTTCGTAAATTATATATTTGCTCGGTTTAAAAAAAATGTTGTAATTCGTGATCTAGTTTTTTTGTTTTAAAAAAATCTGTCAGGGCTTATTTTATGGCACTTTAAAACAAAAACAAACAATAAAACATAATTAATTTTTAGTAATAATGCAGAATAAAGGACTTATTAAATTTTTCGCAATTCTATTTGCATTGGTAAGTATTTACCAACTTTCGTTCACTTACCTGGCAAGCAATGTCAAAAGTGAGGCTAAAGCTTTTGCAGGAGATAATCCTGATAAAGAGCTAAAATATTTAGATTCTATTGGTAAAGTAGAGGTGCTAAATCTTGGTTTTACGAGTTTTACTTACGATGAAGTAAAAAACAAACAAATCAATAAAGGTCTTGACTTAGAAGGAGGAATCAACGTTATTCTTCAAATTTCTATTAAAGACGTTTTAAAAGGATTAGCAAACAATTCTAAAAATCCGGTATTTAATAAATCATTAGCCGACGCAAGTGCAAATTTAGAAGGTAATAAATCTTATTTAGATAAATTTTTTGAAGCTTTTGATGCAAATTCAAACGGAACAACAAAATTGGCTTCTCCAGAAATTTTTGCTAACAGAAATTTACAAGGTGAAGGTGGTATTGCTTTTGAAATGACAGATGCTCAAGCTCAAAAAGTAATCAGAAAGAAAGTTGATGAGTCAATCGAAAGTGCTTACAAAGTACTAAGAGAGCGTATTGATAAATTTGGTGTAACACAGCCAAACATCCAAAAACTGGGTGCTACAGGAAGAATCTTAGTTGAACTTCCAGGAGCTAAAGATGTAGACAGAATTAAAAAATTATTAGGTGGAAAAGCTCAGTTAGAGTTTTGGGAAACTTATAAGATTGAAGAAATCGGAAACTTTTTAGTATCGGCTAACGAAGCTTTAAAGAAAACTGAAATCAAAAAAACAGAAACTAAAACAGTTGCTAAAGATTCATTGAATGCTTTATTGACTGATACTAAAGATTCAACTGAAGCTAAAAAAGGAAATAACCCATTGTTTGACAAAATTGTTATGCAGGGTGGTGGACCAATTTTAGGTTATTTTGCACCAAAAGATACTGCAACTATTAATTCTTATCTTAAAAGACCTGAGATTAGAGTTTTATTAGGTGCTGATCAGCACTATGCAAAATTTGTATGGAGCAAACCAACTACTATATCTGGAGCTACTGCAAAAGATCCAAAAGCAAAAGATCTTGAAGTAGTTGAATTATATGCTTTAAAAGGAAACAGAGACAATATCCCGGCAATGAATGGTGGTCTTGTTACTGATGCAAAAGATACTTTTGACCAAATGGGAAAACCAGCTGTTTCTATGCAAATGAACAGTCAGGGAGCTAAAGTTTGGGAAGAATTGACAGGAAGAGCTTATAATCAAAAAAGTTATATTGCTATTGTTCTTGATAATATCGTTTACTCTGCACCAGGTGTTACAAGCGGACCAATCGCTGGAGGAAGATCTGAAATTACAGGTTCTTTTGATGTAGCTGAAACTAAAGATTTAGCAAACGTATTAAATGCAGGTAAATTACCAGCTTCTGCAGATATTATTCAATCAACAGTTGTAGGACCATCTTTAGGTCAGGCTGCAATTGATGCAGGAACAATCTCTTCTGTATTAGGATTTTTATTAGTTTGTTTATGGATGGTATTCTATTATGGTAAAGCAGGTTGGTATGCTAATCTTGCCTTATTATTGAACTTACTTTTCTTATTTGGAATTATGGCTAGTTTTGGTTTTGTATTAACATTACCAGGTATTGCAGGTATCGTATTAACATTAGGTACAGCGGTAGATGCCAACATTATTATATTTGAAAGAGCAAAAGAAGAATTACGCGATGGTAAATCATTGGCCGAAGCAGTAGCTGCATCTTACGGATGGCATGGAGCAATGCGTTCAATTATTGATGCAAACGTTACTCACGTTTTAACTGGAGCAATCTTATTTATTTTCGGAACAGGACCTATCAAAGGATTTGCATTAACATTGCTTATTGGTATCATAACTTCAATGTTTACCTCAATCTTTATTGCGAGAATCTTTATCGATAGAAATATTGCAGGAAAAGGTGATTTGACTTTCTCTACAAACATTACTAAAAACTGGTTTACAAATTTCCACTTCGATTTTATCAAAATCAAAAAGTTTACTTATATTTTCTCTTCTATTGTAGTTGTAGTAAGTTTAATTTCAATCTTTTTCGTTAACGGATTAGATCAGGGTGTTGATTTCGTTGGAGGAAGAACTTTCCAGGTTAAATTTGAAAAACCAGTTGATGCAACTGTAGTTTCAGATGAATTATCTGCTGCTTTTGGAACTCCGGTTGAAGCTAAAATTTTAGGTGATGATGATCAGTTAAAAATTACAACTAAATACAAAATCCAGGAAGATGGAGTAGCAGTTGACGAAGAAGTGAATCAAAAACTTTACAAAGCATTAGCGAAGTATTATCCAAATACTACTTATGAGAAGTTTACTAATACTTATGACGGTAAAACGGTTGGAGTATTACAAGCTTCTAAAGTTGGAGCTTCTATTTCTGAGGATATCAAAACAAATTCATACTGGGCAGTTTTAGGTGCTATGGCAGCTATCTTCTTATACTTAATGATATCTTTCCGCAAATGGCAATATTCATTAGGTGCGATTGCAGCTGTTGCGCATGACGTTATCTTCGTATTAGGAATTTACTCTTTATGTTATAAATTCATGCCTTTCCATATGGAAATGGATCAGCACTTTATTGCTGCGATTCTTACTGTAATTGGTTACTCAATGAATGATACTGTAATTGTATTTGACAGAATCAGAGAGTTCATTATAGGAAACCGTAAAGGAACTTTTGAAGATATTGTAAATGCTTCTATTAATACTACATTATCAAGAACATTGAATACTTCATTAATGATGATCATTGTATTATTAACAATGTTTATCTTTGGTGGAGAATCAATCAGAGGATTTATCTTTGCGATGTTAGTTGGTATTATTGTAGGTACTTATTCTTCATTATTTATCGCAACACCAGTATTGGTTGATACGATTTCTAAAGATGATAAACACACAATTGAAGATAAACATAATAAGGCTTAATTTAAACCTTAGTTTTATATAACAGAAAGATCCAGTGAAAGCTGGATCTTTTTTTTATGCTTATATTTTTATTTAACTTAAAAAGTAAATGAGACGATGTTTATTATTGACTTTATTTTCTTTTTTTTGTTTTACTTCAAGGTATGGACAAAATGCAGTTAAATTCATTGTTGGCTTTAATATGATTTGGGAATGCGTTAAAAATAAGGATTATATCTTCGACAATAATTTTTACAAATGTGAAATCTATTATAATTTAAAAGATAATAGAAACTATCAAATTATGCTTTGGGAAGTATTTATTGATGATTACAGATACAGAAACAGAACGATTGTCTGATGGGTTTGCTTTGCAGATACTTTAGCAATTGGTTTAAGTATAAAAGTGCTATGATTTCAGTTTAATATACATTCCAGGTATCAGACATGTATCAAATGCCGGATTAGGTGATTCTTATGCAGATATAATGCAAAGAATATTGAGTTTGGAATTTTCTTATTGCTTATAAAAAAACGCCCGGTAATTTTAAATACCGGGCGTTTTATATTTGTGTTGCAATTATTATGACGTTGCTAAAGGATTTCTTTTGGCTCTTATGATGAAAAATGAGCCGATAATTATAAAAGGTATGCTTAGCCATTGCCCGGTAGAGAACAAGCCTAATTCGCTCTCAATACCACCCTGGCTTTCTTTTACGAACTCTACTATAAATCGTACTACAAATAATAGTACAAGAAATAATCCAAATAGATATCCCGATCTTAGTCTTGCGTTTGTTTTCCAGTACAAAAAGAATAAAATGGCGAATACAAAAATGTAGCAAAAAGCTTCATATAGCTGAGTAGGATGTTTTGCCGGAACTGTTGCTAATAAATCTGCAAATTTAGGGTCTGTTGCAATTGCTGTATAAGCATCTTTAGGATTTGGAATATTAGTAGCATTTACGGCTTCGGCCTTGCTAAATTTATCATGCAAAAAACGAATTCCAAATGCTGAACTAGTTTCATGACCAATAATTTCTGAGTTAAAAAAGTTTCCTAAACGTACAAAAATTGCACCGCTCGCAACTGGAATAACAACTCTGTCCAAAATCCATAAAAGCGGACGTTTTAAGATAATTTTGCTATAGTAATACATGGCTATAATAATAGCAATGGCAGCACCATGGCTTGCTAATCCCTGAAATCCTGTGAATTCGAATTTTGGTTCAAATTTAAATGGAAGGAAGATTTCAAGTAAATGGTTTCTGAAATATTCCCAATCGTAAAATAAAACATGCCCCAGACGTGCGCCGATTAAAGTAGCTAAAACGGTCCAAACGAATAAAGAATCTAATTTATCAATTGATTCGTTTTCGCGTTCGAAAATCTTTTTCATTAGGAACCAGCCTAAACCAAAGGCAATTACGAACATTAAACTGTAATAGCGAATCATAAAAAATCCTAAATCAATCCCTTCAGAAGGATTCCAAATGAAATTTAAGGCTTGTGTCATATGTTAATTTTTTTGTTTGTTGTAAAAATAAATATTTAAAACAGAGTATATCTTTATTTAAAGTTAATGTTTGTGCGAACATTTCTTTTCGGGAACAGGATCATAGCCGGTTCTTCCCCAGGGATGGCAGCTCAGGATTCGTTTTGTTCCTAAATATCCTCCATAAAATAATCCATGCATTTGTAGTGCCTGAATCATATAAGTAGAACACGTCGGTTCAAACCTGCAGCTTGCTGGTGTGAAAGGTGAAATCGCTGTCTGATAAAAGCGTACTAATAAAACAAATGGAGTGATTAATTTCATAGTTTATTAGAGTTTGAATAAAAATTTATATAGAAAAGCTTGTGCCTTCTTTTCCGTCTTTTAATTGAATTCCTAAGTCAATTAACTGGTCACGAATCTGATCAGAAAGTGCGAAGTTTTTATCAGCTCTGGCCTGATTTCTCATTCCGATAAGCATGTTGACAACGCCTTCTAATTTATCATTATTACTGTCAGCAGACTTTTCGCCACTTAAGCCTAAAACATCAAAAACAAAAGCATTAATTGCTGCTGTAAAGTTTTTTAGATCATCGGCAGAAATGGTTTCTTTTCCTTCTTTTAATAAATTGATATAGCGAACAGCTTCAAATAAATTAGCAATTAAAATTGGCGTATTAAAATCATCATTCATAGCATCGTAGCACAATTGTTTCCAGGATTCGATATCCAGAGAACTTGTTGCACTAGCAGAAATAGCAGGTACCGCGTCAACAGCTTCCATCAGTCTTTTATATCCTTTTTCGGCAGCTACGATCGCATCATCAGAAAAATCTAAAATGCTTCTGTAATGAGCCTGTAACATAAAAAACCGAGTAACAGAAGCAGAAAAAGCTTTGCTCAGAATGTTATTATCTCCGCTTAAAATCTCGCCTGGCAAAATATTATTACCAGTTGATTTTGCCATTTTCTTTCCGTTTAAGGTAAGCATATTGGTATGCATCCAGTAATTTACAGGGGACTGGCCTGTGCAGGCTTCATTTTGTGCAATTTCACATTCATGGTGAGGGAATTTTAAATCCATTCCACCTCCGTGAATGTCAAAATGATTGCCAAGATATTTAGTACTCATGGCAGTACATTCCAAATGCCATCCGGGAAAGCCATCACTCCATGGAGAAGGCCATCTCATAATATGTTCCGGTTCGGCTTTTTTCCAAAGCGCAAAATCCTGCGGGTTTCTTTTGTCTGACTGGCCATCCAGATCACGGGTATTAGCAAGCATGTCTTCGATGTTTCTGCCGCTTAAAATTCCGTAATTGTTGGTTTCGTTATATTTAACTACATCAAAATAAACGGAGCCGTTGGCTTCATAGCCAATTCCGGTATCGATGATTTTTTTGATGATTTCAATTTGTTCGATAATATGCCCGGTAGCAGTTGGTTCAATACTTGGCGGAAGAAAATTAAATGATTTTAAAATATCATGAAAATCTACCGTATAGCGCTGTACAACTTCCATAGGTTCTAACTGCTCCAAACGTGCTTTTTTTGCAATTTTATCTTCACCTTCATCAACATCATCAACGATATGCCCTACGTCGGTAATGTTTCTAACATAGCGTACTTTATAATCCAAATGAAGAAAATATCTAAAAATGACGTCAAAAGACATAAACGTCCTTACGTTTCCTAAATGTACGTTGCTATAAACTGTAGGACCGCAAACATACATTCCAACATTTCCTTCATGAATAGGGTTGAAACTTTCTTTTTCACCCGAAAGTGAGTTGTATATTTTTAGCGATTGTGAGTTGTATAAAGGCATATTTTAGATTGTTGTTTATTGTATTGGTTTATTATTTGTCATTTTTGTTACACGACAATAAACTTTTTTAAAACTGAGTATCGAGTTTGATATAATCAAGAAATTCTCTTTTTGTTTGAGGATCTTTGAACTTTCCGCCGAATTCAGATGTTACCGTACTGCTTTCGATGTCTTTGATTCCTCGTGAGTTAACACAAAGATGTTTAGCATCAATAACACACGCAACATCTTCTGTTCCTAAAGCTTTTTGAAGTTCCTGAACAATTTGCATTGTCAGACGCTCCTGAACCTGAGGTCTTTTTGCATAGTATTCAACAATTCTGTTCATTTTTGATAAACCAATAACTCTTCCGCTTGAAATATAAGCAACATGAGCTCTTCCGATAATTGGTAATAAATGGTGTTCGCAGGTAGAATATACGGTAATGTTTTTCTCAACCAACATCTCACCGTATTTGTAATTATTGTCAAAAGTAGAAGCTTTTGGTTGTTTTGAAGGGTTTAAACCACCGAAAATTTCCTTTACAAACATTTTTGCTACTCGGTTTGGAGTACCTTTTATACTGTCATCTGTCAAATCCATTCCAAGAGTCTGCAGAATGTTTTCGACATCTTTTTTTATTTTTTCTATTTTTTCTTCGTCACTTAAGTCAAAAGCATCCTTTCTTAAAGGGTTTTGTGCATTACTGCTGAAGTGATTGTCACCTATTTCGTCTAAAAAATCTTCGTTATTTGTCATTAAAAACTACTATTATAATGGGTATATCTTTTTAAGGAGGTAAAGATAATTAATAAAAAGGAAAACTTTTCTATCGTTTTTACTATTTAGTGGTTACTTTTTAGTAATAGTACAAAATCAACTTAATCAGTATTCTTTAAATGAAAAAGACAATAACCGCAATTAGGTTATTGTCTTTTTTAATTTAAGACTTTCTTTTATTTATTAATGTCTGCTGTTGTAGGCTAAAAGTGCTTCCTTTAGGATGTTAACAGCAGTTGTTAAATCTTTTTTATTTAGAACGTACGCAATTCTTACCTGATTTAAACCCATTCCCGGAGTAGAATAAAAACCTTTGGCCGGAGCAATCATTACTGTTTCTCCGTTTAAATCATATTTTTCTAAAAGCCATTGAGCAAAATCATCAGAATCTTCTATTGGCAATTGTGCTATGCAATAAAAAGCCCCTTTTGGTTTGGTTACAATAACACCTTCAATTTTGTTTAATTCAGTTATCAAAGTATCGCGTCTGCTTTTGTATTCTGCAATTACTTCATCAAAATAACTCTGTGGAGTATCAATAGCAGCTTCACAGGCAATTTGCTCAATAGTTGGCGGACTTAATCTTGCCTGTGCAAATTTCATTACTGTTGCAAGTACATTTTTATTTTTGGTCACCAGACAGCCAATTCGTGCACCACACATACTGTAACGCTTAGAAACAGAATCTACCATAATAACATTTTGCTGTACATCTTCTAAATTCATTACAGAAAAATGAACATCATCTCCGTCGTACAAAAATTCACGATAAACCTCGTCAGCAATTAAATACAAATCGTGTTTTTTGATAAGGCCTGCCAGTTGTTTAATCTCTGCTTCTGTATATAAATAACCGGTTGGATTTCCCGGATTACAAATTAAAATGGCTTTGGTTTTAGGAGTAATCAGTTTTTCAACTTCATCAATCCCAGGTAAAGCAAATCCGCTGTCTATTGTTGATATTACCGGAATTACAGTTGCACTTGTAGAAGATGCAAACGCATGATAATTAGCATAAAAAGGTTCGGGAATAATAATTTCGTCTCCCGGATCTGTAATAGTGGCCAGTGCAAATAACAAAGCTTCAGAACCACCAGTAGTTACAATGATATCTTCTGAGTTGACATTTACATTTTGGCGTTGGTAAAACTGAGCTAATTTTTTTCTATAACTTTCATATCCGGCAGATGGACTGTATTCTATAATGCTTAAATCAATATTTTTTACCGCCTCGATGGCCACTTCGGGTGTCTTGATATCCGGTTGACCAATGTTTAGATGATACACTTTATGTCCTTTTTGTTTTGCAAGATCTGCATAAGGAGCAAGTTTACGTATCGGTGATTCGGGCATGTTTCTGCCTTTGTGTGATATTGTTGGCATGAGTTAAATTATTGAAGTGCAAATTTGCATTTTTTTTTCGAATATAACATGCAGAATACTAGTAGTTGTGAAAATGTAACAATTATCAATTTTTTTATTAATTTTATATTAAAATATTATCAATGAAAAAATATATTGTGTTGTTTTTTGGGGTTTTAACACCTTTTCTTTTAAATGCTCAAAATGATTTTTTGATTGAAAGCGGACATTCGAAGGTTACTATTCCTTTTAAATTAATAAACAACCTTATTTTTATTCCAATAAAAGTAAATGGTGTAGAATTAAATTTTCTTTTAGATTCTGGCGTAGAAGAAACTATTTTGTTTAGTATGGAAGACAAACAGGAAGTTAGTTTTAATAATGTCGAAAAAATAAAACTTAGGGGATTAGGAAGTGAGGAAGAAATAGAAGGATTAAAATCTACCAATAATGTTTTGACTAGTCATGGTCTTAAATCACAAAATCATTTGCTGTATATAATTTTAGATCAAACTTTTAATCTGTCCTCACATATAGGTATCCCGGTAAATGGAATTATTGGTCATAAGTTTTTTAAAAATAATGTGGTCGAAATCAATTACCAAAGAAAAAAAATTACGATACACTCAAATAATGAACAAGTAAGAAAAAAACTGGGCAAAAAGTTCACATCAATTCCAATCACGATAGAAAAATCAAAACCATATATTGAAGCTGTCGCTGTTGTCGATTCACAAGAGATTCCCGCCAAATTGCTTATAGATATTGGGAATAGTGATTCTTTTTGGGTTTTTGAAAACAATAAAATTAAATTGCCAAAAAAGAATTTTCCTGATTTTTTGGGCAAAGGATTTAGTGGTGATATTGAAGGGCATCGTGCTAAAATCGAAAAATTTTCTCTGGCAGATTTTAATTTTAAAAATCCTATTGTATCCTTTCCTGATTCATCATCAATTAAGAATGTAAGAATGGTTCCGGGAAGAATTGGTTCTGTAGGAGGAGAAATTTTAAAACGGTTTACCCTGGTTTTAGATTATGCCGGAAAAAACTTATACCTGAAAAAAAACAGTAAATTTTTTGAACCTTTTACTTATAACAAAAGCGGAATCACAGTCCAGCATAATGGTTTGCAATGGGTGCAGGAAACGGTTCATTTGCAGACTGTTCAGGTTGCTTCATCAATGGGCGAGGTTGAGCAAAATCTAAAAAAAGATGATAATTTCAGGTATAAATTTTCATTAAAACCAGTATACGAAATAGTGAATATCCGTAAACACTCTGCTGCAGAAAAATGTGGTTTACAAAAAGGGGATATCATTGTAAGGATCAATAATAACTTACCTTATAAATATTCATTACAGCAAATAAATTCTCTTCTAAAATCTGAGGAAGATATCTGGATTAATCTTGAAGTGGAAAGAAACAGTCTGATTTTGAAATTTAGATTTAAATTAGAGGATGAATTATAAAATAAGAAATTATTTGAAGAAATAAAAGTCAAAAAGGACCATTTTTGCTTGAATTTTCTTTAAAATATTGGTTATCTTGTATATTGTTTACTTAGCGATTTAATTTTTAGTAATTTTATCCCAAAATAGAAGTTTATGATCAAAAAATACGCATATTTCCTGTTAATTTTAATGTTTTTTATTTTTTCTTCATTTTTACCTAATGGACTTTATGCACAATGTGCAGGAGATGATGCAGATTTAACTGTATGTGATATAACCGATTCTGCCAGTCAAACGATAAACTTATTTGCCGCCTTAAACGGAACTCCCACATCTGGTGGTATATGGACAGACGATGATGGTTCGGGAGGTCTAAATCTTGCTACAGGTATTTTGAATGCACAGCTTATTCGCCAGAGCGGTATTTTTCACTACACCTATACAG
>Ga0307410_10001385_pt1 | contig 10901 bp, 6 predicted proteins | sample 322Ometagenome_3_FD_203707 | JGI IMG/M metagenome (GOLD analysis project Ga0307410, IMG submission 203707) | Maize rhizosphere microbial communities from greenhouse at UC Davis, California, United States - 322HYB-O-3 | ecosystem: Host-associated > Plants > Roots > Rhizosphere > Soil | place...
GCATGGCGCGCGTGGGAACGGATTTCGCCTGGCGCCACGTCATGCCCTGGTCATCGGACAGGAGCACATGTCCGCGCTCGCCGACCGCCACCAGCCTTTTCCCGGCGGTGGCGAGATCCAGCAACAGCGACTGTGACGCCAGCGGCTTGATCTCCGCCGGCAGATTGGCGGCGTCGTCCGGGCCAACCTGCGCCTGGGCGTGAACGTACGCGGGGAAAATTTCCGGCACGATGCCGGCGATTGCCAGCGCCGCGATCAGCGCCGGACTCCCTGGACGCCTCATCCCCTTCCCCCGACGTGAATTTCCGTGGTGCAAAACTAAACGGGCCGGGTGATGTTGATCAACCGGCCCGTGGAGTGCGTTTCGCTAACAAAGCCGCATCAGCGGACGCCGCGTCGCTGCAATGCTGCCGGCTGATAGTCGGCGACGGTGCGCTTCTGCGTGAAATCGCGGCTGCGCGGCTCTTCGTTGTCCAGGCCGAGCGCGAGATAGCGGCCGTTCGAGAGGTCGTACACCGTCTCGAGAGCCGTCCACAGCGCCGGCACGTCGTAGAAGTTGATGACGTGGCCTTCCTGCACACGGTAGAGCTGGCCGCGGCTGTCGTAACAGTCGACCGCCAGGATCTGCCAGCTGTCCTCATCCACGTACAGCGTGCGCCGGCTGTACAGGTGGCTCTGGCCGGGCTTCAGCTTCGAGTCCACCACCCACACCCGGTGCAGCTCATAGCGCGCGACATCCGGGTTGATGTGGTTCTTCTTGAGGATGTCGGAATACTTCAGGGTGTTCGAGTGCAGCTTGTAGCTGTTGTACGGAACCAGGATTTCCTTCTTGCCCACCAGGGTCCAGTCGTAACGCTGCGGAGAGCCGTTGTAGATGTCGAACTGGTCCGAGGTACGCAGGTTGTCCGAGTTGGTACCGGGATTGTCGAAGGCGACGTTGGGCGCGCGCCGCACGCGGCGCTGGCCCGGGTTGTAGACCCAGGCGCGGCGGTTCTCGACGGATTGGTCCAGCGTTTCCTGCACGAGCAATACTTCACCGGCAAGACGCGCCGGAGCGATCGTCTCCTGGATGAAATACGCGATGGTGTTGGCCAGGTTCTCGGACTTCGCGCCCGGCAGGCTGTAAGCCACCATGGTCTCGTCGCGGAACTTGACCATCGTGTAACTGCCGCCGGCGGTCACCGGCGCCTGGCCGATCGTGCGCGCGATGGTGTCGCCGCGATATCGCAGCACGTGGTTCCAGAACACTTCGACGCCCGATTGCGGGATCGGGAACGGAATACCTTCGCCCGCGTTCACCACGCCATTGCCGCCCTTGGCGAGCTCAGCGGTGGTCGCGATGCGCTTGGTGGCGTCGTAAATGCGTTGCGGAGCCGCGGCGCTGCGACGCGTGGGATACACGGCCATCTTGAAAGTGTTGCGATAGGTCTGCAGCAGCTTCTTGTGACCTTCGGTCAGCTTGTCGGCGTACTGGTTGAGATTCGCGGCCGTGACCGTGTACAGCGGCTTGTCGTTCGCGAACGGATCCGGGTGATGCTGACCCGCGCGGAAGTTCGGGAAACCCGCTTGCGCGGCAGAGGTGAGTCCACCCTCCCATGCGGGAATCGACCCGTCGGCGTTGCCGGCCTTCTCGGCGCCCAGCGGCGTGAGTTCCGCGCCGAGCTTGGCCGCTTCCGCGGCGGATACCGCGGCGACGGCCTGCGCGCCGAAGGTGCCGGCGGCCAGAAGACCGATGGCAGCCGCAATGCCGGGCAGCTGGAATTTCTTGAGCATGATTTTCGACATGGAATGGCCCCCGTCGCCGATCAGAACGAGTACTTGAGCGTGGCAGCGACGAAGTCGCGGTCGTTGAGGTCGTTGAACCGCCCGGCGCCGCCGAACTTGGTCCAGGACATGTCGACTTCCCACTGCGCCTGCAGGTTCGCCGCGACTCCGAGTGTCAGGCCGTAGCGGCCTTCCACGAAGTTGCCGCCAGGTCCCGGCGTGGTGCCGCGGACGTCGTGCTGCCAGCTGAATCGGGGCAGGACGTTCCAGGGCCCCATGAGCCCCGGGTACTCCAGCCTGCCGGCGACACGATATCCATAGGACGTCGCATCCGCGAATCGGTTCTGCGGTTCCACGAGATTCAGCGCCAGGCAGTCCGCGGCCGAGATCGTCGGACAATGCCGCCCGCGCAGCTCGACGTTGCCGCTGACATTGGTGGCCGGACCATTGAATCGCAGGCCACGGCCATTCGGACCACCCGAGAGTTTGTCCGGCAGGTCCGGGATGTGGGTGGCGCCCGCTTCGGCCACGAGCACCATCTGCGCCGCGTTGAAAACGTTCGCGAAGCTCTTGGTCGCCGTGAACTGCACCTGCCAGGTGTCGTAGCGATCCCAGCCGCCGACGCGCTGGTCGAGCCCGAAGCCGCCGAGCTGGCCGCAATGGGTGAGCGTCGACGCCGCGGGCACACCCTCGGGACAGCTGGTGGGCATCGGCGTGCCGCGCAGCGTGGCGAGACCCTGCTCGAACGGCGTCAATGCCGCGAACAGCAGCTCGACGTCATCGAACTGCAGCGGCACGTCCTGCCGATAGGCCACTTCGCCCTGCAGCGCGATGCCGCCGGTCTGGATCTGCGTATTGAACGAGAGGCCGATGAGCGTGATGTCTTCCGGATACTCGGTGAAATACCCGGCGGTCAGCGCGTACTCGTGCGTGGCGATGTTGGTGGCCTGGGCCGTGACGTCGCCGCCACCGAGGTGGGTATTGGCACCGATCGTGGCGTAAGCCTCCGCTTCGGCCAGCGAGAGATCGCCACCGGCCGCAGCCGAGCGCGCCACGCCGAGCTGCGCCGCCGTGGCGATGGCCGCCGGCACCGGCAGCCCCGCCGCGATGCCCTGGGCGGCGGCACCCACTGCGTTGAGCGCGCCGAAGGCACTGCCCACGCCCTGCTGAGTTCCGGTCCGGCCGGAGATCAGCGGCAGGCGGCTGTGGTATTTGAGATAGAACAGTCCGAACTCGGTGCCGTTGTTGAACCCGGGCGCGAAGTACCGCAGCGCAAGACCGTACTGGCCCGTGTCATCCGGCGTCTCGGTGGGCAGGCGATTGACCGTCTGGAAGTTCTCGATGTACGGCCCGCCGAGCGGGCGGAAATCCACTCCCATGTCGGAGAAGGAACCGAAGCCGAGCACCACCTTGCTGCCGCCGGTAGAGGCGAAATCGTTGGTGCTGAAGTACGAGCCCACCGGTTCCGGAACGATCGCGTTCCAGTCGGTGATGTAGATAGCCTGCGCGGAGAAGTTGTCGGTGAACTGCACGCTGAAGTTCACCATTTCCTGCGGCAGGAACGCTTCCCTGAGCTCCGCGCCCGGCACGCGCAGCGCCGACACGTCGAAATGGTTGATGACGTTGATGCCGTTCTGGATGAACGTGCTTTCGCCCCAGCTCACGGCCTGCCGGCCGAGGCGCAGTTCCGCGGGCATGCTGCCCAGGTCAAACTTGGCGTACACGAACGCGTCGAGCAGCCGGGTGTAACTCTTGACCAGATCCTCGGAACTGTCCGACAGCGGCGTGCGCTGCGTGTCGCCAGCGGCATCGTCATACAGCGCCGAGGCACGCACGAACGCGCCCACGCTCTTGTAGTTGAGCGACACCTCGGTGAGCACCTTGAGCGCCCGGGAGTACATGTCGGTGTCGTAGTTGAGGTTGCCGTCGTCGATGTTGGGTGACCGGCCGCAGCCGCCATCGGCGATCGCGATGAGCCGGCAATCGCGCGACTCGACTCGCCAGGCCTGGCCGTACGTCAGCGTGGTGTCCCAGCTACCGGTGAAGTCGCCCGAGGTGCTCTGGAAGTCCCAGGCATAGGCGGCGGGAGTGGCGAGGGCCAGCGTGGCGACGATCGGAAGCGAACGTGCAACGTACCGCCGGATCTGATCGTTACTCATAATTTCCCCTGGAAGACCGCGGCAGGAGCGAGTCGCGAGGAAGGAGCAGCTCTGCCGCCGGGCCCGTGTCGTCTTAGAGTTCGCCGCACTGCTGCCTCCCCTCGCGGACACATGGGCGCGGACGTGTTGCGCCCGAGTATAGCAGCGGCTTCACGGGCCAACGCTAGACGCCCCTGAAGGGGTCAAGGGGAACACCTAGAGTTGGGTGACCTGCAGGATGCTGTGGCGGATCTGTTCGGAGAGCACCAGCTGCGCGTCGGCGGCGACCCGAACCAGCACCTCGTCGAACTCCAGCTTGCCGCCCTCACCGGCCTTGAGCACCCCGCGCTCGCGCAGCAGGTTGATGAAGTTCTCGAACAGCGCGCGATCGAAGAACTCGGGTGAATTGAAGCCGTACAGCATGTTCATGCGCTGGGCCGCCAGGTGGCATTGCTGTTCCAGCGACTTCTGGGTCATCTCGCCGCTGCCGGCCTTGAGCAGCAGCGAAATGGCGAGGTAGTAGCGCTCGATGGTCTGGATGGTGGCCTGCGACAGCATGGACAGCTGCATGGCGCCTGGTGAATCCGGTGCCGGACGCATCCAGGCGCTGCGATCCTCGTTAGGCTGCAGCACACCCTGTTCGGCCAGTGCAGCAAGAACGCCGTCGATGACATGGGCCAGCTCTTCCTCGCGCCAGCGCAGGAAAAGCTCGGATGCCACGTATGGATAGATGCGCCAGGCCAGGCGCTGCAGGTCCTCGGTTCGCAGCATGGAATTGCCGATGAACGCACAGGCCACCAGCGAAGGCAGCGCGAACAGGTGCAGCACGTTGTTGCGGTAATAGGCGATCAGCTGCGCGCTCTCGTCGCTCATCTTCACGACATCGCCGAGCTTGTGGGGCACGCGCGATATGATCTTGAGCGATTCCCCGTACACCACGATCTCCGTGGGTGTGGCATCGGTCACGGTGACCCGCGGACCGTAGGGATTCGAGCGCAGCAGCTTGAGGTACAAGTCGAGCTGACCCAGCAGCGCGCTCTCGGGCAGCGCACCGCGAGGACTGGCGAGCAACGCTGTCGCCAGCAGATTTATAGGGGTGACCGCGGCGGCGGCATTGATACCGCGCATGATGGTCAACGCGAGCTCGCCGACCAGCGTGTTGACCGCGGGCAGCCGGGTGTCGTCGTCGAACCGTTGCTCGCGCCATTGGGGCAGCGCCTGGTCCAGCAGCTCGTTCAGCCGGATCGGCTCGCCCACGTTGACGTGCACGGTGCCGAAGCGTTCGCGCAGCACGCGGAAGGACGTCAGGAGATCCCACCAGCTCTCCTTCTTCTTCGGCGCCCCCGAGAGCTCCGACAGGTAGGTGTTGGCCTCGACGATACGTTCGTAGCCGAAGTACACGGGTACGAACACAACCGGCCGCACCGGATCCCGAAGGAAGCTGCGCACGGTCATCGACAACATGCCGGTCTTGGGCTGCAGCAACCGCCCGGTGCGCGATCTTCCGCCTTCGATGAAATACTCGATCGAGTGCCCGCGCGCCATGATGGCCGCGAGGTATTTCATGAACACCACGGTGTAAAGCGCGTTGCCCGCGAAACTGCGCCGGATGAAGAAGGCGCCGCCCTTGCGCAGGAAGCGCCCCACCACCGGGATGTTGAGGTTGATGCCCGCGGCGACGTGCGGGATCGCGTAACCCTGGTGATAGATGATGTACGACAGCAGCATGTAATCCATGTGGCTGCGATGACAGGGCACGTACACCACTTCGTTGCCACCGTCGGAGACTTCCTTGAGCGTGGCCGCGTGGTTGAACTTCACGCCGTCGTAGACGCGGTTCCACACCCGGCCCAGCAGCTTTTCGGCGATCTGCACGAACGCGTGCGAATAGTTAGCCGCGATCTCGAAGGCGTACTTGCGCGCCAGCAGCAGTCCAGGGCGGTACTTGTCGTGTTTCTCGCGCGCTTCGGCGGCCACCACCGCGCGCACGGCGCGCGCGCGCAGGATCTGCGCGACGATGGTCCGGCGATGCGAGAGGTCCGGCCCGATGCGCGTGGCCCGCTGGCGGCGCAGGATGCCGCGAAGCACCCGCGTGACGCGCCGCGCCTGGTCGCCGGCCGGCGTCGCATCCATCAGCGATTGCAGCGAGATGGGCTCGCCCATCTCCACCATGACGTTGCGGCCGTTGATGAGCACCGCGATGAACTTTCGCGCGCGCGAGGTCAGCGCCCAGTTCTCGGCGAACAGCAGCCGGAACCACGAGCGTTCCTTCAGGGGCGCGCGTCCCCAGTACACCACGGTGGGCACCATGAGCACGTCGCGGGCCGGGTTACCGCGCAGCGCCTCGATCATCGCCACCAGGTGCGGCGGCGGACGCCGAGTGATGCTGGCATCCCAGAACCGGCGCCGCCGGCCGACATCGAAGTACGTGAACCGCTGTTCGACGGGCAGGCCTCCCGAACGCTTTTCCGGCAGCGGCAGCGCCATGCGCGCGGCCACGTTCGACAGCACCGCGAGATCCGCCACCGAATCCCGGTGGAGTACGTAACACACGGGCTTGTCGGCTGCGATCAGCGCCGGCGGCAGCTCCGCGGGCTGCACGGCGGCTCGCACCCAAATCCTGAGAAATCGCCGCAACAGCCAGCCCATGAAACCAAGCTCGCCTCGTGTAATGTTAGGCGGCCAGTGTAGCCGACTCGGCCGGAGGGGCCTCATGCAGGGACGAAGGATCATCTTGACCGGGGCTTCCGAAGGCATCGGCCGCGCGCTGGCGCTCGAGCTCGCGGGCCGCGGCGCGCGCCTCGCGCTGGCGGCGCGCGATCGCGAGCGGCTCGAGTCGCTCGCGCAGGAATGCCGCGCGCGGGGCGGCGATGCCCGCGCATTGCCCACCGATGTGACCAACGCCCAGGACTGCGAATGGCTCATCGATGAGACCGTCAAGGCATTCGGCGGCATCGACGTGCTGGTTCACAACGCCGGCATCACGATGTGGAGCCGGTTCGACGCGTTACGCGATCTGTCGATCTTCGAAAGGATCATGGACGTGAACTACTTCGCGCCGGTGCGGCTTACCGCGCTCGCGCTGCCGCACCTCAAGGCTTCGAAAGGATTGCTCGTGGCGGTGGCCAGCCTTGCCGGCATCACGGGCGTGCCCGAGCGTTCCGGTTATGCGGCGAGCAAGCACGCCATGATCGGGTTCTTCGATTCACTGCGCATCGAGCTCGCCGGCAGCGGCGTCGACGTGACCGTGGTCGCGCCGGATTTCGTCGTCACCGAAATCCACAAGCGCGCCATCGGTCCGGACGGCGAGCCGCTCGGAGAGTCGCCGATGAAGCAGGACAGGATCATGACGGCCGACGCGTGCGCCGCGCGTATCGCCAGGGCCATCGAGCGGCGTGAGCGCCAGGTACTGATGTCGCTGCGCGGGAAGTTCGGTCGATGGTTGAAGTTATTGGCGCCGGGCGTGATCGATCGCATCGCCGCGAAAGCGATTCGCGAGCGGCACTAGAGAGATCACGGCAGGCGCGTGGACGCCTGCCCGAACCCGTATCGCCAGCCGTGCGGCGTGCGCACGTAGGTGTCGCTGAACCACAGCTTGTATTCGAAGGCGCTGTGATCGGCGGCACTGGTGCCCTTGAGCCACAGAAGCGCAGTGACGATGGCCGTGTCCTTGCCGAGCATCCGGACCGTCTGCGTGCCCGGGATTTCGACCTGCTTTTCGTAGCTGATGCGCGCCTGCCGGGCCGATGCGATCAGCTCGGGACGGCAGACCACCGTGCCATTGCCGAGTACCAGTGTGAAATCCGGGTGCAGGATCCGGTCCATGGTCCGCCAATCGTTGCGCTCGACCGCGGCCTGATACTCCGTGTCGAGCGCGGCGATCCGCTCTGCCTCCGTTTCGCCCCGAGCCAGGATGAGCGGTGCCGATATCGTGGTCGCCACCACGGCCAGGCCTAACAACCATCTGCTGTGCATGTTCATTCCTCAGGCAGCGAGCCCTGCGCGCGGACCGGATTCGAGCAGTTCCCGGATTGCCGGCAGCTGCTCGCGCGCCGCGCGCCGGCCCGCTTCGAAAATGCGCGGCATTGCCGCGGTCTCCCACAACTTGATCCGCGGGTCCGTCTCCAGTACGAGGTGCAGCATCCGTGCGCCCGCGCCGGCAGCCGCGCCGAGTCGCGCCTGTTGCAGGTTGTTGATCATCGTCGTGGTGATCTGCGCCACCAGGCGCGAAGCGCGGTCGACCCGCCGCGGCAGCGCGCCCTTGAAGCCCAGCGTGATGCACGAGGTTGCGTCGAGCGCCGCCGACACCGGCAGCGGATCGGAGATCACACCGTCGGTGAAGCGACGGCCATCGATTTCCACGCTCGGGAACATGAAGGGCAACGCCATGCTGGCGCGCACGGCATCGGCGACCCGGCCCTGCGACAGAATCACGGCTTCACCGCGCCCAGTTTCGGTCGCGACTACACGCAACTCGATCGGAAGGTCCTCGATGCGCGCCGGGCCAAAGGCGCGCTCCACGCGCCCGCGGATCATCGCCGCATCACGCAGCGAGAAGTCCGGGCGAAAGCCGAAGAATCGTGGCGCCACGAGCTCGAAGTACGCGCGCCAGCGCCTCTTCTGCGTGAGATCGGCCGACCAGAGCCGCATGGCTGCCTCCAGCCCCTGTTCACCGCTCCAGCCCATCGCAATGCAGGCGCCGAACAGCGCGCCGGAGCTGCAGCCCACGATGAGATCCGGTCGCAAACCTGCACCGGCGAGCACGTCGGCGATACCGAGCGCGGCGACGCTGCGCACGCCACCGCTGCCCAGTACCAGTGCCAGTCGCGGAGTATTCGCCGCGGCAGCGAGAGTGTCGTTCGGCATCATGGTCAGTACTTCAGCCCGGAGCGACGGAAGCTCAGGGCAAGCCTGGAATAATGGCGCCTGGCCCGCGCCCGTTCTCGAATCACAGCCTTCATCATTTCTCCAGGACATAAGTGGTCTCCTGGATACGGACGCCGCGAGCCTTGGGATCAGGACATCTTCAGTCGGAATTTTTTGCCGCGATGCGGCCAGACACACGCGCGATGGCCTCTCGCGCACGCAGGGTGTCCGCATGGTCATGACCCAGCGCTCCCGCGAACTGCACTGCGGCAACGGCGTATGCGTCGCGGGCATCGCGCGTCTGGTTGCGCGTTTCGTGCAGCAGCCCGGTGACAAACCACACGCGGGCCGTAAAGCGGGAGAACGATTCCGCTTCGCGCGGCGGAGCGAGTTCGCGCGCGCGCTGGACGTCCGACGTCGCCGCGCCGAGCTCATGGGCGCGGATCGCCAGCTCCGCGCGTTCTGCCAGCGCGAGCGCGATGTGCGCCTGGCAGCACCGCTGCGCTTCGTAGTTGGCGATCGAAGCCGAGTACAGCCTGGCGGCCTCCGCGTCCCGGCGCTGCGCCACCAGCAATGCGGCGCGCGTCATGAGATGACGCGTATTGAGCACATGATGGGGTGGCAGGTGCGCGGCGAGCAGCGTGCTCTCAGCGTCCAGCAACAGGATTTCCGCGTCCTGGTAGCGGCCCTGCCCGATCGCCACGTCGGCTTCGCCGATGCCCAGTCCGGCCCGCCCCGACAGGTTTCCGTTCCCGGTAGCAAACTCGCGCGCCGCGCCGAATGAAGCGAGTGCTTCCTCGTGTCGTCCGAGCTGCGCCAGGATGCGCGCGCGGCGATAGAGCACGCGATCCGTCAGCCTGGCATTCGGTGCGAGCTGATGCGCAATCTGCCAGCCGAGGTCCAACTCCTCGAGCGCACGGCGCGGATTGCCGGCGTTCATCCAGGCGGAAGCCCAGTCGTCGTGCAGTTTGGCCGCCGCGCGGCTGCGGCCTCGCCCGGCCACTTCCAGCAATTGCAGCGCTTCATGGTATTTCGCGTGCGCCTCATCGAACTGGCCGCGTAATCCGTGCGCGCCGCCGATGACCTGCAGGATCGCGGTACGGTTGTAAACGGAAGCCGCGCCGGCCTGTTCGAGCCGCTCCATCGCCTGGTGTGCGAACGCGAGCGCGGTTTCGCCGTCGCCCGAGTTTCCGGCCAGCTGTGCGCGCACCAGCAGGCAGTTCGACAGCACGGCATAGTCCAGGTCCGCGCGGGCGAACTCGCGGTCGAGCACTTGCATCGCTTCCTGACCGCGCCCCATGGCCGTCCACAAGTCCGCGCGCGCGCAGCGCAGGCCGGAGCCCAGCGTTTCGGGTTCGCGAGGCAAACTATCCAGCGTGCGGGTCAGCAGCGCTTCCGCCTTCTCGTAGAGCCCGTTGGCGCTGTACCAGTTGGCCAGGAAGTCCGTGGCGAAAATGCGCGCGCGCAAGTCATTGGCGCCGGTGTCGAGCGCGATGCGTTCGCTGCGCGCGACCAGCTCATCGAACGTCAACGCTTCGCCGGGCTGCATTCCTTCGATGAGCACCGTGGACGTGAACAGCGATACCGCCTCGGAGTTCGCCAGCCGTTCGACGGCCACCGCTCGCTGCCTCTCGGCGTCCTTCCATTGCCAGGCCGCGAGCCCGAACGCGGACGTGAGGGCGATCAGCACCAGCATGCCGGCCGACACCGGCACGGCATTGCGCCAGAGGAATCTCTGAGCGACATATCCGAAGGACCGGCGGCGCGCGGAAATCGGCTCGGCCGCGAGGTGCCGCTCGATGTCATTCGCGAAGGCCTCGACGGATGCGTAGCGGTCAGTGGCCTTCTTCTCGAGCGCCCTGGCGACGATGGCGTCGAGGTCGCCTCGAAGCGCGCCCGCTTCGGCGGGCCGTGCCGCCCTGCTCAGAAGCGGCGGGTCGCCGTGCAGTACTTCATGTTCATAGGCACCTAGCGAGCGTCCATCCGGCGAGTAGGGGCTCACGCCAGCCAGCAGCTCGTAGAGGATCACGCCCAGCGAATAGACATCCGTGGCTACCGTGACCGGTTGGCCAGTGAACTGTTCCGGCGCCGCGTATGCCGGAGTCAGCGCGGCGGCACCCGCCATAGTGTGCG
>Ga0307410_10001386_pt1 | contig 10897 bp, 8 predicted proteins | sample 322Ometagenome_3_FD_203707 | JGI IMG/M metagenome (GOLD analysis project Ga0307410, IMG submission 203707) | Maize rhizosphere microbial communities from greenhouse at UC Davis, California, United States - 322HYB-O-3 | ecosystem: Host-associated > Plants > Roots > Rhizosphere > Soil | place...
TATCTCCCCGGTCTGCGACTGAGCGAAGCCATCCGGGCGACGTCGGACATGGCCGACATGGTCACTTGCGATGCCTGGCTGATGGTCACGCCGGCGCAGCATATGCGCACCGTGCTTGAACGCGCGCCTGCGTGCGACCGGCCCCTCATCTTGTGCTCTAAGGGCATCGAAGGGCGCAGCGGGAAACTGCTCCATGAGGTCGCCAACGAGGTTTGCCCTACGTCGGCGATTGCGGTCCTGTCGGGGCCGACCTTTGCGCACGAAGTGGCGGCCGGCCTCCCCACTGCGGTGACCCTTGCTTGTCAGGATCGGGCGCTGGGGGAAGCGCTCCGCGCGCGCATCAATCTCGTCAATTTCCGGACTTATTGCACCGACGACGTCGCTGGTGCGGAAGCTGGCGGCGCGGTGAAGAACGTGCTCGCGATCGCCTGCGGCATCGTCGAGGGCAAGCGCTTCGGCCAGAATGCGCGCGCCGCGCTGATCGCGCGCGGGTTCGCTGAGATGACGCGGTTCGGTGTCGCCATGGGCGGCCGCCGCGAAACACTTGCCGGCCTGTCCGGCCTCGGCGATCTCGTGCTCACCTGTTCCTCGACCAGCAGCCGCAACTTCTCGCTCGGCAAGGCCATCGGCGAAGGCGGCAATATCAGCGATCTGATGAAGGACCGCCGGACCGTGGCGGAGGGCGCTCACACCGCGCCGGTGCTCCATCGCATCGCCGTTGAGCGCGATATCGACATGCCCATCGTCGGCGCGGTCAACGAACTGCTCGAAGGCAAGGTCGGCATCGACGAGCTTCTCGAGACTATGCTCAGCCGCCCTCCGGGCGACGAAGAAGACTAGAAATCGATCGCGATGCCCTTCTTTTCCCAGTCGCCGTAGCGCGTGGGATCGAGCCTCTTTTCCTCGCCCACGGGTTTGTCGGCGGGCGGGAGCGCTTCCGGCTCCGGCACGGGTGGCGAGGGGCTCAGGTGCTTCGGCGGATCGAGGTGCTTCGGGCGTTTCACAGGTCCAAGATGATGACGCAGGCTACCGATGCCAAGCGTTGAGGGCCTCGGCGCGCGCAAAGCGGCGTTGCGCATGCTCGATGCGGTGCTCCGCAAGGGGCAGACGCTCGACAGCGCTGCCTCTGCAGCGCGTGACCTGCCGCCTGCCGACCGGGCCCTCGCGCTGGCGATCGCGGGCGAGACTCTGCGGCGGCTGCCGGACCTCGACGCACTGATCGACGGCGCGACTCGTCAAAGGCTCCCGGACGATTCGAAGGCTCGCATGGCGCTACGCCTGGCGCTGGCCCAAAAGATCGGGCTAGGCACTCCGGATCACGCCGCGGTGGCCACGGCGCTGCCCTTAGTCGATGGCGGTCCGCGCCGGCTCGTCCACGGCGTGCTCGGCACCCTGCTCCGGCGAGGCGTTCCCGCGTCCGATGCGCCCCGGCTGCCGGAACCCGTCGAACAGCGTTGGACTGTTGCGTGGGGCTATGAAATCGTCGAGGCCGCGCGTCGCCAGATCGTGCAGCGTCCGCCGCTCGACCTGACGTTTGCTGAAGATGCGGACGCTAAAACCTATGCGGAGCAGAACGGTGGGCACTCTCTCGCGCCCAACCACGTCCGACTTGCGAGCAGTAACGTTGTAGACCTCCCGGGCTTTGGCGCGGGGCGCTGGTGGGTGCAGGATCTGGCCGCTTCGCTTCCGGCGCGACTCATTCCAGCCGACGCGCGCAATGTCGTAGATCTCTGCGCAGCGCCCGGCGGCAAGACAATGCAGCTCGCCGCTTCCGGCCATCGCGTCACGTCGGTCGATGCGTCGGGAAGCCGCTTGAAGCGCCTGCGGGAGAATCTCGATCGGACCCATCTGGCGGCCGAACTCGTTGAGGCCGACGCATTGCAGTGGAAGCCGGGCGAGATGGTCGACGCCATCCTGCTCGATGCACCTTGCTCGGCAACCGGCACCTTCCGCCGCCATCCGGAGGTCCTGTACCGGGCGCGCCGCAACATTATCGCGAGTGGTGCCGAGCTTCAGGCGAAGCTCCTCAAACGTTCGGCGGATTGGCTGAAGCCGGGTGGTTCCCTCGTCTACGCGGTCTGCTCGCTTGAACCCCAAGAGGGCGAAGAAGTCGTTTCGCGCCTCCTCGAAGAGAGGTCCGACCTTGCAATCAGCCCGCCCAAGCCGGGCGAGCTGCCTGACTTCGTGACGCCATCTCCCGAAGGGTGGGTGCGGATCGTGCCGGGCCTGCTCGAGGCCGAAGGCGGGCTCGACGGCTTCTTCATGGCGCGGCTTGTCCGGCGAGGCGGTTAACGTCTAATCGGTCGCATGGCCGCGCCGCTGATCTCGCCCTCCATCCTGTCTGCCGACTTCGCCAAGCTCGGCGAGGAAGTGCGCGCGATCGACGAGGCCGGTGCGGACTGGATCCATGTCGACGTGATGGACGGCCATTTCGTGCCGAACATCACAATAGGACCGGCGGTCGTGAAAGCACTTCGGCCGCACAGCGCGAAGCCGTTCGACGTTCACCTGATGATCTCTCCGGTGGACCCGTTCCTCGACGCATTCGCCGAGGCCGGGGCCGACATCATCACCGTCCATCCCGAGGCCGGCCCGCACCTTCATCGCACGGTCCAGCGCGTGAAGGCGCTCGGCAAGAAGGTCGGTGTGTCGCTGAACCCGGCGACGCCCGCCAAGGCGCTCGACTATGTGCTCGAGGAGCTTGACCTCGTGCTCGTCATGAGCGTCAATCCGGGGTTCGGCGGTCAGAAATTCATTTCCAGTCAGCTGCGCAAGATCGAAGCGATCGCCAAGCGCATCGCGAAGGAAAACCTCGGCGCGCTCGTTGAAGTGGACGGCGGAATAGACGCGGAGACGGCGCGCCTGGCCATGGACGCCGGAGCGAACGTCCTTGTGGCGGGCACGGCTGCATTCCTTGGCGGCCCGTCGGCCTATGCGGCGAACATCGAGGCGCTTAGGGGCGGAGCATGAGGGCTGGAGGCTCGGCTGCCGAGAGCGATGTCGTCCGGAAGCTCGCACGCGGTTCGCTGCTCTCTCGGCTGAAGGCCTCCCGCCAACCGCTCAAGCTGGTCGCGGTCCCGCGGGATCACGTGCACGGCGACCGCGCGCGCGGTGCCGCTCTCCTGTCGGGCAAGTTCACGGTGGGCAGCGAGACCCTTCCTCTCGCCGATCTGGATTTCGCCTCAGTCGGTGCGGACGGCGCGACTGCCGAGCAGCTTCAGGGCTTCTCCTGGCTGCGCGATCTCGCTGCGGCCGCCTCTCGCGAAAATGGCGCGCGCCTGGCCGAAGCAGTGGTGGGCCGGTGGCTGATTGCCCACGGCACCAAGGTCGATGCCGCCTGGGCGCCGCACCTGTGGGGAGAACGGATCCTGTTCTGGGCGGCCTATGCGCCGTACATCCTCTCGAGCGCCGACAGCGGCTATCGCTCGGCACTTCTCAACACGCTCGCGCGCGGAGCGCGTCATCTCGATGCGAACGCCGAAAAGGCACCGGCCGGCCTCGACCGGATCACAGCCTGGTGCGGCGTCGTGGCAGCAGGCTTGCTCGTCCAGGGAGGCGTGCCGCGCGTCGCGCGGGGTGAGGCTGGGCTGTCGCGGGCGCTCTCCACCGCCCAGTTCGACGATGGCGGGCTGATCAGCCGCTCACCCTTTGAGCAGGTGCTGCTCGTGGATCGGCTGGGGCTGCTCCGCGCCTGCTATCTCGCTGCGAAGGAAACAATCCCCGAGGGCATCGAAGCCGCTTCGGCGGCCGCGCTTGCCGCGCTTCATGGCGTCACGCTCGGCGACGGCGCTTTGTCGAGCTGGCAGGGCTGCAACCCCGGCGAGGCTTCGCGGCTCACTAGCCTGACGGAAGGATGCGGCTTGCGCGCTCGTCCGCTGCGCAATGCGCGCGGCTGGGGGTATCAGCGCCTTTCCGCACTCGGCACGATCCTCGTCGTCGATGCCGCACCGCCGCCGCCAGCCAAGATGGCGGAGCTCGGCTGTTCATCGACTCTTGCACTCGAGCTCGCGGACGGTGCGCAGCGACTCGTCGTTAATTGCGGCGGGCCCGGACCGGTCCCGACCGACCTGTCGGATGAACTGGTGCAGGCGCTGCGTTCGACCGCCGCCCACAGCACGCTCGTCCTGGCCGACACGAATTCGACGAACATCCTTGCCGACGGATCGCTTGGAAAGGGCGTTGAGGACGTCGCCATCGAGCGCAGCGAGGACAACGACGCGAGCAGGCTCGAAGCGAGCCACGACGGCTATGTCCGTGCGTTCGGCCTCGTTCACAAGCGGAGCCTGATGCTCGGCAACGACGGCAAGGAAGTGCGCGGCGCCGACCAGCTCATCGCCAAGGGCCGCAAGAAAATCCGCGAGTCCGTTGGCTATGCCGTCCGCTTCCATCTTGCACCGGGCGTCGAAGCCACGGCGACGGCCGACGGAATGGGTGCAATCCTTCGCTCGAAAGGCGCGCCCCCCTGGAATTTCCGCTGCCGTGGCGGCCAGCTGACGACCGAGGAAAGCCTCTGGATCGACGGGCGCGGGCAGCCGCAGCGCACGACGCAATTGGTGATCGTCGGCGAAGTGTCGTCGCTCGGCGGCGAAATCGGCTGGCAGTTCCGCCGCACGAGTTAAGCAGGAGTTTTAATGACCGACCTCGTTTCCGTCCGCCGGGCGCTCATCTCGCTTTCTGACAAGAGCGGCCTCGACAAGCTCGCCGCCGGCTTGGCCCGCCATGGCGTGGAAATCGTCTCGACGGGTGGCACGGCGGCAAAGCTGCGCGAGACCGGCGCCGAGGTGCGCGACATCAGTGACCTAACCGGCTTTCCCGAGATGATGGATGGCCGCGTAAAGACACTTCATCCGAAAGTGCACGGCGGCCTGCTCGGCGTCCGTGACAATCCCGAACACGCCGCGGCGATGGGCGAGCACGATATCGTGCCGATCGATCTCGTTGTCGTGAACCTTTACCCATTCTTAGAGACGCTGAAGCGCGGCGCGGACCGTGACGAGATCATTGAAAATATCGACATCGGCGGGCCGTCGATGGTGCGCTCCGCGGCCAAGAACCACGCGCACGTGGCCATCGTGACCGATCCGGCGGACTATGATGAGCTGCTGAAGGAACTGGACGCGAATGGTGGCAGCACTTCGCTAGAGCTTCGGCGGAAGCTTGCGGCGAAGGCGTTCGCCCTGACGGCCGCCTACGATTCGACCATCGCGCAATGGTTTGCCTTTGCCGACCAGGGCCAGCGCTTCCCGGAGACCTGGAGCCGCGCGAGCAAGCTGAAGATGCCGCTGCGCTACGGCGAGAATCCGCATCAGGAGGCGGCGCTCTATCTTCCGATTGGCCCGCATGCCCGCGGTATTGCCCAGGCAGAGCAGGTTCAGGGCAAGGAGCTCAGCTACAACAATCTCAATGACGCGAGCGCCGCGCTCGAGCTGGTCAGTGAATTCCGCGACAGCGACCCGACCGTCGTCATCGTCAAGCACGCCAATCCGTGTGGCGTTGCGACGCGGGGAACGCTCCTCGAAGCGTGGAGGGAAGCTTTGGCGTGCGACAGCGTCTCGGCGTTCGGCGGCATCGTCGCCACCAATCGCGCCCTCGATGCAGCGACGGCGGAGGCCATCACCGACATTTTTACCGAAGTCGTCGTCGCGCCCGACGCCGATGAGGACGCGAAGGCGATCTTCGCCCGCAAGAAAAATCTCCGACTGCTCCTCACCGGCGAGATGCTCGATCCGGCACGCGGCGGCCAGAACATCGCCGTTATCGCGGGCGGCATTCTCGTGCAGGACCGCGACAATGGGACGATCACGCGCGACCAGCTCAAGTGCGTCACCAGGCGGCAGCCGACCGAGCAGGAACTCGCCGACTGCTTGTTCGCCTGGACGGTCGCCAAGCATGTGAAGTCCAACGCGATCGTCTACGCCAAGGACGGCGCGACCGCCGGCATCGGCGCTGGGCAGATGAACCGGCGCGACAGCGCGCGCATCGCCGCGGCCAAGGCGCAGGAAGCAGCCGAAACCCACGGCTGGGCGGAAGCGCGCACGATCGGGTCCGCCGTCGCGTCCGACGCCTTCTTCCCCTTCGCCGACGGATTGCTCGCGGCGGTCGAGGCCGGTGCCACCGCGGTTATCCAGCCGGGCGGCTCGATCCGTGATGATGAGGTCATCGCTGCAGCGGACGAGGCCGGGCTCGCCATGGTCTTCACCGGGATGCGCCACTTCCGCCACTGACCGACGCCGGTGCACGCCCTGGCCTGCAGTGGTTGAAACCCTCCCGCGTAAGCCTCAGCTATCTGGTGCGGACCGGGCCCCTCTGGCGCGCCCAAGCCTTCGCGAAGGCGCGTGATGTCGGACCGCATCGGAAGATCCGATGCGCGACGAGGTCGGTTCAGAAACTTCCTCGAAAAGCGGCGGATCTTCCGATCGAACCCACGGTTTGAAGAGGAGTTTATTGATGCGTCCGCGTTTATTCACCTTGCTGGAAATGCACCAGAAGATCGACGAGGCCCTGCGGCGGGAGCTGCGGCGGAGTTGGCCCGATCCCCTGCGCGTCATCCAGCTAAAGAAACGGAAGCTTCGCGTGAAGGACCGACTGCACGGCCTGACCCCGAAGCTTGCTCACGCTTGATTCGAGGGAGATCCAAATGAACGATAAGCAAGGCATGCCCTGCCCCGTCGACGGCACGCAGCTCGTCATGTCGGAACGGCAAGGCATTGAGATCGACTATTGCCCGACCTGCCGTGGCGTGTGGCTCGACCGGGGCGAGCTCGACAAGATCATCGAGCGTTCGGCACCGGAACAGGCGCCTGCGCCAGCTCAGCCGCCCGTTGCCGCGGCCCCCTACCCGTCGCAGCATTATCAGGGCGATCATGGCCATCACGGCTACAAGAAACGGCGGAAGTCGTTCCTCGAGGAATTGTTCGACTGACGGTTCAAGCTGCAGCGGCGCGACGTCGCCGCTGCAGCTTGATCAGATGATGTCGTCGCGGATCTGGTCGCGCGCAGCGGCCGCCTGTTCGGCTTCGCGCAGCTCACGCACCTCGTGCTTGCGCATGCGGAACAGCTCGCGGTCCTCCGGCCCGAAGCCTTTCGTCCAGAGAACTGCGAAGAAGCTGACGAGGATCGCCGGAACGCCGACGACCAGCTGCCAGGTCTCCGGCAGGAGCAGGCGCACGCCAGCGCCGACGAGCAAGCCAGTTGCCGCTGCCCAAGCGAGATCCCAGCGCCAGCCTGACACGGACGCTCCGAGGAGCCGCTTCGCCAGCCATGATTTGGCGATCGACGCGAAAGCGAGCGCAACGCAAAGCGCAATCGCCGGGCCGGTCGCCTGGAAGGCCTGCGGCAATCCTCTGTCCTTCATGATCAGGATCAGCGCGACGGCGAGGATGGCTTCCAACGCCAGCATAGCCAGGCTGATCATCATGTTCCGCTTGCGCGCGACGAAGATCAGCGCCGCTTCGCTTACGACTGCCGTCGCCGCGATGACCTCGGCCGCAAGCAGGAAGGCGAGCATCGCGGTTCCGCCGGTGAAGCCGGAGCCCACCAGCCCCATGACCGCGCGTCCCGGGATCGCCAGTGCCAACGCGATTCCGAGCTGGGCGGCAAGGATCCAGTAAGTGACCTGGCGGATTTGGCGCGCCACGCCGACGCGGTCGTTGGCCGCGATCTTGCGAACGATGGCGGGACCGAGGACCGGCTCGAAGCTGGTCTTCAGTTTGGCGGGCAGCGTCGCGACCTGCTGCGCGACATAATAGATGCCGACGAAGCTCGCCGGCATGAAGGCGCCGAGCACCGCCAGGTCGACACGTCGCGACGCCCATTCCACCGCATCGGCCGCCGCCAGCGGCACGTTTCGCCCGGCTGTCCGCCACGCTCCGGCAAGGTCGGGCTTCCAGCCGTGGGGGATGCCGTAGCTCTTCACGAGCGGGATCAGCGCCGCGATCAGCGCCGCGACCATCGAGAAGACGTAGGAGACGATCAGCCCGTCCTGGAGCGAGATATACGACCAGACGAAGGCGACGATGCTGATCGTCCACGGCTCGACGATGGAGCGCGCGCGGACGGTCGAGGCGACGTCATGGTGATAGGCGAGCGCGGCGAGCGCAATGTCGGTCCAGGCGATCGCGATGACGGTGATCGCGAGGAGATGGTCCATGCCGGAGATGCGCGTGGTGGGGTACATGGCGCGCGGGAAGGCGATGAGGATCGCCATGCAGATGACGCCGCCGATCGCCGCGACGAGCATCGCATCCGCTACGACGCATGATTGCGGTTTCTTCGCATTGGCGAGCATCTGGGCGAGGCCGCGGCGAAGCCCCAGCGCTGCGAGCTGTGCGGCGAACTCGACGACGAGCACCGCATAGGCGAAGCGGCCGAGCTCCGACGCGCCGTAGACCCGCCCGGCGATGAACAGGAACGGCAACCGCGCCGCTAACCGAAGGACGAAGCCGAAGATGTTTAGCCGGCCGCCGCGCGCCAGCGTCGCCATGTCGGCATCGGGCCCATCGGCAGTCGCTTCGACTCGCCGCGTGTCGGTCAATGCGCTTCGCCCCAGTGGGCGCCCCAGCCGACCTCGACCTCGATTGGGACGTCGAGGGTCATCGCCGGCTCGGCGGCATGCGCCATCACCTTGCGGATGACCTCCGCAGCCCTTTCCTCGAGGCCGTCGGGCACTTCGAACACGAGCTCGTCGTGCACCTGTAGAAGCATGCGAACGCCTTCGAGCCCGGCTCCGGCCAGCGCATCGTCCATGCGCGCCATCGCCCGCTTGATGAGGTCGGCGCTCGTCCCTTGGATCGGAGCGTTGATTGCCGCGCGCTCGGCCCCGGCGCGGATCGACGGATTCGGCGAACGGATGTTCGGCATGAAGTGCGTCTTCCGCCCGAACAGGGTCTCCGTAAATCCCTTCTCGCGCGCTGCGGCGAGCGTGTTGTGGATGAAGGTCCGGATGCCGGGAAAGCGCTCGAAATAGCGGTCGATGATCGCCTTGCCCTCGTCCTTCGGCACGCCGAGCCGTCCGGCGATGCCCCAGGCGGAGCTTCCGTAGAGAATAGCGAAGTTGATCGTCTTGGCTTGGTTGCGCGTGTCGCGGTCGACCCGCCCGAACAACTCTTCCGCCGTCATGCTGTGAATGTCGACGCCCTCGCGGAACGCCTGCTTCAGCTGCGGCACGTCGGCCATGTGCGCCGCCAGGCGAAGCTCGATCTGGCTGTAGTCCGCCGACAGGAGCTTGTAGCCGGGCTCGGCGACGAAGGCGTCGCGGATCTTGCGGCCGATCTCGGTGCGGATCGGGATGTTCTGGAGGTTCGGATCGTTCGACGACAGCCGCCCGGTCTGCGCGCCCGTCATCGAATAGCTGGTGTGAACGCGACCCGTCGCCGGATTGATCTGCGCCTGCAGCGCGTCGGTGTAGGTGTTCTTAAGCTTGGTCAGCTGCCGCCATTCGAGCACCAGCTTTGCGCAGCTCACGCCCTCGGCGGCGAGGCGCTCCAGCTCGTTCACGTCGGTCGAATATTGGCCGCTCTTGCCCTTGCGGCCGCCTTTCAGGCCAAGCCGCTCATAGAGGACCTGCCCGAGCTGCTGCGGCGAGCCAATCGTGAATGGCCCGCACGCCGCCTCGTAAATCCGTTCCTCCAGAGACTGGATTTCTTTGCCGAACTCGGATGACAGCCGTGCGAGATAGTCGCGGTCGACCTTCACGCCGCGCTGCTCCATCCGTGCGAGCACTGGGACGAGCGGCCGGTCGACGCGCTCGTAGACGCGGCTCGCGCCCTCGGCAGCGACGCGAGGCTTCAACCGCTGCCACAGGCGGAGCGCGATATCGGCGTCCTCGCCGGCATATTCGGTCGCCGCATCGAGCGGCACTTTGTCGAAGGTGATCTGCTTCGATCCCGTCCCGCACAGCTGCTTGAACGGAATGCACTCGTGATCGAAGTGAAGCTTGGCGAGCTCCTCGAGGCCATGCCCGAACGAACGGCCGGCATCGAGGTCGAAGCTCATCACCATCGTGTCATCGATCGGCGCAACGGTGATCCCCGCCTTCTCGAACATGACCCAGTCGTACTTGAGGTTATGCCCGATCTTCAGGACCGCTTCGTCTTCTAGCAGCGGCTTCAGCTTCGCCAGGACAAGGTCGAGCGGTAGCTGGCTGGGTGCGTCGGACAGCAGGTCGCCGCCGACATGGCCGACCGGGATATAGCAGGCGCGGTTCGGCCCGGTCGCGAGGCTGACCCCCGCCAGCTTGGCGATGATGCAGTCGATGCAGTCTGTCTCGGTATCGACCGCGACATAGCCCTGAGCCTTCGCCTCCGCGATCCACCGGTCGAGCGCGGCTTCGTCCGTGACCGTATCGTACTTCGACCGGTCGATGTCGATCTTCTCGGGCTCGGGAGCCGCCGGGGCCTTCCGGTCGAGCGCCGTCATGACGTCATTGATGACGGCCGCGCCCTTCTGCGGCGTGCCTCCGCCGCCGGTCAGCAACCGGTTGAGCAGCGACTTGAATCCCTGGTCCTCCAGGAACGCCTGAAGTGGCTCCGTCGGAATGTTCTTCATCGCCAGCGCTTCGAGCGGCTCGGGCAGCTTTGCATCGCACACCAGCCGAACCAGCTCGCGAGACAGGCGCGCGGCATCCGCATGGTCAATCAGCGACTGTTTTAGCTTGGGCTTGGTGATCTGGTCCGTCGAGGCGAGCACGGTTTCCAGGTCGCCATAGGTCTGAATGAGCTGCGATGCCGTCTTCGGCCCGATACCGGGCACGCCCGGCACATTGTCGACGCTGTCGCCCATCAGCGCGAGTACATCGCCGACCTTCTCCGGCGGCACGCCGAATTTCTCGAGCACTTGCTCGCGTCCGATGCGGCGGTCGTTCAACGTGTCGAGCCTGTCGATGCCGGCATCCTCGTCG
>Ga0307410_10001390_pt1 | contig 10883 bp, 8 predicted proteins | sample 322Ometagenome_3_FD_203707 | JGI IMG/M metagenome (GOLD analysis project Ga0307410, IMG submission 203707) | Maize rhizosphere microbial communities from greenhouse at UC Davis, California, United States - 322HYB-O-3 | ecosystem: Host-associated > Plants > Roots > Rhizosphere > Soil | place...
GCCCAACCGCAGCACGGATTCCGAAAGCCGCTCCCGATCGACTGCCATGGACAGCGCCTGGCGCAGCCGGCTGTCCTTGAACAGCGTTCGATCCAGGTTGAAGCCGAAGTAGTAGGTGCTCAACTGCGGCGAGACGTGCAGCTCCGCGGCCAGGTTTTCCTTGATCCAGTCGAACTGGCCGCGTGGAACGACGTTCGTGCAATGCAGCTCACCGGCCCGGTAGGCGCGCAACTCGGCGTTCTCGTCACCGATCTGCAGGTAGCGCACGCCGTCCAGCTTGTTGGCACCGTTGTTCCAGTAGCGGGTGTTGCGTGCGGCCAGGATGTAACTGCCCTGCAGCCATTCCTCGAGCACGAACGCGCCGTTGGAGACCTGGCTGCCGGCGCGCGCGAAGCGATCACCCAGCGACAGTGACGGGCGATGCAGCGGCGCGCAGGACGGATGCGCCATGAGTCCGGGTAGATAGGGAGCGGGCGAGCTCAGCGTGATCACGACCGTGCGGTCGTCGGGCGCGGCCACGCCCAGAGCGGCCGGTGGTTGCTTGCCCGCGACGATCTCCGGGGCGTTCACGATCACGTCGACCACTTGCGCGTACTGCGAGGCCGTCGCCGGATCCACCAGGCGCCGCAGCCCCGCTGCGAAGTCCTCGGCCACCAGCGCGTCCCCATTCGACCAGCGAAGGCCGGGCCGCAGCCCGAACGTGTACACCTTGCCGTCCTCGCTGACAGTCCAGCCCTCCGCCGCGGCCGGAACCGGCGCCGCCCGCGCATCGAGACGCGTGAGGCATTCGAACAGGTCCCGCAGTACCGTCATGGCTTCGGTGGAACGCGCGCGGTGCGGATCGAGCGAATCCGGATCCGGACCATTGCCGCGCAACAGGATCGCGGACCCGGTGCGCGGGTCGCCCGCCTTCCGTCCACAGGCCGCAAGCGCCAGCGAGACCGAGGCGCTCGCGAGAAGCGTGCGGCGGGAGACGCGCGGCGGCATCAGGCGGCGCGCGATTTCTTGAGATGCACGAGCAGGATGGACACGGCGGCGGGCGTCACGCCGGGCACGCGCGAGGCCTGCCCCACGGTCACCGGCCGGATCTGCGCGAGCTTCTGGCGGACCTCGTTGGAGAGGCCCGACACCCTCGAATAGTCGAGATCTTCGGGAAGCCGCGTTTCCTCGTTACGGCGCTGGCGAGCGATCTCTTCTTCCTGGCGCTCGATGTAGCCGGAGTACTGCGCAGCCACTTCGAGCTGCGCGCGGATCTGCGGCAGCAGGCGGTCGTCGGGCGCGGGGCTGTCCTCCATCGCGCCGATGAGCTCGATCACGTCGTCGTAGCCCACCTCGGGACGCCGCAGCAGGTCGAACGCGCTGAACGCATCGCGGGTCGCTGATTCTCCGAGCACGCGCGCCTGCCATTCGGGCGGGATGTCCACCGCCTTGATGCGCGTGGCGTGGAATCGCGCGAGTTCGCGTTCGGTTCCGGCGCGCTTCGCCTCGAAGAAGGCCCAGCGCTCGTCGTCCACCAGACCCATCTCGCGCCCGGCCGGCGTCAATCGCAGATCGGCATTGTCTTCGCGCAGCAGCAGCCGGTGTTCGGCGCGGCTCGTGAACATGCGATAGGGCTCGCGCGTGCCGCGCGTGACGAGGTCATCGATGAGCACGCCCACGTAGCTTTCGTTGCGCGCGGGAACATAGGCGGACATTCCGGACGCCGACCGTGCAGCGTTCAGGCCGGCGATCAATCCCTGCGCCGCGGCCTCCTCGTAACCCGTGGTGCCATTGATCTGCCCCGCGAAGAACAGCCCTTTCAGCGCCTGGGTCTCGAGTGATGGCGCGAGATCCCGCGGATCGAAGAAGTCGTACTCGATGGCATACCCTGGCCGCGTGATGTGCGCGTTCTCGAAGCCGCGGATGGTGCGTACGAAGTCGAACTGCACGTCGTAGGGCAGGCTGGTGGAGATGCCGTTCGGATACACCTCGTGTGTATTCAGGCCTTCCGGCTCGATGAATATCTGGTGCGAGGTCTTGTCGGCGAACCTGACTACCTTGTCCTCGACGCTGGGGCAGTAGCGAGGACCCACGCCCTCGATCTTGCCCGTGAACATCGGCGAGCGATCCGTCGCGGCGCGGATGATCTCGTGCGTGCGTTCGGTGGTCGCCGTGATGTGGCACGGGAGCTGGCGAGGATGATCGCTCTCGCGGCCGAGGTACGAGAACACGGGACGCGGCTCGTCGGAGTGCTGCACGGCGAGCGACGAGTAATCGATGGTTCGTCCGTCGATGCGCGGCGGCGTGCCGGTCTTGAGCCGCGCCGTGCGGAACGGCAGCGCGCGCAATCGCTCCGCCAGCTTGTTCGATGGTGGATCGCCCGCGCGACCACCGGCGTAGTTGTCGAGCCCGACGTGAATGCGTCCGCCGAGGAAGGTGCCCACCGTCAGCACCACGGCACATGCGCGGAACTCGATGCCGGTCACCGTGGTGACGCCACACACGCGATCGTTCTCCACGATCAGGTCGCCGCACTCCTGCTGGAACAGCGTCAGAGACGACTGGTTCTCCAGTGCATGGCGCACGAATGCCTTGTAGAGCTGGCGATCCGCCTGCACGCGCGTCGCGCGCACCGCAGGACCCTTGCTCGCGTTGAGCGTGCGGGCCTGGATCGCGGCCGCATCCGCCGCGCGCGCCATGACGCCGCCGAGCGCATCGATCTCCTTGACCAGGTGACCCTTGCCGATGCCTCCGATGGCCGGATTGCAGCTCATCTGTCCCAGCGTATCGATGGACTGCGTGAGCAGCAGCGTGCGCGCGCCGGTGCGCGCAGCCGCGAGCGCCGCTTCGGTGCCCGCGTGTCCGCCGCCGATCACGATTACGTCAAAACTGCCTGGTGAGGTCATAAAGAACAAGTGGATCAAACACTTATGGCCCGCGATGGGCCCTGGAGAACGCGGCGGATGGTAGCTCGCGGCGGGTGTCAACGCCACCGCGCCGGCCGCGTTGTTGTCGGCAGGACGCCGGGTTCCGGCGGAGTGCAGATACCAGGAGGAAAAATGAACAAGACAATCCTTTTCGCGGCCCTCGCCGTGGTGATGACCGCGCCGGCGCTCGCCGATACGCCCCGGCACGACGCGCGCCAGCAGAACCAGCGCGAACGCATCGCACAGGGTGTGCAGAACGGCGAGCTCACCATGCGCGAGACGCGCCGGCTCGCCGCCGGACAGGTTCATCTGAATCGGGTGGAGCGCCGCGTCGAGTCCGATGGTGTGGTCACAGGGCGAGAGCGTGCCCGGCTGCATCGCGAAACCAACCAGCAGTCACGCCGCATTCATCGTCAGAAGCACGACGCGCAGGATCGCAACTGATCCACGCGAGATGTCAGGGCGCGACCGCTGCGCAGCGGGTCGCGCCCTTTTTCGTTATCCTGCCGCCCGCATGAAGCGAGCACTGGCCGTTGCAGGATTGTTGAGCTTGGCGGCCGCCGCCGCTGCCGATGATGTCGATGCGACCATCAAGCTCACGCCCTGCCGCCTCGAACATCCGTTTCGCATGCTGGCCATCGGCGCTGAATGCGGCAGCTATCTCACTCCGGAAAATCCCGCGCAGCCCGCGGGCCGCAAGATCGCGCTGTTCGTGGCGCGTGTGCCGGCGATCAGCTTCAAGAAGAAGCCGGATCCGCTGTTCCTGATTGCCGGCGGTCCGGGCACCTCGGCAGTGGACCTGTACACCTCGTCCGCGGGGCCGTTCGACCGCATCCGCCGCGACCGCGACATCATCCTGCTCGACCAGCGCGGGACTGGCCGCTCGAACCGCCTCGATTGCGATTACGGCGATCGCAACCTGTTCGAACGCGTCGAGGATCTCGAAGTGGCCGCGGAGAGCGCCAAATGCCGCGACGAGCTCTCCAAGCGCGCCGACCTGCGGCAATACACCACCAGCGTGGCGGTGCGCGATCTCGACAATGTGCGCCGTGCGCTCGGCTACGACGCGATCAACCTGTTCGGCAATTCGTATGGCACCCGCGTGGCGCAGCATTATGCGCGGCGTTATCCGCAATCCACCCGCGCGCTGATTCTCGACGGCGTGGTCAATCCCGAGGTGATCCTGGGGCCGGCCATCGCCATTGACGCCGAGCGCGCGCTGGAGCGCATCCTGCAGCGCTGCATGGGCGATGCCCCGTGTTCCAAGGCATTCGACGACCCGATGGCGGACTATCGCGCGCTGCGCAACCGGCTAGCCGCAAAGCCCGAACCGACCCAGGTCAGTGATGCCGCGACCGGCCGGCCCATCCATTTCGATTTCAGTACGCGTCATCTCTCGGCGGTGCTGCGATTCGCCAGCTACAACGATGACCAGGCCGCGTTGCTGCCGCTGTCGCTGCACATGGCCACGCATGAAAGCAACTTCACCCCGCTCGCGAGCCAGTTCCGGGTGTTCGCGCAGTCGCTCGAAGCGGCTTTTGCCTACGGCATGCACAACAGTGTCGCGTGCAGCGAGGACACGCCGCTCATCGATTCCGGGAAACTGGATCTCGACGCGCTGAACGCCACGCACATGGGAGCGGAGCAGGTGCAACAGCTCATTGAAGGTTGCAAGAACTGGCCCCGGGGCGTCGTGGACGAGGACCTGCATGCACCGCTGTCCAGCAAGGCGGCGGCCCTGCTGCTCTCGGGCGCGGACGATCCGGTGACGCCGCCCGAATACGCCGCACTCGCGCAGCGTGCCTTTGCCGACAGCAAACACGTCATCATCGCCGGGCACGGTCATGGCCAATACGGCGCGCCGTGCGTCGACCGCATCATGGCGAACTTCATCAATGCGGGGTCCGCGAAGGATCTCGATGCCAGCTGCACCCAGAAGCTCAAGCCCATGCCGTTTTTCATCACGCTCGCCGGACCTTCGCCCTGATGCTGGAAGCGAAGGAACTCTTCAAGTCGTTCGGCAAGGTCGCCGCCGTGCGCGGCGTGAGCTTCACCGCAGGCAACGGCCAGATCACCGGGTTGTTAGGTCCTAACGGCGCCGGCAAGTCGACAACCCTGCGCATGTTGTACACCGTGCTCAAGCCGGACGCCGGCGATGCGCTCATCGACGGCACCAGCGTGATGTCGGATCCGCTGGCCGCTCGCCGCGCCATGGGCGTGCTGTCGCACGGCGCCGGTGTCTACAGCAACCTCACGGCACGCGAGAACATCCTGTATTTCGGCGAGCTGCATGGCCTGACCCGTGAAGATCGTGAAGCCCGCGCCGCCGAGCTCATCGAGCAACTCGAGATGCAGCCTTTCGCGGATCGGCGCGCCAAGGGATTTTCGCAGGGCCAGAAGCTCAAGACCGCGCTCGCGCGCGCGCTGGTGCACCGGCCGCGCAACCTGCTGCTGGACGAACCCACCAACGGCCTCGACGTGATGGCGGTGCGCAACCTGCGCAAGCTGCTCGTGCAGCTGCGTGATGCCGGGCACTGCGTGCTGTTCTCGAGCCACGTGATGCAGGAAGTCGAACATCTCTGTGACGAGGTGGTGGTGATCTCGGGCGGCGAAGTCGTGGCCGCCGGCGGCCTCGAGGAGATCCGCGCGCGGGCCGGCAATACGCGGCTCGAGGATGCGTTCGTGAGTCTCATGGATTCGAGCGAGCACAAGCCATGAACCTGCGTGGCATCTGGGCGGTGTTCCACAAGGAGTTCCGGGAGAACCTGCGCGACCGGCGCACGCTGCTTTCGGCGCTGGTATTCGGCCCGGTGCTCAGTCCCATCCTGGTCGCCGTGCTGGTGCAATTCCTGATCTCGCGGGCCGAGACGCAGTCGGATGTGAACATCCCGCTCGCGGTGATGCATGCGGAGCATGCGCCGAACCTGGTCGACTATCTCGCGGCGCGTGGCATCGACATCGTGAAGGTGGATTTCGACGAAGCCGCGGCGCGACAGGCCGTGGCGCGGCAGGCGCACAGCATCATCCTCGAGATCCCCGCGGATTTCGGCACGCGACTGCAGGCCGGTGAGCCGGCGCCCGTGATCCTGTACTCGGACAGCTCGCGCAATTTCGAGCGCCGCGGCGTGCAGCGCGTGCGATCGCTGGTGTCGTCATACGGGATCGAGATCGCGCAATTGCGTTTTCTCGCGCGCGGCATCGATCCGATCTCCGTGCTGCCCATCTCCGTGCAGGAGGTCGACGTCTCCACGCCATCGGGCCGCTCGGTGCTCGTGCTCAACATGATGACGTATCTCGTCTTGCTCTCGATGCTGTTCGGCGGCCTGTACCTGGCGATCGACGCGACCGCGGGCGAACGCGAACGTGGCTCGCTCGAAGTGCTGCTGACTTCCCCCGTGCCGCGCGAGCATCTCATCTACGGCAAGGTGCTCGCCGCAGCCTCCTACATGCTGATCTCGCTCGTGCTCACCGTGACGATGTTTTCCGTGGCCATGAGCTTCGTCGGGCTGGAGCAGCTCGGCATCACGGCGAATCTCGGTCCCGCGGCGGCATCGCTGCTGGTGGGTTGCTGCGCGCCGTTGATCCTGTTCGGTTCGGCGTATCTCACCATCGTGTCTGCGTTCGCCAAGACCTATCGCGAGGCACAGACCTACCTGCAGCTGCTGATCACCATTCCCACGTTGCCGCTGATCTTTGCCGGCATGCTCGACCTGCAGGCCAAGACGGCGTTCATGTTCGTGCCGTTCCTGAGCCAGCATCTGCTCATGACCACCGTGGTGCGTGCCGAGACCATCGAGCCGTTGCACCTGGTGGCTTCGGTGGGCAGCACGATCTTCTACGGCGTGGTGCTCACCTGGGTCGCCGGACGGCTGTATCGCCGCGAAGCGTTGCTGGGCTGAATCCGACTATCTACTACCGGCGGCAGTCTTCGGCCGGATGGGATGCACGCCCGGCGGGAGCGATTCCGTACGGTTCTGCGCGAGCAACGCGCGGTAGCGGAAGATCTCGGCAGCGGTGAATTCCCGTGCTTCGATCTCGTAGCGGTTGTCCCAGTAGCCATGCCGGAAGCATTCGCCGAGGTAGCGCGGGATGGTGAGCTCGCCCGTGCCCCATTGCCGCAGTACGTGGAAGTACTCATGCAGCAGCAGTGGCCCGTCGTTGAAGAACTCCTTGCCGCTGCCACGCAGGTAGATGCAATTGGGGCGCGTGGTGGCGATGGCCCGCCAGTGGAAACGCACGTAGATGCTGTACTGGACCACTTTGACGTGGCGCACGGATTGCCCGAAGAGAGCCGACAATGCGGTCTCCACGTCCTTGGGGGGATAACAGCGATTACCGAACCACACGCCGTCATTTTCCTATGCAGAACGATCCGAATATACGGCCTAACAAGTCATCTGCGGTAAAAACGCCGGTGATTTCCTCCAGCGCTTTCTGACCCAGCCGCAGCTCCTCGGCGATCAGCTCGCCGGCCCGGCGTTGCTCGAGCTCGCGCGCGGCGTTCTCGACACACTCCCGGGCGCGGGCCAGCGCCTCGAGATGCCGGCGCCGCGCCGAGATCGTTCCGCCGCCCGCGGCCTGGAAGCTCACGCTCTCCTTTAGGTGCTTGCGCAGCAATTCGAGCCCTTCACCGGTCCTGGCGGACACCGCCACTCGGGGTGGCCCGCTCGAGGTATCGGCCACGGGCAATGCGGCGCCGAGGTCCAACTTGTTGAAAACCAATGTGACCGGTACGTCGGGCGGCAGGCGCGCCCGCTCTTCGTGGTAGGCGCGGCCCTCAGGGTCATTGCCCAGGTCGATGACGAACAGCACTCGGTCAGCGCGTGACATTTCCGCCGTGGCGCGGCGAACGCCCTCGGCCTCCACGACATCCGTGGAATCCCTGAGCCCGGCGGTGTCGAGGACGTGCAGCGGCAGGCCGTCGATGTCGATGCGCTCCCGCAGCACGTCCCGCGTGGTGCCGGGGACGGCCGTCACGATGGCGGCGTCGTAGCCGGCGAGGCGGTTCAGCAGGCTGGACTTGCCGGAGTTGGGTTTGCCCGCCAGCACCACCGTGATCCCGTCCCGCAGAAGCCGGCCCTGGCGTGCGGCGGTGGCCACTGCGTCGAAGTGCGCACGTACGGTCGCGAGCCGCTGGTGCAATTCGACGTCGCCGAGGAAATCCACTTCCTCCTCGGGGAAGTCGATCGCCGCTTCGACGTAGGTCCGCAGGTCGATCAAGGCATCCGTGAGGCCCTGCACCATGTTCGAGAACTCGCCTTCCAGCGATCGCATCGCGGCGCGCGCCGCCTCGCGGGAGCCGGCGTCGATGAGGTCCGCGACGGCTTCGGCCTGAGCGAGATCGATCTTGCCGTTGAGGAAAGCACGCTCCGTGAATTCGCCCGGTCGTGCGCGGCGCGCGCCCATTTCCAGCGCGCGTTCGACCAGCCGCTCGACGATCACCGGGCCACCATGGCCCTGCAGCTCGAGCACGTGTTCGCCGGTATAGGAGTGCGGCGCGGGGAAGAACAGCGCGAAGCCGATGTCGATGGGCTCGCCGCTCGAATCCAGGAATCGCGCGAGCGTGGCGTGGCGTGGCTTGGGAAGTTGGCCCGCGAAGGTCGCGGCGATCTGTGGCACCTTGGGACCGGAGACCCGCACGATGCCGACACCGCCCCGTCCGGGCGGACTCGCCGCTGCCACGATGGTGTCGGGATGACTCATGCCGTCTCGCGCAGAGTCTACGCCGCGTTTTCGTCAGCGGCGCGAAGCCCCGTGGATCACCTGCGGCGCGACTTGTCTTCCGCGGCGATTTTCCGGTTGATGTTCCACTGCTGCAGGATGGACAGGCCGGTATTGGTCACCCAGTAGAGCACCAGTCCCGCGGGGAACAGCGCGAACATGACCGAGAAGATGATCGGCATGAGCTGGAAGATCTTCGCCTGCATCGGATCCGGCGGCGGCGGGTTGAGCTTCTGCTGGAACCACATCGCCAGGCCGTTGAGCGCGGGCAGGATGAAGAACGGATCGCGCGACGACAGATCGTTGATCCAGCCGAAGAACGGCGCCTGGCGCATTTCCACGCTCTCGAGCAGCACCCAGTAGAACGCCAGGAATACCGGCATCTGGATGAGCATGGGCAGGCAGCCCGCGAGCGGATTCACCTTCTCGGTGCGATACAGCTCCATGGTCGCCTGGCCGAGCTTCGAACGATCGTCCTTGTAGGTTTCCTGCAATGCCTTCATGCGCGGCGCGATCGCGCGCATGCGGGCGATCGATCGTCCCGCCTTCTCCGAGAGTGGATAGAAGAGGAGCTTGAGCATGAAGGTCACGAAGATGATCGCGAGACCCCAGTTGCCGACCACGCCATAGGCCTTGTCGAGCAGCCAGAACAGTGGTTTCGCAATGATGGTGAGCCAGGTGTAGTCGGCGACCCGGTCGAGCTCCGGATGCAAGGTCACGAGCTGCTTCTGCAGCTTGGGGCCCACGAAGAGATTTTCGGTGATGACGGCACGTGCGCCGGGGGCCACGGTCTCGGTGGGACCGACCGCGCCCAGCGTGTATTCGCGGCCTTTCGAGGACAGCGAGAATTCGTAGGCCTTGCTGGTGTCCGGCACGACCGCACTGGTGAAGTGGTGCTGCATGCCCGCGATCCAGCCGTTCGTCACGGCCGGGAGCCCCTGGATCTCGGTGGGCTCCTCGATGTCGAGCTTGCGGTAGCGGAACTTCTCGCCTGGCTGATCGGGCGCATAAATCGCAGGACCGCGGAACGCGAAGCTGTCGACCTTGAACATCGAACGCTCGACGGCCGGATCGCTGCGGCGGATGCGGGCATACGAACGAAGCACCCAGGGTGCGGCGCTCTGATTGTCCACCGTGTATTCGAGCCCGACGGTGAACATGCTGCGCTTGAAGATGAAGGTCTTGGTGACCGTCACGCCGTTGCCGTCGGTCCAGCTGAGCGGCACACGGAGCTCGTCCTGTCCGCTGGCAAGCTCGTAGCGGTCGGCCGCGCCCGACAACACCGCGCGGTGCGACGGAGCGGCGTCTTCGCTGGCGCCGGCGAGGCCGGTGGCGAGAATGTAGTTAGTGGCTGGACTCGCCTGGTTGAAGAGCACCACGGGCTGCGCTTCGCCCTTGACCACCGGGTAGCCGGGCAATTCCGCGTACACCAGCGTGCCGCCACGGCGGTCGATGTCGAGGATGAGCACGTCCGTGACCACACGGATCTTGCCGATGGAAGGCGAGCTCTCGACGGGCGCTATCGGCGTCTGCGCGGAGGCGACCGGCACTCCGTCGGCGGGCGGAGCGGCTGCCGGCGTCGCCGGTTGCGCCGCCTGCGGAACAGTGTCGTCGTCTGGAATAGTGTCTGTAGCGCCAGGCTGGCTAGTGCTCGAATCTTGAGCACCTGGCTTCGGGCCATAGTCCATCTGCCACTGGGTGTAGTTGAGCCACAGGGCGAGCGCCAGGCCCAGCCATACGAATACGCGAATGTTGTTAGTCATGCGGATGCTTGCAACACGCCGGAACCGGATCGAATCCGCCTTCGTGCCAGGGGTGACAGCGGGAAATGCGTTTCATCGTGAGCCATACGCCGCGCAGCGCGCCGTGGGTCTCGATGGCCTCGATCGCGTAGTGCGAACACGAGGGAAAGAAACGGCAGCGCGGCCCGAGCAAGGGACTCAGGAGCAGCTGGTATGCGCGAATGAGCAGTTTCAGGACGAAGCGCATGTGCTTGCGACACGTTTCCAAAGGGTCGCGAGGCTAGCACGCAAGGCGGCCGCCGGCGCCTCGCGCGAGGCAAATTTTGCGGCCACGACGATGTCCACGGCGGGCAGCTCGAACTGCGTCAGACGGAAGCTTTCACGAACCAGGCGCCGCAGGCGATTGCGCGCCACCGCGTTGCCGGCGGTCTTCACCGCAACGGCGAGGCCGACCCGGGGATGGTCGAGGCCATTGGGTTTCACGCGCATCGCAAAAAATCTGTCATCGATGCGC
>Ga0307410_10001391_pt1 | contig 10879 bp, 8 predicted proteins | sample 322Ometagenome_3_FD_203707 | JGI IMG/M metagenome (GOLD analysis project Ga0307410, IMG submission 203707) | Maize rhizosphere microbial communities from greenhouse at UC Davis, California, United States - 322HYB-O-3 | ecosystem: Host-associated > Plants > Roots > Rhizosphere > Soil | place...
TGGAGAGCTCCGGCCGGATGGAAGGAACATCGACGTGCGAAGGTTACTTATCTCTTACACTAAACGAATCGAAAAACTTCTTGGCTAGCTGGAGCCGGGTCGACTCGCTTTCGGAATCGAGAGTCAACGCCTGCAGGACATAAATCCTGCCGTTGATCTCGTAAATTCGCGCCAGGGCGATGATGTCAAAGTTTGCCGACCGGGCCTTGACCCGCAGGGCCCGGCCGGGCTTGCCGTTGAGACTGATCGATTCTTCCGATAGCAGCGTCCCCTTCACCGCGTTGACCACGCCGTCGCGGCCCTTGTCCAGCGAATATGTCACGCCCGACCCGAGGTCGAAATATCCGACCAGAAAGTAGCCCGTCGAAATGCTCGACGAAGCCAGATATTGCTTGAATTTGAGGCTGCCGGAGCCGCCCGCGTCCTGCTCCGACAGCTTCGGTTCAGTGGGGAAGAGGATCCCGTACCGACCGGCATCGGAGGTGTACCTGACCCAAGCGTTCGGAACCTGTGCAAGGGCCGACGACGCGAAAATGAACAACAGAAAGAAGAGGCACGAAACGATACGCATAGAATTCTCGAGCGGCCCACGGTCGCCAAAGAGTCTATGCGACTGTTATCTCGCTCGTCAAATAAACCTGCTGGATGGCGTTCAAAAGTTCGACGCCCTCGGACATCGGCCGCTGAAAGGCTTTTCGGCCGGAGATCAGACCGGTCCCGCCGCCGCGTTTATTGATGACGGCGGTGCGGACAGCGTCGGCGAGGTCGCTCGCGCCTTTGGATTCGCCGCCCGAATTAATCAGCCCGCATCGGCCCATGTAACAATTGGCGACCTGGTAACGGACAAGGTCGATCGGATTTTCGGAAGTCAGATCGGAATAAATTTTCGGACTGGTTTTACCGTATGAGCTTTCAGTGTTGAGGATGCTGTAGCCGCCGTTACGCTCCGGCAGTTTCTGCTTGATGATGTCCGCCTGGATCGTGACGCCGAGGTGGTTGGCCTGCCCCGTCAGATCGGCGGCCGTGTGCATGTCGCCCTCTTTGGTTTTGAATTTCGGGTTCCGCAAATAACACCACAAAATCGTGGCCATCCCGAGCTCGTGGGCGTACGCGAACGCCTCGGAGACCTCGGTGATCTGGCGGGTCGATTCGTCCGATCCGAAATAGATGGTCGCCCCGACGGCGACGGCGCCCATATCCCGGGCCTGATCGACCGTGCCGAACATCACCTGGTCGAATCGGTTCGGAAACGTTAGAAGCTCATTGTGATTTATTTTGACGATGAACGGGATCTTGTGGGCGAACTTTCGGGCGACCGACCCGAGCACGCCGAAGGTCGAGGCGACGGCGTTGCAGCCGCCCTCGATGGCCAGTTTCACGATGTTTTCGGGATCGAAATACTGCGGGTTCGGGGCGAACGAGGCGCCGGCCGAGTGCTCGATGCCCTGGTCGACGGGCAGGATCGAGAGATAGCCCGTGCCCCGCAGCCGGCCGTAATCTTTGAGCGTCTGCAGGCTCCGCAAGACCGCCGGGGTGCGGTCGGAACCGGCCCAAACGCGGTCGACGAAGTCGGGCCCGGGCAGGTGCAGATCTTCCTTGGGAATGGTTTTCGAAACGTGGCTCAAAAGTGCCTCGGCGTCGGGCCCGAGCAGCTCTTGTATCTTGCTGTGATCGACTGACATCGAAAAAGGTCTCCTGATGAAAAAAAAGTGTCTTAAATTCGAGCGAGCGTGAAAACCGTAATTATAACACACCAGATGTGCGCCTTCGCGGGACGAGGGCGTGCTTTGCGGGCGACCAGAGCGGTTTTTTGGGCGACGAGATTCACATTTTTCAGCGCGGTCCGGGCGACGGTGGTACGGCGTTTCGTATCACGCCGGCGTACGAAAGCTATCCGGGGATGTACGGTGTTTGGTCGCGGGGTAAAGTAGGTTCACTCGTACCTTTCAGGCCTGAAAAAATGGAAAAATCGCGAAAAGTGCGAAAAACGCGAAAATTGCGAAAGTTGGAAATATCGGAAAATCCGGTATCACGGACCGGGCGGAAAAAGCGCTATTTTGAGTCAGGCACCGGAGGCTCGCCCAGGCGGCACCGGCAAGAAATTATGAAAGCACAATGGAAAGAGATCACGCTCGGCGACGTTCATGTTCATGCGGTGGGGCTTTATGCTTCGCTGAACCCGGCGGGGCACCTCATCGTCAACCGCGTCACGCACGAGCGGATGGGGTCGCCCGCGGCCGTCCACCTTCTTTACGACGCGGCCAACAACCGGATCGGGCTCAAACCGACCTCACCGGCCCAGCGCAACGCCTTTCGCGTCGGCTTTCACGGTAACCTGAGAAGCCGCCGAATCGTTTCCGCACTCAAGCTGATGCGCAATGTCGGGATCGAATTGGAGACGATCGAGTTCCGCAACCTCCAGATCGACCCGGACGGCATCCTGATCCTCGACCTCCGCGACACCCGCGTCTGCGAAAGAGCTCGCAAGAACCGAGCCCGCTTCAAAAAGCACGCCGCCGCCCCGATCAACTCCAACCCCGTCCATATTCCTGCGACGGGTCTTTAGACTTTCGCGCCTCTTCGGCGCTATAACACTCGAGAATTTTCTTCTAACCTCCGAGGTCGATCATGAAACGACTGCTTTTCCGATTTGCGTGCGCGCTTTTTTGGGCCGGGCCATGCGCGTTTGCCCAAGGGCCGACTGGCGATAGTCGGCAATTTGTCCGCGTCGACGGCCCGGTCGTCGCTTTGCAGCATGTGCGCGTGATCGACGGGACCGGGGCGGCTCCGGTGGATGATCAAACGATCGTCATTCGCGACGGGAAGATCGCGGCCGTCGGCGCCGTAAACAGCACGGCCATTCCTACCGGTGCGAAGACGCTCGATATGACGGGCTACACCGTTTTGCCGGGGCTCGTCGGGATGCACGACCATCTTTTTTACCCGATGGGCGGCAGCCCGCCGATCTATTCGACGATGGGGATCAGCTTTCCGCGGCTTTATCTTGCGCTCGGCGTGACGACGATCCGCACAACCGGCAGCGTCGCACCGTTTACGGATCTTGAAATAAAGAAACGTATCGACGCCGGGCAGGTGATCGGGCCGAAGATGGACGTGACGGCGCCTTACCTGGAAGGCAAGGGCTCATTCACACCCGTGATGCACGAGCTCGCCGGCCCCGAAGACGCGAGGCGGCAGGTTAATTTCTGGGCCGATCAGGGAGCGACCTCGTTCAAGGCCTACATGAACATCACCCGCGACGAGTTGAGGGCCGCGGTCGAAGAAGCGCACAAGCGCGGATTGAAAGTCACCGGCCACCTCTGCTCGGTCACCTACAAGGAGGCGGCCGAGATCGGGATCGACGACCTCGAGCACGGTCTGCTGGCGAACTCCGATTACGTCGCGGACAAAAAGCCCGACGTCTGTCCCGACGCGGCGGTTGGCCGATCGCTGCGCGAAGTCGATGTCAACAGCCCGGCCGTGCAGGAGACGATCCGCGTGATGGTGGCGAAAAACGTCGCCCTCACCTCGACGTTGCCCGTCTTCGAGGCAGGCGCGTCCGTCGCGCAGACCGGCATCGGCGCCGCGCGTGCGGTGCTGAATCCGCGCATGCTTAACACCATGTCGAACGACGCACGCATTCGATATCTCACAGCCCGCTCGCGCATCCCGGCCAATTCGCCGACCACCGCACTCGTCCGCAAATCGATGGATTTCGAGCGCGCTTTCTACAAGGCGGGCGGCTTGCTGCTCAACGGCCTCGACCCGACCGGCAACGGCGGTGTCGTGGCCGGTTTCGGCGACCTCCGCGGGGTCGAGCTTCTCGTCGAGGCCGGCTTCACGCCCGTCGAAGCCATCAAGATCTCGACCCTCAACGGCGCCAAATACCTTGGCCGCGACGCGGCGATCGGCTCGATAGCCCCCGGCAAAGCGGCCGACCTAATACTCGTCAAAGGCAACCCCGCCGCCGACATTTTTGATATCGAAAACGTCGAGATCGTATTTAAAGACGGCACCGGCTACGACACCGAAAAACTCATTCAGTCCGTTCAGGGGTTGGTGGGGATCCGATAGGGCCCGACGCTCCTGAGGCGCTTGTCCCGCGTGCGCGCTTTTTCTTCAGGCAGCCAGAAGTGATTCCGCGCCGGCCTTTTGCTTGCCGTTTTGGTGTCCGGGTTACTTAAAACGTATGCCAAATGGGCGGTAAACGTTGGCAGGTGGCGGGTTTACGGGGGATTTGGGTATGGTATGCGGTTTGCATTTCCTCTCGGTAGAGAAATGGGCGGGATCCGCCCGAGGTTATCTCACATAAGGGGAAAACGATGAATTACAGATATATCAAGCGGCTCAGTATCGCGGGTGTGATGGCGGCGGGCCTGGTCATGGCGACCGGGACGGACGCGAGCGCTCAGGGGCGCGGCCGCGACAAAAAAGTAGAAGAGATGCGGAAATCGGCGCCGGCGCCGACCGCTTCGGCACCTGAGCAGCCGCAGGCCGAGCGGCGGCAAAGGCAGGCCGAGTCGCGACAGCAGCAGGTCCAGCAGCGGCAGGAACGCGCCCGTCCGGACAACCGCGGCCAGCAGGTCCAGGAGCAGCGTCGGCAGGAGAACGTGCAGCGACAGGCCCAACAGCAGGAGTGGGTGCGGCAGCAGCAGGACCAGCGCCGTCAGCAGCAGGCCGACCGCCAGCAGCAGTGGCAGGTCCAGCAGGAACAGCAGAGACAGCAGCGCGGCCGCGATCTAAAGATCGAACAACAGCGACAGGCCGAAGCCCAACGGCAAGCCGAAGCACAGCGGCAGACCGAACAGCGGCGTTATGAAAACCGTGACTCTTATCGCGACCGCACACAGCGACAGCCGTCACAGGTTTATCAGCAGCCGCAATACAGCCAGCGCGGCGAGCTGCGAAACGCCGAGCGTTGGGACCGAAACCGACAGGAGCAGGTTCGCCAGCAGCGCGTCCAGCAGTACAACAACCGCTGGCAGAACTGGCAGAACGTTTCGCGGCAGCGTTACCAGATACTTCAGCAGGAGCGCCGAAACTCGTATCTGCGATATTTGCAGCAGAGTTATTGGCAGCGTCTCCAGCGCGATCGGCTGAGATTGCAGCAGGCGCAGTATTACAACGATCTGTACAATAATTACCGCTACTACCGCGGCGGCAACTACTACTACACGAGTCAGTACGGTGCCCAGATGATCCGCGACGCGATCAATTACGGTTACGAGGAAGGCCTCCAGGCCGGGCAGGCCGACCGCAACGACGGCTGGGGTTACGACTACCAGAATTCGTACGGTTATCAGGACGCGAGCGTCGGTTACGATAACTACTACGTCGGGCTCGACGAGTATAGCTACTACTTCCGCGAGGGCTTCGAGCGCGGATACGAGGACGGCTATTACGGCCGCTACCAGTACGGCAATTACTCAGGCGGCAAATACCAGATCCTGGGTGCCGTGCTGCAGAGCATTTTCAGCTTTGTGACGGACTGATCAGACGGTCCATCGACCAATTTGGCCCCGCAGACTTATAACCTGCGGGGCTCTTTTGCGCTTGATGTGCGGTCGCGTCGCGGAGAAAAGCAGGGTATCCGGACGGTCAGTTTGACCGAACTGTATCGTTGCCAAACAGTGTTTAACGGACAAAAAAGCGGTCCGATTCTGGAATCGTGCGGCATTCTCGCCTTTACTTGGGCACACGAGGTTTGGCATCGCCTTTGCTAATAACCGGGTATAAGGACAACTGAAGGAACGCCGGGAAGGAAGTCCAGCCAGGCATCGAGGAGGCATTGTATGACTACGGCCATTCTGCGGGGTACGCTTCTAAAATTGACGGGTCGGTCGCCCGATCGTCGACGCGTGCTGGACGCCGACGTTTTCGGGCAAAAGTTCGGCGTGGTGGCGTCGCTTCTCGGCTGCTGGCACGAAAATCTAAGCCGGCCATTCGGGCTCGGAAAAATGACGTATCGGAGCTGTTTGGGGTGCGGCGCGAGGACGCCGTTCGATCCGGAAACTCTCGTCACGCATGGGAAGTTTTATAGGCCGCCGACGATTCTGGTGCAGTGAAACCGCGCCGCACGCGATAAAGATCAAACGGAATAAAAAGCCGACAGGAGGGAGATGCTCTTGCCGGCTTTTTCCGTTTGGGCGATGCATCGGTATACTCGATTTTAACTTACCGAAAGGTCAATAGCAGCCACATTCGATGAAAAGGTCCAACCTCCTTCCCGTATCGATCCTTCTCTTACTGGTATCGTTCGCTCCGGTCGTTTCGGCGCAAGGCGTCAAGGCCCGACCCACGGGCGGCGACCTCGCCCGCTGGCGAGTGCGGGCGGCGGGCGTGACGATCGTCCGTGACGATTGGGGCGTCGCGCACGTCTACGGCAAGCGCGACGCCGACGTCGTTTTCGGGATGATGTACGCCCAGGGCGAGGACGATTTCAACCGCGTCGAAACGAACTATCTCACATCGCTCGGCCGCATGGCCGAGGCCGAGGGCGAATCGCGCGTTTGGCAAGACGTGCGGCAGCGGCTGTTCATCGACGCGGCCGAGCTGCGGGCGATGTACGCGCGCAGTCCGCGGTGGCTGCAGGAACTGATGAACGCGTGGGCCGACGGGCTGAATTTTTATCTCGCGACGCACCCGGGAACTAAACCGAAAGTAATCACGCGGTTCGAGCCGTGGATGGCGCTTTCGTTCACGGAGGGCAGCATCGGCGGCGACATCGAAACTATAAGCCTGAGCCAGCTGGCCGCGTTTTACGGCGACAACTCGAAGCGGCCCGAGCCGGAGGAATTTTTAGGCGACGGCGTCGATGTGGAATTTCCCGGCTCGAACGGCATCGCGGTCGCGCCCGCGAACACGAAAGACAAACGGGCCCTGCTGCTGATCAACCCGCATACGACCTTTTATTTTCGCGCCGAGCAGCAGGCAGTCAGCGAGGAAGGCCTGAACGTTTACGGCGCATTGACTTGGGGGCAGTTCTTCGTCTATCAGGGGTTCAACGACCGGCTGGGCTGGATGCACACCTCGAGCAACGTGGACGTGATCGACGAGTTCGCCGAAAAAATCATCAAGATCCGCGGGCGGTACCATTACCGGTTCGGCAAACAGGTGCGGCCCCTGCTGCCGAAGCCGGTCACCGTCTCGTACAAAACGCCGACCGGCATGAGTAAAAAGACCGTGACCACGTATCGCACGCACCACGGCCCGATCGTCCGCGCCGCCGACGGCAAATGGATCAGCGTCACTCTGATGAACAAGCCGATCGAGGCGTTGAGCCAATCTTACCTGCGAACGAAGGCACGCAATTATGACGAATTCAGAAAGGCATTGGATCTGAAGGCGAATTCGTCGAACAACACCATCTACGCCGACGCCGACGGCAACATCGCCTACTTCCATCCGCAATACATCCCGCGACGCGACGACCGTTTCGATTGGAACAAGCCCGTCGACGGGAGCGATCCGGCGACCGAATATAAAGGGCTGCACTCCCTGGGCGAAGGTCCGTCCCTCAAAGATCCACCAAGCGGATGGATCCAGAACACGAACAACTGGCCGTATTCCGCCGCCGGCCCGAACAGCTTGAAGCCGGAAAATTTTCCGAAGTATATGGACAAGTACGGCGAGAATTCCCGCGGGCTGCACGCGATGCGTGTGCTCGACGCGCGGAAGGATTTTACCCTGGACGAGCTCGTCGATGCGGCCTACGACACGTATATGCCGGCGTTGGCCGAGACGATTCCCGGATTGATCAACGCATTCGACGCATTGCCGAAAAACGACCCGTTGCGCGACAAGCTCGACGATCCGGTCAAGCGGCTGCGTGATTGGAATTATCGCTGGGCCGCGGATTCGATCCCGACATCGCTGGCCGTTTATTGGGGTCAGGAGCTTATGCGTTTGAAGCAGTCCCGCCGCGAAAGCGTCGGTTTCTTTTTCACATCGCAGATCGACGCGGTCAAACGCACCGCGCCGGCCGACATGCTGGCGGCGTTGTCGGCGGCGGTGGATAAGTTGACGGCGGATTTCGGCACGTGGCGGACCGAATGGGGCGAGATCAACCGGTTTCAGCGGCTGACGGGCGAGATCGACCAGCCGTTCAACGACGCGCTGCCGAGCATTCCCGTCCCCTTTCCGAGCGGCAACTGGGGCTCGCTCGCCTCGTTCGGCGCACGCACTTACCCGGGCACGAAACGGATGTACGGGACAAGCGGCAACAGCTTCGTCGCGGTCGTCGAGTTCGGCCCGCAGGTGCGAGCATGGGCCGTGACCGCCGGCGGCGAGAGCGGCGACCCCGGTTCGAAGCACTTCAAAGACCAGGCCGAGCGTTACGCCTCGGGCAATTTGCGCGAGGTCTATTTCTACCGCCCCCAACTCAACGGCCACACCGAGCGGACGTACCATCCCGGCGAGGCCGCACGTTGATCGGCGAGCGATCGTCTCGGATACCGGAATTTGTTGACGCCGCTCGCTTAAATGAGATAAGTTCCACGGCGGAATCCTAACGAATGGCAACGGCGGGATAACCTGTCCGCTCGGGCATTGGCTAAGATGCGGGAAGAAGTTGAAAGCGGCGGCGATCAAACTGGCGGACGGCTCGCCGAGGGCGACCGGTTGGGGCGGTACACGGTCCTCCGCCCGATCGCGGCGGGCGGAATGGGCGAGGTCTACCTCGCGAGGGACGCCGAACTCGGTCGCAGGGTCGCCATCAAGGTCCTCAACGAGAAGTACGAAAAGCTCGAATCGAACGTCGACCGGTTCCTCCGCGAAGCCAAGGCCGCGTCCGCGCTTAACCACCCGAACATCCTCGTCATCCACGAGATCGGAAAGATCCGCGGATCGCACTTCATCGTCAGCGAGTTCGTCGAGGGCGAGACGCTGCGCGAGGTCCTTAACAAGAAAAAACTCGCGATCCCCGACGCCGTCGATATCGCCGTTCAGGTCGCCGGGGCCCTGGCGGCCGCCCACGGGGCCGGCATCGTCCACCGCGATATTAAACCGGAAAACATCATCATCCGGCCCGACGGCTACGCCAAAGTTCTCGACTTTGGGCTGGCCAAGCTCGCCCCGGCTCAGCCGTCCGTGTTCGGACTCGAGGACGAGACCGTGCAGCAGAACCAGACGGCCGAAGGGATCGTGATGGGCACCCTGAGCTACATGTCCCCCGAGCAGGCACGCGGGGAGAAGGTGGACGAGCGGGCCGACATCTTCAGCCTCGGGGCGGTGCTGTACGAGATGGTGACCGGGACGTCGCCGTTCGCGGCCGACTCGATGTCGGAAAAATTCGCCAACCTCTTAAAGGCCGACCCGCCGGCGATGGACCTTTACCGCCATGGCGTGCCGGGCAAACTGGAAACCGTCGTCGAGAAGATGCTGCGGAAAAACCGTGAAGAGCGGCCACGCTCCATGCGCGAGGTGGTGGACGAGCTGAAGAGCGTCGCCCGGGGCCCCCAAACAACTTCGCCGCAAAACACGATATCAAATCACGAGACCGTCAGGATCGAACCGCAGGCCACCGGGTCGTCGATCGGCCGACGCCCGATGCCCGTCTATTGGATCGTCGCGGCCGCGGCCGCCGTGGTCCTCATCGGGGCGGCGGGCTACTACGGGTTCGTGTACAAAAACGCCAGTTCGACAACCGAAGCACCGGCGTCCGCCTCGGCGCGCTCGCCCGCTTACGACCTTTTCCTTCGCGGGAAAGTGAAGTTGAACAGCGAGAACCTCGAGGACAACGAAGCGTCGATCAAATCTCTCGAACAGGCCGTCGCGGTCGACCCGCAGTACGCGGAGGCCTGGGCGGCCCTCGCCCACGCTTACAACACCAAGACGTTCTTCCTTTTGGCCGGGCCCGAGAAAAAGCAGATCGACGAAAACGCCGAGGTGGCAGTCGAAAAGGCACTCGCCCTGAACCCCAACCTGGCCGACGCCCATTTTGCGCGCGGCCTGATCGCGTGGACGCACGACAAACGGTTCCCGCACGAGCAGACGATAATCGCTTACCGACGGGCGATCGAGCTCGACCCGGCGATGGACGAGGCACACCAACGGCTCGCCGTCGTCTACTCACATGTCGGACTTCTCGACGAGGCCCGCGAGGAGATCAAGGAAACCATCAGGCTGAATCCGGGCAACACCCTGGCGAGGTTCCGGGTCGGCTTCATCGACACCTGTGAGGGGAAGTACGAGGACGCGCTCGCGGCTTTCAAGACGACCCCGCGCGACAGCAATCCGGCCCTGTTCGACCGCAACATGGCGACCGCGCTCTTCCTGCTTGGCCGGACGGAGGAAGCATCGGCGGTCGTCGAGGATTATCTGAAAACCTATCCGAAGGATGAAGGCGGCAACGTCACGAGCGTCAAGGCGATGCTGTTGGCGAAAAGCGGCCGGCGTGAGGAGGCCGAAGCGGCGATCAAGCGTTCGATCGAGATCGGCGAAGGCTTCGGGCACTTCCACCACACGGCGTACAACATCGCCGCCGCGTACGCCCTCTTGAACAAACCGGCGGACGCGCTCAAATGGCTCGAGTACGCCGCCGACGACGGCTACCCGTGTTGGCGGTTCTTCGAGATCGACCCGAACCTCAACAGCATCCGCGGCGAACCCCGCTACGTCGGTTTGATCAAGCGACTCAAACAACAAACCGACCGATTCCGAAACCTGGCATCTTAAGATCGGCAACGCGGGCTTCGGTTTTTTTATCTTTTTCGATCCTTTCATCTTCTTCTGTGGTCGAAGCCGTTGACCACAGAAGAAGATGAAAAAGAAAACCGAAAATGATCAAAGCGACGCGAATTGGCACGAGGTAGATGCGCTGCGTTGGCCGGCTCAAAAGCGGTCCCGGCGTTGCTTTGGCCTTAGCTGCTGTGCTCACGGA
>Ga0307410_10001392_pt1 | contig 10879 bp, 6 predicted proteins | sample 322Ometagenome_3_FD_203707 | JGI IMG/M metagenome (GOLD analysis project Ga0307410, IMG submission 203707) | Maize rhizosphere microbial communities from greenhouse at UC Davis, California, United States - 322HYB-O-3 | ecosystem: Host-associated > Plants > Roots > Rhizosphere > Soil | place...
CCGCAATTCCGATGAGTGCCATTGGAGGTATTTTTGCACTAATGCTTCGTGGAATGCCGTTTAGTATCAGTGCCGGAATCGGATTTATAGCCCTGTTTGGAGTTGCAGTACTAAATGGTATTGTTTTGATCGGGACTTTTAATCAACTCGAAAAAGAAGGTATTAGTGATATTTTTGAAAGGGTAAAAGAAGGAACAATAACCAGACTTCGTCCTGTACTAATGACAGCGACAGTGGCTTCGCTGGGGTTTTTACCAATGGCAATCAGCAGCAGTGCAGGAGCAGAGGTGCAGAAACCGCTGGCGACCGTAGTAATAGGAGGATTAATCACAGCTACGTTCCTTACTTTGTTTGTATTGCCTTTGCTGTATATCATTTCGAATTCTAAATTCAATTTTATACGAAAATTTAAAATGAGAAACACGACAGTTATGATGCTGCTGTGTTTGGCAGGATTAGGATCTGCAAACGCACAGGAAAGAATTTCAATGAATAAAGCTGTAGAAACAGCTTTGAAAAACAATCAGCAATTAGACATTAATGAAGCTGAAATACGAACTGCCGGACTGAGTGTAAAAACGGCTGTTGACATACCAAAAACAGGAATATTTGCAGAGAACGAAGATCTTCGTCCATCAGATAATACCGGAATACTAAAAATAGGTATCTCTCAGAGTGTTGCCTGGCCGGGTTTGTATGCTGCGAGAAAAGACTATTTTAATAATCAGTTGAAATTTGCTGAGTTGAATAAAGAGGTTTTAAATGCCACAATCAGGAGAGAAGTACGTACTGCTTATTACAAACTTTGGTATCTGCAGGACAAACAATTGTTGTATAAAAGTTTGGATAGTATTTATACTCTGCTTTTTAAAACTGCCGAAGTTCGCTTAAAAGCAGGCGATGTTGCAGCACTGGATAAAATTGCTGCCGAAGCAAAACTTCAGGAACTTAAAGCTTTTTCAGATCAGAATAAAAAAGAAATGACGGTTCAGCAGCAGCAATTAATGATGCTTTTAAACCAAAATGAATGGCTGCTTCCGGTAGAAACACCACTGGAAAAAGCAACGGTGATTTTGTCTGAAAATAACGGACTCCATCCTCTTCTGATCCTGCAGGAACAAAATATAAAAATTGCAGAATCCAATGTATTTGTACAGAAAAACAGTAACAGGCCAGAATTTTCAGGAAGGATTTTCAGTCAGCGACTATGGGGTGCAAATGATCCTTATACGGGCTTTTCGGCAACAGCTTCCTTTCCGTTATTTGGTGCAGGTTATGCGCGCAATAAAGTAAAAGCAGCTTCTGCTGAGCAAGAAGTACAGAAAAAAAATCTGGCGTATCAAACCCGGCAGATGCAGGCTCAAAAAGCTTCTTCTGTCGCAGAGATCGAAAAGAATCTTTCTTTACTCAATTACTATGAAACTACAGGATTAAAACAGGCAGAAGAAATTATAAAAGCCTCTGCATTAAGTTACAGAGCCGGAGAAATCAGTTTTGCAGAATTGGGTCAGTTTCTAAGTCAGGCAGTTGGAATACGTCAGAATTATTTAGATATTCTAAATCAGTACAATCAATCCGTTGTTCAGTTTAATTACTTTAATAATAAATAAAAAAGCATATATGAAACTCAAAATAAAAATTCTAATTGCTGTTGTTTCTGTCTTTTCATTGATGAGCTGCGGAAAAAATAAGAATGGTAATGAAAGTACTCAGGAGACTGAAAATACAATAGTTAAAGAAGAGGAACACAGAGAAGAACACGTTACAATTGCTACGCTGACAGAAGATCAGATAAAAACAGTAGGAATAACACTTGGCACTATTGAAAACAAAAATCTTACTGCCTCAATTAAAGTAAATGGAGCTTTGAGAGTTCCTAATAATAATAAGGCCAATGCGACATCCTTATACGGCGGAGTCGTTAAGTCACTTAAGGTACAGTTGGGAGATTATGTACGTAAAGGACAGGTTATTGCGACTATAGAAAATCCCCAGTTTATACAGCTGCAGGAAGAATATTTAACAATTGGAAGCAAAATAACATTAGCAGATCAGGAATTAAGACGTCAGCGTGAACTTCAGGAAGGAAATGCGGGTGCTTTAAAAAACCTGCAGAGCGCTACAGCAGATGTAAATGCGCTTCGCGCACGCAAAGCATCATTACAAAAACAAATTCAGCTGATGGGAATAAATCCGGCAGGAATCAATAATGCTACTTTGAGATCATCACTTACCGTTACCAGCCCTGTGAGCGGAACTGTAAGCAGCGAGTTTGCAAAAATTGGCAGCTATGTAGATGTTTCTTCTCCAGTGGTAGAAATTGTAGATAACAGCCTTATTCATCTTGATCTTCAGGTTTTTGAAAAAGATCTTCCGCTGGTGAAAGTGGGACAAATAGTAAATTTTACTTTAACCAATAATCCTGTGACTTCTTATACGGCTAAAGTATTTAATATTGGTTCTTCTTTTGAAAATGAAAGCAAAACAGTTGCCATTCATTGTACTGTGACAGGTAATAAAACAGGGCTGATAGACGGAATGAATATTACAGCGATGATAAGTATTGGAAATGCTTTAACCGCAGCTGTACCAAATGATGCTATTGCTGAAGCGGATGGCAAGTACTATATTTTTGCCCAAACGGATAAAAAACCAAAAGAAGAACATCGGGAAAATGCAGGAGAAAAAGACCATCAAGCTGAAAAGAATAAAACTCCGGCCAATAGTATAAATTTTGAAAAAATTGAGGTGTCAAAAGGAGTTTCTGAACTTGGTTATACTGCTATAACACCAGTTAAGGAAATACCGGAAGGAACGAAAATAGTGACTAAAGGAACATTTTTTGTCAATGCCAAGTTAAGCAATTCAGCAGAACACGAACATTAATTCAACAAAAGAGTATTAAATTATTAAAAGAAATTCAGAAGGATGTGTTAGTGAAATTCTTTGTAAATTTACTACTATCACTGATTTAGATTGAGCCTTCTGGTTTTGTAAAGTAAATTAAAATGAAAAAATCTACAGAAGATATTTTTGCAGCCAAAGATGTTCGTTTAACCACAATGCGTATCTTAATTTATGAATATCTGGAAACCGTTACGGCAGCCTTATCGCTGTCTGAAATTGAGAAATACTTTCATAAGGCTGATAAAGTGACAATTTATCGAACTCTTCAGACATTTCAGGAGAAAGGCCTGGTTCATAAAATTCTGGATGAAAGTATTGCAAAATATAGGCTTTGTGCAGAATTATGCAGTGAAAACAATCACAATGACAGGCATTTGCATTTTTATTGTAAAAAATGCCGTGAGACTACTTGTCGCGAAGAAGTTGTTTTTCCTGAAAAGATTACCTCAGGAATACAGATAGATGAAATTCAGATATTGGCAAAAGGAATATGTGACAAATGTTTATAAACAATTATGCTGCACTTTATTAAAAAATAACTGGCTAAGACTTTTACCGTAGTAAGGTTTTAAAAAAATATACAATACATGGAACATAAACATACCGCACATGAAGAAGAATCATGCTGTGCACATACAGAAAAAGTTTACGGGAATGCAGGTAAATTATTAAAAAAACATTCTTCTGACGATGAACATGATCACTCTGGGCACAGTCATGATGATGGACATAATCATGATACTATAGAAGGGAATGTTTTTAAAATGTTTCTTCCTTCAATTTTAACCCTAACACTTTTGATTGCTGCTATAGTAATGGATAATTGGGTTTCTCAATCTTGGTTTACAGGAACAACAAGGCTTGTATGGTATCTTGTGGCGTATCTAATTGTTGGTTATGCCGTTATAAAAGATGCAGTAAAGAGCATCATTAATGGAGATGTTTTTTCAGAGTTTTTATTGATGAGTATCGCCACAATAGGAGCATTTAGTATCGGCGAATACCCGGAAGGAGTAGCCGTAATGCTTTTTTATGGAGTCGGAGAAGTTTTTCAGACACTTGCTGTTTCGAGAGCAAAAAGAAATATTAAAAGCCTGATGGATCAAAGGCCGGATGAAGTTACTGTCATCGTAGATGGAAAAACTAAAACAATCAAAGCCCAGGACGCTGCTATTGGAGATATAATTCAATTAAAACCGGGAGAAAAATTAGGTCTTGATGGAGAACTTCTGACAGATGGTGCTTCGTTTAATACAGCAGCACTTACCGGAGAAAGCAAACCCGATACAAAAGCAAAAGGTGAAACTGTTCTTGCCGGAATGATTAATCTAAATATAGCTGCTCAGGTAAAAGTGACAGCACTATATACAGAAAGCAAACTTAGTAGAATATTGGAGCTCGTACAAAATGCAACTTCACAAAAAGCGCCAACAGAATTATTTATAAGAAAGTTTGCAAAAATTTACACGCCAATAGTCGTATTTCTGGCCATCGGCATTTGTTTTCTTCCATACTTTTTTACAGATAATTATGACTTTAACATCTGGCTTTACAGAGCTTTGGTATTTTTAGTTATTTCGTGTCCGTGCGCTTTGGTTATTTCTATTCCGCTTGGTTATTTTGGAGGAATCGGCGCAGCAAGCCGCAATGGAATTTTATTTAAAGGCGGAAATTTTTTAGATGTAATGGCATCTGTCAGGAATGTCGTAATGGATAAAACCGGAACAATGACTGAGGGTGTTTTTAAAGTTCAGGAAACTGTGTTTAAGCCGGAGTTTGACAAAGATGAAATATTAAAAATGGTAAATGCTATCGAGAGCCAAAGTTCGCATCCCGTTGCAACTGCCATACACGAGTATGTGGGTGAGGTAGACAGCGCTGTAAAAATAGAAAGTACAGAAGAAATTGCCGGACATGGATTGAAAGCGTTTATTGACGGAAAGGAACTTCTGGCGGGTAACTTCAAACTCATGGATAAGTTTGGTATCAGTTATGATATTGATTCTTCTTCAATTGTTTACACAACTATTGCTGTCGCTTATGACAAAAAGTTTGTGGGCTATATTACTATTGCAGACAGCATAAAAGAAGATTCGAAACAGACTATTGACCAGCTGCATAAATTAAATATAAAAGTTACAATGCTCAGCGGGGATAAAAGTTCTGTAGTAAAGTTTGTTGCTGAAAAATTAGGAATTGACAACTCATTTGGGGATTTGCTGCCTGAGGATAAAGTGAATAAGTTAAAAGAAATTAAGTCACAAATGGGCAAAGTGGCTTTTGTAGGAGACGGCGTAAATGACGCACCCGTTGTAGCCCTTAGTGATGTTGGAATTGCAATGGGTGGACTTGGAAGTGATGCTACTATAGAAACTGCAGATGTAGTAATACAGGACGACAAACCATCTAAAATACCCATGGCAATTAACATTGGAAAACAGACTAAAAAAATAGTGTGGCAAAATATAACTTTTGCGTTTGTAGTTAAAGCTGTTGTACTCATTATGGGTGCCGGCGGACTGGCAACAATGTGGGAAGCCGTTTTTGCTGATGTAGGAGTTGCTCTTTTGGCTATACTAAATGCTGTAAGAATTCAGAAAATGAAATTTTAACCCTTATATTTCGATGATTTAGATTGTTAATTATTTCTTAATTAAATTTAATTGTAATATAAAGCTTACATAGAATTTATTATTTATTTAAATGGAAAAAAAAACAAATAAATCGAGCAATTGTATAACATTATTTACCTATTTTTGTTAGTACACCAAGCAGGTGTATGATTGAATAATAAAATTAACACACCCCTAATCATGAAAAAAATTACTCAAATCATCTGCTTTCTTTTGATTGCTACCAGTATGAGTGCACAACAGGAGAAAGGAATTATGGGCTACAGCAACTGGCTGAACAACTGGACTGAGTTTAAGCCTCATAAAGCACAATATGGTGAACCCAATCAGATTTTGGCTGGAAACATATCAGAGAATACCAAATTATTAAAAAGAAACGTATATGTACTTCAAGGAAATGTATATGTTACCAATAATGCAGTACTGACAATTGAACCAGGAACACAAATTATAGGCGATTTCGATACAAAAGGAACACTTGTAGTAACAAAAGGCGCGCAGATAATTGCTGATGGCGTTGAGACTGACCCAATCGTATTTACTTCTGGCCGCAGTGTGAAGAAAGCGGGAGACTGGGGCGGTGTAGTGATATTAGGAGATGCTCCAACTAATAAACTTGGAAATGTTGGTTCTTATAACCTGGATCTTGATCCGGTTTTAACAACATACGGAGGTAATAATGCTGCTTCAAACTCTGGAATCATGAGATTTGTGAGAATTGAGTTTGCAGGAAAAAAAGTAAAAGGAGACGGAACCTTTAACGGTTTGACTATTGCAGGAGTTGGAAACAAAACTATATTAGAAAATGTAATGGTAAGCTATTCTGGTGGTGACTCTTTTGCCTTTTTTGGAGGTGATGTAACTGCTGCTCAGTTTGTTTCTTATAAATCAATCAATGATGATTATAAATTTACACAAGGAGCACAATGCCGTTTGTTTAATTCATTGGCAGTAAGATCATCTTATTTGTCAAGTAACAAAGATGGGTCTCGTTGCATGGAGGTAAAATCATATGAAAAGAAAAACGAAACAGACTTTACCAAAAAATCTACATTGGTAGTAGCTTCTAACATGACAATGCTTAATGACAGTGAAAATATTAAAGCTGATATTCAGGCAGGTTTGGTAAAAGAAGCTATATACATTGGTGAGAATGCCGCTGTAGAAATGAAACGTAGTGTAGTTTCCGGATTTAATCCAGCTGTATTGATAGATAGCAAAACGGTAATCAATGATGCCAGCCTTAAGAAAATTAAATTTGAAGAAATGTTCTTTAACCTTTGTAACGGAAACATTTTTACTGAATATAATACAAACAACGAAGATTTAGAAAATTGGTACGGAAACAGCCTTTTCTTTAATGTGTATTCACAAACTGATAACAAAGAAATGTTTGTAGATATTTTCAATCCGAAAAAACCAGACTTCAGACTTCAGTTAGGAAAAATTACAGCTTCAAGCGGAAATAGATAAGCCTTTATAATATATAGGTATATTACAATAATGAAAAAGTCCGGAAATTTAATTTCCGGACTTTTTTTATTTGGGCTGTTTTACTAATAAATTAGTGCTTTACTATAACTAGAAGGAAGTAAATTTTTCTTTGAAATAAAGTATCTTATATTTTTCTATTTTTTTTTAAATTTAAAACGCTGATAATCAGAAATAGTATGGTTTTGGTTCGCAGGGCACTTTTTTGTAACTACTTGTTTAAGAGCTGTTATAGTATTTTCTTTGTAATACAATGTACATATTGTTTGATGTAAAAATGTACAAAAGAGGTAAAACAATGAACTAAAAAATGCTACTTATGGATAACAGAATTGCAGTTTACGGAGCTTATGGACATACTGGAAAGTTTATAGTGTCAGAACTTTACAGGCAAGGGTATAAAAATCTCATTCTTTGCGGAAGAGATTATAATAAGGTAGCCGACCTTGGCAGACTTTACCCTGATTTGGAATTAAAAACAGCAGATATACATAATGCTGCATCTCTTGATGATGCTTTTACCGATGCAGAAATCATTATAAACTGTGCAGGGCCTTATCTGGATACAGCCGCACCAATAATTAAATCAGCTTTACGATCAGGAAGCCATTATATAGATTTGACAGCAGAACAAAAATCTGTATTGGATATTTTTGAAGAATTCTCAGAACAGGCTAATAAAAAGGGAATTCTGGTGATTCCGGCGGCTGCCTTTTACGGCGGATTAGCCGATTTGCTGGCAACAGCATTAACCAGTGACTGGGAACACACGGATGAAATCAGTGTTTATATTGGTCTGGACTCCTGGCATCCCACCAAGGGAACACGATTAACAGGAGAGAGAAATCATTATAAAAGATTGATTTTTAAAGATAATAAACTTCAGGAGATGGAGGAGACCCCTTCAAAAGAATGGGACTTCAAAAACCTTGTTGGTGTACAAGAAGTGGTAAGCCTTCCGCTTTCGGAGATTATTACGATTTCAAGTCATTTGAATGTCAATACAGTGAATACTTATCTCAGCAGAAATGCTTTGGAGGAACTCAGAGATACCAAAACCCCGGAACCTGAACCAACCGATGCAAAGAACCGCTCATCCCAACAGTTCAGTATGGAAGTGGTTTCAAAAAACGGAAATAAAACAAGAAAAATAGCCGCACACGGCCAGGATATTTATGCAGTGACAGCGCCACTGGTAGCTCAGGTAGTTAATGAGATTGTAAAAGGAAAAGCAACAGGAAAAGGCGTCATTACCCTTGGACAGGCATTCAAAGCCGAGGATTTTTTAAAATCCCTGAAAGAAGATGATATTAAAATTACCTCAATAGAAGAGTCTGATGAAGAATAGGGCTTAGCAGTCAAATTGATTTTTAACAGAAAATTATTGCAGCCAAAGCAATAAAGTTCTGTAGGTTAGCGCAAAAAATGTTTTTTAAAAATTTCTTTTAATTTTTATATTTCTTATTTTTAAGATATAAATCTGGAAAATAGGAAGAATATGTTTGCAGGAGTTCAGCGTTTACTAACACATTTATTGATTTTACTGGCATTACTAATCATGCCCGTGACCGCTACTGCCCAACTATTGGGTGTTCCAAAAACCACTGTAGAAGAATCAGCAGAAGTCCCCGAAGATTCTCTTGGAAGGAGAACACCCCAGGGAACTGTCAATGGTTTTATAAAAGCAATTGGCGAGCAGAATTACCTGCGTGCCAGTCAGTATTTTGTGCTCAGCAAACGCTCTTATCGCAAGACAGCAGAAAGGATACGGATAGCAAAAACCTTTCAGCAGCTGCTCGATCAGGGTGGTAATGTATCACCATCTTCTATTATAAGTAATAAGGAAACCGGACGTACCGACGATGATCTGGCTCAGGGCGTGGATCTCGTGGGTAATATAGCGGCCGGCAAAATCGTAGTGCCACTCTATGTAGAGAACCAGTCTGATGACAACGAGCCTGCACTCTGGCTTTTTTCTGCCGAAACTGTTGAATCTGTACGTTCTGCCGATATCAAAGTAGAAAAAACCTTTCTGGATCGAGTATTACCACCTGTACTGCTGGAACGCAAATTTGGAAATGTTCCCATTGGTCACTGGGCAGTTGTAGTAGTGATGACTATAGTGTCATATCTGCTTTCCAGAATGCTTATTTTTATATTCATTTTTTTCATTAAGAAAGTCTGGAAAAAGGCTGAAAGCGAAAAAGGAAATGCGATTATAGAAGCTTTTTCCCTGCCGGTGCACATGTACCTTACAGTACTTATTTTTGTGGCTTTTACCCAACGTATGGGGATTTCGATTATCGTACGTCAGCGGTTTAGTATTATTATCATCACCATCGGGATTGTTGCTTTTCTGATCCTGCTCTGGAGAATAACCGATTTTTTAAGTCTGTATGCACGCAGCAGGATGACTAGAAAAGGCCGTATCTCGGCCGTGTCTGTTGTCTTATTTTTAAGCCGTGCCACAAAGGTAGCTATTGTCTGTATCGGTATTATTGCCATCCTAGGCATTATTGGGGTAGATGTAACAGCCGGTCTGGCCGCACTGGGAATAGGAGGTATAGCACTGGCATTGGGCGCGCAGAAAACCATCGAAAATTTTGTAGGCAGCGTGAGCCTGATTGCCGACCAGCCGCTCAGGGTTGGAGATTACTGCCGGATTGACGATATCAAAGGAACTGTTGAATCTATCGGTATGCGCTCAACAACATTGCGTACCGCTGCCCGTACTATTGTGACCATTCCAAACGGACAGCTGTCGGCTAGTAAAATAGAAAATTATGCCCATCGTGATCGTTTTTTATTTAATCCAATACTAAATTTCAGGATGCAAACCACACCAGATCAGATGCGCTACTTGATGGTGGAGCTGCGATCTCTGCTCTATGCTCATCCCGGAATAATCAACTTACCTCCCGTGGTGGTACGTTTTACCGGTATAACAGCAGACGCCCTAAAAGTAGAGGTTACATCCTATATAGAAGCCGTGAATTTTGACATCTCACAAGAAATACAGGAAGATTTGCTCCTGCGAATGATGGATATTATAGAAAAAAGCGGTACCTCACTGGCTTATCCTTCACAAACATTATATATGGCGAGAGATACCCCTCCATCAGATGAAAAATCAGAAGCAGTTTCTGGTATTGTTGCCAAATGGAAGGAAAATAATGAACTTCAGCTCCCTGGATTTGATCCCAAACGAGTGGAGGAATTGAAAGACAGTATTCAATATCCGGAACAGGGAAGTGCGAGGCTAAACATCAAAGAAGAGGATAATTAAAATTTATTTTTGAATTTAAACTTGCTTTTGAAAAATGTTCCTGACAAGTAATAAAGTAATGCCTTATAAATACAAAGACTCCATCATTTCAATGGAGTCTTTTATTTACTTAGCTTTATGCAGCTTATAAACTATAATAGATTAAAATCACTTCATTAAGCTGATATTAGTAAGGCCACCGTCGGAAAGAATTTCTGTACCTACTATAAATGCTGATTCGTCTGAGGCTAAAAATACAGCTGCGTTTCCAATGTCAGACGGGAGACCTTGTCGGCCAACAGGCGTAATGTCTATCCAGATTTGTTTCACTTGTTCTAGTTGTTCTTCTGGTACAATTTTGGCAAAAACCGGCGTATCAATAGAACCCGGCGAAAGGGTATTAACCCTTATCTTTCTTGGCAATAGATCCAGCGATAAGCCTTTTGCCAATGATATAATAGCCGCTTTTGCTGCCGAATAAATAGCCATTCCCGGCGCAGCGCGATGAGCGGCACTCGATCCGATTAGTATAATTGATGCACCGTCATTTAAATACGGAAGCGATTTTTGTACTGTGAAATAA
>Ga0307410_10001393_pt1 | contig 10878 bp, 9 predicted proteins | sample 322Ometagenome_3_FD_203707 | JGI IMG/M metagenome (GOLD analysis project Ga0307410, IMG submission 203707) | Maize rhizosphere microbial communities from greenhouse at UC Davis, California, United States - 322HYB-O-3 | ecosystem: Host-associated > Plants > Roots > Rhizosphere > Soil | place...
GAACGGCAAAGAAGTGGACGGCCGCGAACTGAAAGTTAACGAAGCCAAGCCCCGCGAAGATCGCGGATTCGGTGGTGGCGGAGGCGGCGGTCGCGGTGGTAATCGCGGCGGTGGCGGCGGTGGCGGCTACGGCGGTGGAAATCGCGGCGGCGGCAGCCGTTGGTAAACCAACGAAATTTTTAGGATCTTTTCCGGGCCTTTAGGCTTAGGATTTAATTATTGATTCGCCGGGCCATTATATGGCCCGGTTTTTTGTGTTCAGTTAAGTGCTTAGGCGGCGGTGCGTGTGGCCCGTGCGACTGGCTTTTCGTAGTTTTGGCGTGCGACCAGGCAGATCGAAACCAGCTTCATTCTGCGGTGCCTGCCGGGAGCGTTCTCCGTTTCGGAAAACTCAAAATCGAAAGCGTACGTGTAATGCCCGGAAGAAAGCTTTTTGCACATGTCATCAGCCATATGGAATGAGAAGGCATCGGCGTAATGCCCCAGGCCCTGATCCATGTAACCGACCATTTCACCCTGAGGGGTATCGAGGTAGACAGGAACGTTGACGATCGCGTCGCAGCGGCTGTAAAAATCGCCAAGCACGTGCCGGCGCGAAAAGGAGATCGAAGTGGTTCCCATGCCTTAAGTATAGCATATCAAGACTTTCGGTCTCATTTGATATTGCTCGGAACCAGCCGGAACAACGCGTATGATAGTCTAGCCTTGAATGAGTTTTGACCGTGAACTGGTAGTGGCGAAGGAACTGGCGAGAAAAGCCGGACTGGAGATCCTTGATCATTACGCCCGCGAGATCATCGCAGAGGAAAAACTGGGCGTAGATCTTTTTTACGAACCCGTAACCGCCGCCGACCGGGCGGCCAGCCGAATAATAGTCGACGGTATCGCGGCCGCCTTTCCGGACGACGGCGTTCTGTCTGAAGAGGAAACGGATGTCTCGGAACACCGACTTGCACGCGATCGCGTGTGGATCATCGACCCGATCGACGGTACCGCGGGGTTCGTCAAGAAGGACGGCGACTTCGCCGTTCAGATCGGTTTCGCGATCGGCGGTTCGGCGGTGGTGGGGGTGGTATTGCTCCCATACCACGATGTTATGTATTACGCATCGAAAGGCCTTGGGGCGTTCCGCGAATCCGGCGGCACGGTGGAGCGATTATCGGTATCCGGCGAAACGGATTTCACCAATATGGTGATGGCGGTATCCCGCAACCACCGCAGCCCGAAGATCAAGGCCTTAAAGCGGGAATTTCGGCCCAAGGGCGAAATGCAGCGTGGATCTGTCGGGCTCAAAGTGGGGCTTATCACCGAGCGAGAGGCGGATCTTTACATTCATCTGTCGCCGCGGACTAAGCTCTGGGACACTTGCGGCCCGCAGGTCATTCTGGAAGAAGCGGGCGGGCGGCTGACCGACCTCTTCGGCGAGGAATTTCGGTACGATATCGAAGACGTACAGAACCATGGGGGGATCGTAGCAACAAACGGCAAAGTGCACGATCAAGTGATCAAGCGGTTGAAGCCTCTGCTGACGGAGTTTGGACGACTGAGGTACCGACCGAAAGCCGCAACCTGATCATAGAAACTACAAGGCTTGGTCAGATCTCGAGATCTGACCAAGCCTTGTAGTTAATCTAAGTAAAATAACCTATTTTCGGACGCTCGCTTCCGTTGGGCCTTCCCGCTCGGCACGAGCGATGAGTTTCCCTTCGATCTTCCGACGTTTCCGGGCACGACGCCATGTGCCGATTCCTTCACGAGAGAGGCTAAGAATGGGTTTGCGGTTCTCAAACAAGAGTTTGAGCCATGCCCGTTTGCTCATCTGTGGAAAGTAGATGCCCCGGAAAAAAAGTCTCGCTACAAGATGGCCGATACGAGTCTGTATCGGTGTGCTCCGGATCGCTTGGATCGCTTCCCAGTTTCGCTCCGGGCTGTAGCTTCGTGACCAGGCTCTGAAAGTTTCATCCTTCGCTTCTTCGATCGTCATCTTAAGCGGATTATGTGCCATCACGAACGGCGCGAATTCGAGCCAGTGCTTCGGTCGATGGAGGCGTCCGGCCTTTTGTAGACGATCGTAAAGCGGCGTCGCCGGAAAAGGTGTAAGTTGCCCAAAGACCGGCAAGCCCGGAGCCCAGGTTTCTATCTCGCCCACGGTGCGCTCAGAAACGCCCACGGTGTCGTTGTCCATTCCGAAAATGAACGAAGTGATGGCGAAGATGTTCCTTCGTGCGAGCCCGTCAAGCACCGCCTGGTAATTGGCGGGTTTAGAAAACTGTTTGTTGACGTCCGCCATGTTCGCCGGGTCGATCGACTCCATCCCGATGAAGATCCACTTCCCGCCCGCGTCGGCGATAAGATCTACCAATTCCTCATCGCCGAGAAGGTTCGCGGAGATCTGTGCAACCCAGGGCAATGTTGCACCGGCGGCGATCATCTCGCGCAACAGTCCCTTGAGGCGTTTTTTGTTGATGGCAAGGTTGTCATCAATAAAGAAAACGGCGATCTGCCCTTTCTCCTGCTTGGCCCTTGCTTTGAGACGAAGCAGTTCCTCGATCACGCTTTCGTTGGTTCGAAAACGGATGGAATCGCCAAAAAAACCGGTAACGGTGCAAAACTCGCATCCGTAAGGGCATCCGCGGCCCGTTTCGATCGGGACCACAAAGAACTTACCCCACCCTTCGCCCATTTTGGACATGATCGGCTGTAAGAACTTGGGAACTAGTGTGAACTGGTCAAGGTCGAGCGTCTCCCAGGGGATGTGCGGGTACGGCTGCAGGCTGGGCTTTACATCGTTCCCTTTCGCGTCCGTTTCCGGTTGGTACACCTCTTTCAGTTCTCCGCGCGCCGCGTCGGCGACGATCAGCGGCCAGGTAGCATCGGCCTCGCCTAGAGCCACCGCATCGGCGTGACGCGGCCCGCCATCTTTACCGAGAGCCTCGTCCGGGCATTCCGTCACGTGCGGGCCGCCCATCACGACCGGTATCCCCGCCGCCCTTAGAGAGTCGGCCACGAGATACGCTCGCGCCACCATCCTCGTCATGGCCCCGATTCCCACAAGGCCAATATCCTCTCGCTTGCAGAAGTCGACAAGCTCGTCGCGCGACATTGCTTTAGCATTGCCGTCGATCAGGATCACCTCGTGCTCCTTCGGCGTGAGTGACTGCAACAGGAACATCCAGAGGTGCGGCATAAAATTGCGCGTCACCCCATTATCCGGGTTATAGAGAAGAATCTTCATGCGTTTCAACTAACCGCTCACGACATACTGCCGGACCTTCCTTCGGGAGAGGATCGGGGGAAAATGGCTGAAGAAAGGTTAAAAACTGAAGTACCGAAGGTTATTTTTACATTATCCGGCGGGTAATAGCTATACGAGTATCAGGTTTTTAAGTTTCTTGCGGCCGGCGGCTGTCCATTTCCGCAGGGATCCGAATAAATTTTTTGGGTTGCGCCTTGTTAACCGAGAAATATCTTTTTGCTTAAATAGGTATAAATTCCATGCGGCAGAATGCGCCGAAGGGCGAGAAGCCCTTTAGTATTTACAGGGTAACGCAGCTTCCCGGAGTTGTCGGTAACCGCGTCGTATATCGCTTGGGCAACGACTGAACCGTCCGGAGCCTCGCGGCCGCCTTTATCCATGAATTCCAGAAACGGTTCTTGCCGATGGTCGTAGACCGTTAGTCCATCTTTGCGGGTTACGTCCCGCGAGCGACCGTAAAAGTCGGTTTTAATAGGGCCCGGTTCGATCAGTTTCACCTTTATGTTGAACGGTTCGAGCTCGTATTGAAGCGATTCCGTGAATCCTTCGACAGCAAATTTCGTAGCGTTGTATAAGCTGGAAAACGGGAACGCGACGCGGCCGCCAAGGGAGGTGATATTCACGATGGTCCCACGTTTCTGAGAGCGAAAATAAGGAATGATCTCGCGGCACACGTTGAAAACGCCAAATACGTTCGTCTGAAACTGGCGCTCCACCTGTTCCGGTGACGCGGCCTCGAACGAGCCCAGGAGACCGTAACCCGCGTTATTGACCACAGAGTCGATATGACCGAACTTTTCGATAGCGCCGCCGATCGCGGACCTGATCGATTCCGTGTCTGCAACGTCGAGACGGAAAACCTCGACGTCCGCGATCTGCTGTAGGTCCTGATCCTTCTCTGGCGAGCGCATTGTGGCGGCGACTTTCCAGTTTTTGGATTGAAACAACCTGGCGGTTTCCTTCCCAATTCCGGAGGACGCACCGGTGATCAATACGACGTTTTCCATGACGAAGAACTTACCACAGAGAGCACCGAGTCCGCAGAAAACTCACAGAAAGTCCAATTATTCCGTGACCGCATGGATACTTCACGCCGTTGTTACCGCAGTGCCCTCCGTGTCCTCTGTGGTAAAATTAAGGCATGAGGTTTCTCCATATTTCGGACGTGCATTTGGGCTGCACACGGTATCAATTGCCCGAAAGTCCGAGGGATTTCTTCGATGCCTGGATAGATGTTTTGCAGCGTTACGGGATCGAAAAGAAGGTCGATTTCGTGATCATGTGCGGCGATTTCTTTCATAAGCGAAATGTGCCGCCCGAGACCATGAATTACGCGGTTGCCGGCCTCCAGTTAATGAAGGACGCGGGTATTCCCGTGATCGCTATTGAGGGGAACCACGATCAAAAGCACACGGACAGTTCTTACAGCTGGCTGCGCAGCCTTTCAAATTGGCGCCTCGTTCACCTTCTGGAACCTTCAAACACGGATGGGAAAATTTCCTACGAGCCATGGGACGATGATTTCTGTTGCGGAGGATTTGTCGATATTGGAAGGGCCCGAATTTTCGGTTCGCACTGGTATGGGGCTTCGGCCAACTGGGCCATCCCGATGTTGACGGAGGCGATCAAGGGTAATCGCCGGGAAGATGCCTTCCACTTGCTGATGCTGCACACCGACGTCGAGGGTCATCAAACGCACCCCATCCCCGCGCTCTCGCTAACAGCCCTGAAAGAGTTGAAGTCGACGACCGATTACGTCGCCCTGGGGCACACTCACATGCATTACGAGATCGACAATTGGGCGTTCAACCCCGGATCGATCGAAGTAACGAATATCGCCGAATTTCGGGAAAAGCGCGGGGTTTTTCTGGTCGAAGTTGACGAGAACAACAACGTTAGCGCGGAACATATCGAACATTACCGTCATCGTCCATTTCAGCGTATCTCGTTCGATGTGGACGGATTCGCGGACACCAAGGAGCTTACGGCTTCGGTGCTTGAGAAGATCTCCAGAGAAGCCAAAACGCAGGGCGAAAACGGGATCGCACCGATCATTGAGGTGATCTTGAAGGGACAACTAGGGTTTCCAAATTCCGTGCTTGAGCTGAAGGAGATTCGCGAGAATGCCCGAACTGCATCAGGTGCCCTCCATGTAAGGATAAAGAACATGTCGGTCCCGCTGGATTACGCGGTCGCCGCGGACATCGAGGAGGATCCGAGCCGCGAGAAACTGGAACGGCGGGTGGTAGAAGATCTGATAATCCGCGACAATCGCTACAAAACTAAAGTGAATGATATTTCCGACGCGGTTATCGGAGCAAAACGCCTGGCGCTGAGCGAAGAAGAACCGGAGAAGATCGCTCAATTCATTTCGCAAAAATTGACCCCAAGCTCGATGTCTAATACCCTCGCAGGTTGAACAACCGGACCCTACGGATCTCAGACTCGCGACGCTGGATCGAAACGATGTCCGAAGCATCAGAAAAAGTTATTGGGATCGAGCATTTGCCGATATTCCCGCTGCCGCTCGTGCTTATGCCGTTCGAGCTGCTGCCGCTGCACATTTTCGAACCGCGTTACCGGCAGATGCTGAAGGACATCGAACTGCGTCGGAATCTTTTTGGAATCAGCTTATTCGAGCCGGAATCGGAGGCAGAAGAGAGGCCTACACCCGGCACGGTCGGTTGTGTAGCCGAGGTTCGCCAAACTCAGGCGATGCCCGATGAGCGGTCGAATATTCTGACTTTCGGATTGATCCGTTACCGCTTGCTTGAGTATTTGGATATTGGAAACCCTTATTTTTCCGCCTCCGTTGAATTCTTCGAAGACGAACCGGAATCAAATGAAGTTCTTGAGCCGATCGCGGACCAGGTCTTTTCGCTTTTCGAGCGGGTAGCCAAGGCGGCGTTCAAGTTGAGCGGGAACCGCGGCCGCTTCCCGGAAGTGCCGCGAGCGGACCCGGAGCAGCTTTCCTTCCTTGTCGCCGCGGCTTTCAATCTGGACAATGAGGTGAAGACCCAGTTTATCCGGATGACGTCCACTTCGGAACGACTGGAGAAGCTCAGGGCGATACTCGACCAGGCCGTGTCGCAAATGGAAAGCAACGCCGATCTGTTCAGCGTTGCCCAAAAGAACGGCCACTCCACTAAGCCGATCGACCTCGGCGAATAATCACATGGCTGGCTGAGCCAAAGAGTTTTTAAAGAAATCAATTACTCGCTGATCGTATGCTTCGCTGGCTTCAAGCGAGGCGGTGAGGATGTTCATTCCCGACGGGCTCAGGTCGGTCTTGGAATCCATTTTTACTGAGCTGGGGAAACATTTGCTGAGTTTGGATGTCGAATCCTGCAGATCTCGCGAATCGGCCCCGGCGAGCAATAGAACGCTTCGATTGTTCATTTGCTTCGCCATGTCGCAAGCGGATCCGCGTTTGTAGCATCCATTGTAGAAGTAGGCGTATGTGCCGATCTGGCCGAGTTTCTCTGTTACTACGCTCGCGAAAGGAAATTTTTTTCCGATCGCCGACGCCAGCATCGCATCTGAATCGGCCGGGATCGAGTCCAGCGCGACAGCTTTAACATCGGGATCTGAGGTAGCGGTCGCAAGAGCGGAAAGTGCCCCCATCTCCAGACCATAAATGCCGATGCCGCCCGCAACGAGCTGAAATCCTTCCGACGATTTCAGCCCCCTAAGATAGTCGACCGTGGAACTGAGATCCTGAGATTCGCAGCCGCCGAATGTGCATTTGGCGTCGCCCGCCTCCGGCCCGTGGCCGCGAAGATCGGGCATAAGAACGGTAAAATTTGTCGCCTCGTTCAGCTTCACGCCGAGGTTTAGCATGTGCGACCTGTTCGCCCCATATTTGTGAAGCAATATGACCGCGGGCATATTGGGTAGCCCGCGAAGCAGCCAGCCCTTTTGCTGACTATTTTCCGCACCGCTCCAGCTCTCCTCTGTGACCTGCGCTCCACGGGAACTGAGCAGCCCGTATTTTTCCGGCGTTACGAGATATCCCATATTTACTGGATGAGATGTCTCGTGCACGAGCCAAACGCTTGCCGCCGACGACGCGACGACGAGCAGAAGAACTGTCGGAAGCAAAAGGCGTAGAAAACTCTTGGTAAGTCGTTTAACTTTGGCCATGGTGGATCGTTGAACTGAGGTTTAAGACAACGGAGAATCGTATGCGAGATTCTTAAGTGGTACGTCTGGAAGAAAAGGCTTCTGGTGAGCCAAGTAAAATGCTACCATAAGCGTCAATTTTGAGGAAGAACTTTGTGAAATCATTCAAATTGCACTACTCGGCCGTTTTTGTCGTTCTGGGACTCTTTTCGTTAGTTTCCAATGCTCAGACGGCCGCCGCGGCGGCCGGGTCGAATTCGAGCGTTTCCGGGACAATTCTCCGCCTTTCCGAAGTGAAAGAGGGGATGCGAGGGACGGCCCGCACAGTTTTCCGCGGGAGCGAACCTGAAGATTTCACGGTTGAAATACTGGGCGTGGTTCCCGGGGGCATCGGGCCCAAACAGGACATGATCGTCGGAAAGATCAGCGGCGGCGGAGCTGATCGAACCGCTGTTTTTGCAGGGATGTCGGGTTCTCCGGTTTACGTAAACGGCAAACTTGTTGGAGCGATCTCATACAGCTTCCCTTTCTCGAAAGAGGCGATCTGCGGGATCACGCCGATCGAGCAGATGATAGATATGTTCGAGCAGAAACAGCCTGCTCGCACTGTTGCCCGCCAGCCCCGCGCGATATCGTTCGCCGAACTTGCCTCAACTGACGGCCTTTTAGGTTTTCCGAAATCACAAGCCTCGAATGGCGTACTGGCGGGAGTTTCCTCAAACTCACCTCTGATGGCGGTGGCCGGGCAGTCTTTTCAAAGGATCGCAACTCCGCTCACTTTCACCGGGCTTTCCCAGGAAACGCTGAACGTGTTCGCTCCGCAGTTGATGCAGGCGGGGTTGCTTCCTGTATCGGCCGTCGGCGGTGCGGCGCCGATCTCCCCGATGAAGAAAGCCGACGCCAGCACGCTGGTCGGCGGCGATTCAGTGTCGATGCAGCTGACCCGCGGCGATTACAGCCTGGCGGCGGCGGGTACTGTAACCTTGAGGGACGGCGAAAAGGTTTACGCGTTCGGGCATCCCTTCCTGAATCTCGGATCTTCCGACCTTCCAATGTCCGAGTCGCATGTGGTGACTGTTATTCCGAACATCAACAATTCCTTTAAACTCGCGGTGCCGGACGCGATGGTCGGGTCAATGACGCAGGACCGTGCGACGGGCGTTTTCGGGAAACTCGGGCAGGCACCGGCGATGATCCCGGTCAAGCTGAACATAATAACGAGCCGCGGCGGCACGGAAGCCGTGAATTTTGAAATTGCACGCGATGAGTTCCTAACGCCGCTGCTCCTGAACATTGCGATTTATAATGCGGTTACTGCTCAAGAGCGAGGCTTGGGGGATACAACCGTTGATATCAAGGGCTCGGTCAAGATCAAAGGCCAAGAATCCGTACTGATCGAGCGAAAGTTTGCAGGGGCTCAGGCCCAGCCGATGGCGGCGGCTTCGGTAGTTGCGCCGGTGGCGGCCCTACTTAAGAGCCGGTTCGATGATCTTAATATCGAAAGCATAACGGTCGACGTTGCATCAACGGACGGGACTCAACTAGCCACCTTGGACAGGCTTTCGATCGACAGGGCGGAAGTTAGAGCCGGAGAAACCATCGAGGTGCAGGCCTTTGCCCGGACCAACGCGGGGAAGATCTACATACAGCGGATCCCCGTGACCATCCCTAAAGAAACCCCGGTTGGAACATTCAAGATCATGGTGGGGGACGGCAGTCAGGTGCAGCGTGACTCGGCTGTTCAGCATTTCGTGCCGCGGGATCTTTCGGAATTGATATCGGTGATCAACAAACTAAAATCGAGCGACCGCCTTTACGCCGTTGCGGCCCGTTCCAGCACGGGTGCTGTTATCGGGGCCAGCGAGATGCCGAATTTGCCGCCCTCTATGCTCGCCACGCTCAACAACGACAGGATCGTAGGCGGGGTCAAACCGGTCGTGCAGACCATCGTTTTCGAGCAGGCATTGCCGCCTTCGGATTTTATTATAACCGGGCAGCAAACGCTTTCAATCGAAGTTATCAAGTAGATCGGTGAACTTCCAGAATCAAAGGTCAGCGGTGGAATTCCGTTGACCTTTTTTTATTTTCTGGCAAACTGAAATGTGAATAACCTAAACAACCTGCTGCATGCCGCAAGCTTTGCCGCCCAGAAACATACGGGGCAGAAACGCAAGGGTGAGCGCGGCGAACCATATATAAATCATCCATTGGAGGTCGCGAACCTTATCGCGAATATCGGTGGAATCGACGATATCGATGTGCTGATGGCAGCCGTGCTCCACGACACGGTCGAGGATTGCGGGGTAACAGGCGAGGAGATCGCACTGCTTTTCGGCGAAAAGGTGGCCGGATACGTTCTCGAAGTTACCGACGACAAATCGCTCCCGAAAGCCGAGCGGAAACGTCTTCAAGTCGAACATGCTCCTCATCTATCCCAGGGGGCAAAGATCGTCAAGCTCGCCGACAAGATCAGCAACATCAACGACATCGCCAACAGCCCGCCAGCCGACTGGTCGATCGAACGACGTCGGGAGTATGTCGATTGGGGTGTGTCCGTGGTGGTTGGTTTACGAGGGGTAAACGAATCACTCGAGGCCCATTTCGATTCGCTGGTCGCACGGGCTAAAAAAGAGCTGAGTGGTGTGTAGCAATAGAAGCGAGGCTGCCGTAAACGGGCAGCCTCGCTTCTATCAACTTATCTTTATTGAAGCATCAAAAATCCAACCTTATGCCGAGCTGAAACTCGCGATTGTAGCTGGAGTTGAACGTAAACGATGGCGATCCGGAGATGAACCCGCTTGGGGTTGCAAAGTTAGTCGTTTGCGTTAAACGACCGCCCCCTGTGGTGCTGTAGGCGTACAGATTGCGGTTCACGCTTTGGACGTTAGGCCGGTTAAATAGATTAAAACCCTCAGCGAACAATGTGATCTTTGCCCGCTCGCCGATGCGAATTGCCCGGCCGACCCTCATATCAACAATGTAAGAAGGCGGCGTCGAGAACTCGTTTCGGATAGTGCCCGGCGCCCGGTCGTTGGCGGTATTGCCGTCCCCGTTCGGGTCGCCGGAGACCCCGGCCGAATAGGCAAATCCCGACTGGGCGAAGAAGATACCGGTCACTAAATAATCGCTCAGCAATGCCCGAAGGAATATGTTGTCGCTGTTGAACCGGCCGGTTTCGTACACGGAGCTGAAGATGAACCGGTGCCGAACGTCGAGATCCGAACGTCCGTATTCCCCGGAAAGATCGAACTGATTTTGAGCGATCTTGCCGTCGTCACCGCCGCCCACCACCACTGATGTTTGATCCGGCTTGTCGTCCTTCGCCTTCGACAGCGTGTAGCTCGTGCTAAAGCTCCATCGGTCCGCAAAACGACGGTTCAATTCAAACGACAGTCCTTGGTAGAAAGACTCGGCCGTGCTTTCGAACAAACTGATGCGCTGATAAGCAGGGAGGGGCCGCGCTGCGGTGAAACGCTGGATCACCAAGGTTTCGCCCGTGG
>Ga0307410_10001394_pt1 | contig 10874 bp, 9 predicted proteins | sample 322Ometagenome_3_FD_203707 | JGI IMG/M metagenome (GOLD analysis project Ga0307410, IMG submission 203707) | Maize rhizosphere microbial communities from greenhouse at UC Davis, California, United States - 322HYB-O-3 | ecosystem: Host-associated > Plants > Roots > Rhizosphere > Soil | place...
CCAACGATCTGGACTGGACGCGCTGTCAATGCCTTGCTTTTTCGGCTTCGAGTTTTCGACCGTAAAATTTCATTTTGGTTAATCCGCAAACGCGACGCTCAATTGTCTAAGCGACATCGAGTCTTTTTTGTCGAGCTCGTCGATGTCGTCGCGGTTTACGTATTCGTAGAGGATATCGCGCTGCTGCGGGGTGAAGCCGGCTTCGCGCATCTGGTATCTCAGCTCTTTTTCGTTAGCGAAGTTGTGAGCGCCAGCGGCGGAGACTACGTTTTCCTCGATCATGATCGAGCCCATGTCGTCGGCTCCGAACCGCAGGGCGGCTTGGCCGAGCTTGAGGCCCTGCGTGAGCCAGGAAGATTGGATGTGTTGGATGTTGTCTAAAAACAACCGCGAGACGGCGAGCATCTTGAGGTAGTCGATGCCGGTCGGCTCTTCGGTGATTTTGCGGCCGAGGGCGGTGTTCTCGCGTTGGAACGTCCACGGGATGAAGGCCGTGAACCCGCCCGTCTCGTCCTGCACGTCGCGGACGCGTTGGAGGTGGCGGACGCGGTGCTCGATCTTGTCGCCGATCCCGAACATCATCGTCGCCGTCGAGCGCAAACCGACCTTGTGGACGGCACGCATAACGTCGAGCCATTCCTGCGTGTTGCATTTTGTCGAGACACGCTTTCTAACTTCGTCGTCCAGGATCTCGCCGCCGCCGCCGGGCATCGAGTAGATGCCCGCCGCTTTCAGGCGCCGCATTATCGTTTCGTAATCGAGCCCGCTGATGAGCGAGATGTTGTGGATCTCGGGCGGCGAAAAGCAGTGAAGTTGAAACTTCGGGTATTTCGCGTGCAGCGTGCTTAGCAGATCTTCGTACCACTCGATATTGAAATCCGGGTGCAGCCCGCCCTGCATCAGCACGCCGGTGCCGCCGAGAGCGATCGTCTCGTCGATCCTCTTGCAGATCTCGTCGATCGAGTGCACGTACGTGTCCGGTTTGCCCGGCCGCCGGTAAAACGCGCAGAACGTGCAGACGACGTTGCAGACGTTGGTGTAGTTGATGTTGCGGTCGATGATGTAGGTGACGACGTCGGCCGGATTTTTGCGCATCCGCATCTCATGGGCGGCGAGGCCGATGCGGACGAAATCGTTCGACTCGAGAAGGGCGGTACAGTCCTCGCTCGAGAGCCGCTCGCCGTCGAGAGCTTTGTCGAGGATGGGTTGGATGTTTTGTTTCATCGCTTAGAGCTGTTCTTCGCGTCCTGGGCGAGCTTTGCGCGAAACAAGAGATATCACGCGAAGCTCGCCGAGGACGCAAAGGGAAAAACCGGTACAATGATCGGGCTGGGTTGGCTCGGCCGATCGCACTATAATTCTAACAAAAAGCTTCATTAATTCCCCACCGGCTGTCGCAGGTGGGCACCGACCGACCCGCATGGCTAAAGCAGTAAAGACGGTCAAATTCAAAACCACACTCGATTCGTCCGGGAACGGCTCCGGGTGGCATTTTATATCGGTTTCTCGTGTCGTTGGCGAGAAATTTCCGGCCCAGGACGGCAGATCCCGCCGCGTCGTCTGCGCGCTCAATGGGAAGGCCGAATTTCAGTGTGCCCTGATGCCGTCGGGCGGTGAATTTTTCATCATGGTCAACAAGGAGATCCGTGCCAGGCTGGCGATACTTTCCGGCCACACCGTCGAGGTCTCTCTGCGGTCGGACGAAAGCAAATACGGCATGGCGATGCCGGCGGAGCTGGAAGAAGTGTTGAAACAAGACCCCGACGGCGACCGCCTCTTCCACGAGCTGACCGCGGGAAAACGACGCTCGCTAATGTGGATCGTCGGCAAGGGCAAGGATGAAGACACCCGCATCCACCGTGCACTCGTCGTGGTCGGGCACCTGAACGACAACGGCGGCAAGATCATGGGAGAGAAGCTGCAGCAAGAGTTGAAGCGGCCGAAGATCGATCCTTCAGCGGCGTTCGAGGCTTCGTTTGGGGAAGGTGTTATTTCCCGCAATGCCTCAAAGCCGCAAACGAGGGGCGCAAGATCGAAGACCGGACGATTTAGTTAGCCCGGCATTCCACGACACATAATCGACGGAAGAACGCCGCCTTTCCTTGCGGGGAAGGCGGCGTTCTTCCTTTTTGAGAAGCGGCTATCGAACCGCGGTCTGCTTGTCCTTCGGGTCGTACGGTGTGGCCTGGTAGCGTTTGACGGCTTCCTGGGCGTTGTCGTAGTCGTCGCCGAGGTCGCCGGCCCGCTTATAGGCGGCCACGGCACGGGTGCGGTCGCCTTTGGCGTCGTAGGCGTTGCCCATTTTGATGTTGGCCCAGACCGACAGCCACTGCGGGCTGATGTTGCCGTTCAAGGCCGCCTTGAAATTGTCGATCGCCAAGTCGTAATTCCGCTGCTCGAGGAAGAGCAAACCGAGGTGGTAGTAGACCCACGAGTTCGACCTATCGAGCTTGAGCGCGGCCTCGAACTGCGTCTGGGCCTCGGCGTAGTTGCCCTCCTTAAACTGCTCGATGCCGCGGCGGGCGATCGACGAGACGCGGAGGTCGGGCGAGATTCGAAGCAGTTTGTAATTGGGGTCGATCACGACGTCGAGCGGCTTGCCCGTCGATTCGATGTTGAAATCGGCCGTCGCTTCGTCCATCTGTACGGTCTGCGTCTGGAGGCCGTTCTCGCCCTCGGAGCGGAGCTGAACGTCGACCGGCAGCCGAAGATTGTCGTAATTCTGCTTGACGGTCCCGCGGGCGACGAACTTGCCGTCGCGCGTGCGGATGATCAGGTAATCGGTCGAAAATTCCGGCACTCCGGTCGATTCGACCCAGCGGGCGAAAAAGTACCGCATGTTGTCGCCGGCGACGTGGGTCGTCAGCTTTTCGAAATCGTCGATCGAGGCGTTTTTGCCGCGGTATTCGTTCAAAAAGGTCTTGAGGAGCTGGTTAAACTTTTGCTCGCCGAGCGTGTCACGGAGCAGCTTGTAAACGAAGGCACCTTTAGCATACATGATGTACTGGTACGCCGTGGACTGGTCGTCGAGGTTGGACGGTGCTCGCAGCAATGACGCCGTCTGCTCGAAGGTCAGGGATTTTTCCAAAAGCTCGCGGCGAAGATTGTCGAGCTGTGCTCCTGAGAGCTGGCTTTCACGGAAAGTAAAAGCGCTGTATTCCGCCAACCCTTGCGAGAGCCACACGTCGTCAAACGATTTTAACCCGACGGTCTGCCCCCACCACTGGTAAGCGGCCTCGCGCTCGAACCTTTCGGTCGTTACGGCGCGCGCCTCCTCGAACGGCCGAGCGGCGACGAACATCATCCCGACGGATGAGTAAAAATCGAGACTGTCGTCGTCGATCTCGTTGACGATCAAGCGATTGCCCATCAGGGGTTGGCCGAATTTCTGCGTGTAGAACTGAAGGGCTTTGCCGAGCGTCTCGCCGTAGCTTTGGATCTGCTTATCGTTGCCGGGCTTGGCGAAAAACTGTATATCGTAGCCGCCGAGGTTCATCGAGCGGGTCGTGTATTTGCCGTAGGCGAGGTTGCCGACGAGGCCGGGTTTCGAAACGGTGAAGCGGTATTTGCCGCCGTTATTCGCCACGGGCGTGTCGCTGTAGCCGATGACGGTCAAGCCGCCGGGGACCGTGATCGAGATGTCGGCCGTCGCCATGTCGGCCGCGTAGTCGTGAAACGGGAACCAGCGCGCGGCGTACATCAGGTAGCCGCTGCTGTCGCCGACGTATGCGAGACGTTTATTAAGCAGCGGGCCGCCCTGGGCCGAATTGACGACGCCGCTGTATTTGAACCTTAAGGTGACGGCCGAGCCCTTGACGACCGTGTCGCCGAGGTCGATCCGCACGCTCGGGCCGAGGTCGGAAACGCCGGTTTGGTCCTGAACGAAAGTGATCTGCCCGACCGGTGCGGCCGCGGCCGTCGTCGTTGCAGCCGGCTGCCTTCCCTTGACCGGCGCGGCGGCGATCGGCGAGCCGGCACCGACCCGCGTGATCGTGTCGATTTTCAACTGGCCGTTCAGCTCGAATGTGACCGATCGGGTATCTTCAAGTGGGACAAAGGTTACGTCGACGGTCGCGGACAGCTTCTGATCAGTCGGCGCCAACTGAACGTCCATCACGTAGTGCTGCACGTCGAACGCCGCCCGCTTGACCTGCTGCGCGTGCACCGAGACGCCTGCGGCCGCCATCGTGAGGACAAAAGCGGCCAAAAAGGGTGTCTTAAGGAGATTCTTCATTAAATTGTCGGCCTAAATAGCTATTGAAATGTGCTTTTCTAGGATGTTTGCGGTATTAAATGCGTTTGCTTCAACGCCGATTCCCCGCCTTTTCCTTCCGTTTCATCTTTTTCCGTCCATTTCATCTTCCTCTGTGATCGGCCTTACCACGGACGGAGATGAAAAAGACGGAAGAGGATGAATACAAGGAGCTACCGCACGTAGATCGGATTGGAAATGATCCACGGCATCTGGTCGAACGGCGGGCCGAGGTCGGTCCGGTAGAGCTCGACGCGGTAGACTCCCTGTGAAACCTGAAAATTCCTGCCGACCTCGAGGTTGTTATCTCGCAGGTTATCGTCGCTTGGCTTAGACAGTGTTTCGTCCGCAAGCACGATGCCGTTTCGATAAAGAACCATTCTGGTTCCCATTTGGGGCGGCAATACAGACAAGCGGACTAAGCCTGGGGCCGCGGGGTCCCGTTTCTCGTCCAACTCGAAGCTGAATCCGGTCGAGTCGCCCATCGCGTCGAAGCCCACAAAATACTGCCCAGCCTTCATCGCCTCCAGCAGCGACTCCCGATCTAACTGCCTGTCGTTCTCGATCAAGACGTGGACTCGGGCGATGCGGAATATCGTCTCGTACGGGTCGATCTTGATGTTTATTAATTTGTTCCCGGCTTCGTCGCCGAAGATGTGGAAGCCGATGTTGGAGTGGGCGTCGGTGCCGGCGAAGAAAGAAATCGGGCGTTTCGAAGCTATCTCGTCGAATTTAGCCAGATTCTCGTCCGGCCGTTGGAAATACCGCATCAGCGTGAGTTGCGGATAGGCCGGGTATGACCAGAGCAAGTCGAACATTGCGAGCAGTGGGTTGGCCCTTTTGGCGGCGGTGTGGAGGCTGAAGACCTCGATGCCGTCGAAGTTGGAATCCCAGGATTTGAATTTCTCGGGGTAGGTGATCAGGGCCAGCCGGTTCTCGCCGTGCAGCTTATCGAGCACGGCGGAGGTCGGCATTTTCCGCAAGCCGGCGGCGTCGGCACTGCCCGGTATCATCAAAAAGCGGTCGCCGTCGGCGGTGTCGATCTCGTTGCCGCCGACGAAAAGGGTTTTGCCGTAAACGCCGTTCAAGGTCAGGGCCGACGTGTCGTACTGGTCGGACCAGTGCTCGGTCATCAGCACGAAATCGAGGTCGTTCGCGTTCGCCGCCCCGATCAGCTCGTCAAAATTTCCGGTGCTGTGCCCGCCCAAAGATGTGTGGGCGTGGATGATTCCCTTGTATTCCCTGTATCTCGAATCTTGCGGCGGTTCCCGATTCGCTCCGGTCTCCGCTATTTTCGCCGCTACTTGCCCGAGTCGGTACCGCCGATAAACGAACGGCAGCTGCCCCAACAGGAGCAGAAGGAGCAGGACGAGCAAGATTCTTTTAAGCAGCCTCATCGACCCGAGAAATTAATTTGCTAGCTACTGAAACTCGTGAGACAAATGAAACACCCGAGGCGGGTGAAACACTGAAACGTCAGAGATAAGCCCTTCCGTTTCAACGTTTCATCAGGTCTTGAAACGTTGAAACGCAACGCCGTCAGCTTTCAAAATCCACCGACACCACCTTCTCCGATATCTCTCGCCCCAATGCCGCGACCTTCTGGTGCTCGGGGTGGTCGGTGTAAAAATCGAGGGCCGCTCGGTCTGGGTAAACGGCGACCAGGCCAGAGTCGAACGAGCGTTCCAAATGCAGGATGTCCGCACCGACCCTAAAGCTCTCAATGTTTGAGATGATTTCCGGCAGCCGCCTGAGCGCCGCGATATGTTCCGCCCGGCTCTCGGCCGAGGTTTCGGTTTTGTATTTCCAACAGACGATATGCGTCAACATCAGTTTTGGAAGTCTTGGAAGTCTGGAAAGTCGTGAAAGGTCCGACGAGACCCCGGATCCTTGAATTCACGGACTTCCCAGACTTCCTGGACTTTCAAGACTTCCAGGACCCGTCTCGCACCAACGCCTGGTGACCTCATGCCGATACCCGAACATTTTCTCCAATCTTGGTACGATCGCCAAAGGGGCCGCGATCGAGCCGAAGATGCTCGCCGGCGGCTCATATTCGATTTCGTCGCGGAGGACGGCGCCTTGCGAATGCGGCAAGACCATATGCCGGTGTCGCCAGCTTTTGAACGGCCCGCTGACCTGCACGTCCTCAAACATCCTCGGTGGGTCGTATTCCGTGTGCTCGGCCACCCACCGCACCTTGAACGGGCCTAATATACGGCTTTCGATGATCGTCCGCGAGCCGATCTCGGAGATGTCCGCCTTCTGCACTATCTTCACCTTTTCCCACGGCGGGACGAGCCGCTCGAAGGCGTCCGGCAACTCGTGAAAGGCGAAGACCCGCTCCGGCGTGCAGTGGATGAGGGTTTCTTTAACAAATCTCATCGACGCAGCTCCGCGAGTTGGTCGGTGAGAAGCTCCCAAACTTTTACCAAATGCCTCTCCTCGACGTGGATGCTGCCGACCGAGAGGCGCAGCGTGAATTTGCCGTTGAGCTTCGTGTGCGAGAGGTAAGCACTGCCGGTGGCGTTGACGGCGTTCATCAACTCTTCGTTGAAAGCGTCCAGGTCGTCGACGCACGCCGGCACGGAACGAAAACAGACAAGGGCGAACGGCACAGGAGCCATTAGTTCGAAATCCTCGCATGCCTGGACCCACGACGCGAAAAGCTCGGCTAGCCGGCAGTGATCGCGGATGCGGGCCTCGATCCCTTCGCGGCCGAAGTAGCGAATCACGAACCACAGCTTCAGCGATCGGAAACGGCGGCCGAGTTGTATGCCGTAATCCATTCCGTTCTTCACCGCCAGCTGGTCGCTAGTTTTCAGGTACTCGGGCACAAGCGAGAAGGCTTTTTTGAGCTCGTCCAGGTCGCGGCAATAGAGCACCGAAAGGTCGAACGGCGTGAATAGCCATTTGTGCGGGTTGACGACGATCGAATCGGCTCGCTCCCAGCCATCGAAAAGTCCGCGTTTCTCCGCCAGCATCGCGGCGGGGCCCGCGTAGGCGGCGTCGACGTGGAGCCACATTCCATTACTCTCACAAATGTTGGCGACAGCAGCGACAGGGTCAACGCTGGAGGTCGAGGTCGTGCCGATGGTCGGGACTGCGCAGATAGGTTGGTAGCCGGCCGCGATGTCTTCTTCGACGGCGTCGGCCAGTTTTTCGGGGATCATTTCGAACCGCTCATTGCATTCGATCTTTCGTAAGGACCTCTGCCCCAACCCGAGCGTTATGACCGACTTGTCGATAGATGAGTGGACGTGTTCGGAGCAATATACCCGCAAGAGCGGCAGATCGGTACGCCCGCTCATACCATCCTCGCGCACATTCAGGTCGGCCCGTTCGCGGGCCGCGGCGATAGCGTGCATGGTCGAGACCGAGGCCGTGTCGTATATGATGCCCTCGAAAGTGTCCGGCAGCGCGAGCATCTGTCGCATCCAATCGAGCGTGACGTCTTCCAGTTCCGTCGAGGCCGGCGACGTCCGCCACAGCATCGCCTTCATGTCGAAGGCCGCCGCGATCATCTCGCCGAATACGCCCACCGACGAACCGGAGGTGGAAAAGAGGCCGTGAAAGTTCGGATGGTTCCAATGCGTCACGGCGGGCAGGATCAGGCGGTCGAGGTCGGCTATGGCGTCGTCGAAATCCTCACCCATTTCCGGAGCACTTTCGGGCAGTTCGCTCTTGAGCCAGCCCGGCTCGATTTGCGACAGCACCGGATATTCCTCAATTCGGTCGAGGTAGTCGGCGATCCGATCGACGATCCGGTGCCCGTGCCGGCGAAATTCGTCGGCGGGCATGTCCCCGAGTGATACAGGCTTGCTCTCCGCCATCATTTTAAACCTTCCCGCAGCCCCCGATTTTAGCCAATATCGGCTCGACGTGCCATTTGAATCAGGTATAATGCGTGTTTGTAATTGAAGTTCGCGATACCGTTTGGATGGTTGTACATAAGATCTTCCCGAAGGCGACAGCTTTAAGAACATCTCTCGATCGGACGGCTTTCTTCAGAGCAAAATTTTCATCTGTGAGGTAAATATGATCAGGTTTTTCCTAGCCATTAGTTTGGTTTGTTCAATATTTTTGTCGTTCGCCTGTGTTCAAAAGGGCGGAAACGGAACAACGGCCGACACCGGCGACACGATCAAAGTGGGCGTTTACGGCGATCTGACCGGCCAGACGTCAAGCTTTGGGCAATCGACCAAGAATGGCATCGAGCTGGCCGTCGAGGAGATCAACAACGCGAGCGGCGTTAATGGAAAGAAGATCCAGCTTATCGTCGAAGACGATCAAGGCAGACCGGAGCAGGCGAAGACGGTCGTCTCGAAGCTGATCAACCAGGACAAGGTTCAGGCCGTGCTGGGCGAGGTCGCCTCGACCAACAGCCTCGCCGCGGCGCCTGTCGCTCAGGAAGCGAAAATCCCGATGATCTCGCCTTCGTCGACCAACCCGAAGGTCACCGAGGTGGGCGATTACATCTCGCGCGTCTGCTTTATCGATCCGTTCCAGGGTTCGGTGATGGCGAAATTTGCCTCCAACACTCTCAAGGCAAAAACCGCGGCGATCCTGGGCGATGTGAATTCGGATTACAGCAAGGGCCTGACGCAGTTTTTCGAAGAGGAATTCACCAAACTTGGCGGAAGGGTCGTCACCAAAGAAGCATATACCCAGACCGACCCGGACTTTAGGGGACAATTGACCAAGATCCGCAACCTGAACCCGGACGTGATCTACATACCCGGTTACTACGGCCAGGTCGGCATCATCGCCCGTCAGGCCCGCGAGCTTGGGATGAATCAGCCGCTCCTCGGCGGTGACGGCTGGGATTCGCCCGAGCTGTGGAAGCTCGGCGGCGATTCGCTCAAGAACGCATACATTTCGAACCACTATTCGGCTGAAAATCCGGCGCCTGAGATCCAGAATTTCGTTAATGCGTACAAGGCCAAGTTCGGCGTGGTTCCGGATTCGTTGGCCGCCCTCGCGTACGACGCGGCAAAGGTTCTGGCCGACGCCATCAAGCGTGCCGGCGGCACGGACAGTGCGAAACTAAGAGATGCCATTAACGCCACCAAGAATTTTTCGGGCGTAACCGGCACGATCAGCCTCGACGCAAACCGCAACGCCGTGAAACCGGCCGTGGTGCTTGAGCTGAACCCGTCGGCGGGCGCATTCAAATACAAGGAAACGATCGCACCGGAAGGATCGGCGACAACGGCCCCGAGCTCCAATTCGGCCTCCGGCGCGAACACTAATTCGAGTGCGAATGCGAACACGGTCGCGAACGCTAACTCCATGCCGGCCGGCAACGCGGCCAACAGGTAAGCCGCCTCGTTCCGAATTTACTTTTGAACCGGTGCCGGATCAGTTTCCGGCACCTCCGTTTTGCGGGGCCTCGGTCCCGCAGTCGCGTGCACTATGGACACTTTTGTTCAGCAGTTGATCAACGGGCTCACCATAGGCTCGATCTACGCTCTGATAGCGCTCGGGTACACGATGGTTTACGGCATTCTCCGGCTGATAAATTTCGCCCACGGCGACATTTATATGGTCGGGGCCTACGCGGGTTTCATGATCGCCACCTCGGCCGGGTTCGCGGCTAACCCGTCGGCGTTCGGTTTCGTGGTCACCCTCATAGGCTCGATGGCTATAGCGGCCGCGATCGGAATGGCGATCGAGAGGTTCGCATACCGGCCCGTGCGCAAGTATTCGAAGATGACGACGCTGATCACGGCGATCGGGATGTCGCTCTTTATCGAATACCTTTTCGTTTTCATCTTCTCCGGCACGCCGCGCTCGTTTCCGGAGCTGCTTCCCAGCCAAAACGTCACTTTATTCGGCAACGCGACCATATCGACCTCTCAGATACTGATTTTTCTCGTCTCGATCGCCTTGATGGTGCTGCTTCAGTGGATCATCTACAAGACGAAGATCGGCAAGGCGATGCGGGCGGTCTCGTATAACATCAATTCGGCGAAATTGATGGGGATCAACACCGATTTTGTTATCGCGTTCACCTTTGCCCTGGGCTCGGCGCTGGCGGCCGCGGGCGGCGTCCTGACGGCGCAATACAACCCTAAGATCGAGCCGCTGATGGGCATAATGACGGGACTCAAGGCCTTCGTCGCCGCGGTGCTCGGGGGCATCGGGAACATACCCGGCGCCGTGCTCGGCGGCCTGCTTATCGGGGCGGCGGAAACACTTGTCGTCGGCTATGGAAGTTATGTCGGCATACCGTCGACGTACCGCGACGCCGTCGCCTTCGCGATCCTGATCCTCGTCCTGCTGCTGCGTCCGGCCGGATTGCTCGGCTCGAACGTGCAGGAGAAAGTTTAGAAATTATGTCGACTTGGTTGAGGAATTTTGTCGCCGCGGCCGTCATCATCGCGATCCTGTACGTGATCAATGCGATGATGAGCAGCACCGGTTTCTTCGGGATCGGGATCGACGATTACCAGGCTCGGCTTCTCGTTTTCATCGCGATCAACATCATTCTCGCCGTCTCGCTCAACCTCATCAACGGGATCACCGGACAGTTCTCGATCGGGCACGCAGGCTTTATGGCGGTCGGCGCTTACGCGTCGGCGTATTTCACCGTCACGTACGGCCGGGCGGTCGAGTCGGC
>Ga0307410_10001396_pt1 | contig 10871 bp, 7 predicted proteins | sample 322Ometagenome_3_FD_203707 | JGI IMG/M metagenome (GOLD analysis project Ga0307410, IMG submission 203707) | Maize rhizosphere microbial communities from greenhouse at UC Davis, California, United States - 322HYB-O-3 | ecosystem: Host-associated > Plants > Roots > Rhizosphere > Soil | place...
TTCAACCTCAGCCTGCGGAAGTTCCTGAAGATGGTTGGCGTGAATTCGCAGCGCGAGATCGAGCAGGCGGTCGCGAAGGCGATCGCCGAGCGGCGCGTCGGCGGCAGCGAGTCGTTTCCGGCCGAGATGCGCCTCACGGTTCCCGCGATCGGGCTCGACGTCACGTTCGACGGCCAGATCCGGCTGGAGTGAAGCGAGCCGGCGGGACGTCCGGCACGCGTTCACTGCAGTAGCCGCGCCTGCGCGGCGCCCGGTGGGCGTGCGTTACTGATTCGTGGCTGGCTGGAACTGCGGATGGCCGGCTCGCCAGAGGAGGAACGTCCACCGGTCGGCGAGCTGGCGCTGCACCTGATCGCGGGTGCTGCCGACGCCGTGCCCGGCTTCGTAGTCGAGACGCAGCAGCACCGGCGCGTCCCCCGTCGTGCTGGCCGCGAGGCGCGAGGCGAGCTTGGTCGCCATCCACACATCGACGCGGCTGTCGTTGACACCGTGCTCGAACAGCACCGCCGGATAACGCGCTCCCGGCTTCACGTTCGCATACGGACTCATCGCCAGCAGCGCCCGGAACTCGTCCTCGCGCGTCACCGTCCCGTACTCGGGAACGTTCCCCGCCCCGTTGGCGCGGGTCTCCGAGCGGATCGAATCGACGTTGCCCACGGCGATCACGGCCGCCGAATAGAGGTCCGGCCGCTCGGTGATCGCGCGCCCGACGAAGATCCCGCCGGCGCTGCCGCCCATGATCGACACGCGCTCGCGGCTGGTGTAGCGCTGCGCGATCAGCCACTCGGTGACGGCGATGCCGTCCTTCCACGTGTTCGGCTTGGTCGATTTCCAGCCGGCGCGGCGCCACGCATCGCCGAACACGCCGCCGCCGCGCACGTGCGCGATCGCGTACATGCCGCCGCGCTCGAGCCATGCGAGAAGGCGCGGTGACAGGCCGGGCTCGTCGACCATGCCATACGCGCCGTAACCGTAGACGATCAGCGGCGCGCTGCCGTCGAGCTTTGCTCCCCGGGGCATCAGGATCGAGACCGGCACTTCGACGCCGTCGTGGCTCGGCACGCGCACCTCGCGCGCTTCGATGCCCTCGGGGGCATCGAACGGGCCTTTCGGCGCGATCGCCAGGTCGTCGACGCGGGCGTGCGCATCGAGCGCGAAGTGACGCGTGGCGCGCGTCCAGCCGCCGAGCGCGACGATCACGCCCGTCTGTTCGGGATCGGCCGCCACGACGCGCACGTTGCCCTCGATCGGCAACGCGATCGGGCGTATGTCCGGCCGCAGGGCGTGCGCCACGCGATGCAGGCGCTTCACCGCGCCGTCGCGGCGCGTCACGTACAGCGCGTCCCTGGCGCCGCTGATCGCGGTGATCACCTGCGTGCCCTCGGGAATCAGCGTGGTCGCCTCGGCGAGCACGGGTCGATCGACCGGCATGCGCAGCACGCGAAAGCGCGGCGCGTCGTGCGCGCTTCGCACGTACAGCCAGCGATCCCCGATCGCCATGTCGTGCACGTCGGCGCTCGCATCGAACACGCGCGTCCACCGATCGCTTCCCGACACGGCATCGGCGAGGTTCGCCCGGTAGAGCGAGAACGCCGGCTGCGCGCCGTGCGTCACGGCGGCGAAGACCAGGTTGCGGCCTGGGACGGTGACGATGTAGGCATCGTCGCCGCGGTCCAGCGCGATCGACGCATGCACGCCGGGACCGAACACCGCGCGCTCCTCGCCGGCGAGCGAGTGGAAGAACGTGACCTGGTCGAGGAACCGCTCCGCGCGCGGGCGCGAGGCGAAGTCGCGCGCGAGCCGCGCGTAGAAGAAACCGCTGCCGTCCGCGAGCCAGCTCACGCCGGCGCCGCGGATGCGGTCGATCGGCTCGATCAGCGCCTTGCCGCTCGTGCTGTCGATGACGTTCAGCGTGCCGATCTCGCTGCCGCTCGCGGAGATCGTATAGGCCACGCGCTTGCCGTCCGGCGAGACGGCGAACTCGCCGATCGCGTGCGGCCTCCCCGCGGCCTTGGCGATCGCTTCGGTGTCGACCAGCAGCATCTCGGGTCCGCCGGTGCGGTCCCGCCGATAGAGGCGGAGCTGGTTCTCGTCGGCGTTGCGCTTGAGGTAGAACAGCCGGCCGTGGCGATCGCGCTGCACGGCGCCGACGACGGCCGGCACGGCCGCATCGATCTGCTGCAGTCGCCGAAGCAGCGTATCGCGCCCGGGAATCTTGGCGAGAATCGCGCTCGTCGCGTCCGACTGCGCACGCATCCACTGCTGCACGGCCGCGTCGTTGGTGTCCTCGAGGAACCGGTACGGGTCCTCGACGGCGACGCCCCAGTGCGTATCGACGACCGGCCTGGCTGGAAGCGGCGGCGGTACGTCGACGCCGGCGTAGCTCGCGGCCGCGGCGGCTGTGGCGGCGGCGAGCGCGTAGGCGGCGAGCGCCGCGACGACCGATCGCTTCATCCGCCGTTCCTCGGCTGGAACTCGGGCACGCCCATCTGCCAGAGGAAGAACGACCAGATGTCCGCCGTGCGCTGCTGCAGCTGCGCGCGCGTGCTCCCCTGCCCGTGACCGGTGTCGTACTCGAGCCGCATCAGTACCGGCCTGCCGCTCGACGTCGCCGTGGCGAAACGGGCGCCCGCCTTCAGCGTTTCCCACACGTCGACGCGCGTGTCGTTGACGCCGTGCACGAGCAGGATGCCGGGGTAGGGCGTGCCATCCTTGATCGCGTGGTAGGTGCTCATCGCCATCAGTGCGCGGAACTCCTCCTCGTTCTTCACCGAGCCGAACTCCGGAACGTTGGCGACGCCGTTGGCGCTCGACTCGAAGCGCGGCGCATCGAACACCCCCACGGCGGGAACCGCCGCGGCGAACAGGTCGGGCCGCTCGGTGATCGCGCGTCCCACGAAGATGCCGCCGGCGCTGCCGCCGTAGATGCCGAGCTTGTCCTTGCCCGTGTAGCCGTTGGCGATCAGCCACTCGGCCGCCGCGATCGCGTCCTTCCACGTGTTGGGCTTGGTCGCCTTGCGCCCGGCGAGATGCCACTCCTCGCCGAACGCGCCGCCGCCGCGCACGTGCGCGAACGCGTACACGCCGCCGCGCTGGACCCAGGCGTAGATGCGCGGATTGAAGAACGGATCCTCGGTGATGCCGTACGCGCCGTAGCCGTACAGGATCGTCGGGTTGCGGCCGTCGAGCTTCGCATCCTTGCGGGCGATCACCGACATCGGGACCTCGACGCCGTCGTGGCTCCTGAAGCGCACTTCGCGCGCGACGATGTCCTGCGGCGCGTCGAGCTCGCCCGCGGTGACGAACGGGAGCTGCACGGGTTTGCGCGCCGACGGCTCGTAGACGTACGGCTTCGAGAATCGCGTCCAGCCGGAGAGCTCGAACACGGCGCCGTCGCGCCGCGCCGTCGTGCCGGTGATCTCCACCGCGCCTTCGAACGGCAACGCGATGCGTTCCGGCTTCGCGCCGGCGGTGTGCGCGATGCGCCACAGCGACTGCGTGGCGCCGTCGCGACGCACGACGTAGGCGGCGTCGCGCGCGCCGCCGAGCTCGGTGATCACGCTTTCGCTCGCCGCCATCACGACTTCCGCGGTGGCGAGGTCGGGCTTGGCGAGCGGCATCCGCAGCACGGTGAAGCGGGGCGACGATTTCGACGTGCGCACGTAGATGTAGCCGCCGGCGATCGCCACGTCGCCGACCCGGTCGGCGAGCGACACCACCCGCCGCCAGCTGGCGTTGCCGGCCTTGGCCCCGGCCAGGTCGCTCAGGAGCAGCTCGCCGTAGCGCTCGACCCCGTGCAGGACGATCGTCGCCGCGCGGTTCGTGCCCGGGATCTGGAACGTGATGCCGGACGCGTAGCTCGGGAGCTTGAGCTCGGGGTTGTGCGTCGGGCTGAACACCTTGCGGTCGGTGTCGCCGGCGATCGCGTGGAAATGCCGACCGCGATCGTCGAAGCGCTCGGTCGCCGGCAGCGTGTCGTAGCCCTCGCGCAGCCGCGAGTAGAAAAAGCCGCTGCCGTCGTCCAGCCAGCTGACGCTCGCATAGCGGATGCGGTCGATCGGCTTGATCACCTCCTTGCCCGACGCGAGGTCGACGACATGCAGCGTGCCGATCTCGCCGCCGCCGGCCTGCATCGCGTAGGCGATGCGCCTGCCGTCGGGTGAGGGTGCGAAGTCGAGCACCGCGTGCGGCGTGCCGGTCTTCTTCGCCAGCGCTTCCGGGTCGACGATCAGGTGGTCCGCGCCGTCCGGACGGTCGCGCCAGACGAGGCGGAACTGGTTGTCCTTCGGATCGCGCTTGAGGAAGAAGTAGCGACCGCTCGCCGAGCGCGTCGCGCGGTCGGTCAGGCCCGACGCCTTCGACTCGATCTCCTTCATGCGCGCGAGCAGCGCGCTTCGCGCGGGAATGCGCTCGAGGATGCGCTCGGTCGCCGTCGCCTGCGCCTTCATCCACGCCTGCACGGCGGGATCGTTGACGTCCTCGAAGAAGCGATAGGGGTCGTCGACGTTGACGCCCCAGTGCGTGTCGACGACGTTCTTCGGCGGCGGGGGCGCCGGTACGTCGACGCCGGCGAACGTGGCCGCATGGGCGCGAAGGGCGAGCGCCGCGCAGGCGGCGGCAACGGACAAGGCACGAGCGAATGTCATGAACGACTCCGGCGACGGGGTGCCGTGAATTCTACGATCGCGCGCGAGGCGCGGGTCGACGATTCCGCGAGCGGACAGCGAAGCGCGCACAGGCGCGCAACGGGCGTCGCGGCATCGGGCCAGCGCGACGCTTCAGGCCGCCACGGCGACGACCGGCGGCAGGCTCGTCTTCTGCGCGGTGCGGAAACGCTCGAGCAGCGCCGCCTCCCTCTCCTTCGCGACTGCGAGGTGGCGCTCCTTCACGTGCCCGTAACCGCGGATCTGCTCGGGAATGCTCGCGAGCTCCACCGCGAGCGCGTGATTGTGCGGGGCCAGCCGCGTGACGATCTCGTCGACGAGCGCTTCGTATTCGCCGATCAGCGCGCGCTCGCGCTTGCGCTCGGCGCTGCGGCCGAAGACGTCGAGCGGCGTGCCGCGCAGACGGCGAAGCTTGGCGAGGACGCGGAACGCGGACAGCATCCAGCGACCGTATTCGCGCTTGCGCGGCTCGCCGGTGGTCGGATCCGGTTTCGCGACGATCGGCGGCGCGAGGTGGAAGTGCAGCGTGTAGTCGCCTTCGAACCGCGCCCGCACGCGCTCGATGAAGTCCGTGCCGGTGTACAGGCGCGCCACTTCGTACTCGTCCTTGATGGCGAGCAGCTTGAAGTAGTAGCGCGCGACCGCTTCGGCCAGCGCGCTCGACGCGGGCACCACGCGCTGCTCGGCCGCCTTCACCCGCAGGACGAGGTCGCTGTAGCGCCTCGCATAGGCGGCATCCTGGTAGTCGGTGAGGAATGCGCTTCGCCGAGCGACCATCTCGTCGAGCGATGTCGAAAGCCGCTGCGATTCCGGCAGCGCCTGCGGAATGGCCGCCTTGGCGACGCGCGCCGGGTCCACGGCGGCGAGCCGCCCCCACTGGAACGAGCGCTTGTTCGAGTCGATCGCCGCGCCGTTGAGCTCGATCGCCTTCATGATCGCCGCCTCGGACAGCGGCAGGCGGCCGCGCTGCCAGGCGTAGCCCACCATGAACAGGTTGGTCGCGATCGAGTCGCCCATGAGCCCGGTCGCGAGCTTCGTCGCGTCGAGGAACTCCGCGTCGCCAGGCGACACCGCCTCGGCGATCTCGCGCTCCATCGAGCCAAGCGGGAACTTGAGGTCGGGATCGCGCGTGAACGACGCCGGCATGACGAGCGCCGTGTTGACCAGTGCGCGCGTCTTGCCCTTCTGCATCTTGGCGAGCGCTTCGTCGCCGACGCCGGTGAGGATGTCGCAGGCGAGCACGAAGTCCGCCTCGCCCGCGGCGATTCGCGTCGCATACAGCCGCTCGGACGTGTCGGCGATGCGGACGTGCGACACCACGGCGCCGTTCTTCTGCGCGAGGCCGGTCATGTCGAGCACCGAGCAGCCCTTGCCGTCGACGTGCGCGGCCATGCCGAGCAGCGCGCCGATGGTGATGACGCCGGTGCCGCCGATGCCGGTGATGAGGATGCCGTACGGGTCGTCGCTTCGCGCAAGCACCGGCTCCGGCAGCCCGGAGAAGTCGAGCGCTTCCGCCTTCTTCGGCTTGCGCAGGCCGCCGCCGTGCACGGTCACGAAGCTCGGGCAGAAGCCGTTCACGCACGAGTAGTCCTTGTTGCAGGACGACTGGTCGATCTCGCGCTTGCGCCCGAACTCGGTCTCGACCGGCTGCACCGAGACGCAGTTGGACTTGACGCCGCAGTCGCCGCAGCCTTCGCAGACGAGCTCGTTGATGAAGACGCGCTTCGCCGGGTCCGGGAACGTGCCGCGCTTGCGACGGCGGCGCTTCTCCGCGGCGCAGGTCTGGTCGTAGAGCAGGATCGTCGTGCCGGGCGTTTCGCGGAGCTCGCGCTGCACGCGGTCGAGCTCGTCGCGGTGATGGACCGGGATCGACGCGTCGAAGTAGTTGGGCGGGTACTTGTCGGGCTCGTCGCTGACGACGACGATCTTCGAAACGCCCTCGGCGGCGCACTGGCGAGCGATGTCGGCCGGCGAGAGCGGGCCGTCGACCGGCTGCCCGCCGGTCATCGCGACCGCATCGTTGTAGAGGATCTTGTAGGTGATGTTGACCTTCGCCGCCACGGCGGCGCGGATCGCGAGGATGCCGCTGTGATAGTAGGTGCCGTCGCCGAGGTTGGCGAAGATGTGCTTCTCCTCGGTGAACGGCGCCTGGCCGATCCACGGCACGCCCTCGCCGCCCATGTGGGTGAACTCGCTCGTGTTGCGGTCCATCCAGATCGCCATCACGTGGCAGCCGATGCCCGCGGTCGCGCGGCTGCCCTCGGGAAGCTTCGTCGACGTGTTGTGCGGGCAGCCCGAGCAGAAGTAGGGGATGCGCGCGAGCGTGATCTTCGTGCGCGCCAGCGCCGCTTCCTTCGCGTTGATGAACTCGACGCGTTCGCGGATGTGCTTCGCGTCGGCGTCGTTGGGCGTGAGGCCGAGGCGCTCGATGCGCCTCGCGATGACGCGCGCGATCATCGCCGGCGTCAGCTCGCCGGCCGCGGGCAGCAGCCAGTCGCCGTGCGGGCGCACCCATTCGCCCTTCTCGTCGAACTTGCCGACGACGCGCGGGCGCACGTCGTCGCGCCAGTTGTACAGCTGCTCCTTCAACTGGTACTCGACGATCTGGCGCTTCTCCTCGACGACGAGGATCTCCTCCAGGCCCTCGGCGAAATGCCGCACGCTCTCCGGCTCGAGCGGCCAGGGCATCGCGACCTTCATCACGCGGATGCCCATCTCGGCGCACTCGCGATCGTCGAGCCCGAGGTCGTCGAGCGCCTGGCGCACGTCGAGGTAGCTCTTGCCGCTGGTGATGATGCCGAGCCGCGGGCGCGGGCTGTCGATGACGATGCGGTTCAGGTTGTTGACGCGACAGTAGTGCAGCGCCGCGTAGATCTTGTAGTCCTGCATGCGCGCCTCGGTCGCGAGGAACGCGTCCGGCCAGCGGATCGACACGCCATCCGGCGGCAGCGGGAAATCGTCCGGCACGACGATGTTCACGCGTGCCGGATCGACGACGACCGACGCGCTGCTCTCGACGGTGTCGGCGACGCACTTGAACCCGACCCAGCAGCCCGAATAGCGGCTCATCGCCCAGCCGTGCAATGCGAGGTCGAGGATGTCCTGCACCGACGACGGATACAGCACCGGCATCATCGCCGCGGAGAACGCGTGGTCCGACTGGTGCGGCACGGTCGACGACTTCGCGGCGTGGTCGTCGCCGGCGAGCACGAGGACACCGCCATGCTTGCTCGTGCCGGCGTAGTTCGCGTGCTTGAACACGTCGCCGGTGCGGTCGACGCCCGGTCCCTTGCCGTACCACATGGCGAACACGCCATCGACCTTCGCGCCCGGATGCAGGTTGAGCTGCTGCGTGCCCCAGATCGACGTCGCGGCCATGTCCTCGTTCAGGCCCGGCTGGAACTTGACGTTGGCCCGCTCGAGGAACGGGGCGGCCTTCCACAGCGCCTGGTCGAGGCCGCCGAGCGGCGAGCCGCGGTAGCCGGAGACGAAGCCGCCGGTATTGAGGCCGGCCATGCGGTCGCGCTGGCGCTGCAGCATCAGCGCGCGGACCAGCGCCTGCACGCCGGTCAGGTAGACGCGGCCCGCGTCGAGCGCGTACTTGTCGTCGAGGGAAACCTCGCGCGGGAGGGCGGCTGGCGCCATCGGGATCTCCGCCAAAAAATCGTGTCTTTTGGGATTGTCGCGGAACGCCGTCGGTTCCGCCCGTCTTTCCGCCGCGCCCCCCTCGTGAGGGAGCGGGCGTCAGAGGCGGCGCAGTGTACGCTTCCGCCTCGCGGCTGAACAGGCCACAATCGCCTACAAATGACCGATTTCGCGTTGCTGCCCGCCGTCGAGATCGAGACTGCCCTGTCACCGGACGCGGCCGTGCTGTTCCTGCACGGGCTCGGCGACGACGGGCACGGCTGGTCCGACGTCGTCCCGGCGCTGAAGCTCCCGCCCGCGCTGCGCGTGCGCTTCGTGTTCCCGCATGCGCCGGAGCGAGCGGTGACGATCAACGGCGGCTACGTGATGCCCGCGTGGTACGACGTGCTCGACGCCGACTTCCGGTCGCGCGCCGACATCGCCGGCGTGCGCACGTCGCAAACGCACATCGAGCACCTGATCGCGCGCGAGCGGCATCGCGGCATTCCCGCGTCGCGCGTGATCCTCGGCGGCTTCTCGCAGGGTGGGGCGGTCGCGCTGTACGCGGGGCTGCGGCACAAGGAGAAGCTCGCCGGCATCGCGGCGCTGTCCGCGTACCTCGTCGATCCGGATGCGCTGGCGGACGAAGCGACGTCCGCCAATCGCCGGACGCCGGTCTTCATGGCCCACGGCCGCGACGACGACGTCGTCCGCTACGAATGGGGCGAGCGTTCGCGCGCGCTGCTCGAGGCGGCCGGCTGGCAGGTGGAGTGGCACGAGTACCCGATGCCGCACAGCGCGGTCCTCGAGGAGATCGAGGACCTGGGCCGCTTCATCGCGCGCACGCTGGCGTAAAGACGCCGCTCGCCTGCGCCTCGCTTACGTGCGAGGCCCGTACGTTCCGTTCGCTCCGCCCGTCGTCGCGCTCACGCATCCTCGCGCTCGTCGGGCGGCTCGGCCGGCGTGCCGCGCTCGGGCGACCGGCGCCGGCGCGCGAGCGCCTCGCGCAACAGGTATTCGATCTGCGCGTTGGCGCTGCGAAGCTCGCGCTGCGCGAGGCGCTCCACTTCGGCCCACAGCGCCGGGTCGATGCGAAGCAGGAACGACTTGCGCTGCGCCATCGTCAGCGCCGCGCACCCGCCTCGCGCGGACGGCGGAAGCGCAGTCCGTGCGCGATCGCCAGCGCCGCGATGGCGACGACGAAGGCGACCAGGCCGGCGATCAACGCGCCTTCGTCGAGCTGCGGCGGCTGGCGCCGGTGCGCGTCGAGCACCGCGAGATGGACGCCGACGAGGAGCGCGCTGATCAGCACGCCGGCGATGGCGCCGAAGCGGCGCATCGTCGCGATCGTCTCCGTGCGCCTGGCCGGGGCCAGCCAGTAGTCGCCGTTGCGCATCCGGCACAGCGAGGCGCCGCTCGCCGACAGCGCGCACGCCCCGTACACGAGCCACGGCACGGCGACGAGCATCCCGAGCATGAACAGGCGGTAGCCGTCGCGCGTCATCCATCCGTTGGCGTGGCCACCGCCGCCGAAGTGCGACGCCACCGGATCGGGCAGCGACGTCGCGGTCGCAAGCACGATGGCGACGCCCGCCAGCGTCGTCGCGACGAGCAGGGACGTCATCAGTCGATTCATCGCCGGCCTCCGCGCGCGGCGCTCACGCGTACAGCGTGCCGGTGTTGATCACCGGCTGCACTTCGCTCTCGGCGCACAGCACCGTCATCAGGTTCGACACCATCGCGGCCTTGCGTTCGTCGTCGAGCTCGACGACCTGCTTCGCCGACAGCTCGGTCAGCGCCATGTCGACCATCGACACGGCGCCATGGACGATCTTCTGGCGCGCGGCGATGATCGCCTCGGCCTGCTGGCGGCGCAGCATCACCTGGGCGATCTCCGGGGCGTACGCCAGATGGGTGAGGCGCGCCTCCTCGACGACGACGCCGGCCTGGTCGAGCCGCGCCTGCAGCTCGCGCTCGAGCGCGTTCGCGACGACGTTCGCGCTGCCGAGCAGCGTCGGCTCGCGCGTCGCCTGCGTGTCGTCCTCGTCGTAGGCGAACGACGAGGCGAGGTGGCGAACGGCCGCCTCGCTCTGCACCTTGACGAAATTCTCGTAGTCGTCGACGTCGAAGGCGGCCTTGGCCGTGTCCTGCACGTGCCACACCACGACGGCGGCGATCTCGATCGGATTGCCGCGCCTGTCGTTGACCTTCAGGCGATCGCCGTTGAGGTTGCGCGCGCGCACGCTGACCTTGCGCCGCGTGTAGAACGGGTTGGTGGCGCGAAGGCCCGGCGTTCGCGCCGTGCCGCGGTATGCGCCGAAGAGCTGCAGGATCGCCGCTTCGTTCGGCTGCAGCGTGAACAGGCCGGTCAGCACGAACGTGCCGACCACGAACAGGACGACGACCACGACGATCGGGCCGAGCGCCGGCCGGCCGCCGCCGATCATCGCGACGAGGCGCCACAGCGCGAGCGCGTAGAGGACCAGCCCGACAGCGAGCACGGCAAAGCCGTTCCACGTTCCGATCGGGCGCTCGACGTGGGTCGGCGACCGCGAGTTCGAGTTCCGTTCCATGAGCGTTCTC
>Ga0307410_10001397_pt1 | contig 10869 bp, 9 predicted proteins | sample 322Ometagenome_3_FD_203707 | JGI IMG/M metagenome (GOLD analysis project Ga0307410, IMG submission 203707) | Maize rhizosphere microbial communities from greenhouse at UC Davis, California, United States - 322HYB-O-3 | ecosystem: Host-associated > Plants > Roots > Rhizosphere > Soil | place...
CATCCCGCGACTCCTCGGCATCGTCCTGCTCGCCGTGTGCGGGGCCGCGTTCGCGCAGGCCGGGCTCTCCATGGGCGCATTCGCCGCCACCGCGGCCGGCGGCTTCCTGGTGGCGTTCCTCGCCGCCAGGTTCGCGCCGAGCGCGCGCGTGCTGGCGGCGGTCGGCGGTTCGCTCTCACCCCGGTACTGGCGAGCGGTTCACGGCTTCTCTCGGCGGATCGGGATGGCGGTGCTGGCGGTGGCGATCACCGCGGTGCCGGTGGTGCTCTGCTGGCTTCCCACGCTGAGCGGTGCGCGTCCCGACCAAGCGCGGCGCGACGTCTGCCACCTTCGATTCGCCGCGTGGCTGTGCATCCTCGCGGCGTGGATGTTTTACCTCTTCGTCTATTTTCGACGCGCGCGGACGGCGGCCTGGCGGGCGAGAAAGGGTGCGGCGCCGTCCGACCAAGACGCACTCCAACCGGGGGGCGTTCACCCGGAGGTCTACCGGAACAGGGCATTCGAGTCGCTCGACGCCGAGCGAGTCAGTCGCCAGCTCACGGGCGGCTTTGCCGCGGCGCTCGCGGCCAGCCTGGCCGTGCTTGTGCTATTTACCGCCGCCTCCGTGCCCGTCGCGCGTGCGATCGGTCCCCTGTGGGTGCTCGCCCTCGCCACGGCCAACGCCGTGTGCTTTGGGAGCGTGACGGTCTGGGTGTACGGCCGCTACCGGATCCCCGTGGTCAGCCTGGCCCTGCTCCTCGCGGCGCTGTTCAGCCTGTGGAACGACAATCACGTCGTGCGCACGGTGGAACGGACCTCCGCGGCGGATGTCGCGCGGCGCGCCTCGCTGCGCGCGCACCTCCAGCAGTGGCTCGCGTCCAGAAACGTCGACACCGCCACGACCGGCGCGATCCCGGCGGTCGCTGCCGGGCCGAGTGCCGCGGCGCCGGCCGCTAACCCGGTGCGCGACAGCGCCGGCTTTCCCATCGTCCTCGTGGCCACGGCCGGGGGAGGGCTGCGGGCGGCGTACTGGACGGCCACCGCACTTGCGGCGCTCCAGGACCGAGACTCCATGTTCGTCAGGCACGTCTTTGCCATATCCGGCGTCTCGGGGGGCAGCCTTGGTGCCGCCGTCTTCGTCGCTCTGGCCCGGGACGCGGGAGCCAACGTGCGCGGGTTGCCCTGCGCCGCCGACGCGGGGAGCGGGATGGGCGCAATGCCGCCGCCCAACCCGTGGTCCGCGTGCGTGCGGCGCTTCATGCGCGACGACTTCCTGTCGCCCGTGCTCGCGAAGCTGGTCGCCCCGGACTTCGCCCAGCGCTTCACGCCTTTCCCCCTCGTCGCGCTCGACCGGTCGACGGCTCTCGAGCAATCGTGGGAGAAATCGTACGAGGCGGCGACGGGGCACCCGACGTTCTCGCACGGACTGATCGCCCTCACCGCCGACTCGGTCGCGCGCCTTCGCGTGCCCGCGCTCTTCCTCAACTCCACGAATGTCGAGAGCGGGCGGCGGTACATCGCCATGCCGCTGCGCACGAGCGCCGCGCCGGCTCCAGCCGGGAGCACGGAGCCCACCTTCGCCGACGCGGGCGACGTTCTCGGCATCGTCGGCGCCGACCTCCCACTCTCCACGGCCGTGCACAACAGCGCCCGCTTCACCTACGTCAGCCCGGCGGGACGCCTGGAGCGTGGCGACGGCATCGAGTACGGGCGCGTGGTCGACGGCGGGTACTTCGAAAACTCGGGCCTCGCCACGCTCGGCGAGATCCACCACGTCGTCCGCACCTGGAGGGGGCGCCCCGGTGGCCCGCCCCTGCGTCCGATCGTGCTCTACCTCTGCAACGATCCCACGGTGTGCGCCCGGGACATTGCGGACGACACGCTGATGGCGATGCGGAGCACGGGCATCAACGAGCTGCTGGCCCCCGTGCGCGCCATTCTTCGCGCCCGCGACGCGCGCGCGAGACTGGCCCGCGCGCAAATGCGGCAGGATGCCGGCGGCGACTTTCTCCAGCTCAACGTCTGCGACCGCCTGTCGCCGCGAGAGGCCGCCGGGCGCGACACGAGCTCGATCGCCGTCGACCGCGAGCGCGTCAAGCGCAGCCGCGAGCGTGTCGTCTCGCCGCCGCTCGGGTGGTTGCTGTCTCGGCTCGCGCGCGACTGGATGGACGCCTCGCTCCGCGTGCCGACGAGCACCGAGGGTGCCACGGCATGCGTGAAGAACAATGCGGGCGTGCTCGCCCGGCTGGACACCATTCTGAGACCGCGGTAGCGTGCGACGCCGGGATTGCCGCGGCCGAGCAGCCGCCCCGCGGCACCGCATCGTAGGTCACCTCGCCCCGTGCGCGTACCGGCTGCCGCGCGGCGGCACCGCGCTGCGCCCAACCCGCCCCGTCGCGACTCGCGCAAATCGGCGGCAGGGCGCGACCGCACTTCCCCCGCCGCTCGCTCGGGCTACGTTTCTGGTTAATGACGACCCATTCGATCGCTCGGCCGGAGGAGCCATCGGAGGACGCCGCCGTGGACCGCGCGCGCCGGAAGGAGCACCGCCTCCAAGCCTGGCTCCGCGACCGCCGCTCCGTTCTCCTCGGCTTCAGCGGCGGCGTCGATTCCGCCTATCTCGCCTGCGTGGCCGTCGAGACCCTCGGCGCCCAACGATGCCTGGCGGTGATCGGCCGCAGCGCGTCGTATCCGGCCGAGCAGTGGGAGGGCGCCCGCGACATCGCGCGCCAGTTCGGCGTCCCGGTGCTGGAGACGGCCACCGAGGAGCTGGACGACCCGCGCTACGCCGCCAACCCGACCAACCGCTGTTACTTCTGCAAGAGCGAGCTGTGGCACCGGCTCGTGCCGCTGGCGCGCGAGCGCGGGCTGGCGGCGGTGATCGACGGCACGAACGCCGACGACCTCACCGGCCATCGGCCGGGCGCACGGGCGGCGCGCGAGCTCGGCGTCGAGTCGCCACTGGCGGAGCTGGGATTCACCAAAGCCGAGGTCCGCCTGCTGTCGCGGCTCCGCGGGATTCCCACGTGGCAGCAGCCGTCGTCGCCCTGCCTCTCGTCGCGAATTCCCTACGGCACGGCGGTGACGCCGGAGCGGCTGCGCGCCGTGGAGCTGGCCGAGCGCGCCTTGCGGGCGCTCGGCGTCCGCGGCGACTTGCGGGTGCGCTACCACGGAGAGCTCGCGCGCGTTGAGCTGGGGGGCGACGAGCTTGCACGTTGGCTGGCCCCGGAGCGGCACGCCGCGCTCCGCGCGGCCGTGGGCGGCGCCGGCTTCGCGCGCGTCGCGCTCGACCTTCGGGGCTTCCGTTCCGGCTCGCTCAACGTGCTGGGCGGCGTGTCACTGCCGGTGCTCGCCGGCGCCGCGATGAGCGACGGGTGACGGGTGACGGAGCGGCGAGTTACGCCGCGCGCGCGGCCCTGCTCGAGGGCGCGTTGCGATCGATCGGCGTCGATTGCGCGGTGGAGGCGCGCGACCGACTCGCCGTCGTCGTGCCGCAGCGCGCGGAGGACTTCACGGACCCGACGCGGCGCGAGGCGGCGCTGCGGTTGGCGACGGAGCACGGCTTCACGCACCTCGCCCTCGAGCTAGTGGACCTGGCCGGCGCGCGCCGTGCGGGCCGCGACGACGGTGCGGCTCTTCGTCGCGATTAACCTGCCGGGCGACGTGCGCCGGCTTGCCCACGAGGCGGCGGCCCCGCTCCGGGCGGCGGCGCCGCACGTGCGCTGGGTGGCGGAGGAGAACCTGCACATGACGCTCAAGTTCCTCGGACGGGTGGCGGACGCCGACGCGCCCGCCGTCGCCGACGCGCTGCGCCGCGCGGCGGCGCGGCACCGGGCCGCGGAGCTCGAGCTCACCGGCTTCGGCGCGTTCCCGAGCCTCCGGCGCCCGAGGGTGGTGTGGGCGGGCGCGGTGCCCGACCCCCGGCTCGAGCTCCTCCACCACGACGTCGAGGTCGCGTGCGAAGCGCTCGGATTCGAGGTCGACGGGCGTCCGTTCCGGCCCCACGTTACCCTCGGGCGAGCCAAGCTTCCGGGCGCGGGCGACGACAATCGGGCCCTCGCTCGCGCCGCCCGCACGGCGCAGTTGCACGCGGCGTGCACCGTGCAATCCGTGGACTTGATGCGAAGCGAGCTCTCCCCCGGTGGGGCGCGGTACACGATCGTGGCCGCGCTCCCCCTTCTGCCCTCACGTCCGTCCGGAGTGCCTAGCCGTGGTCGGCTGTCTACGTAAAGTCGGTTGCCTGGTCTCGATCCTCGCGCTCGCGGCGGGAGCCTACCTGGCGTACCTGAACGGATGGATCAAGATCGGGCCGTCGAGTGGACGCGCCACCGCCGGCTCGGCCGACACGGCCGTCCTCACCAGCGGCGATTGGGAGCCCCTGACGCCGGACGGGGCGACGCGGGCGCGCACCGCGATCGAGTCGCTCGGCCGGCGGTCGGGGCCCGTGTACTCGACCCTCACCGCCGGCGACCTGGCGAGCTACATCTTCAGCCAGATCGGCCGGCAGCTGCCGCCGTCGGCCGAGGACGTGCGCGCCGCCGTGCGGAACGGCCGCCTGTACGTGCGCGCCACGGTGCGGCTCAGCGAATTGGGTGGCGACCAGATCCTGGGCCCCCTCGCCGGGCTACTCGGCGAACGCGAGGAGATGCAATTCGGTGGCACGCTCCACGTGCTTCGGCCCGGCCTCGCCGAGTTCAAGGTGGAGGAGATCCGGCTACGCGAGTTCCGCGTTCCCCGCGCGGTCATCCCGCGACTCATCGCCCAGCTCCGCCGCGGCTCGGTGCCCGAGGGCGTGAGCCCCGACGCCCTCCCGCTCGAGATTCCGCGCTACATTGCCGACGTGCGCGTGAACCAGGGGAAGATCACGCTCTACAAGGCCGTGCCATGACGAGCGCCAGACTCGACGAGAGGTACGAGGTACGAGGTACGAGCTGCGTCGTACCTCGTACCTCGTACCTCGTACCTGTTCTCGTCCCTCGTCCCTCGTCCCTGCTCTGATGTCCCGCCGCATTCTTGTCATCGACGACGAGCCGGGGATCCGCAGCGCGCTCGGCCAGCTCCTCGAGTACGAGGGGTACGAGGTGCGCACGGCGATGAACGCCGTGGACGGCATCGCCGAGTACGAGCGCTTCAAGCCGCACCTCGTCTTCTGCGACGTGAAGATGGCGGGGATCGACGGCATCGAGGCGCTCCGCCGGCTCAAGCAGCTCCACCCGGCCGCCGTGGTGGTGATGATCAGCGGTCACGCCACCATCCAGACCGCGGTCGAGGCCACGCAGCTCGGGGCCTACGACATTCTCGAGAAGCCGCTCGACACCGACCGCATCCTCGTCCTCCTCCGCAACGCACTCCAGCACCTCGACCTGAGCGAGGAGAACGCGCGGCTCAAGCAGACCATCGAGTCGCGCTACGAGATCGTCGGCAAGTCGTACGCGATCCGGTCACTCATCGACCGCATCGAGAAGGTGGCGGTGACGCCGGCGCGCGTGCTCATCACCGGCGAGAACGGGACCGGCAAGGAGCTCGTCGCCCGCGCCATCCACCGCCAGTCGACGCGCGCCAAGAAGCCGTTCGTGGAGGTGAACTGCGCGGCGATCCCGAGTGAGCTGATCGAGAGCGAGCTGTTCGGCCACATGAAGGGGAGCTTCACCGGCGCCGTCCAGGACCGCGCCGGCAAGTTCGAGCAGGCCGACGGCGGCACGATCTTCCTCGACGAGATCGGCGACATGAGTTTGACCGCGCAGGCGAAGGTCCTGCGCGTCCTGCAGGACAACGTCGTCACGCGCATCGGCGGGGCGAAGCCCATCCAGGTGGACGTCCGGGTGCTCGCGGCGACGAACAAGAATCTCGAGGAGGAGATCGCCGGGGGGCGGTTCCGCGAGGACCTCTACTACCGGCTCAACGTCGTCCCGCTGGCCGTGCCCCCGCTCCGGGAGCGGCGGGAGGACATCCCCCTCCTCGTGGCTCACTTCATCAACGTCCTGTCGGAGCGCGAGGGGGTCATTCCGCGCACCATCACCCCCGAGGCGGTGCGGAGCCTCGCGGCGCTCGATTGGCCGGGCAACGTCCGGGAGCTGCGCAACACGATCGAGCGGCTGCTCATTCTGGCCAGCGGGCCGCGCATCAGCGAGGCCGACGTCGAACGCCTCGTCGGGCGGCGCGCCGCCGACGGTGCGAGTCTCGGCGCGCTGCTCGAGAGCAAGACGTTCGAGGAGTTCAAGCACAGCGCCGAGCACGCCTTCCTTCTCGCAAAGCTCCGCGAGTTCGATTGGAACGTGAGCGAGACGGCGCGCGCCCTCGACATGCCGCGGTCGAACCTGTACAAGAAGATCGAGCGCTACGGCCTGGCCCGCGAAGGGGGCGGGAGCGGCGCGACCGTCCAGCGTCGCGCGACGAGCGTCGAGACCGCGGACGACGGCGATGCCGACGACGAGTAGAACTTCCGCAAGGCGCCCCCGTAGTGAGCATGTCGCGGCCCCGCGGCCGACGCGCTAGTTCGCCGGACCCTCGCCACTCGTCCCTCGCCACTCATCCCTATGTCCGATCGCGACTGGTCCAAGGAGCTCGCCAAGATCGACCGGAAGCTCGAAAGCGCGTCGGACGAGGCGATGTTCCCGGCGCCCCGGAACGCGACCCCGGCGGCGCGAGCCCAGACGATTGAAGTCCGCCAGAAAACGAGCACGGTCGGCGCCGTGCTGCGGCTCCTGCTCGCGACGGCGCTCGGCGTGGCCATGCTGTTCTGGCCGTACGACGCCCGCTGCGGCCTCGGGCTCGCTGCGTACCTCGGCGCCACGGGCGTCCTGCTCGTGGCCGGCGTCTGGAGCGCGGTCTGGACCTGGCGAAACCGTACCGGGCGCGCCCACACGCTGTCGCTCCTCATCATCCTCTGGGGGCTCGTCCTCGGCGCCGTCGAGGTCCTGCCCCGCGTCGGCTACGCCAAGCCCACCCTCGACCGCCCCGCCGGCTGGCTGTGTGAGTAGGGCAGGGAGTAGGGAGTAGGGAGTAGACCTGCCCCGCAGTCCCTACTCCCTAACTCCCTACTCCCTACTCGCTACTCCCTAGCGAGTAGATTTCGCCTCTGACACACTCCCGTCATCGCGCACCGTCGCGTTGGCGTGCGTCGGACTCTTACACGGTTGTCATGAAGACCTTCAAGAATTTCATCGCCGGGCAGTGGGTCGAGCCTGCGTCCGGCGACTACTTCGAGAACCGCAACCCCGCCGACACGTCGGACGTGATCGGACGCTTCCCGCTGTCGAACCGCGAGGACGTGGACCGGGCCGTGGCCTCGGCGAAGCGCGGCTTCGACCTGTGGCGGCGGACCCCCGCGCCGGCGCGCGGCGACGTGCTGCGGCGCGTCGGCGACCTGCTCACCACGCGCAAGGACGAGCTGGCCGACCTGATGACGCGCGAGATGGGGAAGCCGCTCAACGAGACGCGCGGCGACGTGCAGGAGGGGATCGACACCGCGTACTACGCGGCGACCCAGGGGCGGCAGCTCTTCGGCCACACGGTGCCGAGCGAGCTGCGTAACAAGTGGGCGATGAGCTTCCGCCGGCCGATCGGCGTCTGTGGGATCATCTCGCCATTCAACTTCCCGTTGGCCATCCCGACGTGGAAGATGTTCCCGGCGCTCGTCTGCGGGAACGCGTGTGTCTTCAAGCCGGCCGAGGACGTACCTCACACCGGCACGGTCCTCGTGGAGATCCTGCTCGAGGCCGGCCTCCCGCCGGAAGTCATTCAGCTCGTGCACGGGGTGGGGGAGAGCGTCGGCGCGGCGATCGTCGAACACCCGCAGATCCCGGTCATCTCGTTCACCGGATCCACCGAGACGGGGAGGATCGTGGGCGAGGTGTGCGGGCGCATGCACAAGCGGCTGTCACTGGAGATGGGCGGCAAGAACGCGCAGATCGTCCTCGACGACGCGGACCTCGACCTGGCGCTCGAAGGCGTGCTGTGGGGCGCGTTCGGCACCACGGGGCAACGGTGTACCGCGACGTCGCGTCTAATCCTTCAGAGCGGGATCCACGACACCTTCCTCGGCACGCTCGTGGACCGAGCGCGGGACATGAAGCTCGGGGACGGGCGGAAGAAAGGCACGGACCTCGGTCCTCTAATCCACGAGAGCTCGCGAGACAAGGTGGAGCGCTACGTCGACATCGGGCAGGCCGAGGGCGCCGACTTGCTGTGCGGCGGGCGGCGGGCGGACGGGAAGGGGCTCGAAAAGGGCTTCTTCTTCGAGCCGACGATCTTCGCCAGGGTGGAGCCGGGCTCCCGGCTCGAGCAGGAAGAGATCTTCGGGCCGGTTCTGTCCGTAATCCGGGTGACCACCCCGGAGGAGGCCTTCCGCGTCAACAACGACGTCAAGTACGGCCTCTCCTCGTCGATCTACACGCGCGACGTGAACGTGGCGTTCCGGGCGCTGAATGAGCTCGACAACGGGATCACCTACGTGAACGCCCCGACCATCGGCGCCGAGGCGCACCTCCCCTTCGGGGGGGTCAAGCAGACCGGGAACGGCCACCGCGAGGGCGGGTGGGAGGTGTACGAGTTCTACTCCGAGACGAAGGTGGGGTATGTGGACTTCTCGGGTACGCTCCAACGGGCGCAGATCGACAACTACTTGGGGACGCCGTCCTGATTCGGGGTGGGTCGGGGAGCCAGCCGGGTAGGATCCGGGGGGCGGTCGGGGTAGGCCGGGTGGAGGGATCAGATCGCCGGGGTGGCGTGTTAAAGGCGCGGGGGGTCGATCGTCAATAGTGGTGTGGCAGCAGAGACGCGGCGTTATGGCGTCGGGGCCACGCCTTGGACACGGGCGGATACATCTGGTTATGCCCGTCTTGCGTGTATTTACGTCTCATCGTTAATTCCATCTAAGGTGAAAGTCCGCACGCTCGTACCTTGCGGGGGACCCGAGCTTGGGGGCCCATCCGGGTCCGCCGGCCGGATGTCGGTGGAACCCAACGGACCGAGTAGCTGCCCGAGAGGCGCATGAGCGAAACGCAGCCCGCTACGACGCCCGTCCGGCCGATCCCCGACGAGCACAAGGCGTACGCCCTGCGGCGGGTGAACCGGGGCGGCCTGCGGTGGGTCTGGGAGTGGGTGAAGTCTCTCCAGATCGCCATCCTCCTCTTCTTGTTCGTGCGCGCCTTCCTCGTGGAGGCGTTCAAGATTCCGAGCGGGAGCATGGAGCGCACGCTCCTCGTCGGCGACTTCCTGCTCGTGAACAAGCTCGTATACGGCGCCGAGGTGCCGTGGACGGGCAAGCACCTGCCGGCGCTCCGCCAGCCCGAGCGCGGCGACGTGGTGGTCTTCCAGTGGCCGGAAGACCCGACGAAGAACTTCGTGAAGCGGCTCGTTGGCGTCCCCGGCGACACGCTCGCCATGCGCGACGGCATGCTGATCGTGAACGGCGTCTCGCAGCGGGAGCAGTACGTCACCCACACCGACCCCGGCGCCGACCCGTCGGGCGAGGAGTTCCGGTGGCAGATCAATCACCTGGTACGTACGGCCGAGGCCCGCGACGGCTCCCATCCGTCGCGTAACAATTGGGGTCCGCTAATCGTCCCACCCGAGAGCTACTTCGTGTTGGGCGACAATCGAGACAACTCGCTCGACAGCCGCTACTGGGGGTTCGTGCCTGACTCCCTCATTCGCGGCCGGCCGATGTTCGTCTACTACAGTTACGCGCCCGACCCCGCTCATGGCCTGGCCTGGCTCACCGAGATCCGCTGGCATCGGCTCGGCGAGCGGATTCACTGATCCCCGTTCTTCGCCACGCCCCACCGCGCCCACTCGCCCGCCGCACCGTCGCGAAGCAAGGAGCCGCCGCTGTATGCCTGTCACCCAGCGCAAGAAGTCGTCATACGAGGAAGGGTCGCTCGACCAATACCTCCGGGACATCAGCGCGTACCCGCTGATCTCTCGGGAGGAGGAGGTCCGACTCGCGCAGCGGATCCGGCAGAACGACCAGGAGGCGCTCGAAAAGCTGGTGGCGTCGAACCTCCGCTTCGTGGTCTCGGTCGCGAAGAAGTACCAGAACCAGGGCGTCTCGCTCTCGGACCTCATCAACGAGGGCAACCTCGGGCTGATCCGCGCCGCCCACAAGTTCGACGAGACGAAGGGGATCAAGTTCATCTCGTACGCCGTGTGGTGGATCCGCCAGGCGATTCTGCAGGCGCTGGCCGAGCAGTCGCGCATCGTGCGCGTGCCGCTCAACCGCGCGGGGACGCTGCATCGGATCGGCAAGCGGGCGAACGCCCTGCTGCAGGAGCTCGGGCGGGAGGCGACGCACGCCGAGATCGCCGACGGCATGGACTTGAGCGAGGAAGAGGTCGCGAAGACGATGTCGATCTCGCAGACCCACCTCTCGCTGGACGCGCCGCTGACGCCGGGCGAGGACAACAAGCTCCTCGACTACCTGGCCGACAACATCAACCCGACGCCCGACGAGCAGACGTTCGAGAAGGCGCTCACCGAGTCGATCGAGGAGGCGCTCTCCGGCCTCAAGGAGCGCGAGGCGAAGATCCTCCGCCTCTACTTCGGGCTCGACGGCGAGGAGCCGATGACGCTCGAGCAGATCGGCTCTCTCCTCGGCATCACGCGCGAGCGCGTGCGGCAGATCAAGGAGAAGGCGTTGTCGCGGCTGCGCCACGTGAGCCGGGCGAGGGCGCTGGAGAGCTTCCTGGGATAAAGGCAGCTCTCGGCGCTCGGCTCTCAGCGCGGGCGTTCATTCGGAACCCCTCGACGTGAAGCACGTCCACCTGATGCCGAGGGGTTCCTCCCGCCGCCGTAGCCGAGAGCCGAGCGCCGAGCGCCGAGAGCCGCAGTTCAGCCAGCCGCTCTTACTCACCTCTCGAGAATCGCCAGCGTTGTCCCCTCGATCCACCG
>Ga0307410_10001398_pt1 | contig 10865 bp, 8 predicted proteins | sample 322Ometagenome_3_FD_203707 | JGI IMG/M metagenome (GOLD analysis project Ga0307410, IMG submission 203707) | Maize rhizosphere microbial communities from greenhouse at UC Davis, California, United States - 322HYB-O-3 | ecosystem: Host-associated > Plants > Roots > Rhizosphere > Soil | place...
GAGCGAGGCGGACGTCGCCGCGGAGAAGAAGGCCGGCGAGCTTTCCGAGAAACATGCCGCGCTGGCCAAGCGCATCCAGGACCTCGACGCCCGCGCCGCCGCGCAGTGGGGTGGCGATGAATTCGCCGCCGCGCGCAAATCGCTCGATGACATCGGCGGCCAGCTCGAGCGCCGCCGGTATGACCAGGTCGAGGCGCCGCTCGCCGCGCTCGACCGGACGCTGACCGAGATCGAGGCGCGCGTGCAGGCCGCACTGGCCGCGCAGATCTCCGAAGGCAAGCGCGCGCTCACCGCCGGTGAATTCGAGAATGCCCGCCAGGCCTACGAAATGGCTCTCAAGATCGAGTCGGGCAATACCGAAGCCACCGAAGGCCTGGCCAAGGTCGCCGCCGCCAGCGGCGTGGTGCCGACGCTGGCCGACGCCGAGAACGCGGAGCACGCCAAGGACCTGGCCAAGGCGCAGGACCTGTATGCCGACGTGCTCAAGCGCAACCCCGGCAACGCCACCGCCACCGATGGCCTGGCGCGGGTGAAACGCACCATGGCCGATAACGCCTTCAACGCGGAGTTCGGCGCCGGGCTGGCCGCGCTCAACGCCGGGCGGCTGGCCGAGGCGCGCACCCACCTGGAGAAGGCGCGGCAGATGCGCCCCGACAGCACCGAGGTGGGGGCGGCGTTGCAGCGCGCCGCCGACACCGGGTCCGGCCGCAGCCTGGCCGAGCTCGAACAGCGTGCCGCGCGGCTGGCCGGCGAGGAACGCTGGAGCGAAGCACTGGCCATCTACGACGACGCCCTGGCCCGCGACCCCTCGCTGCAGTTCGCCATCGATGGGCGGGCGGCCGTGGCTCCGCGCGCGGAACTGGGCAAGCGGCTGCAGGCACTCATAGACAGGCCGGAACGGCTGGCCGAAGAGCCGGTGCGGGCCGAGGCCCAGCGACTGCTGAACCAGGCCGGAGCGCTGCCCAGCAAAGGGCCGGTGATCCGCTCGCAGGTGTCGCGGCTGGAACTACTGCTTCCCACGTTCAACCAGCCCGTCATGCTCGCGCTCGAATCCGACAATGCCACCGAGGTGGCCATCCAGCGCGTGGGCTATTTCGGCGCCTTCGAACGGCGCGAGGTGACCTTGAAGCCGGGCAAATACACGGTGACGGGCAAGCGCGCCGGCTTCCGCGACGTCCGCCGCGAGATCACCGTGGCGCCGGGACAGGGCGAACAGATCATCATCATCCGCTGCCTGGAACCCATTTGAGGTAGCCGGCCTCTTACTCTTCAGATGGAACCCTCCCCCTCACTCGACGCCAGCATCGTCCTGCGCAATTCGCAGGGGGAGTCGCATTACGGCGCGCGCGTGGTCATCGACCCGGGTTCGGGAGCGTTGCGCACCGATCACCTGGATGCCCCCGCGGCCGTGGACGCGCCGCCGCAGGCCTCGCTGCGGGCGGTCGCCGGCCGCTGGCTGTTCGACGCCTCCACCGAGGGGCGCATCTTCATCAACGGCGTGCCCGTGCAGGGCGCGCGCATCATCATCGCCGGCGACGTCATCACCATTGCCGGCTCGCAGCTGCTGGTCGAAGAGGCCACGCCACGGCAGCTGGCGCTGCGCCGCTTCGAGCTCGAAGGCACCGACACGCTGCCGCCGGTGGGCGACAGCGTGCGGACGGTCGAGGCGCCGGCCGAAGACCTGACCATCGATCTCGGCGCGGTGCCCGACGTGGAGGGCGCACCGGTCGCCGCCCGCGCCGCGCGCGGCCCGCGCAGCAGACTGAACTACCTGGCCTGGGCCATGGCTGTGGTGCTGCTGGCCGTGCTGGCATTGTTCACGCTGCTGCGCCCGGTCGCGCTCGAGCTGCAGCCCGCCGACGCGGACGTGCGGGCGCTGGGCAGCTTCTCGTGGCAGTCGGCCTCCAGCGTGTTCGTGTTTCCCGGCGATCACACGCTGCGCGCCGAGCGCAAGGGTTACGAGCCGGCCGAGATCCGCATCAGCGCGCGCGGGCCGGCGCAGGCGCACGCGCTCATCCACCTGGTCAAACTACCCGGCAAGCTCGACGTGGACAGCAGCGGCGTCGCCGCCGAGATCTCCGCCGACGGCCGGCGCATCGGCCGCGTACCGGGCATCGTCGACGTGCCGGCCGGCGAACGCACGCTCACGTTCAAGGCGCCGCGTTATCTCGATCACGTCGAGCGGTTGAACATCGCGGGCGGCGGCGAACGGCAGGAACTAAAGGTGGCGCTGAAGCCGAACTTCGGCGTGATCGCCATCAGCTCGGTGCCCGCGGGCGCGCAGATCGAGGTCGACGGCAAACCCGCGGGTGTCACGCCCGCGAAGATCGAGATGGATTCGGGGATGCGCCGGGTGCAGGTGTCGTCGCCGGGGCTGCGTGTCTGGTCCTCGACCGTCGCCGTGGCCGCCGGCGTGCCGCAGAACATCGGCCCGATCGAGCTCGGCGCGGCCGACGCGCAGTTCACCGTGCGCTCGGCACCCTCGGGTGCCCAGGTGACCGTCGGCGGCACCTTCCGCGGTGTCACGCCGATCACGCTGGAGCTCGCGCCCGGCGTCGCGCATACCATCACGGTCGCACGCGCGGGTTATGCGCCGTGGACGCGCGAAGTGTTCGGCGAGGCCGCGAAGCAGTCGACGCTCGACGCGCGATTGACGGCGCTGCTGGTGCCGGTGCGCTTCCAGGGCAAACCCGCGGATGCGGAGGTGTTCGTGAACGGCACGTCGCGCGGCACCGCGCCGACGACCATCGAACTACCGGCCAGCCGGCACCACATCGAGGTGCGCAAGGAGGGCTACGATCCCTTCGTCACCGACCTGGCGCTCGCGCCCGGCATCGGCCGCACGTTCGAGTACAAGCTCACCGATCCGAAGGACATCGTCGGCAACTCGCCGGCGCGCATCACCACCAAGAACGGCATCCGCCTGATCATCGTCGCCGGCGGCACGTACCAGGCCGGCACCGATCGGCGCGAGCAGGGCCGCCGCCCGAACGAAGGCTCGCACAAGGTCACGCTGGTGCGGCCGTTCTACATGGGCGAGCGCGAGGTCACGAACGGGCAGTTCCGCAAGTTCAAGGACTCGCACAACTCGGGCTCCATCGGCAACCAGTCGCTGGACCTCGACAAGCAACCGGTGGTGCGCGTGACCTGGGACGACGCCGCGGAGTTCTGCAACTGGCTGTCCGCGCAGGAAGGCCTGCCGCCCGCGTATGCCGCCAGCGCGCCGGGTGAAGAGGGCACCAGCAGCTTCACACTGATCGTGCCGGTGACCAATGGCTACCGCCTGCCCACGGAGGGCGAGTGGGAATTCGTGGCGCGCGCGGCCGGTGCCGGCAAGCCGCTGCGTTATCCCTGGGGCCAGGACCTGCCGGTAGTGTCCGGCAGCGCCAACTGGGCCGGCAGCGAGGCGCGCGGGTTATTGGGCGGCGCCCTCGAGGGCCACCAGGACGAGTTCCCGGCGGCCGCGGCGCCCGCGCTGTTCCCGCCGAACGCCATGGGCTTCTACGACTTCGCCGGCAACGTGTCCGAGTGGGTCAACGACAAGTACCTTTCCTTCGTGGCCTCCGCCGCCGTCACCGATCCGCTGGGTCCGGACGACAGCAAGGGCCACACCTATCGCGGCTCCAACTGGCGCACGATGTCGACCACCGAGCTGCGCTTCCCGTGGCGCGAGGGCGGCGCGCAGGCCAGCGACGTCATCGGCTTCCGCGTCGCGCGTTACGTGGCGCCGCCGCCGCCGGCCGCGCCGGCGAAGTAGAGGAGAATTTCATGCGCAACCTGCTCTTCAGTGTGTTTGCGATCGGTGTGGCCGCGGTGGCCGCGATGACCGCCACCACGGCGATGCTCAACACGCCGGTGCATCCCGCCACCGAGGTGATCACGCAGAACATGCAGGCCGAACAGCCGCCCGCGGCGCCCGCCGAGAGCAAGCCCGCGACCGCGCCGGGAGGACCGGCCGGCGAGGGTACTCCCGCGCCCGACGGCGCCAAGCCCGCGCCCGGAGCCACGCCCGGGGCTGCGCCGAACGCGGACACCAAGGCCGCCGAGGAAGAGGAAGCGGACAAGGACCCCTACGAGGGCATCGCACCCGAGGAACTGCCTCCCGACCTGCAGTACAGCGCGGACTCGAGCGTGAGTTTCCCCACCAACATCTGATCGTCATGTACGGCATCCACTTCGACCACCACACCCTGTCCATCGCGCGCGATGGCGAGCTGCTCGCGAGCGAGCCGCTGGCGGTCGAGACCACCGCGCCGGTGCCGAGCGCGGGCAGCGCGGCGCTGGCCGTGTCGCGCGGCCGGCCGGACGACGTGTCGCTCGGCCACTGGCGCGAGCTGGGACGCGATGACGTTGCCGCGCGCAATGTGGCGCGCGAGATGATCGCGCAGCTGCAGGCGCTGAACATCAGCGAGCGCATCGAGGCGATCGTGGCCGTGCCCGCCGATCTCGACGTGAACGCGTTGACCGCGCTGCGCGGTGCGCTGCACGCGGCCGGTGTCGAGGCACGCGATTTCGTCGACGCGGGCGCGCTCAGCGCCGCGGCGGTCGCCGAGCGCGGGCACTACGTGCTGCTCGATGCCGGCTGGCGTTCGGCCACCGCGGCGCGCGTGGCCGGCGGTCCCGAATGCACGGTCGAGGAGTCGTTCGTCAGCGAAAAGGCCAACCTGCTCGACGTGTACGACCTGTGGCTCATCGGCGTGTCCGCGATCATGGTCAAGAACACGCGCTTCGACCCGCTGCTCAGCCTCGAGGTCGAGCAGCGCCTGTTCGCGGCGCTGCCGCAGATCGCGGCGCGAGCGGCCACCGAGGGCAAGTCCGAGGCGGTGCTCGAAGAGAATGGCTCGCGCTTCGCCGTCGAAGTGGAAGCGCAGCTGTTCGCCGACGGCGCGCAGCCCTTCTACCGCGAGCTGGCGCGCCTGGCGCGATCGGCCCGGATCGCCGGACAGTCGGCCGCGCTGGTGCTGCCGGCCGAGTCGCGGCGCTGGCCGGGATTCCTGCCGCGCCTGCTCGAAAACGAGCAGGACGGCGTGGTCATCGCCCCGGCAGGACTCGCCGCCGTCGCCGCATCGCTGCAGGTGGCCAACCCCGAAGCCGCGCCGCGGCTGCGGCGCCGCGTGGCCCGCATCGCGGATCACTCGCTGGCGTCCTCGATCGAATACGTGTCGGCGACCACGTCGCCGGGCCGCGCCCTGCCGGTCACGCACATCCTCTTTGGCGGCGACTCCATGCGTTTCCCCGAATCGGGCCTGGTCATCGGCACGGAAGAGGTGTCGAACACGCCGCACATCACGCTGCCGCGCGCGGCGGCCGGTGTGTCGCGCCGCCACTGCTCGCTGCGTCGTGAAGGCGAGCGCACCATCCTCATCGACCACAGCCGCTACGGCACCTGGATCAACGGCGCGCGCGTGCGTGAGCGCGCCGCGGTACGCCCCGGCGACCGCGTGCGCGTGGGCACGCCCGGCGTCGAGTTCACGCTGATCTCGGCGGCGGCATTCGGAGGGGCGGCATGAGGAAGCGCCGCGCCTTCGAAGTCTTCACGCTGTCGTTCCTCGACTGCATCTGCTGTGGTTTCGGCGCCGTGGTGCTGTTCTACACCATCGTGCAGGCGCAGGCCGGCGCGCAGGAGATCGCGCGCCTCGATCAGCTCACCGGCGAGGTGCGCAAGCTCGAGGAAGAGGTGCTGGTCGGCCAGAAGAACCTGGTGCTGTTGCGCAACACACTGGAGAAGACCGACGAGGACGCGGCCGCTGCCAAGGCACGCGCGATTCGCGTGGCCGCCGAGTTGAAGAGAATCCGCGAGACCTCGGTAAACGAGGACGAGACGCTCGCCAAGCGCGAACACATCAACAAGCTCATCGCCGACATCAAGTCGCTGGAGGAGGGCAACAAGCGCCTGCAGGGCGGCTCGCTCGACAAGGGCCCGGCCGGCGACCGGCGCATCGTGTTCCGCGGCCGTGGCGATCGCCGTTACATCAGCGCGCTGCGCGTGAAGGGCAAACGCATCCTGGTGTTGCTCGACACCTCGGCGAGCATGATGGACGACGACGTGGTCAAGATCATCCGGCTGCGCAACCAGCCCGAGGCCGCGCGCAAACTGGCGCCCAAGTGGCGCCGCGCCGTCGACATGGTGCAGTGGCTGGCGGCGCAGCTGCCCGACAACAGCCAGTTCCAGGTGTACGGCTTCAACGTGAAGACCAATGCCGTGCTGAGCGACACCAAGGGCAAGTGGCTGGACTCGAACGACCCGCGCGTGGTCCAGCAGGTGCTCACCGCCACGCGCAACATCGTGCCGGCGGACGGCACCAGCCTGGTGAACGCGCTGCTGTCGGCGCGCACCATCAACCCGCAGCCGGACCAGATCATCCTGATCACCGACGGCCTGCCGACGCAGGGTTCAGTGCCGCCGTCACGCAAGTTCATCAACGTGCGCGAACGCGAGAAGCTGTTCGACGACGCGCTGAAGACCATGAACAAGGACATGCCGATGGACATCGTGCTGTTGCCCATGAAGGGTGACCTGCTCGCGGCGCACGCCTACTGGCGCCTGGCGCGCCGCACCGGCGGCTCCTACGTCATCCCCTCGCGCGACTGGCCGTAGTCAGGGACGCACCGTCATGCCAATTGGAAAGCGCCGCGAATTCGAAGTCTTCACGCTGTCGTTCCTCGACTGCATCTGCTGCGGCTTCGGCGCCATCATCCTGTTGCTGGTGCTCACCGATGTGGGTCAGCCCATCGTGATCGAGCGCAGCGAGAAGGACCTCAAGGGCCAGATCGACGCGCTCCAGCGTCAGTTGTTCGACCTGCGCGGCGAGACCGACGTGCTGAACCGCGAGCTGCAGGGTCGCACCCAGGAGCTGGACTCGGACAAGCTGAAGGCCGCCATGCTGTCGGGCGACCTGTCGAAGATCCGCGGCGAGTTCAAGGCCAGCATCGGCGAGGCCTCGGTCACCAACAAGGTCGAGCAGGAGCTGGTGGCCGTGCACCAGACGCTGACGGCCGAGATGCAGCGACTGCTCAAGAACGCCCCGAAGAGGATCGACACCGTGCCGGCGGTCGGCGGCATCCCGGTCGACAGCGAGTGGATCATCTTCGTGGTCGACACCTCGGGCAGCATGCAGGCCGACAACTGGGAAAACGCCCAGATGGTCATGAAGGAGATTCTCGACATCTATCCGAAGGTGAAGGGTTTGCAGATCCTCGACGACGAGGGCAAGCCGATGTTTCCCAGCACCAAGGGACAATGGCTGCAGGACTCGCCGACGCAGCGCGCGAAGATCACCTCGGCCATGGTCAACTGGAAGGCCTACAGCAATTCGAGCCCCGTGGAGGGCATCGGTGCGGCCGTGCAGGGCTGGTGGGCCGCCGACAAGAAGATCAGCGTGTATGTCATCGGCGACGATTTCACCGGCGGCTCCATCGAGGCGGCGCTGGCAGCGGTGCGGAAATACAACCCGGTGGATCGCCAGGGCCGCCACCGCATCAGGATCCATGCCATCGGCATGCCCGATGGTCCCAATTCTCCGCCGTTTATCAATTCGCGTTTTGCTGCTCTAATGCGGGCCATGTGCGATGACAACGAGGGCACGTTCGTCGGTCTCACGATCGGCGGCCCGAGCTGCGCGGTCAAGATCGACGTGCTCGGACAGCCCCGTTGCATCAGCTAGGTTATCCCCATGAACCGCGCATCTACATCGCTCGCCTTCGTCACCGGACTCATGGTGCTGGGCGGCTGCGCGAAGGTGGCGGTGCGGCCCGAAGGTGATCTGCCCAAGGCGTTGATCGTCGCGACACCGGCCAGGGTCGGCGTGGTGGTGACGCCGGAGGCTGGCAACTACACGCACAAGGAATCCCGCGCCAGCGTGGACTACGAGGCCGAGCTCGGGCCCTCGCACAAGCACCTGATCGAAGAGATCTTCAAGGCGGAATTCACCGACGCCAAGATGTTCGAGAGCGTCGATGCGGCGCGCGTCGAGCCCGGGCTCATGGCCATCTTCGAGCCGCGCATCGAGCAGTTCTCGTTCGCGAATGCCAAGGAGACCGGCGGCGTGTACTGCGCCGTCACCATCCGTTACAACATCGCGATCTATGCGCCCGACGGTTCGCTGGTCGACAACCTCACGCTGACCGGATACGGCAGTGGACCCGCGCCGAAGATCGGCAATGGCGAAGAGGAGCTGGCGATCGCCGCCTACGCGGCCATGCGCGACGCGGCGGCGAAATTCCTGACGCAGTTCCCGGGGCTGGATATCGCCAAGCCGCTGCTGGCCTCACGCGCCATCGAGCCGCGCGCGCAGCCGATCGGGGGTTCGCAGGAGACCGCGGCCTCCATGCCGGAGATGACCATCGAGACCGTGCCCATCAACGACACGCCGGTGGTCGCAACGACTACTCCTTCTTCTCCGGGTCCGGCGTCTCCGGCGGATCCTGCGCCGGGGTCGGCTGATCCGCCGCCGGCGTCGCCGCCGGTGCCTTCTCAGCCTCCGTCGCAGATGGTTCCGGTGCTGACGACGAAGGCAATGTCGTCGCTCTGATCAGCACCCGCTCGACGAACACCACGTTCTCGGTGGGCACCGCCGCGCCATTCTCGATGCGCGGCGCATAACGCGATCGCTTCATCGACATCGCCGATCCCTTGACGATGGCCTCCGGCACGTCGGTGGTGGGCGAGGTGACGTTGTCGATGCGACCGTCCCGGTCCACCGTGAAGTGCAGCTCCACCAGCTTGACCACGGCTTCGGCCGGATCGAGCTGCGAGCGGTCGATCGAGCTGATCGACGGACGGTAGGCGAGGATGCGCGGGGTCGACAGGTACTTGGTGTTGTCCACCTGCGCGAACGATCTCCAGGCGTCGGCATACGTGTCGTAGGCGCGGCGCAGCGCGTTGCCGATCAGGTACCAATCGCCGAGATCGGTGAGCACCTCGCCGCGCAGTTGCTGGTTGACCGGCGTGTTCGAGTCGATGATCGACAGCGCCGCCGCCAGCACGGTCTCGCCACGCCGCGATTGGCTCGGGTCGGCGAATACCTGCGCGCCCTGGTTGCCGGTGTTGAACGAGCCGCTGTTGTCGGCGCCCTCGACGCCGTAGAAGTTCTCGAGCCGGTAGGCGCGCGCGATGCCGCGCAGCGGCGCCACCCGGCGCAGGTCGTTTTCGGGCGAATTTCTCTGCAGGATCGCCAGAGCGCGGTCATAGACGTTGCGCTCGCTGGTGTAGCGGCGGTCGGCTTCGTACCAGCGCGCCAGCTTGTCGAGCCGATCGAGCAGCTTGACCGAGGCGCGGCCATAGGCGGCCTCTTCGACGCGCATGGCGTACAGCGCCTCCTTCTCCGCCTCCTGCCAGCGGCCGGTGGCCGCGTAGGCGCTGATCAGCACGTCGATGAACTCGACCTGGTTGATATTGAACAGGCCATCGGTGTTGCGCGACAGGTCTGCGGCCCGCTTCAGCGCCACCACGGCGGATTCCGGGTCGTTCGCGCCCATGAAGCTGACGCCGAGCCCGTGCAGCGGCTGGATCTGCTGCTTGTCCGCCAGCGTCGACTTGGCCTGCAGGATGCGCAGCGTGCGCTGGTAGTTCTCGATGGCATCACCATAGTGGCCGAGCTTGTAGTCCACCGTGGCGAGGTTGGTGAGCGGCTTGGTCAGCACCAGTTCTTCGGGCCCGTACTGCTCCTCGGTGAGTTTGACCAGCTTCTCGGCCAGCGGCCGGGCGGCGGCGTACTGGCGCGCGTCGTACTGCGTGCGGAACTCCTTGTAGACGGCCAGGCGATCGGCATCGGAAACGGCAAACGCCGGGCCGGTACCCAAGAGGGCGGCAATGGTGATCGTGGTGGCGCCGAGCCACCCCATCGAGTTGGTAGCCATGGGAATGAGCCTACCGCTTTTTTTGACCGCCGGAGAAGGACGTTTGTGCATCGCGGAGGGCTGCCAACGCCGGGGCGGCCCGCCTGTGGGGCCGCCGCCTTGCTCTTCCTTCCTACAGAACGCCGCGGGGGATTTGCGATCATCGGGGCACACAGGAGTCGCGAATGCCCAAGCAGATTGGTTACGTCATCGGAAGTCTTCGCAAGGATTCATGGAACCGAAAACTCGCCAATGCGCTGATCAGGCTGGGTCCGCCTGATTTCAATTTCAAGGAGCTGCGCATCGGCGACCTACCGCTCTACAACCAGGACGACGATCGCAGCCAGGCGCCAGAGGTCCAGCGACTCAAGAGCGAACTGCGCGCCGTCGACGCGGTCATATTCGTCACCGCCGAGTACAACCGGTCCATACCGGGGGTGTTGAAGAACGCCATCGATCACGCCTCGCGCCCGTACGGGCAGAACGCCTGGGCGGGCAAACCCGCCGGCCTCATCGGCGCCTCCATCGGCGCGATCGGTACCGCCGTGGCGCAGGCGCACCTGCGCATGGTGCTGGCCTATCTCGACATGCCGACGCTCGGCCAACCGGAGGCCTACATCCAGGTGAAGGATGGGTTCTTCGACGAGGCCGGCAATTTCGCCAACGCCGAGACCCGCAAGTTCCTGCATGGCTGGATGGACAAGTACGCGGTGTGGGTGAAGAAGCTTACCGGCTAATAACCTTGCTAAGCTTCGCGGGTGAACAGCACCCCGAAAATCGCGCTCGTCGCCGGCGCCACCGGCCTGGTTGGCGGCACCCTGCTCAATGTCCTGCTCGATGCGCCTGACTACGCGCGCACCTTCGCGGTCACTCGCCGGCCATTCGGGCGCGAGCATCCGCGGCTGGCCAACCGCGTGGTGGTGTTTCCGCGCATGGCCGAACAGCTCAAGGGCCTGGTGGCAAACGACGCCTACTGCTGCATCGGGACCACGATCGCGGAGGCCGGAACGCAAGAGGCCTTCCGCGAG
>Ga0307410_10001400_pt1 | contig 10861 bp, 12 predicted proteins | sample 322Ometagenome_3_FD_203707 | JGI IMG/M metagenome (GOLD analysis project Ga0307410, IMG submission 203707) | Maize rhizosphere microbial communities from greenhouse at UC Davis, California, United States - 322HYB-O-3 | ecosystem: Host-associated > Plants > Roots > Rhizosphere > Soil | place...
CAGGCGAGCGGAGCTCGACGGCACCTATCGGCTTCCACCCGATACAGGTTCCGCGCCCCGCCTGACGGCGCGAGAGGCGGCGCGGCGCGAGCTTCAGGCAGGCACCAGCACGCGCCTCGAGCGGCGAGGCGGCCGAAGGCGAGGAGGCGATCGAGGTGGCGGCACGTGTGCGTCCCGACGTCGTGGTCATGGACCTGGAGATGGGGCGTGGCGACGGCGTCGCGGCAACACGGGTTCTGGCCGAACAGGTGCCGGAGACACGAGTGCTCGTGCTCACGGTGCACACCGACCGCGAGCAGCTGCTGCCGCTCCTGCAGGCGGGCGCGCCCCGCCGCTCCGCCGGTCGTGCGCGGCGCAAACGGGGGGCAGAGCACCCGGGCGCGCTACGACGCGCTCAGTGACCGCGAGCGGACGGTGCTGCGGATGGTGGCCGAGGGCTGCAACAGCCCGGAGATCGGGCGACAGCTCGGGATCACGGTGAAGACGGTCGACGCGTACAAGCACCGGAGCCCTGAACGCGGGTCTGCTGCTGGTCTGAATAACTGCGGCTCTCGGCCCTCGGCCCTCGGCTACGGCGGGGAACAGCGGGATGAGATCCCTCATGCCGAGGTGTTCCTGACAAGCGCTTCAGCCGAGAGCCGAGGACCGAGAGCCGAGAGCCGTCGCAATTCAGCGCTCGTTGCTCGGCGGGGAGTTGAAGAGTCTGATACGGAAGAGCCCGCCAGGAGTGCCGAGGGTGGGCTGAGTCGTACTGGCCTCTCACGCCCTGGGGGAGCAATGCGCAGATCGGTGGTCGTCGCCGCGGTGGCCGCGTTCGCCGCAACTATTGGCTGTGCGTCGGGGCGGTCGTCCGTCTCGGGCAGCCCCGCGGCGGCGGAGAGCGCGCCGCCCTTCGACAATCCGCGGGTGTCGCTGCGCGACGTGCGCCTCGCGGGTGTGGGCCTCACCGGCGGTGCGATGGAGATCGTGCTCCGGGTGTACAACCCGAACAGCTACCCGCTCGAGGACCCGCGTATCGCCTACCGGGTGATGGTGGGCGACAACCAGCTCGCGAGCGGCGTGCACGACACCGAGGTCGACGTGCCCGCCGAGGACTCGGCGCTCGTCAGGGTGCCGGCGTCGTTCACGTTCGGTGGCGCCGGCGGGGCGGGGCGCGCGGTCCTCAGCACGGGGTCCGTGAACTACCGCGTGCTGGGCCGGATCTACGCCGACACGCCGTACGGGCGCCTCTCGGCGCCGTACGACCGGGCGGGGACGTATTCGACGGTGAGCGCCGTCGGCTGGCCGCGCTGAGGTGCCCGTGGTCGATCTCGGTGAGGCCCTCGTCTACTACGTCGTCTTCCTCTTCTCGACCACGCTCCACGAGGCCGCGCACGCCTGGGCGGCGATGCGAGGCGGGGACCTGACCGCGTACCACGGCGGCCAGGTGTCGCTGGACCCGCTCCCGCACATCCGGCGCGAGCCGTTCGGCATGGTCGTGCTCCCGCTCCTGACGTCGCTCGTTGCCGGGTGGCCGTTCGGGTACGCCAGTGCGCCGTACGATCCCGCCTGGGCGCGGCGACACCCCGACCGGGCGGCACTGATGGCGCTCGCCGGGCCCGCGGCCAACCTGTCGCTGGCGCTCGCCGCGGCCGTGCTCCTGCGCGTGGGGGCCAGCGCCGGCGTGTTCTACGCCCCCGAGACGGTGCGCTTCGGGGCCGTCGCGGCCTCGCACGCCGGCGGCGTGTGGGTGGGGGCGGCGACGTTTCTGAGCGTACTGTTCTCGCTCAACGTGATGCTCGCCGCGTTCAACATGCTCCCGCTGCCTCCGCTCGACGGGAGCGGCGCGATGCCGCTGGTGCTGAGCCGCGACGCGGCGCGGCGGTACCAGGACGTCATGTGGGGCACGCCGGCTCTGAGCTTGGTCGGGATGTTCGTGGCCTGGAAGCTGTTCCCGCTGGTGTTCGGCCCGATCTTCTCCGGCGCGGTGAACCTGCTCTACCCGGGCGTGTCGTACTCCTGAAGGCCAGGGTCGTGGTGTGCGCCACCGGGGCCAGCGCTGGCCTGCCGCCTAACGCCCCGAACCGCGGGCGCCGTCGACAGGAGCGCGCTCACACCGCGCGCTCGGCGAGCCGTCCCGTCACGCGCTCCGCGGCCCGCAGCATCGCGTCGAGGCTCCGCTCGACGTCGTCCTCGGTCGTGGCCCACGACGAGACACTGATGCGCATCGCCGCGCGGCCGTGCCACTGGGTGCCGCCACACCAGCAGGTGCCGTCGGCCTGCACGGCGTCGATGACGCGCTGCGTCACGCCGTCGTCGCCGCCGAAGCGGGCGAGCACCTGGTTCAGCACCACGTCGTTGAGCACCTCGTGTCCGGCCGCGCGCAGCCCGTCCGCGAACCGCGTGGCGTGGCCGCAGGTGCGCTCGACCATGTCCGCCACTCCGGCGCGGCCGAGCGAGCGCAGCGCCGCCCACACTTCGACGCCGCGCGCGCGGCGGGACATCTCGGGCGTGTAGTGGTCGGGGTCGCGCTCCCCGCCGCGCAGCAAGTACGCGGCGCGGAACGCCATCGCCGCCCGGAGCTGCTCGGGGTCGCGGCAGAAGGCGAAGCCGCTGTCGTACGGCACGTTGAGCCACTTGTGGCCGTCCACGGCCCACGAGTCGGCCTCGGCGAACCCGTTCGCGAGATGGGCGCGGGCCGGCGCCGCCGCCGCCCAGAGCCCGAAGGCGCCGTCCACGTGCACCCAGGCGCTCGCGGCGCGGGCGGCCGCGCAGAGCTCGCGCGCCGGGTCGAATGCCCCGGTGTTCACGTTCCCGGCTTGCAGGCAGAGCACCGTCGCGGCGTCGAGCGGGGGTAGGGCGTCGGCGCGCATGCGCCCCTGGTCGTCGGTCGGTACGCGGACGACCCGCTCCCGGCCGAGCCCGAGAATGGTGAGCGCCTTGAGCACGCTCACGTGTACCTCGTCGCCCACGACGACGGTGAGCGGTGGCGCGCCGAAGAGGCCGCGGGCCTCGACGTCCCACCCCGCGCGCGCGAGGAGCGCGTGGCGCGCCGCGGCGAGAGCGGTAAGGTTCGCCATCGTCGCACCGGTCACGAGGCCGCCCCCCGTGCCCGTCGGCAGGCGGAGCACGTCGACGAGCCAGTCGAGCGCGATCTGGTCGAGGGTCGCCGCCACGGGCGACATCACCGCGAGTGCGGCGTTCTGATCCCACGCCGCCGCGAGCCAACTCGCCGCGAGCGCGGCGGAAAGTGTTCCGCCGGTGACGAACCCGAAGTACCGGCCGGCCGCGGTGGCGACCGTGGCCGGGGACCCCACGTCGTCGAGCAGTGCCAGAACGGCCGCCGGATCCGTGGGCGCGTCGGGGAGCGGGCCCCCCAGCTCGGGCAGTCGGCGCAACGATTCCGGCGTCGGGCGGACGGGGCGCGCGCTCAGGTCGCGGAGATAGCGTGCGGCGCGCGCCGCGGCGTCTTGGAAGAGCTCGGAGTCTCGATCGGACATGTCGGCGAACGGTGGGTGCTACGTACGGTGCGTGCTACGGAGAGGGTGGCCGCGATTCCGCACACGTGGCCCCGTTGCTCGGCGGCTTGTGCGCGGAGCACCACAGGGTCGCGCGCTGTTCGCGATGCTCGGGCCGACTCACCTCGTGGTGACGGCCTCGCTGCGGCCGGCATCCCGTTGCGCGATGGCGCCCGCGCGCTCGTCGCCGGCGCCCTCGAAGAACGCCTGACTGACGACGAATACGCCGCGCCGCGGAATCCAGAAGTCACCGAGGCGGCTCTGCGACAGTTGGGGATCGACGGGGCCGAGCGACTCACCGCCGAGCAGTGCCGAGTTCGCCTCCACCGGCCAAACCACCCGCGGCGTCGCGCGGAAGCGTTGGCCGTTAGGCGCCGAGCCGGAGAGGCTGAGCCGTCCGAGGTCGAACGCGCGACTCATGACCAGCCCGAGTGCCGCGAGCGCCCGCGGGTTGCGCCACGTACGTTGCGGCAGCGCTCTCGCGGCGGCGTTGAGCAGCCGACTCACCGGCGTCGCGCCGAGGTGCACTGCCCACGCCAGGCCGGCACTCGGCACGGTGACGACGAAGCTGCGGGCACCCGTCCACGTGACGCGCACCGCGTCGACGACGGCGCGCTCGATGCCCGGCCCGAAGAACCGCGCGCAGGCGAGCCGAGGCGCGACGTCCGCGTAAAACGTCCAGCGGCCGGCCGGATCCCGGTGCCAAACCGACGTGTAACCCGGCCCGATAGAGGAGCTCGGGAACCGCCACAGCGCCAGCACGTGCCCGGACGCGAAGGGCAGGCCCATGATGCCGTAACCGGAAAAGCGCTCCCCGGTGCCCGTGGGCAGCCCGGGATTGCGCTCGAGCGCGACTGCCAGCTCGCGAGGTTCGGTAGACGTCGGGCGCGACATCGCGCTGTCTTCAGAGCAGGAGCGTGAGCAGCGCGGTCCCGATCAGCGCCAGCGCCCACAGCAGGTCCAGGTTCACCCACGCGCGCCGCAGCACGCGCAGGCCCACCTTCTCGTAGACGACCACGGCGATGACCCCGGTGGCGAGCAGGTAGCCGCCCGTGTGCACGAGCGCCGCCGCCAGGCCGGCCATGTGGGTGCTCGGCAGGTCGGCCGCGAGCAGCGCCGCGTGGGTCGCGTGGGATGTCGCCACGAGCGCGCTCGAGGCCGCGTGGCCAGCGTGCGGTGCGGGCGCGGACGCCCGCAGCACGAACGGGAGCGCCATGAGTCCGGCCCCGTGCGCCGTCGCCATCAGCAGCGACCAGATGGCCAGGTCTCTGGGACCAACGCGCATGCCGCCCCACCGCGGGTGGCGATGGCGGACGAGGCGGTACGCGCCGAAGCCGAGCAGAACGGCGGCCACGATCCACGTCACGTAGCGCATCGGGAGCACGAGACCGAGCGCGCTCGCCGCCGCGATCGCGAGGACGATGGCGATGGCGTGTCCGACGGCGAGCGGGACGAGGGCTCGCCAGACCGCGCGCCGCTCCTGCTCCTGCATTCCCAGGGCGACCGCGAAGAGCCAGCCCATCCCCGGGTTGATCCCGTGGAACGCGCCGAGCAGGGCGAGGGCGAGGTATGGCACGTGAGGGCGGCGTGTGGCGTGTGGCGTGTGGCGCGTGGCGCGTGGCGCGTGGCGCGTGGCGCGTGGCGCGTGGCGCGTGGCGTGTGGCGTGTGGCGCGTGGCGTGTGGCGTGTGACCGCTGGTCAGGATGCCACTCGCGCCGGAGCCAGTCCGAGCGGCACCAACACGCCACACGCCACACGCAACGGTGGTCTCCGTCAGGCGAAGCAGAACGAGTCCGAGGAGGCGTCGCCACCCTCGAGCCTGACCTGATGCGCGCGCACGCCTGGGTCGAGCTCCGTGAGGAAGCGGCGGTCGAGTGCCATGCCGCCATTCGCTCCCACGTCCAGCTTGGCCATCCAGCCGCCGATCCCCGCCGGGTAGAACTGGGCGTCCCAGGGCGTGTACAGCGCGTTCGTGATGTAGACGCGCTTGCCGTCGCGGCTGAGCTCCACCATCTGCGGAGCGCCGTTCAGCGGCTTGCCCGGGTCGGCGGGGTGCGCCGTGCGTCGCACGATCCCGCCGATGTGCACCGAGCCGACGAGCTTCGGGTTGAAGGGGTCGGAGACGTCGTACTGCCGGAGCTCGCCCGTGCCCCAGCAGCTGACGTACAGGAAGCGGTCGTCGAGCGAGAGGTTGATGTCGGTGATGAGCGGCGGAACCGCCTTGAAGCCCTTCAGGAGCGGCGGCAGGTCCTCCTCGGCCGCCGGCTCAGCGGGAACTTCGATCACCTTCTTCACCTTCCACTGACCCTTGCCGTTCCCGTTCTTCTCGTCGAGGTACCAGAGCCAGATCGAGGCAGAGAGGTCCTTCAAGGAGACCACGACACCGGCGAAGCCGTAGGTCTTTCTCGGGTTATGCGCTGGCCGCAGCTCCAACACCATTTGCTGCTCGGCGCCGAGGTCGAGCGTCTCCAGGTGGCGCCGCCGGCGTAGGTCCCACACGTGCAGGGCGTGGCCGTACTTGCCGCCGAGCAGCAGCTCGGGGTTCACGCCGTCCTTCACCATGTTCGGCGTCCCCCACTCGCTGGTGATCATCGTGTCGTGGCCGAGGTGCCACCAGAAGTCGTACGCCAGATATTGCGGGCCGCGCTCTTGCTCCCAGGGTCCCACCACGTCGAAGGTCTCGTGGTCGAGCACGAAGATGCCGCCCGGCCCGTCGCCGGTCTGGGAGCCGAGGGCGTTCATGTAGATCCCGTCCGGCCCGCAGTGCACGGTGTGGGGGAAGGCGTATCCGGTCTTCGCCGCCACCGCCTCCGGCTCGATCACCTTGACGAGCGTGGGCTTCCTCGGGTCCGGCTTCGTGTCCACCACGTGGATGCGCGAGGAGTGCGTGCCGGGCACCACCAGGTACCGGCGCTCGACGTGCGCGTTCGGCGCGTACGGGCAGAGGTGGGAGCTGCAGGCGTTCCAGCCGAAGTGGTGCAGCTCGTTGTCACCGTTCGGGAATTCGACCTGCCCGACCAGGCGCCCGAACGCGGACGAGTCCGGATCGGTGTCGACGACGCCGAGGGCGTCAGGCCGGCCGGTGCCGGCGCCGCCGAGGAGGGTGACGTACGCCAAGCGCTCGGGCGGCGCCTCCATGGCCAGAGTAGGGGAGGCGTAAAACGTGGGATCGGGCGTCCAGCGAGCCATGAGACGGTCTCCTCGAGTCGGGGTTGTTCTGGTGCTAACTCTCCTTCACGACAAAGCGCTCCGGCAACGGACACGTGCCCATGCTCGATCGACTGCGGCTCGCAGCCGTCCCAGGAGCGGTACAGGGTCGGATAGTCAGACAGCCAGGTGATCAGGAATCGCGCTCGAGTACGAGGGAGCGGAAGAGCCACGCACGCGCCTTCACCCATTCGCGGCGGACGGTCCGCTCCGAGATGCCAAGAATCGCGGCGATCTCTTGTTCCTCGAGGCCGGCGAAGAACCGGTAATCGACCACCTGCCGCTGGCGCGGATCGAGCTCGTCGAGCGCCTCGGTGAGCGCGAGGAAGTCGCTGGCGCCGAGGTCGACGGCGTCGTGGCCGTCGTTCAGCGTCGTGCGCAGCCAGCCGCCGCCGCGCTTCTGGGCGTGCCTGGCGCGCGCCTGGTCGACGAGGACCTGGCGCATGGCGCGGGCGGCAATGGCGAAGAAATGGCCGCGGCTCTCGGCGTTGAGGGCGTCGGCGCTCGCGAGCTTGAGGTAGGCCTCGTGCACGAGCCCCGTGGCCTGCAGCGTGTCGCCCGGGGCCCCGCGTCGCAGCTGCCGGCGCGCGAGGACCCGCAGCTCGCCGTAGACGAGCGGGAACAGCCGGTCCAGTGCATCGTGGTCGCCAGCACGGAGCGACGCAAGGATCTGCGTGACCTCGCCCTGGGGACCGGAGGGGCGGCTTCCGAACATGGTATCCCGGGCGGTGCGCCGGCGGGACCGAGCTTCAGCAGCTCGCGCACCGTTCGGCAGAGGGTGGGGCGGCAAGCGTCTCGCCGACGAAGGTACGGCGAATTGCCGGAGGGAGCAAGCACGTGCGGCGCGTCACATTTGCCGGAGCGCCCACGCCGGGGCCCCGCTCGGCGCGCGCCTCGGGCGTGCTGGCGCGGACCGCTGCGGCGCCGCATCTTGGTCCGTCCGCTGCTCGCGGCGGCCTCGGGGCTCCGACGTTAGGCAAAGGCCCGCACCCGTCGAGGACCTACGGCGACGAACTTCGCGCGCACACTGATACCGCCCCCTGCCGCCCTCGTGGCGGCGGCCTGCGGGCTGCTCGAGCCCGAGCAGCGCGGAGACCCGAGTGCCCGGGTGGTCATCTACGGTGCCGTCACAGACCCCGGTGGCGCACCGGCGCCGGCCATCGCGGTGTACGGGCGGGGATTCCGCCGCGACGACTGTACCGAGCAGGTGACGGCGCATCACTCCACGACCACCGACGCCGGCGGCCGGTACCGGCTGGTGCTCGACGCCCTCAGCACCGGTTTCCGCGGCTGCGTCGAAGTGTCGCTCGACGGCGCCGCGCCCCCGCCATGGCTGCGCATGCGCGGCGTGCCGTTTCGCGAGCGTACCCCGCTCGACAGCTTCAGCGTGAACCTGGTCCGCGATGCCGGTGGCTGACGGCGCTGCGCCCGGGACTCGCCATCCCGCCGACGGCGGCGCGCCGGCAGTGCGACACTTCACGCTCCGCACGGCCCGCTCGCCGGCACTCGCGATCGGGCTGACGCTCGCCATCGCTGTGGAGGCGCTGGCGCTGCATCTGCTGCTCGCGAGTCGTCACCCGGGTTGGGCGTGGGCGAGCACCATCCTCAGCGTGAGTGGCGCGGCGTGGCTGTTGGCCGACGACCGTGCGTTCCGCGGCGCGAGCGTCACCGTCACGCGCGAGATGCTGACGCTCGCCCTGGGACGGCGCTGGAATGCGGCGCTGGCACGCGACGAGCTCGCCAGCGCCGCGCCGGTTACCTGGCGGTCGGTGCCACCGCGGGCGCCCGACTATCGAAACCTGACGCGGCCCGCCGAGCCGAACGTGCTCCTCACCTGGCGCGCGCCGGTGGCGCTGCGCGGGCCGGGGGGGATCCGCATTCAAGCGCAACGGCTCGGGCTGCGCGTCGACGACCCGGCGGGATTCGTCGCCGCGCTGGCGTCGCCATCGGAGCCGGCGGGTCGAGCGGCGCCGTTCCCCTGACGCTCCGCAAGATGGCGCTGCATCCCCGGGCTTCGAGCGCGGGCCGACGTACCTCGCGGAGTTCCAGGGGTAGTCGCCGCGTCGCTCACGGCCGGGCGATAGTGGTGAGCTGCGACGCGACCTGCTGCCATCGTCCGTCGCGGTAAACCCAGACCACCAGCGCGCGGAAGTCGCCGCTCGCCGCCTGACCGCCGTAGCGCGCGCCGAGCGCCAGCATGGTGGTGTGGACCGCCAGGTTGCCGTACATCCGGATCCGTTCCTCCCGCACCTCGTGGCGCAAGGTGTCGAACGCAGTGCGGCCGGCGCTCACGTTCGCGATGCGCTCGGCGCGCGTCACGAGCTGGCCGCTCGGGTTGACGAACGTGTACTCGTCCGCCCAGTACCGCTCGAGGGCGACCACGTCGGCGCGGCGCAGCGCGTCGTCGTACGCCCGGATCGTCTGCCGCACTTCGGTCTCCGCGGCGGCGGACCGGGGCTGACGCGGCACCACGGCACACGCCCCGGCGGAGCCAAGGAGCGCGAGCGAGGCGACGACGAGCCGGCGCATGGGAACCTCCTCTGGTGACTGGCGGCGTCCCGCCGCGCCGCGGCGCCGCGGCGCGGTCGCTCGCAGGCCGGGCAGCCTGCGCCGGCGCGTGCGAGGGATCGTTGCCACCCCGGGACTGCGCGACGAACGCCACGAGCATATCCGCGGCGATCAGGGCGCGTAAGAGCGGTGACGAGCGGTGCTCCGCCAACCGGCGGGGGCGGGAAGCGATCGTCTGTGCCCCACCGCAAACCCGGATCGTCACCCCGAGTGGGGCACCGATGTAAGTTTCACGCTCGCCCACTCACCGAATCGATGCGCATCACGACCAAGCAGCCCCACTCGTCCCGCGCCGACAGCCCGGCCGCCGTGCTCCCCACCAGGCGGCTGACCGGCTTGCCCACGTACGTCTTCGCCTGGCTCGACGACCTGAAGGCGGCGGCCCGCGCCCGCGGCGCCAGCCTGATCGACCTCGGCATCGGCAACCCCGACCAGCCGACGCCGCCGGCGGTGGTGGCGGAGATTGCGCGGGCGTACGCCGACCCGTCCTCCCACGGCTACCCGCCGTTCCGCGGGACGCGTGAGTTCCGCGAGGCGGCGGCCGCGTTCATGGCGCGACGCTTCGGCGCCACGCTCGACGCCGAGCGGGAGGTGCTGTGCCTCAGCGGTGCCAAGGAGGGGCTGGCGCAGATCACCATGGCGTTCGTCGACGAGAGCGGCGGCGCGCTCGTGCCCGACATCTACTACCCCGTCCACGGCCGTGCGCCGGGCCTGGTGGGCGGCACGGTGTACCCGGTGCCGCTCCGCGCGGCGAACGGCTACCTGCCGCGGCTCGACGAGATCCCGCACGACGCCGTGCGCAAGGCGCGGCTGCTGGTCGTCAACTACCCCCACAACCCGACCGGGGCGGTCGCGCCGCTCGAGTTCTTCGAGGAGGCGGTGGCCTTCTGCGCGCGCCACGGCCTGGTGCTGGTGTCGGACATGGCGTACAGCGAGATCACCTTCGACGGCTGCAACGCCCCGAGCGTCTTTCAGGTGTCGGGGGCGCGCGACGTCGCCGTGGAGCTCCACACGCTGTCGAAGAGCTTCAACATGGCCGGCTCACGCATCGGCTTCGCGGTGGGCGGCGCGCCGCTCATCGAGGCGCTGTACGCCGTGCGCTCGAACATGGGCTACGGCACGCCGGCCGCCATCCAGGCGGGCGCCGCCTACGCGTTGACCCACGCCGTCGAGCTGACGGCGCCGATCGCCGCCCGCTACCGCGAGCGGCGCGACGTCGTGATCGCCGGCTTCCGGGAGCTCGGCTGGGCGGCCGACCCGCCGCGCGCGGCGATGTTCGTCTGGCTCCCCGTGCCGGCCGGATTCACGTCCGAGGCGTGGACCGAGCACCTGATCGACGCCGCCGGCGTGGTGGTGACGCCGGGCACCGCGTTCGGGCCCGGCGGCCAAGGGTACTTCCGGGTGTCGCTCGTCGCCGAGGTGCCGGTCCTCCGCGAGGCGCTCGACCGACTCCGGCGGCGGGAGATTCGGTACCGCTAAGTAGTACGGTTCTCGGCGCTCGGCGCTCGGCTCTCGGCTGGGGCGTTGATGAGGAACCCCTCGGCGTGAGGGACGTCCGCCCGCAGTCCCCGCCGTAGCCGAGAGCCGAG
>Ga0307410_10001401_pt1 | contig 10850 bp, 11 predicted proteins | sample 322Ometagenome_3_FD_203707 | JGI IMG/M metagenome (GOLD analysis project Ga0307410, IMG submission 203707) | Maize rhizosphere microbial communities from greenhouse at UC Davis, California, United States - 322HYB-O-3 | ecosystem: Host-associated > Plants > Roots > Rhizosphere > Soil | place...
CGGCGGTTCTCCTCCCACACGCCCAGCCACAACACTTCCCTGCCCATCCGTTTCGCCTCGGCGATGCACTGTTCCAGCAGAATCTCTCCGACCCCTTTGCCCCACACGCGTTCGACCAGGTAGATCCGCTGCAGTTCGACAGCGTTCTTGTTTGCTATCGATTCGTGCGGGTCTCCTTCACGAAGCTTTGCGTAACCGACCGCCTGTTCGCCGCGAAAAGCGATCAGGAAGGTCGAATCGGGCGAATCCAAAGCTTTCGCGATTTCCTCTTGCGAGAAATTCTCTGTCAGGTAATTGGAAAGGTCGTGCGGGTCGTCTTGTTCGAAATACGCCTCATAGAAAGTCACGGTCGCCAGCACCGACAGCAATGGCACGTCCACTTCCGTCGCCTTGCGTATCGAAACTTCCCTCTCGCGTTTCGGGTCGTTTTCAGGCATCTAGCTGGTAGGTGGCGACGCTCGTCGGCGTTTCGTAGCAGCGGACCTTGTAGACCCTTACCCGCTCGTCGCCAACGCGGCCGTTCAGGTATTCCACAAAATAGCGTGCGATGTTCTCCGCCGAAGGGTTCAGCTCTTCGTCGAACGGCGGCAGCTCGTTCAGGTTGCGGTGGTCGAGGTATTTGACGATCTCGTCGGCGGCTTTTTTTAGATCGCCGAAATCGATCAGCAGGCCGATATTGTTCAGTTCCTCGCCGCGGGCGAATATCTCGATCTTGTAATTGTGCCCGTGCAGGTTCTCACACTTCCCCTTATACCCACGCAGCTGGTGGGCCGAAGAAAAGTTCCGCTCGATCATCACTTCAAAAAATCCCGGCATATCTTGGCTGATTTCATTCTACGGCGTGTGGGCCGAACCGTCCACGACGAAAGGGAGCGGTCATCGCGCTCCCTTCATAATTGGTGAAATCTTATCACCCGGTTAACGCCGCAGTTCCTGGAATACGATCAGACTCGGGTCGTTGGTTTTGACCAGGCCGTAGCCGGGGAGATATTGGACCGAAAACCTGAACGTTTCCATCTGCACCGTGTAGATGCGGTTCTCAGGGTCAAAAGCCTTCCATGTTCCGTTGGTACCATCGGAGCCGATGACCGTGCCGTCCGCCAGAAATTTCGTCGCCCCGTAGGAATTCACCATCGATGTGTAAGTACGCACTATCGGGTCGGTCTTGCTCGACGCCTCGGCGAACTGCACGCTTCCCGTCGCCTCGATCTCGTAATCGCCGCCCATACGAATGAGGTTCTGGTTCGGCGGCGCGATGCTGACGATGATCTTCATTCGGCTTTTCACGTTGTCCGCTGTAAAGACTGCCTCGTTCTCCGTCTTTCTTTGGGTGACCACCTTTGTGAGACGAAATGACCTTTTCTCGTCGTAGAGCGTGATCGCGAGTACCGTGTTCATCTGCGCGCCGTAGAGCGCGGTTGGCGTTTTGAACCTCACGGTGAGCCGGTTGCTGCCGGGCGCCGTGTAGAAATACCAATACTGTGTCCCGACCAGGCTGTCCGACGTTCCCTTGTTGATCCCCGCCGCCATCGGGTAGGGGTTCTCCGGCTTCAGCGATTGGGCTGAGGCGGACACAGCCGCGATAAATAATAATCCTATAAGTGCAGTTAGTTTTCGCATGTCAGTAGCCTCCTTTTCGACCGTGACGCTTCCCCGCCCTGCTTTTGCACAAGAATGCAAAATATTGCAGAAACCTGACCGTAAGAGAAGGCGTAACGTCCAACTTGAGCGTTACGCCCTTGTTCACGCGCGGGCCTCTGCAAAAGAACCTACGCCTTCACTTACGGTCAGGCTTCTGCGCGGACTCGCGCGTGAGCAGGGGCTGCTCGATCAGTACGGCCAGCTGATGCTTCAGATCAAGGAGGTCGACTCAGGCATGAAAACGGGCTCGCGGACGACAGCCACTTCGTCAACCTGGTAGGGGCCCGCGGGAACGGCCAGCCCGACGGCACTACGTTCACGATCAACAATCCGTCCGGCGATGACAGCGATATGGTCTTGATCGAGAGCCATCAATACCTTAAGGTGAAGTTCCCGAAACTTAGCTATCAGGTGTTTGCCCGTTTCTCCGAATCGATCTGCCTTGATCAATTAACTGTTATGACACCGGAGAAATTGGTAAACCCGCAATTGTGCGATTTTTGCCAACCTTCACTAGTCAATTTCATCTAACCCATAACACACGAGCGGCGGCTATTCTCACCAATTGCTTGCCGCCTGGTTCTGCCCAAATTACTTGAAGCTGGCCTCACCGAAGGTCAAGCAGGTTGGAGGAATAATGAAAACATATTTGCGTGCCGCTCTCACCACAACGTCGCTTCTTATCGCTTTCGTCGCGGTTTCGTATGGGCAGATCTCTAAGACCTCCGAAGCCTTCCCTAATATCAAAATAAAAAACTTCGGCCAGATGGACGCCAATTATTACCGTGGCGGCCAGCCTAAAGAGGACCAGTATCAATCGTTAAAGGAACTCGGCGTGACGACCGTGATTGATCTGCGGAACGATCCGGAATCGTATGAGAAGCCGGCCGTCGAGGCGTTAGGGATGAAGTACATCAACATCCCGATGGACGACGCCGAATACCCGAGCGAAGCCTCGATCGCGACATTCCTGAAGGAAATCAAAGACCCGGCGAACGGCGTGATGTACGTCCACTGCAAGGGCGGCAAGCACCGTGCGGGCGTGACCGGTGCGGTCTACCGTTTCAACAAATATCACTGGAATTACGACCAGGCATTTGCCGAGATGGAGCGGTTCAACTTCGACACGAGCTGGGGGCGGAAGGTGATGAAAACCTTTGTGCAGGATTACGCGAAGAAGTTTGAATCGTCAGCGGCGGCCGGGCAGTAATTAGTTGTTTGAAAGTAGTATCGGAAAGCCCATGCAGATGCGCGGGCTTTTTTTTGGTCTTTCATTACCAAAAAGCGTCGCGCCGATCAGGTTTTCGGGATGACGACCTCGAGCTTGTAGATTTCTTTCATCTTTTTGACAACCTCGGTCATTGGGGGAAGGCCGATGGCTTTGCGGCGAGCGTCGAGATTGGGAAGGTCTTCGGTGGGTGAAAGGACCATCTTGCCGTCCTTCATGTCGAAACCGGAGCCGTAGAGCTGCCGCTTACCGGTGCGAATGAGGTGGCGGTCAATAAAGTTGGCATATTCCATCGGTCCGATCTCCTTCCGTTCGAATGCGAGCTTGATCGGCTCGACGAGTTTCGCACGCAGCGACTCGTCCGTGACGTGCTGCAACATGATCATGAACGCCCGCTGCGCTCTTTCGCCGACGATCGATCGAGAAGGAAAACCATGCGTCGCGACGATCTGCGTAAGTCTCTGAGTATGCGGCGTGTCGATCTTCTCGGCGATCTCGACGATACACTTAGTCTGCTCGTCCGCGGTTCCGGTGCATTTTCGTCGTGCGTCCTGGTCGACCTTTTCCATCGCGAGCAGTTCATCGCGGAGGGTAGTGTCGATCTTTTGGGCGTCAGCTTCCCCAATGCAGAGCAAGATTAATGCGATCAGCGCGAGAACCTTCATACCGTTTCCCTCACCATTATATCCTCAAGATCCTGTACATCGCTTGTGATGCGCATTCTTGGCAGGGATTGAAGGAAGTCGCGGCCATAGCCTTTGGTTTTTAGCCGTGGGTCGAGGATGGCGATGATGCCGCGGTCGGTGCGGCTGCGGATGAGGCGGCCGATCCCCTGCCTCAAGGTGATGACGGCCTGCGGGACGCTGTAATCGAAAAACGACTTGCCGCCGTTCTCGTCGATGAAGCGGGAGCGTGCGGCAACGATCGGATCCGAGGGAACGGCGAACGGGAGCTTGTCGATGATCACGCAGGAAAGTTGTTCGCCCTGCACATCGACGCCCTGCCAGAAACTGGAGGTGGCGAAAAGTACGGCGTTCGGCGTTTCGCGAAAACGTTCGAGCAGGCCGGCCTTGGACATCGTGCCCTGAAGGAAGCAGGGGTAATTCACCCTCGAAGATACGAGTTCGTATAGCGCACTCATCGATTGGTAGCTGGTGCAAAGCACGAAGGCGTGGCCGCTCGTGACGCTGAGGATCTTCACGATCTCGCCCGCTGCCATCTGGGTAAATTCCGGAGTACGCGGGTCGGGCATCGCCTTCGGCAAATAAAGGATCGCCTGGCTTTCGAAATCGAACGAAGACGGGGCAGTGAAGCCAGAGGTCTTCGCGCTATCGAGTCCGAGGCGTTCGCGGACGAAGTTGAACGAACCGGCACTCGAAAGTGTCGCCGAAGTGAGGATGCAGCTGTCGACCTTGTCGAAAAGTTTCTCTCTAAGAAGCTCCGAAACATCCACCGGGGACGCACGCAGGAACATCCCTTTCCCTCTCCTCTCGATCCAATACACGTAATTGCGTGCGGACTGCGAGGTGACGAATTCCAGATCGAACCTGGCCTGTCGGGCACGTTTTATAAGACTTTCCACCTCAGGAGATTTCTCTGCGTACGGGTCGAGCTCGGCAACGAGACTGCCGAGGGCTCCGTCAAGTGAGAGATACGCTTCGCCGAGCGGGGTCGGACGGTTCGATCCGTCGCGGTCGCGATAGACGAGCAGGTCGGCAGTCAGCGGAAATCGCCCGTCGTACCTGGCGATCGAGAATTTCAGCCAGAATTGCTCAGCGGAACCGATGATCTTTGCGGCAAGCTTTGTAAGATCACGTGTGACGATCGCATCGGTGATCGGTAGGGTGTCGGTGTCGCGGACGAGTTCGTCGATCTGGAAGCTTGAGACCTGAAAGCCGAAATAGTCGGACGCAATGTCTTCGATCAGGTGAGCCTCGTCGAAGATCACGGCGCTGTAATCAGGGAGGACGCGGCCGAATTGGTTGCCGCGGACGTTGAGGTCCGCGAAGAAAAGATGATGGTTGACGATGACGATGTCGGCCTCGTCGGCACGGGCACGCATCCGCGTGATGAAGCACGGCTCGTACTCGGGACACTTCTGCCCGATGCAGACGTCGCCGCGGGCGTTGATGCGGTTCCAGAACGAGAGGTCCTCCGGCAATTCGGTGAGCTCGCGGCGGTCACCGGTCTGGGTATCGGCGGTCCAGCGGCGGACGGCTTCGAAATGGCCAATCTGGTCGAGGCCGTCGAGAACGGGCTGATTCTCGGCTTTATGGACGCGGTAAAGGCATGCGTAATTACCCCGGCCCTTCATGTATGCAGCGGTGAACTTTTTCGGCATCAGGCTTTGCAGAAACGGAATGTCCTTCTCCATCAATTGTTCCTGCAAATTTTTCGTGCCCGTTGAAATGATGATGCGTTTTTTTTCCTTTAACGCCGTGGCGATCGCGGGGATCAGATAGGCAAGCGTTTTGCCCGTTCCGGTTCCCGCCTCCACGATGAGGTGGCGCTTTTCGGCGAAAGCCGCCGCAATCTTGTTCGCCATTTCGACCTGCCCCTCGCGGTATTCGTAATTCTTATGAAATTTGGATATGAGCCCGGAGGGGCCGAAAATGTCGTCCATTAACTTAAAACGCCGCGAAAACCCATCATCACGGCGCGCATATAATCATGAAATTTCTATTTTGTTCTCTAACTGAAAATCCTACAAGTTACGTTTCGCGGCCGAACGCAAAACGAAATCATTTAGATGCCTCGGGCGGTTATTTATATTCGGCAAAAACGTACAAACGACATTATTTTAGATCACCGAAAAAAAGATTTCGCCGGCAGCTTTGTAGCCGCCGGCGAAATAGAGGATTCACGAATTGTCTTAGCTTACCGGCGGTGATAAATCCGCCCGGACTTCATTTTCAAACCCCCGTTAGGGCTTCTGCGGGCCGGTAACGGGTTGCGCAACCGGAACTGTGGGAAGCAGGACCGGGTTGGGCGACGAGGTAACAACCGGATCCGGCATCGACGAATTCGAAGCAGGATTGCCGAGGGGCACCGGTTGAAGAATCGTGGCTGAAGGCTTTACACCCGAAGAACCAGCACTAGGCGTGTAATCCGGCCGATAGATTCTCGGAGTTATGAAGAAGAGGATCTCGTTCGTGTTTCTCGAAACGCCCTTGCGTTTGAAGAGGTTGCCGAGGAGCGGCACTTTCGAGAGGCCGGGGGTACGGTCCTGGCTTTCCCGTTCGTCGTCGAACAGAACTCCGCCGACAACGGTCGTCCCGCCGTCCGGAACAGTGACCTGTGTCTGCATCTTCTGTGTGTTGATCGCCGGTGCGGCACCACCAGTAGTAGGCGGCGTCGAACTGTTTTCGGCAAGAACCTCGAGAACGACAGTACCCTGATCCGTTATCTGAGGGGTGATCTGAAGCTTCAATGGCACGTCGATGTAAGTCGTCGTTGCTATCGCCGCGCCGCCAGCCGAAGCTCCGGGTTGTATGGTTGTGATGGGGATCTGCGTTTTGCTTTCGATGATCGCTTCACGGTTGTTGAGAGCGGTCACACGCGGGGTTGCTATCACCTTCGCCTGACCTTTCTGTTCACCGGCGGTGATCAGGGCGTTGATGGTGGCCGTACCGAAAATGCCGGTCGTTAATCCGATAACAGTGTTAGGAATAGCGGATGCCAAACTATTGTTCGGGCCCTGGGTCGGCAAGTTTCCTGGAACCGTCAATCCTGCCGGCGCCGTATTTCCACCCAGAGTCCCGCCCTGGGCTGCGCTTCCGCGGGCACCCACCACGAGTCCAGAAATCTGGACGCCGATGTCACGGCTGAAGTTGCGGCTGGCGACCACGATTCGGGCCTCGATCTCTACCTGAGGTTCGGGCTGATCGAGTATGGCGACCAACTGGCGGATCGCATCGATATTTTCACGAACGTCGGTGATAATTAGCGAATTGCTGCGGCCATCTGTCTCGATCGAACCGCGACGCGAAAGGCGACGCTTGATGATCGGGAGAAGGCCTTCGGCGCCGCCGGCACCACCGGACGATCCTCCACTCGAAGTACCACCGCCTGAAGGCGTGCCGCTCGAGGCGGAGCCGCGACCGATCGTGCCGGCCGCGCGAGCATAGTTTAAGCGGATAAATTCTGTGTAAAGGGGCGAACCGTCGAGCTTCGTTTCGTTCGCCTGCCGGATGATCTCACCTTCGGTCGCGAGGATCTTCGAATCCGCTACGCGGAGAATCGGCCCGTTGACCTGTATGCCGAGCTCCTGGGCCCTGAGGATCGAATCCAGAGCGATGTTCCACGGCACGTCGCTTACGTTGACGGTGACCGGAACCTGCTTGACCGACTTGTCGATCACGAAGTTCACGCCGTACTGTTCGGTGACATAATTAAGTATGTCCCGAACGTCGGCGTTCACAACGTTAAGGTTGATGGGTTCGCCGACAAAGCCGGGATCACCGTATTTGCGGCCCTGATCTGTTCTTTGAGCGACCGTCAGGGCGCTCAGCGAGAGTAATATCAAGAGAGCGATGAAGGTCTTTCGAACAAAACCGCTCGGGGTGATTTGAGAATTCATGTTTCCTCCGTTGCAAAGTTCGCCTGCAATCTGAGTGTGCGGAATTGCTGGCTTTCGTTTAGAAATCGTGGTCTTGGCGGTGCGGCGGCATGTTTCGCCGCCGGGTCGGCAGATACTGGACGGGGTTATTTTTTCTTCGTAGCGACCCTGATGGGCTTCTTTGATTTGGGTGCGGGCTTCTCAGCGGCGGCTTCCTTCGGTTTCTGTTTTTCCATTTCGGAAAGCGGCGAAACGACCGGAGCTGCGGCGACTTTCTTGTCGGACGGCAGCAGTGGTTGGGCATTCGTCGGGGCGTCGGATTTTGCTTCCGTCGAACCGGCCGGGGCCGTACCCTGGATCATATCTCGATCTGTGTATTTCCGAAGCGACTTGTTCTCGACAGTCGATACGAATTTGTCTTTTGCGACCTTCGTCACCTTTCGGAAAACTAGCCGATTTTCCTCGACCGCGACCAACTGCCCGTCAAAGAACTTGTCGCCGGGGTAGATCGTGTAGGAAAGCTTGATCGGCGTCGCTTCCACCATCGCGGCGTAGCCGCGGGGGGTTTTGAAGATCCCCGTCACTGCGAGTTCGTCCAAGGTCAGTACACTTGTCACCTTCGGCATACTCTGGCCGTTGGCAACTGCATCTTCACGCAGACGCTTGTAATAGTCGATTCGCTGCTCGATCGCGGGTGTACCGTAATTCGGCTCGGCTCCGGGGACCCTTCCGCCGGGCCCGGCCTGACCAGGGCGGCTCGGATCCTTAGTGCGGGCCCATGCGGGTTTCTCAAACGGGTCGCGTTGGGCTTCGGTGTCGATGGCTGTGACGCCGACGACTGCAAACGCTGCGGCCAGCGTCGCCAGGCGTACATATGGTACTGATGTGAGTTTCTTGATCATGGCTTTTCTCGTTTAGTCCGGGTAGGGTACTGAGGGGTCGATTATTTGGCGGCGGGTGCCGGGGCGGCTGGGGCGGGTTGGCCTGGAGTTCCCGGCTTGGCTGCTCCGGGGGCGGCGGCTTTGTTCATCGCTTCAGGATCGGAGTAATAAGCCGTCAGAAGGAATTGGGCGTGAAGCGTTTTGTCGGCCTTCTGCTTTTCGAGCTGATTGATCTTGAAGTCGGAGATCGAAACGATACGCGGAAGTTTCGCCATCTTTTCGTAGAATGCCCTGAGGTTATTGAAGTTGGCGTCTACTTCAACCTCGACTGGCTTCGACTGGATACCGTTTTGATTTGCGTCATCACGCGGGGAGAAACGCATCACGATCAGGCGTGAATCTTTAGCATTGTCCTGTAGGCCTTGAAGCACATTTGTGATCTCACGCTGCTCCGGCAGAAGTACCTTCAATTCGTCATACTCTGCGGATTTGCTCGCATACAGAGCACGAAATTCGTTGATCCTCGCGGTCGCTAACCGGGCGGCCTCGTTCTGTGCCTGCAGCTTCGATACCTGTTCGTTCAAGATGGCCGTTTCTTCGCGGACGGGGCCCGTTTGGAAATAGTAGACGCATCCGTAAAGCAGACCGGCAACGACGAGCAGCATAATGAGCTGGAAGTGCCATTTAAGATTTTTCAGTTTCTCTAGCATGATTTTATCCTTCTGGTCGCGGGTGATATTCGCGGAGATCTTGATTAGGGGCTAGTTCTTGACGGCTTGGGCGGCGGGTTGAGCGGCTGGACCACCGTTATTTGCCGCAACCGTGGTGCCCGGGGTGCTACCCTTTGAAGAGTTGTAACCCGCCTTGATCGTGAAGTCGATCACGTTCACCTTGGGCTGCTCGGCACTGTTCGCCCGAACCGGTGCGGTCTGGTTGATCACTTCCTTCCGCTGCGTCTCGATATTGAGATTTGCAAACAAGCCGTTGGAGAATTCCAGGCTGCGGCCGAACTGGGTTACTGCAGCTTCGTCGGGCGAATTTCCCTTGATCTCCACCTGATCGCCTTTTTGCTCAACGCTTTGGAGGAAGAGTCCCGGAACCATAGAGATTCGCTCTCTCAGAGCTTCGAGCACCGCGCTCGGGCCCTTCTGCTCTTCGCGAAGCTTCTTGATGGCGGCGATGCGGTCGTCGATGCTCTTGATCTTGGCTTCGAGTTCCTTCTGTTCCTTCATTACCGCGGCGAGCTCAGTCTCGATCTGTTTTTGTTCCGCCAACTGACGCTCGGCTTCTGCCTTCGCCATCGTGGTGCTAATGACGTCCCAGCCGATCACGGCGAAGAGCAGGAAGCCCGTCGCGAGAGTCATCATGAGGAGGCGCATTCCGGGGCTTCCGACCTTTCGGTCGACGGACATTACCGCTCCGCCCTGGCGTTCTGTTACAGAATTAAGTAGGTTGATCTTTAACATTTTCTTAGCTCACTCCCCTCATTGCCAATCCAACGGCCACGGCCATTTCGGGCATGATTTCACTGAGATAGTCCGGATCGAACTTGCGCGTGTCGACCTTGATACTGCGGAACGGATCAAGCACTTCCACTGGAAGTTCGAGACGCGCCGAGAGGTCCTGCGCCAAGCCCTGCAGCTTGGAGCCGCCGCCGGAGATCAGGATCTTCTGCACGACGGTCTGGTTGTCTTCGGTCGTCGCTCGGTAAAAATCGAATGTCTTCTGGATCTCCATCGCGACGATCTCGGTGACGTTGTTCATCAGCGGTTCGATCGCTTTTTCCTCGATCCCTTCGACGGCGTGGTTGACCCCGCGTTTGACGGCCTCAGCCTGCTGGAAGCTCAAGCCCAAGCTGCGTTGAAGCACGTCGGTGAACTGGCTACCGCCGACCGTGATGTCGCGGCTGAACAGCGAGCGGGTGCCTTTAACGATATTTACGTTCATCGTCGATGCACCGATATTGAGAAGCGTTACGACCTGCGAATCATCCGGCTGGTAGTTCACTTCGTAGCAATTCTGCAAAGCGAAAGTGTCCACGTCGATCACGACAGGCTGCTTTCCGGCGAGCTGGATCGCCTGTTTGATATTGTCGATTCGCTCGCGTTTGCACGCAGCGATCAGCACCTGGGTCGAATCGTTATTCGAACCGGTGATCTGGTAATCAAGGCTTACATCAGCGAGGTCGTAGGGGATGTGCTCTTCGGCGTGCCAGTCAATTGATTCTTCCAATTCGTCCTGGCTCATCGGCGGCAGGACGATGTTCTTTATGATCACGGAATGTCCGCTAACGCCTGTGACGACGTTGTCAGCCGAAACGTTATGGTTCGTGCAGACATTGCGGATCACGTCGGAAACGGTGTTCAGCTCCATGATCTGGCCATCGATGATCGTATCGTCGGGTAGATTCTCGAAACCGAGGCTTACGAGATTCAGGCTGCCGACTTTGCCGTCGAGCTCAACCATCTTTACTGAACTCGAACCGATGTCTAAACCAGCAACGCTTTTCTTTTTACCGAACAGCATTATTTTTTCTCACTCC
>Ga0307410_10001403_pt1 | contig 10841 bp, 7 predicted proteins | sample 322Ometagenome_3_FD_203707 | JGI IMG/M metagenome (GOLD analysis project Ga0307410, IMG submission 203707) | Maize rhizosphere microbial communities from greenhouse at UC Davis, California, United States - 322HYB-O-3 | ecosystem: Host-associated > Plants > Roots > Rhizosphere > Soil | place...
GATCGGAGCGCGCTGCGCCATAACCGCCGTCTAAAGGCCTGCCGCGGTGGAGGCAAAGTCCCGTTTTGGAACAGGCCAAACCGGCCAGCAGAAACAACGATCGGCTGAATGGTTAATTACCGTTTGACTCGCGCTCGGAGTCGGGAGCAGCGTCCGCGCCCAGTGCGCTTTCCCGGACTCGGCGGGCCCGCGCACGGTGCGAACAATCTCATCCTGTAGGAGGGAAATTTGGCCAGACTGAGAGTAGAAGCGCAAAGCACTGCGTCCCGCATCAGCGCGAAAGCGGCCGCACAGCCGCCGGCGCCGACTTATGATGAGGGTGGTCGCGGTCGCGTCGCAAATGGCGAGCTGACCGACGCCCGCGATTTCAACGCGCTGTGGGATCATGACGCGCATGCGACAACTCGCGGCGTGCCATTCCAGGACTTCGACAATGTCGGGGCCACCCTGCGTGGAAAACCGGTGTTCGGCTTGACCGGCGACTTCGACGGTAACCCCCTGAATGGCGACCAGAACGTCCGAAACCAGATCGACACCGGTCTAACTGTGGCCGGATATCAAGACGGCATTATCACTTGGGGCTTCTACGACTTTCGCACGAAGATCGGCTTCAACGGTAACCACGAAGGCAAGGGCTATTTCCAATTTACCGATGCGCAAAAGGCGGTCGCCTACGATTCAATCGCCGCTTGGGATGAGCTTGTCAGCGTCCAGTTCCAGTACCAAGACTTCGACGAACACGACGCAAGCCAGTGGGCGCACGGTGCCGCACCTGACATCCTGTTCGCGAACACGCTAAGTGGTCCGGCACAAGCATGGGCATACTATCCGGGCGGATCGGGCAAGAATGTCTTCGCCCGCATCGGTAGCGACGTTTGGATCGGCGAAGACGTCAGCAACCGCGTCAACCTGTGGGACGGCGGATACGGCGAAACCACCCAGATCCACGAGTTGGGGCACACCCTCGGCCTGTCGCACCCGGGCAACTACGATTTCGGTGATGACAATGACGGAGACGGCGTCGCTGACCCGATCACCTATGTGGGCGACGCCTTCTATTTCCAGGACACCCTCCAGTATTCGATCATGTCGTATTTCGATGCCTACGAAGCCGGCAGCAGTTGGATCGACTGGAGTGTGATGCGGTTCATGTACTCGGCCACGCCGATGGTGCACGACATGTGGATCATCCAGCAGAAGTATGGCGCCGATACGACGACGCGGACGGGAGACTCCGTCTACGGCTTTAATTCGACAAGCGACGTGACCAACACTGCAATGAAATTCACAACGACCTACGAGCAGGCGGCGGTCTTCAGCATCTGGGATGCTGGCGGCACCGATACGCTTGACCTGTCGGGCTATCATACGCCGTCGGTGATCGACCTGCGCGAAGGCGCTTACAGCAGCGCCGGCGGGTGGAATGCCTATGGCACTGCACCGGCCGCCGATCCGTCCACGATGTCCAAGACCGACTATCTCGCACACGTCAATGCGAACAACGCCGCCTTGGGCATGCCCGCGCGTACCAGCGGCCTGTACGACAATTACTTCACCGGCACTGCCGCGACTGAGGGCGTTTCATTTCTCAACGTCGTCGGCCGCGACCTGCTGATGGAGAACAACATCGGCATTGCCTACGGCGCGATCATCGAGGACGCCAAGGGCGGCTTCGGCGACGACCGCATCAACGGCAACTGGGCCACGAACCACTTCTGGGGCAATGGCGGCGCCGATGTGTTCGTGATTGCCGACTATGACGGCACGACGATGGCGGGCACGCTGCGCACCGACACTTCGGTCGACGTGATCGAGGACTTCGACCGTGATCAGGGCGACAAGATCGACGTCAGCGCCCTGACGCACGACGCCGCCGACGTGCAGATCGTCGGCTCCGACGTCTATGTCGACATCGGCGACGAGACGGTCCACTTCGTCGTCCACGGCGACGCCGTCGCTGCGGGCGATCTGTTCTTCGGCTCGTAAATCGTCGCAGTTACAGGAAGGCGCTCCGGGGAGACCCGGGGCGCCTTTTCGTCAGGCGTCGGCGCGCAGCCAGCCGGTGATCGCATAGCGCGGCGCGGCGGCCAGCGGCGTGACCCAGCTGACATTGTGCAGTTGGGGGACGCGAAACAGGTTGAGCACGTTGAAGCGCGGCAGGAAGGCACGCACGACATCGCCCCTGTTGTCGAGGAACTGCAGGAGACCACCCCAGTCCGGACGCCATTTGGGCGAGAGGTTGAGAACGTAAGCCGCGCGCCGTCCCATCGTTTCCAGATGGTCGTCGTGCGCGGTCAGGAAATGGCCCGGCTGATATCTCGAGGCATGCGCGTCGGCGAAGGCGATGTCGTCAGCGCCGGCGATCGTCCGCATGACCGCGACCACCTTTGGGCTCGACATGAACCTTTCGAACTCGGCGAGAACGCCGTTCGGATTATCGCCGACCCGGATCACCTCGTAGCGAAACTGAAATGCGTATCGTCCGCCGGCGGAAACCGCCTCGTCCAACAGGTCGCGCTTGCGATTGTCCCAGTTCGAGACATCGTCGAGCGCGAAGTGAAAAATTTCTGTTCCCCTGTTCACCGTCAGCCGCCATTCCTTGCTGTCGACCAACTGTCGGTGGAGCTCCACGGCGCTGTCGCGGGAAAGGAATTCGGTGACCTGAAGACGTCCGTGCGATGCGAACATCTGGCCTAGCCCGTCTGGGTTCAGGCCGGGGGCGAGCTCAAACACTGGTGACCTTTCCGATACGCGCCCCGACGCGGGCTCCTGGCGCTATCACAGATACATTTTTCAGTAAAAATGCCAAGGAAATGAAGAATTTGGTTGTCATGACGAATTGTTAACGGATAAGTCCGCGCTTCGCCGATTCGGGACTCGATTCGTCGCTAGCGTTTCTGCCACGGCAGCTGTTTGGGGGATCGAGTTGATCAGCATCACAGCGGTGAAACTTTGCGCGGGAGCGATCGCAGGCCTGAGCCTGGCGGTCGTCGGCGCATCGCCGCTGGCTGCAACGACGCCCGATCGCAGCTGGATCGGAATCAAGCGCATCCTCATCGTCTCGCAACTGACGTCGCCAATGACGATCAAGACACAGATCTCGGCCGAGGATCTCTGCCGTCGGGTCCAGACGATCGCCTCGGCCGGCGCGCCCGTGCCGGTGTCCTGTGCGACGCTGAGCGATCCCGACCTTCGCAAGGGCGACACGGCCGTGCTCGCCGTCCAGGCCGCCGTGGCGGAGCCGGTCGCCAACACGCGGCTGCTGATCTTCACCATCCGCAAGGCCGAAGAGAAAGGCCTCGAGCCGGCTCCGGTCTATTTCAGCTCGACGCCGCGCGCGGTTCCGATCTCCGATGAGGTGGATGGCGCACGGCTCGACCAGGAACTCCGCGCTTCGCTGGGTCAGCTGCTTCCGTGGCTGAGCCAATCCAACACGAATTTCCAACCAAGACCATCAGTAGGGGAGTAAGAAAATGCCACGAGTAAGTACACTTGAGAGAGGTTATCAGGGCGACCTGTCGTACGGCCGGACGTTGGTCGGCGGCGACGCAATGTTGTTCCTCGACGGATCCGTCGACGGCCAGGGCGGTTCGCTGCGCGGCAAGACCATCTTCACCGCACAGCATGCTGCCGATTATCTGAACCGCGGCGACGGACTGGTCAAAGGCCTGGAATCGGGCGCGATCTGGCGCGGTGCGTACGACCACCTGCTGAATGGGCGCGCTTCGGCAGAGGATTTCTACGGCACTGCCAAGTCCTACGACTATGTCTCGGGCGCACTGACGCACCTGAACTTCGGCTTCTACAACACTACGGCCGACATCGATGCGGGTTATGCATTCATCGGCAGCAGCACTGTTCCCGGGGCGCTCCGGCTCGACGGCTTCTCCAAGTTCAACGACGCGCAGAGGGACGGCGCGCGGCAGGCAATCGCTGCCTGGGACGAACTGGTCGCGATCAGCTTCGTCGAGACTGACGCCGCTCATGCCGACATCAACTACATGAACACGACTACCGGCCCGATCCAGGCCTCGGCTTACCTGCCGTGGGATTATGGAGCTGGTCCGGAGAAGGACAGTAATGGGAACCTGATCGACTGGAACCGGGTAGCCGGCGACGTCGCGGTTAACCCAAGCCAGCCGTCCAATCTGCTGTTCGATGAGGGCCAGTATGGCCTCACCACCCTGATCCACGAGACGGGCCACTCGCTCGGCCTCGAGCACCCGGGTTCGTACAACTTCGGTGTCGGCTTCGACGTCATCTACGAGAATGGCGCCGAATATTTCCAGGACAGCTACCAGTACACGCTGATGTCCTACTGGGGCGGCGAAGAGACCGGGATGCAGGAGATTGATTGGAACAATCTCACCTACCGGTACAACTCCACGCCGGGCGTCCACGACATCCTCGCCATCCAGCAGATGTACGGCGCGGACATGACGACGCGGGCCGGCAGTGACCATTACGGCTTCAATGCCGCGCTCAGCACGCCTGGCCTGAACAACGACAGCTACGACTTTGTGAAGACGCCTGCGCCCGTCATCTCCATCTGGGATGCCGGCGGCGAGGATACGCTGGACCTGTCGGGCTACAACACGCCGTCCATCCTCGACCTCAACCCCGGTGCGTTCAGCAGCGCCGGCGGCACCGTCGAGTTCCTCACGCTCGCGCAGATCAACGCCAACCGCGCGCTCGAGGAGCTCGCCCCGCGCACTCAGGCCACGCTGGACGTCTATAACGACATCCGTGACCAGTACCTGTTCACGAACGGCCTGATGCACGACAACATCTCGATCGCCTACGGCGCGGTCATCGAGAATGCGGTCGGCGGCGGCGGCGACGACATCATCATTGCTAACAACGCCAACAACCATCTCGACGGTCGCGGCGGCAATGACGTGGTCAGCTTCCAGACGGCGACCGCGGCGGTGCAGGTCGACCTCGGCCTCCAGACCGTCACCGGCGGCGGCAGCAGCGACGTGATCGTCAACTTCGAGGGCGCGACCGGCACCAAGTTCGCCGACACCATCCTCGGGACCGACGGCGACAACGTGATCGACGGCGGCGACGGCGACGATCTGCTGACTGCGGGCGCGGGCAATGACACGCTCTCCTACGCTTCTGCCAGCGGCGGCGTGCGGGCCAGCCTGACGAACGGCGCTCAGAATACGGGCCTCGGCACCGACACGATCAGCGGGTTCGAGAACCTGACGGGCTCGAACTTCAACGATCGCTTGATCGGCGACGCGAACGCCAACGTCATCAAGAGCGGAAACGGCCTCGACGTCGTGTCGCTCGGCGCAGGCAACGACACGTTCGTGGCCGAGATCGGGTTCCTGTTCGACAAGGTCAAGCTGAAGTCCGGATTGATGAGCGTCGATATCGTCACCGACTTCAACACCAACGGCGACCTCATCGACCTCAGCAACCTGGGCCGCGACTTCGCCTTCATCGGAACGGCGACGTCGGACAACAAGGCTCCGTACACCGTGTCGACAAAGATGTATGACAGCCTGAAGGGCGCGGAGAACGCACTCGGCCTGGACATCCACAGCAAGGCCGATGCGAACGTCAGCGGTCCGGTGACGGTCGTCTATGCCGACCTCAATGGCGGAAAGCCCGACATGGCGATCATCCTGCTCAACACGAGCGGCGTCGACCATAACGACTTCATCTGGGGCTAACCGCAGCTCTAGCTGAAAAAGGAAGGCGCTCCGGGGAAACCCGGGGCGCCTTTTCTTATGCGCTCAGCGACGCAGCGACCCCGAGGCTACTTCGCGAAGCCGAATTTCCGCTCGAGCTCCTCGCGGGTGAACACCTTCTTTTCCTGGCCGTCCGCGCCGAGGATTCGAAGGTTGCCGGTCTGCAGCTCGTAAACCCCAGGCCGGACTTCGAGGTACCACGGTCCGTCGACAGGGCCCTCATGCTTCCGCAGGTAGGCGAGATATTCGTCGAGGTTCCGGAACCGTTGATTGATCGGGCGTCGATCGGTCACGTTGGCCTTCCTGTCCCCGGGAAATGGCTTGCCGCTAGCGGCCGGTGCCGCGCCACAGCCGGCCGCCAAACCCGCTAGCATCACGAAGATTGTTAATCTCGTTTCATTTAACAACGAATTAACTCCTCGCAATCCGCCGATGATGGTCCCTAATCTGTTAACGGCGATGAAATGGTTTGCAACCTTCTGTAAACCATGATTTTTTCGCCCGCTTGGCCCGATTCGCGGTCAATTCACAAATCCTCAGACGGAGGGGCATTCTCATGCGGTTACGGCAAATGGAAGACCTGCATCGTTTCGATTCAGACGGGCAGCTCGTGGATTCGGTCAGGACCTATGCGGTTTCGAGGACCGCCCTGAAGTCGGGCGCCGCATCCGGCGACACGACGGTCCTCGACGGTTCGACCGACGACCTGATCACCGGCACGCTCGACGCCGGCGAAAGCAACGACGGTGATTTCATTTCGATCGTGCTGACAGCGGGCGTCACCTATTCGTTCGGCTATCGTCCCGCTGCGGTCGGTGGCATTGAGGATCCGTATTTGATCCTCCGGACGGAAGCCGGCGGAGTGATAGCGGAGGACGATGACGGCGGATTGGGCCGCTCCTCGCTTATCACCTTCACGCCGACGACGACCGGCACTTATCAGCTGCAGGCAGCGTCGTGGGTGAACCTCTTCGACTCCGGCGGGGACACCGGCGACTATACGATCGACGTGTGGAGCTCGAGCTCGCCGGATACGCCGGCAACGACCACGGGCGCGTTCCAGATCACCGACGGCACGACCACGTTCGGCCAAGTCGCGAGCGGCACCGATGTTGACGTTTACAAGATTAGCCTGGAAGCGGGCCGTTTTTACACGTTCAATTATTCGGGCGGCGTCGCCGGCGGCGCCGAGTTCGGCGAGCCGGGCGGCAGCGTTGCGACGCTCGATCTGCTCGACGCGGACGGCAACATCGTTGCCACCGGGCTCAACTTCGAAAGCGGCATGACCTTCCTTAACGAAAATACTGGCGACTATTTCGTCCGCATCACGCCGTTCAACGGCACGACCGGCGGATACGAGCTCAATGTCGCGTCGGTGAACCTGGCCGAGGAAGACCCGCTCGAGGCCTTCATCTGGGATAGCGCGGACAACATCCCGACGGTGATGGTGGACGGCGTTCCGACTGCCTATGTCTACTTCGCGGTCCCCGGCGAGAATTTCGGCGAGGTCCAGAGTGACGACGGGGCCGACGGCGTCCCTGAATCCGGCGACGAAGACCTGATCTCGCTCGGCTGGAATGCCTTCGAGAAGCAGCAGGTCTTGCTGATGCTCAACCAGGAGTACGGAAAGATTCTGGGCATCAACTATGTGGAGACCACAGACTCCACGCAGGCCACGTTCCGTCTCATTACCACGCACGACGAGGATGCGTACGGCGCCCGCTTCTATCCGCGCGATGAGGCCGAATATGGCACCCAGATGGGCATCGGCACCTTCAACACGGACAGCCATGCCTGGACGTTCGATGGCGATCCCAACACCGCCGGCGTTCAGCAGATCAGCCTCGAGCAGGGCGGCTTCGCATGGGAGCTCCTTATGCACGAGTTCGGCCACGCTCATGGCATCGCCCACCCACATGATAACGGCGGCGGTTCGGAGATCATGGTCGGCGTGACCGCGGCGCAGGGGTCGTTCGGTGTCTACAATCTGAACCAGAGCGTCTACAGCGTGATGTCGTACAACAGCACCTGGCATTTTAGCCCCGATGGGCCGACGCCGTTTGCGATTTCGAGCGTCGACAGCGGTTCCGTCGGCACCTTGAGTCCGTTCGACATCGCCGTCCTCGAGAAGCGCTACGGCCCGGGACTGCCGCTGCGTGAGACTGGCGACAACATCTATGACCTGACCGATGTTCAGGACGACGCCTTCTACCGGACCATCTGGGATCACGGCGGCAACGACACGATCCGCTACGGCGGTCCGCGCAATCTCGGCGCGGTCATCGACCTCACGGCGGCGACGCTGGACTACACCCCGACTGGCGGCGGCGTGATCTCCTACCTGCTCAATCCTCCGGGGCTGCCGAACTCGCAGATCGTCCGTGGCGGTTTCCTCATCGCCAACGGTGTCGAAATCGAGAATGCGACCGGAGGCGGCGGCAACGACATGCTGCTCGGCAACGCGCTGAACAACGTGCTCACCGGTAACGGCGGCAACGATGTGCTGATGGGCCGTCTTGGCGACGACACCCTGATCGGCGGCGCGGGCTCCGACACTGCCGCGTATAATGACGCGGCAGCGGCGGTGACCGTCGATCTTGCCACGGATTCGGCAACCGGCGGCGACGGCACCGACGCTTTGGAATCGATCGAAAATGCGATCGGTTCCAAGCACAACGATAGGCTCACGGGTGACGGCGACGCGAACATCCTCGACGGTAACGACGGGGACGATTCCATGGACGGCGTCGGTGGCGTCGACACCGCGTCCTATGCCACCGCGACGTCGCGGGTCAGCGTCAGCCTGGCACTCCAGGGTGGAGCCCAGGATACGCTGGGCGCGGGCAGCGACACCTTGCTCAACTTCGAGAACCTGACCGGCTCGGCGTTCGGCGACCGCCTGATCGGCGACGGCTCGGCGAACGTGATCAAGGGCGGCGACGGCGTCGACGTTGCGACCCTGGGCGGCGGCAACGACACGTTCATTGGCGAAATCACCGCGCTCAAGGGCACGCTGAAGACGGGCACGATGTCGGTCGACATCATCACCGACTTCGATGCCAGCGGTGCCGGCAATGACGTGATCGACCTCAGTGGCCTCGGTGACTTCCAGTTCCGGGGAACCGCGCAGAGCAAGCGTCCGGGCGATGTCACGTACAAGCAGTATGACAGCGTCAACGGAGCAGAGCACGCGCTCGGCTTCGACATCGACGGCAACGACGGTGCGGGCGCAAGCGGGCCGGTCACCGTCGTCTACGTCAACACCAACGGCGGCGCGGCCGACGCGGCGATCATCCTGCTCAATTCGAGCGGGGTGGACGCCAATGACTTCATCCTCAGCTAGGCGAAGTCGAAGTCCGAAAGGAAAGGCGCTCCGGGGTAACCCGGGGCGCCTTTTCTTATGTGCGGATCAGTCAGGCGCTTCCGACGACGCTTTCGGGCAGGTCCTCGCCGAAGACGCGCTGATAATATTCGGCGATCAGCGGCCGTTCGGATTCGTCGCACTTGTTGAGGAACGAGACCCGGAACGCGTAGCCGACGTCGCCGAAGATGTGGGCGTTCTGGGCCCAGCTAATCACCGTCCGCGGGCTCATCACTGTCGATATGTCGCCGTTGATGAACCCCTGCCGGCTCAAGTCCGCGACCTTGATCATCTTCTCGACCACGGCCTTGCCGCCAGGCTCGTCATATTCGCCCGACTTGGCGAGCACGATCTGCGCCTCGACCGCGGCGGGCAGGTAGTTGAGCGTCGTGACGATGTTCCAGCGGTCCATCTGGCCCTGATTGATCGCCTGGGTGCCGTGATAGAGGCCGGTGGTGTCGCCGAGACCGACCGTGTTGGTCGTCGCGAACAGCCGGAACCAGGGATTGGGACGGATCACCCGGTTCTGGTCAAGCAAAGTGAGCTTGCCCTCGGCCTCGAGCACGCGCTGGATGACGAACATCACGTCGGGGCGGCCGGCGTCATATTCGTCGAACACCAGGGCGACCGGGTGCTGCAGCGCCCAGGGCAGCAGGCCTTCGCGGAACTCGGTGACCTGGAGGCCCTCCCGAAGCACGATCGCGTCGCGCCCGACAAGGTCGATGCGGCTGATGTGGGCGTCGAGGTTGATGCGGATCATCGGCCAGTTCAATCGCGCCGCAACCTGCTCGATATGGGTCGACTTGCCGGTGCCGTGATAGCCCTGGACCATCACTCGCCGGTTCTTGGAAAAGCCGGCGCAGATCGCGAGCGTGGTGTCGGGGTCGAACACGTAGGTGGGGTCGAGGTCGGGGACGCGCTCGTCCGGCTCGCTGAACGCGGGAACCTCCATGTCGGAATCGACGCCGAACAGTTCTCGCACCTTCGCGATCTTGTCCGGCGCGGCCATCAAGGTCTCCGCGCGTGATTCGGGCTGCACATTGGGAAGATCGGTCATCGCGTTGCTTTAGGTGAAGGGCGTCGACGCCTCAACTCGTCTCGACCTTGGGCGGCAAGGGAAAGAGCGTGACGAAGCGCTTCGCGAGCGTCCTGTCCCCGCTCACGTCGACGGTTTCGAAGGGCGCTCCGCCATAAAGGACGCCGGCGATGGCGCCGGGATCGGCATTGAACAGCACGTCCGAACCCACCGGATCGCCGCGCCGCACGTCGATCGTCCCGTCGCCAATGTCGGCGACAAAGCCGGTGTGGCCGAAGCGGAAGCCGAAGCGGCCGCGAAGGTCGCCGGCGCGGTCGGCGTCGAACATGGTTTGCAGGGACATCATGATCGATACCGGGCTGACGAAGAGTCCGGGATCGTGCCGTGGGCTGCGCACCGCCCAGCGACCGAGCTCACGAATCACGGGCGCGGCCTCGAGCCCCCACCCCGTCGCCTCATAGACCTGGACCGATGCCGGCGGCGGCAGCTGGACTCGGCGGACGAGACCGCGCTGCTCCAGCTCACCGAGCCGCTGCGTCAGCACATTGGCGCTGATGCCCGGCAAATCGGCGCGCAGCTCGGAAAAGCGCCGCGGCCCGAACATCAGCTCGCGCATCACGATCAATGCCCAGCGTTCACCGACGAGCTCGAGCGCGTGCGCCAGTCCACAGGCGTCGTCGTAGTGCCTTTTTTCCTCGATTTGCCGCAGCTTAGTAGTTTTTTCTAACTGCATGGTTGCAAT
>Ga0307410_10001404_pt1 | contig 10840 bp, 12 predicted proteins | sample 322Ometagenome_3_FD_203707 | JGI IMG/M metagenome (GOLD analysis project Ga0307410, IMG submission 203707) | Maize rhizosphere microbial communities from greenhouse at UC Davis, California, United States - 322HYB-O-3 | ecosystem: Host-associated > Plants > Roots > Rhizosphere > Soil | place...
CTCCGCGCCATCGAGCTCGACGCGAGCCACGACGGCGCCTACCACGTCCTCGGCCGCTGGAACGCCGAGATCATGCGGCTGTCGGGCGTCGCCCGCTTCTTCGCCAAGCGCTTCCTGGGCGGCGCGGCGTTCGACCAGGCCTCGTGGGCCAGCGCCGTCAGCAACATGGAGAAGGCGGTCGAGCTCAATCCGACGCAAATCTACCACCGGCTCGACCTGGCCACCGTCTACGCGGACGTCGGCCGCTACGCCGACGCCCGGGCGCAGCTGGAGCGCGTCGCCTCGCTGCCGGAGAGGGACGTCATGGATGCCGAGTACAAGCGCGAGGCGGCCGCCCTGCTCCGGAAGCTCGCCGACCGTCGAGATTCGTGACGTCAGCAACCTAGTCGGCGCCAACCCCCGGCGCCACAAGAGCTTGACCCGCCCCGTCGGACCAGCGCAAACTTCCGCATCCCTCACACGGCAGAGCCGACGCATGACGACCCTGGTCCCGTCCGCGCACGACGAGCTCGAACGGCTGCAGACGCGCGTGGCCTCGCTGGAGCAGGAGCGCCGCCACCTGCTGGCGCTGGTGGAGATCCTGCAGGAGATCGGCGGCTCGCTGCACTTCGTCGACATCGTGCAGTCCGTGGCCCGCCGTCTCGGCGAGACCTTCGGGCTCGACCGCTGCTCGGTCTTCCTGGTGGAGCGCGGCACGCAGTCGGCGCGCCTCGTGGCGAGCTACGAGGACCCGAGCATCAAGAACTACACCGTCGACCTGGCGCGCTACCCCGAGCTGGAGCGCGCCTTCCGCCTCGGCCAGACCGTGTTCATCGCCGACGCCGCCACCGAGCCGGAGCTGGCCCACATCCGCGGCGCGCTCGAGGGCCGGGGCGCGAAGTCGATCACCGTGGTCCCGATCTCGTGGCGGGGCGCGGCCATCGGGGCCATCTTCCTGCGCACCCTGCGCGACGGCCCCGGCTTCTCGGAGGCCGACATCCAGTTCACCCAGGCGGTGGCGAGCCTGACGAGCCGGGCCCTGCGCGCCGCCTACCGCTACGAGCGCCTGCAGCAGCGCGGCGACGGCGGCGGCGACGGCCTCTCCGCGCGCGACCGCGAGCGGGTGGCGATGCTGGGCTTCCTGCGCCGGCTGCTCGACGTCTTCGCCGACCGCGAGGGGCCGCTGGGCGAGACGGTGCTGGCGCGCGCGAGCTCGGAGGAGATCGACCGGCTGGTGGAGGTGGCGATGACCGTGGTGGTCCAGGAGGCGACCGGGGCGTGAGCGGCACGGCGAAGCCGAAGCAGCGGGAGCTCGAGGCGCGCGCCGCGCACCTGCGCGAGGTCCTCGCGCAGGCGAACGTCGACTACTACCTGCACGACGCGCCGACGATGCCGGACGCGGAGTACGACCGCCTCTTCCGCGAGCTGCAGCAGCTCGAGGCCGACAACCCCTCGCTGCTGACCCCCGACAGCCCCACGCAGCGCGTCGGCGCCACGCCGGCGACGCAGCTCGCGAAGCACACGCACCGCCGCCCCATGCTCTCGCTCGCGAACGCCTTCGACGCCGAGGAGCTGGCGGCGTGGGAGGAGCGCAACGCGCGCATGGCCGCCGAGGTGCGCACGGCGGGCTACACGGCGGAGATCAAGATCGACGGCGCGGCCGTCTCGCTGACCTACGAGCACGGCCGCCTCGTCGTCGGCGCCACGCGCGGCAACGGCGTGGTGGGCGAGGAGATCACGGCCAACCTGCGCACCATCGCCGACGTGCCGCTGGTGCTGAAGAACGACGGGTGGCCGCGCCTCATGGAGGTCCGGGGCGAGGTGTACCTGCCCTACGAGGGCTTCACGCGCGTCAATCGCGAGCGCGAGAAGGCGGGCGAGCCGCTCTTCGCCAACCCGCGCAACGCGGCGGCGGGCGGGCTGCGGCAGCTCGACCCGAACATCACGCGGAAGCGCCGGCTGCGCATGTTCGCCTTCCACGTCGAGGCGATCGAGGGCGCGCTTCCCGTCGCGACGCACGCCGAGCTGCTCGACCGGCTGGAGGCGTGGGGCTTCCAGGTCGAGCCGCACCGGCGGCGCTTCGCCGACCTCGCGAGCCTGCAGGCGGCGATCCCCGACTACGAGAACCTCCTCGGCGAGCTGCCCTTCCAGGCCGACGGCGTGGTGATCAAGGTCGACCGCCTGGCGCTGCACGGCGAGCTCGGCGTCGTGGGCGGGCGCGACCCGCGCTGGGGCATCGCGCGGAAGTTCGCCCCCGAGGTGGCCGTGACGCGTCTGGTCGACATCCAGATCAACGTCGGCCGCACCGGCACGCTCAACCCGTTCGCGGTGCTGGAGCCGGTGGAGGTGGGCGGCGTGGTGGTCACCTACGCGACGCTGCACAACGAGACGCTGATCGCCCAGAAGGACCTGCGCATCGGCGACCGCGTCGAGGTGATCCGCGCCGGCGAGGTGATCCCGCAGGTCGTGCGGCCGCTGGTCGACCAGCGCACCGGCGACGAGCGGACGTTCACCATGCCCGACGTCTGCCCCTCGTGCGGCACCGCGGTGCAGCGCGAGCCCGACGAGGCGATGCGCTACTGCCCGAACGTGGTCTGCCCCGGCCGGCAGCTCGAGGGGCTGGCGCACTTCGCCAGCCGCGACGCGATGGACATCCGCGGGCTGGGCTACGAGCGCGTGCAGCAGCTGCTGGCCGCGGGCCTGCTCGCCGACCCGGCGGACATCTACGCGCTGCGCGTGGAGCAGCTCGTCGGGCTGGAGCGCTTCGCGCAGCGCTCGGCCGAGCTGCTGGTGGCGGCGATCGAGGCGTCGAAGGCGCAGCCGCTCTCGAGCCTGCTCTTCGCGCTCGGCATCCGCCACGTCGGCAAGACGGTGGCGCAGCTGCTGGCGCGGCGCTTCGGCTCGATGGAGGCGCTCATGACCGCGCCGTACGAGGAGGTCGAGGCGGTGCCCGGCGTCGGCCCGACGATCGCCGAGGCGGTGGTGGCGTTCTTCAGCGAGCCGCGGAACCTGCGGCTCGTCGGCCGGCTCGCCGAGGCGGGGCTCAACCTCACCGAGCCGCGCGCCGCCACCAGCGGCGGCGCGCTCAAGGGCAGGACCTACGTGCTCACCGGCACGCTGCCCACCCTCTCGCGCACGCAGGCGACCGAGCTGATCGAGGGCGCCGGCGGCCGCGTCGCCGGCAGCGTGAGCAAGAAGACCGACGCCGTGGTGGCCGGCGCCGACGCGGGCAGCAAGCTCGAGAAGGCGCAGTCGCTCGGCGTCGAGGTCATCGACGAGGCCGAGCTGCTGCGCCGCGTCCAATCCCTGGAGGCTTCATGACCGGTCCCGTCCCGCAGACCCTCACGCTCGGCCGCCGCGCCCTGCACCAGCTCCGCGCCAGCCTCGAGCGCGACACCGGCCTGCAGGCCGCCACCTATCTGCAGGAGGCGGGCTTCGCGAGCGGCGAGGAGATGTACGCCGCGCTGCAGCGCTGGATGCAGGCGCACTACGGCGTCGAGCAGCCGTCCGAGCTCGACGCGCGCTGGCTGGGCGAGGCGCTCGGCGGCTTCTTCGCGGAGACGGGCTGGGGCACGCTCGAGGTCACGCCGCTCGGCGACGGCGTCCTCGCCCTCGACGCGCCCGCGTGGGCCGAGGCGGCCGACCAGGGCGGCGCCGCGTATCCGACCTGCCACCTCTCGTGCGGCATGCTGGCCGACCTGCTGGGACGCATGGGCTCGGGGCTGGTGGCCGTGATGGAGGTCGAGTGCCGCTCGCGCGGCGACGCGCGCTGCCGTTTCCTGGCGGGCTCGCCCGAGACGCTGGGGGCGCTGTACCAGCAGATGGCGCAGGGGACGCCTTATCAGCAGGCACTGGGGCTGTGAGCGCGACGGGGCGCGCCAGCGTCGCGGCCGCCGGCCTGCTGGCCCTGGCGGCGTGTCAGCGGGAGGAGCGCCCGCCGGCGGCGCCACTCCCGCTCTCGCCTGCCGCGATGGGCCGCGCCACGTACGTGCTCGGCAGCACCCGCCTCGACACCCTCACCCTCGCCGACGGCCAGCTGCAGGCCGGGGACGGCCGCCTGGTGCGGCTGCTCCCCGTGATGGCCTGGGGCGATCTCACCGCCGACGACCGGCGCGAGGCGGCGGCGATCGTCGTCGTGCAGACGCCGGCGGGCGACGCGTTCACGGAGCTGGTGGTGGTGCAGGAGATCGGCGGCCGCCCGGTGCAGGTGGCGCACCAGTACCTCGGCAACCGCGTGGCGGTCGAGGGGCTCACGATCGCCGACCGCGCGGTGGCGGTGCAGCTCCGCAGCCACCGGCCCACCGACCCGCCATGCTGCCCGAGCGAGCGGCGGACGCAACGGCTGCGGGTGGGGGCCGCCGGCCCCTGAAGGGGTCGGCACGTCCCGGCTCCCGCAAACAAAACGCCCGGCGGGTGCAAAGCACCGCCGGGTCGAGTGTCATCGCAGTTTTGATTACCCAGGCTGCTGTGTTCCCTGGAGCCCGAAGGCTATGCCTGTCCGCGAAGCGGTCAGCCGATCTTGGCGACGTTCTCAGCGGCGGGGCCCTTCTGGCCCTGCACGATGTCGAACTCGACGCGCTCACCCTCGGCGAGGCTCTTGAAGCCCTGCCCCTGGATGGCCGAGTGATGGACGAAGCAATCCTTCGCGCCATTCTCGGGGGTGATGAAGCCAAAGCCCTTCGCGTCGTTGAACCACTTCACGGTACCGGTGGTACGCATTTCTCTACCCCAAAAACTAATTTTTCGTGATCCAGTGCCCTCACGATGGGCTGCGACTGCCATAGGACGCAAATCAAATGAGGCCCCGAGCGTTCTCCCGGGACCTCAATGCAGCTCCGTGGAATTGGCGCCGCACCCGAGGGCACGACTTGTCGCGTGACACATTATACCCAATCCCGTCCCGGTACGCAACCCCCCGTCACCGCGGGGGCTCCCGGGAGGCGTCGGGGTGAGCCAGCCCACCGTGCTTCGGGCCGGATGGGGGTAGATTGCAGGCGTACCGACAAATCCGACCCGCACCCGGAGCGTTCGATGAGCCGTCATGCCCTGCAGCAGCGCCGCCTGAACTATCGTGGCCGCGAGTTCCACTTCGTCGCCTACGATGCGCAGCCGGCCAATGCCTTCCGGCGGGTGGCGGCGATCCCGGCCTCCTGGTTCTTCATGAACGAGGGCAAGCGCTACCTCGTCATGGAGGAGGTCCCCGGGCAGCCGGCGCAGGCGCTCGAGGCGGAGCTCATCGCCTGGCTCGACGCCAACGTCTTCGCTCCCGAGACGACGCCCGCCGCCGCGGCTCGTGTGTCCTAGCTTCGAGGGCGTTCCCGCCCCGCACCATCGCCTCGGCGACGCGCAGAGCCGGGAGCTGCAGGACCTCGCCAGCGACGTCCGGGCCGAGGCGGCCCGCCTCCTCGCCGGCACGGAGCGGCCGGAGCAGATAGCGGCGGCGCTCAGGGCGGTGGCGAGCGCGCTGGAGGACTTCGCGCGGCGCGGACGCGTGGTGCACTGAACGACGCGCCCGGGGACTCGGGAACATACGAACGGGGCGGCTCCATCGCGGAGCCGCCCCGTTGGCGTGTGCCGTTCCGCGCTCAGCGCCGGAGCAGCTGCACGTCTCCCGACCCCGTCTCGATGGCGAGCGTCCCCTGCCCCCGGCCGATGCGGCCGTGCAGCTCGCCCTCCTCGCGCCGGGCGCCGGTCACGGTGAAGTCGGTGCGGATGTCCCCGCTCGAGGTCTCGACGGCCACCGTGGCGTCGAGCTCGCCCGGCACGCGCACCGTCACGTCGCCGCTGCCGGTGTCGATGTCGAGGCTCCGGAAGGCGGTGACGAGGGTGAGGCCCACGCTGCCGCTGCCGGTGTCGATCAGGATCTCGGGGGCGCGCACCCCGTCGAGCGCCACGTCGCCGCTGCCGGTGTCGACGTTCAGCCGCTGCGTCGAGAGATCGGCGCCGGTGACGCCGCCCGAGCCGGTGTCGATGACCAGGTCGCGGCCCACGACGTCGCGCACCTCCACCTCGCCGGACCCGGTGTCGACGTTCAGCTCGCCGCGCATCCCCGTCACGCTCACGTCGCCCGAGCCGACGTCGATGGTGAGCGTGCCGCGCATCGCGGTGGCGCTCACGCCGGCGCTCATCCCGTCCAGGTGGATCCGCCCGTTGACGTTCCGCGCGGTGATGCGGCCGACGCCCTGGTACACGGCGACGGCGCGTCCGGCCGGCACCTCGATGCGCAGATCGGCCGACGCATCCATCCCTCGGTCGCCGCTGATGACGACGCGGCGTCCGCCGTCGAGCCAGCCGTGCCCCTTCGAGTGACCCCAGGTGCCGTCGGCGTCGATCCGCGTCTCCGTGCGCGAGCCGCGTCCGTAGGGCGCGTAGCGGATCCGGTCCTCCGGATAGAGCACGCGGAGCGTCTGCCGTCCGCGCACCGGTCCGCGCTCGACGCGCAGCTTCGCGGCGTCGGCGCCGGCGCGCCGCACGGTGACCACGACCTGCGCCCCGCTGCCCGGCTCCACCGTCGCCTGGCCCACGAGGTTGTAGACGGCCATGGAATCGCCGGCGAGGGTGAAGCGCTCGCCCTGCTGGGCGCGCGCGGTCGGCGCGAGCAGCACGGAGCCGCCGGCGGCGGCGAGGAGGGCGAGGACGAGTCGGGACATGCGGGCTCCAGGAACGGGTCGCCGGATTAGACAGGGCCCGGCGTCGGAAGGTTCAAGCGACGGTGCGCTCAGGACGGCTCCACCGGCGGCGGCAGCTCCGCGGCCGACAGCCAGGCGGCGTAGTCCGGCCGGACGATGATCTCGCCGTCCTGCATGATCTCGCGGTCCCAGGGGAGGATGATCCGGCTCTCCGTCTCGAAGGCGAAGAAGTCGGGCGCGTAAGGGCCGGTCCGGAAGGAGACGGCGGTCCGGACGTCGGCGGGATAGGACGAGCGCACCTCGTTGAGGGCGAGCCGGAGCGTGCTGCCGGTGTCGCAGGTCTCGTCGACGATCAGGACGCGCCGCCCGCGGATGCTGGAGGGCGGCCCGCTGACGACCACCGGCTCCTCGTCCTCGTCGCGCCGGGTGACGACCATGGAGGTGAAGTCGCACTGCAGGATGGAGGCGACGACCACGCCGGGGATGACGCCCGCCTTGGCCACGCCCAGCACCACCTCGGGCTCGAACTCCCGCCCGACCCGGAGGGCCAGGGCCCGGCAGACCTCGCCGAAGAAGGCCCAATCCACCTGCATCACGCCGCGCGCGGCGTCCGTCGGGATACGGCGCATGCGTCACCTCCGCTGGGGGTCGGGTCCGTCCCGCTAAGCTACGGCCGCCCCGGGGCTCCCACAACGGCGCGCGCCGCCCCCGGCGACCCTCGTTGCTCGCCCTCCCGAGGCGGACTATCTTATGGCCAATCCGCACTTTGTCACTGCACGCACCTCCCGGAGATCCAGTCGGCCTCATGAGCATCTGGCGACGGCTATTGGGCAAGGAACGGTCGGACGCGCTCCGCCCCCAGCGGCTGGACTACCTGAACGAGGGCCTCGCCCTCGAGCGGCAGGGGGACTACGAGGCGGCGCTGACCTCGTACCGCCTGGCGTTCCGGGACAATCCGACCGACTCGCGCATCCTGCTCAACATGGCGATCGCCTACACCAAGACGGGGCAGCCCGACGAGGCGATCCGCCACTACCGCCGGGCCCTCGAGCTGGACGACACGCTCGGCGGCGCGCACTACGGCGTGGCGTTCCTGCTGCTGAAGAAGGGCGAGGTCCAGTCGGCGGCGCACCACCTGCGCGCCTTCCTCGCGCGTCCGCCGAAGGGGCCCGACGGCGAGCGCTGGGTGCGGCACGCCGAGGCGACCCTGCGCGAGATCGCGAACTCGCCGGCGCCGGAGACGCTGTGACCGGTCGGACCGCCCGGTGTGCCGCGGCGGTCCTCGCCGCGTCGGCGGCGGCGTTCTCGGCCGCCTGCAGCGACCTGCCGGGCGAGGTGGGCGACGTGGTGCTGCTGGAGGTCCGCGCGCCGCTCTCGCCGCAGCTGGAGGCCGGCGACACGATCCGTCTGACGGCCGTGGCGCTCGACCGCAACGGCGCCCCCGTGGCCGCCGACCTGCGCTGGCGCACCCCCGACACGACCGTCGCGGTGGACTCGCTCTCGGGGCTCGTCACCGGCCGCGCCGCCGGCACGGGGCGGGTACAGGCCACCGACGGCTCGCTCGCCTCGGGGTTCGTCACGTTCACGGTGCAGGCGGCCGTCGACTCGCTGGCCGTCACCGCGCCGCAGGCGCTGGTGGTGGCGCCCGACGCCCCCGCCTCCGCGCCGCTCGGCACCCAGCTGCTCGGGGGCGTGCCGCCCGCCCCGGTCGCGGGGCGCTGGGTGCGGTACCGCGTCGTCGATCCCGTCTTCGCCGACACCGCGCAGCGCACCATCGAGCTCTCCACCGGCCGCCTGGCCGACAGCGCCGTCACCGGCAGCGACGGCGCGCCGACGGCGGTCCCCACCCTGCGCCGCATCGCCGGCCGCGCACCGCCCGTGCAGGCCGTCGTCGAAGTCGAGGCCGCGCGCCTCTCGGGGCGTCTGGTGCCGGGGTCGGGCCAGCGCTTCGTCGTCCAGTTCCAGTAGCCGCTCGTCGTTCCCGACCCAAACAGCTTCCCTTCCGGAGGGTGCGGTGACCAATCCTCGGACGCTCAACGAGCTCTACTTCGGGGCTCTCGATCGCTTCGGCAGCCGGCCGGTGGCCATGCGGACCAAGGCCACCGGCGCCTGGACCGACCTGAGCTACGCCGACCTGCGCGACCGCGTACAGGACCTCGCCCTCGGCTTCAAGGAGCTCGGCATCGGCGTCGGTGAGCGCGTCGGGCTCCTCTCCGAGAACCGGCCCGAGTGGGCCATCGCCGACTACGCCTCGCTCACGGCGTGCTGCGTCGACGTCCCGATCTACCCCACCCTGCCGCCGAAGCACGTCGAGTACATCCTGCGCGACTCCGGCGCCGCGGCGGTCTGCATCTCCACGCAGACGCAGCTCGACAAGGTGCTCGAGGCCCGCGGCCGCCTGCCCGCGCTGCAGCACATCATCGTCTTCGACCGCGGGCTGCAGGGCGCGGGGGTGATGCACCTCGACGAGGTGTGCGCCCTGGGCCGCGCGGCGCGCGACCGCTACCCGAGCTACCGCGAAGGCGCGCTCGGCGTCGGCCCCGACGACCTCGCGACGCTCATCTACACCTCGGGCACCACCGGCGACCCGAAGGGCGTGATGCTGACGCACGGCAACATCACCTCGAACGTGGTCGCGACGCTGCAGGTCCTGGAGCTCACGGACAGCGACGAGTGCCTCTCCTTCCTGCCGCTCTCGCACATCTTCGAGCGCATGTCGGGGCACTACACGATGTTCCACAGCGGCGTGATCATCAACTACGCCACCAGCATCGAGACGGTGGCCGTGGAGATGGGCGAGGTGAAGCCGACGGTGATGATCGCGGTGCCGCGGCTCTACGAGAAGATCTACGCCCGGGTGCTGGAGAACGCGCTGAGCGGCTCGGGCGTGAAGAAGGCGATCTTCTTCTGGGCCAAGCGCAACGCGGAGCGCTGGGCCGACCTGATGCTCGAGGGCCGGCCGATCCCCGGCTCGCTGGCCGCCAAGAAGGCGATCGGCGACAAGCTGGTCTTCTCCAAGCTGCGGGCACGGACCGGCGGTCGGATCAAGTTCTTCTGCTCGGGCGGCGCGCCGCTGAACGCCGAGATCGCCAAGTTCTTCTTCGCCGCCGGGCTGCCGGTGCTCGAGGGCTACGGCCTCACCGAGACCTCGCCGGTCATCACGGTCAACCGTCCCAACCGCATCCGCTGGGGCTGGGTGGGCGAGCCGATCCCGGGCGTGGAGGTGCGCATCGCCGCCGACGGCGAGATCCTGACGCGCGGCCCGCACGTGATGAAGGGCTACTACCACAAGCCCGAGGCCACCGCCGAGGCGATCGACGCCGAGGGCTGGTTCCACACCGGCGACATCGGCACCTTCGAGGGCGGGTTCCTGAAGATCACCGACCGCAAGAAGGACCTCATCGTCACGGCCGGCGGGAAGAACATCGCCCCGCAGCCGATCGAGAACGTGGTCAAGACCAACAAGTTCGTCTCGAACGCCGTGATGCTGGGCGACCGGCGCAGGTTCCCCATCATGCTCATCGTGCCGAACGCCGAGCCGCTCGCGGCCTGGGCGAAGCACAAGCAGCTCGTGTTCGGGAGCACGAAGGAGCTGCTGGCGCTGCCCGAGGTCGGGGCGAAGATGGAGCGCGAGGTGCGCAAGATGCTCCGCGACCTCGCGCAGTACGAGACGCCGAAGAAGCTGCTGCTCATCGAGCAGGACTTCACGGTCGACGGCGGCGAGCTGACCCCGAAGCTCAGCGTGCGGCGCCACGTGGTGGAGCAGCGCTACCGCGACCGCATCGAGGCGCTCTACGCCGACGTGCCCCCCGGCAGCAGCTACGACGGCAGCACCGACTTGGCGGGATCAGTCAGGGACTAGTACCTTGTCATCGTCCCCCACGCCGTACGGGATGCGGGGCCAACGGGAGGTGGTGACATGGGAATCGAAGTCATCTTGGGCGTCGTGATCGGAGTGGCCCTCGCGGCCTATTTCCTCTCGAAGCGCGCCAAGAACCGGATGTAGCGCACACGCAGGACGCCCGACGACGAAGGGCCCGCACCCCGGTGCGGGCCCTTCGTCGTTCCCGTCCTCCCTACCTGCCGGCGCGGACCGCCACCCACACCCCTTCGGCGCTGGCCGCGACCTCCAGCGCGCCGCCGGCCGGATCAGGCCCCTCGCCGACCACCCGGAGCCCGGGCAGCAGCACGCGCGCCGCCTCGGCCACCCAGTGCGGATCGCCGGCGTAGCC
>Ga0307410_10001405_pt1 | contig 10837 bp, 7 predicted proteins | sample 322Ometagenome_3_FD_203707 | JGI IMG/M metagenome (GOLD analysis project Ga0307410, IMG submission 203707) | Maize rhizosphere microbial communities from greenhouse at UC Davis, California, United States - 322HYB-O-3 | ecosystem: Host-associated > Plants > Roots > Rhizosphere > Soil | place...
GGCAAAAGTCAAAAGAACGACGCAACTCGTGGGGGAGTGACCTTCTTTTGCCGTTTCACTTTTCCCTTTTGACTTACACGAACAATGTTTAACACCGACCTCGACGCCCTGATCCCGATGCTCTGCGTCACGCTCACCGCGTTGGCGACGATGGGCACGGAGGCCTTTCGCGGCCGCAGCGAGCGCCTGCCGATCGGATGGTGGGGGCTGATCGGGCTCGGCGGGGCGGCGCTGTCTGCCGGCCTGTTGTGGAACCGCAACACCGTCGGCTTCGGCGTCATCGTCGCCGACAACTTCGGGCTGTTCGTGACGTTCGTGCTGGTCGTCGTCGGCGCGCTGACGATCATGTTCTCGTCGCAGGTCGTCTATCGCGACGGAATCCCGGCGGGGGATTACTACGCGCTGGTGCTGTTCTCGATCGTCGGCATGATCATGATGGCGACCGCCACGGACCTGCTCGTCATCTTCGTGGCGCTCGAGATCCTGTCGCTCGCGGTCTACGTCCTGACCGGCATCCGGCGCGAGATGGCGAAGGGCACCGAGGCGGCGTTCAAGTATTTTCTGCTCGGTGCATTCTCGAGCGCGTTCTTCCTCTACGGCATCGCGTTCACGTATGGCGTTGCCGGCAGCACGAGGCTCGAGGCGGTCGGCTCGTTCCTGTCTGCGCAGGCGCTGAGCGACAATCCGATGATTCTGCTGGCGGTCGGACTGCTGCTCGTCGGGTTCGCCTTCAAGATTTCCGCCGTGCCGTTCCACATGTGGACGCCGGATGCGTACGAGGGGGCGCCGGCCATCGTCACCGGGTTCATGTCCACCGGCGTCAAGGTCGCCGCGTTTGCCGCGTTCACCCGCGTGTTCCTCTCGGCGTTCGAACCCTTCAGCACCGACTGGGCCCCGCTGGTCGCCTGGGTGGCGGCGGCGACGATGATTCTCGGGACGGTGGTCGGCGTCGCGCAGAGCAACTTGAAACGCATGCTCGCGTATTCGAGCATCGCCCACGGCGGCTATCTGCTGGTCGGCCTGGTGGCGGCGAACTCGATCGGCAAGGCCGCGATCCTGTTCTACCTGCTGGCCTATTCAGTGACCAATCTCGCCGCGTTCGGCGTCATCGCGCTGCTGGGCAGCCGCGACAGCGAGAACGACGAGTTGCGCGATTACACCGGACTCTGGCATTCGCGTCCGGCCCTCGCCGCGCTGATGACCGTGTGCCTGCTGTCGCTCGGCGGCCTGCCGCCGACGGCCGGCTTCATCGGCAAGTGGTACATCTTCAGCGCCGCGGTGAGCGCCGGATACTATTGGCTGGCCATTATCGGCGTGCTGACCAGCGTGGTGTCCGTTTTCTTCTACCTGCGAGTGGTCGTGATGATGTATATGGCTGACCGCGAGGCTGGTCTGCCCGGCCCGGTGACCGTGCCGGGCCTTGGCATGGCAGCGCTGACAGTGGCGATCGCGGTGATCGTCTACCTCGGCGTGCTGCCGACGCGGGTCCTCGACTTCGCCGCCGAATCGATCGCAACCATTTTCTAGATCGGGACCGTTCACACTTCCGAGTTCTCACTTCTCGGTTCGTGTTCATGTTCGGTTCCGGGTTCCGGGTTCCAGGTTCCAGGTTCCAGGTTCCGGTTCGGAGTTCGGAGTTCGGCGTTCGGAGTTCGGAGTTCGAAATGTGCAATCCGAGATTCGGACAGACTTCGCGTGAGGTAGACTGCGCACCCGATGAGCGATGCGGCCGTGGCCTGGGAGACCGCGCGACTGGTAGCGCGCCGGGCGACGCGGATGTGGCGCAGGACGTCTTTGAGGCCTATGCGCAGGACGCGGAAGTCGCGCGCTATATGATCTGGCGCCCGCATCGTGAGGTTGACGAGACGATCGCGTTCCTTGATCGCTGCGAGCGCGCATGGGCAGGACGGCACCGCCTTCACCTGGACGCTATGGTGAAGGAGGACGGATGCCTTGCCGGCATGATCGAGGCGCGGTTGCGCGGCTCATCCGCGGACATCGGCTATGTCCTGCGCCGCAGCCTGTGGCGGCGTGGACTGATGACGGAAGCCGTTCGTTTCGTAGTCGATTGGGCGCTGTCGGTGCCGGGTGTCTATAGAGTGTGGGCAACGTGCGATGTCGAAAATGTTGCCTCTGCGCGGCTGCTCGAGTCGGTGGGCATGGAGCGCGAGGGCGTGCTGCGGCGTTGGATCGTGCATCCGAACATCAGCGACGAACCGCGCGATGCCCTTTGCTACGCGCTCGTCAGGTGACGCAGGCTTCGAACGCCGAACGCCGAACGCCGAACGCCGAACGCCGAACGCCGAACGTTGAACTGAACCTGAACACGAACTGAGCACTGAGAACGTGGAAGAGTGAACGTTGGAGGTCACATGGTCCTGTCTAAGCAAGATTTGTTGAACACCCTGCAGAAGGAATCCCGCATCCTCGCTCACCTGGCAGACAAGGTCGAACCGTCGATGGTCGACTACCGGCCGACGCCGAAGCAGCGCAGCTCGCTGGAGTTGCTCCGCTACATGACGATCATGGGGCCGCAGCTGATCCAGGCGGCGAAATCCGGCGGATTCTCGGGAGATGCGTGGATGGAGGCGAACAAGGCCGCCGAGGCGCGCGACTGGAATCAGACCGTGGCGGTCATCAAGCGCCAGAGTGACGAATACGCGAAGCTGCTGAGCGACATGTCGGATGCCGACTTCCGCACCGAGATGACCGGGTTCGACGGCCAGCCGGTCAGCAAAGGCAAGTTCATTGTCGACTTCGTGGTCGGCGGACACGCGGCCTACCGGACGCAGCTGTTCTGCTACCTCAAGTCGTGCGGACGCGAGGAGTTGAGCACGTACAACCTGTGGCAGGGCGTGGACGCGCCTGCGGCGGTGACAGCGTAGCGCCGGGAGATCCGTTGTGGTTGGTACTTCGTCTTAAATCGGTCCATTCGAGCGGGGGCTGAGGCCCCCGCGCTCCGATTCTCGCGCGGGACGAAGGCCACGCGCCGCGGCCGGACAGGGTGTCAATTCCGGAAGGACGTCGGCAGTGTCGCCGGATTGACCAGAGCAGACCGGGCGGCGCGCAACTGGCCGATCGCCACGTCCAGCAGTTCGTCGATGGCGTTCCGCGCGCGCACACGACCGGCCTGTTCGAGCGCCACCTTGGCCGCGTGCAATCTGGTTCTGGCCGAGCGAATTGCGGACTCGTTCTGTCCGGCGAAGGCTCCCTGCGACAGCACGTCGAACGCATCGTCGACTTCTGCGAGCGACAGGCGCGACAGATCGTGCAGATCGGCCACGCCGATCATTGTCCGGCCGCGTCCGGCCACGTCGATCGACGATCGGATGTTCTCGAGCGCGTTCAGGACACGGAGAAACGCGGCAATCGCCTGCACGTCTGGATCGGCGGGGTCCGCGCTGATCTCGATCGGGATGAGCGCCGCGGCGAGGCTGTTCTTGAACGCATCCGAGCCATAGAACGCGACGGCCGCCTCGAGATCCGGCACGGTGTGGTTGTGGAAGAAGGGACCGGTGTCCGCCGATTCCACGACGGGTGGACTGTTGAATTCCTCGATCTCGACGTGTCCGAACGGCGGAGGCAGGTCCTCGGTGTTGCCGAACGAGCCGAAGGTCGTCAGGATCTGCCCGAAGCCGCCGTCGCGCGGCAGGCCGAGTGTCAGCGCGAGCGGGATCTCGTTCGCGTTCGTTGGCGTGGCAATGTTGAACCCGCGCGGAGTGCCGTCCATCGGTATCGTCGGGTCGAACGCGAGGCCGGTGGTCCCGCCGCCATTGAGGTGACACACGTTGCAGTTCTTGTGACCCGGTTCCAGGAGCGTGCCTGTATCGAGGTACAGCCTCTTGCCGTTGCTCGCGAGCGCGCTCTTCAACTCCAGCACTCGAAGGTCGAAGTCTTCCTGCCGGCCGAGCGCGAGTTGGTACGCGGCGAGTGCGTCGAGCTCTTCATCCGTCGGCACACGGAAATCAACGCCCGGCACTCGCGTCAACGCCGTCGGCGCGTGCTGCGCGATCGCGACCAGCGCGAAGTCGCGAATCGGCGGGCCGTCGTTGCCCCACCCGAGACGCTCAGGCGGATTGGGATTGCGTCCGTTGGCGCTGAAGTCGAGGCCGGAAGCAGGGTCCTGCGGCGTGATCGAGTTGGCGAGCGCCTGAACGTTCTGCGCGCCGCGGAACACGAATCCTCTCGACGGGTCGAATCCGTCGGCATCCACGAGGAACAACCCGAACCGTCGCAACAGGTCGGAGTTTTCCAGTGCGCCGAGTGCGGGGCTGGTCTCGGACACGAACAGCGGGTCGCTCTGCGGCAGGGTGGCGATGAGCGCCGGATCGACCGTGAAATTGTTGGCCTCGACGTGGCACGTCGCGCAGGTCCGTCCGTTGCCGCCGAAGGTGTCGTTCACGAAGAGCCGGCGGCCGTCGGCGATCACCCTCGCCACGTTGGCGGCCGCGGCTGACCCGGGAGTGCCGCCGGAGACCGGATCGAACCCCAGCGGGGCGGCCGCGTCGTCGACGAAGCGAACCTGGCGATGCCGGAGTCTCGTGAAAAGCGTGCTCGGCCCCGTCAGCACGAAGGCTTCGACCGGACTCGCGCCCGATCTAACGACGAACGCTCGGTCGGGGAAGAAACTGGCGAACGCGGAAGGGTCCAGGGACATCGACAGCGTGTGCGCGCCCGTTGCGGCGACGTAGGTGCCGATCTTCAGCAGACTGTCTCCCTGCTCCGCAAACGTCGTGTGCCCGTGGCCGGGACGGTTGTCGATCAACCAGAGGTCGAACGTGCCGCCGGCAGGCAGCAACTGGACGATGGAATTCACGGTCCCGGTCGTCAGATCGACGGAGACCGTTCCGCCCGCATTCATCGCCTCGCTGCTCAGGCCGCGAAGATTGGACAGGGACAGGCGCACGATATTGGGCGTCGTATCACTCGTCGCGAACCGGTCGTAGGCGCTCATCAGGGCGACCGGGTCGGCCATTCCCGTATTCGGCGGCCCGTCGGCGCGGGCGGCGCGCGCCGCAACGAAACCGCACCAGACCAGTGCCGCGACCGCAATCGACACGATCCAGAGGACAGTGTGGCCGCGTCGTGTCCCGGCAGGATGACTTCTCATGGCATTCCCTCGCTCACGTGCCGAACCTCGGCACTGGCCCGTGACGGCTGCCCCGGTCCGTGGACCGGGTGTCATTCCCCGGCGATCGCACGGTAGACGTGCCGGCCAGCCGAAGTCGCAGGGGTTCGGCAGGGATCGGGCAGGATCTCGACGTGGCGCGAATTCGGGCCGTCGTCCGCGCGTAGAATCGCCCCCGATGCGTTGGACGTTTGGCGAGTTCACACTCGATCTCGACGCCCGCGAACTGTTGCGGGCTGGCGCGCCGGTGCCGCTGTCGCCGAAGGCGTTTCAACTCCTCGGCATCCTGGTCGACGCCTGTCCCAGAGCGCTCGCCAAGTCGGAACTGCAGGATCGCCTCTGGCCCGGCACGTTCGTCGTCGAGAAGAACCTGACGAACCTGGTCGGCGAGATCCGCGAGGCGCTGAGCGATGACGCGACGAATCCCCGATACATCCGTACCGTGCATCGGTTCGGCTACGCGTTCTGCGAGCCGGCGGTCATTCAGGCCCGCAGCGCCCGGAAACACAACATCCCGGCGCAGCTCACGCACTTCATCGGCCGCGATCGGGAGATCGCGGCGCTCGTCAGCCTGCTCGCATCCGAGCGCCTGCTGACCTTCACTGGCGCCGGCGGGTGCGGCAAGACGCGCCTGGCACTCGAAGTGGGGGCGCGCGTGCTCGATCGCTTTCCGGACGGCGTCTGGGTCGTCGATCTCGCGGCCCTCGCCGATCCCGGTCTCGTCGCGCAGGCCGTCTCATCGGTGCTCGACGTTCGCGCTGGACCGAGCCGGCCGGCACTCGACGCGCTCCTGGAGTGGGTGCGCAACCGGCAGCTCCTGCTGATCCTCGACAACTGCGAGCACCTGATCACCGCCTGCGCACAGCTGGTCGATGCGTTTCTTCGCGGTGCCGATGGTGCATGCGTCCTGGCTACCAGCCGCGAGGGACTTGGCATCACCGGTGAAACCGTGTGGCGCGTGCCGTCGCTGTCGCTTCCGGACACAACGCGGGCCATTTCCGCCGAAACGCTGCTCCAGTACGACGCCGTGCGGCTGTTCGTCGAGCGCGCCGCTGCCGTCGATCCGTCGTTCACGATCACCTCACACAACGCCGCCACAGTGACCGACGTATGCATCAGGCTCGACGGCATCCCGCTCGCCATCGAGCTGGCCGCAGCGCGAGTCAAGGTGCTGTCGCTCGAACAGATTCAGACACGTCTGAACGATCGCTTCCGCCTGCTGACGGGAGGGAGCCGCACCGCCATCGCGCGCCAGCGCACGCTCGAGGCCACGGTCGATTGGAGCTACGGGCTGCTGTCGGGCGCGGAACGCCGGCTGCTCCGGCGCCTCTCGGTGTTCGCCGGCGGGTGGACGATGGAGGCGGCAGAGGAGGTGACCTCCGAGAACCCGGGCGAACGGGATGACGTGCTGGAGTCGCTGTCGCGACTCGTCGACAAGTCGCTCGCCAACGTGGAGCGCGACGGCGATGGGAGCCGGCGGTACTCCTTCCTCGAGACAGTGCGCCAGTACGCACGGGAGCGCCTGGTCGAATCGGGTGAAGCCGAGCGCATGCGCGACCGTCACTTCGCCTACTTTCATGCGCTGGCTCTGCGTGCGGAACCCGAGCTCGCGCGCACGGGGCAGGTGGCATGGTTGAACCGGCTGCAGCGGGAACACGACAACCTGCGGCTGGCGCTGGACTGGTCCCTCGCGGCGCCGGGACGCAGCGAGCAGAGCGTGGAGTTTTCCACAGCACTGATGTGGTTCTGGCTGAAGCGCAGCTACCTCCGGGAAGGGTACGAGCGGATGGAACGCACGCTGTCGGCTGCCGGCCCGGTGCCCGTGGGGCTTCGGGCGAGAGCGCTCGTGAGTCTTGGGTCGCTGACGTTCTTCCGTGGCGACTTCGCGCGAGCGCAGGCACTGCTCGAGGAAAGCGTGGCGGTCGGGCACGCGGCAGGCGATGGGTCAGTCGTGGCTTTCGCTCGCGGCATCAGCGCACTCGCGGCGCTCGAACTGGGCGACCTTGCGGCGTGCGCGCGCCTCGCCGCTGAAGGTGTGGCTGCCGGGCGAGATTCGACAGTCCCTCTGAGCCAGGGGCCTGCGCTCTCCGGCCTCGCGTACCTCGCGATGCACGAGGGCGACCTCGAACGCGCCGGCCGGCTGCACGAAGAGATCCTGGAACTTGGGCGTCAGCAGGGCGAGAAGTGGGGAATGGGAATCGTCCTGTCCGACCTCGCGCTGCTGCGCGTCGTACAGCAGCGTCATCAGGAGGCTCGCGCCTTCTGCGCTGAGGGCATCGCCATCTACCAGGAACTGGAAGACTCGGTGGGCATCGCCTGGTGCCTCGGGATCCTTTCCGGCGTCAACGCGGGCGAGGGACGTGCGCTTCGAGCGGCGCAGCTGCGTGGGGCCATGGAAGGTCTGCTCGAGAGCGTCGGGGCACCGCTCCAGAACAGCTACCACACCTGGATCGGCGATCGGGCCCTCGACGTCATGAAACAGAGTCTCGGCGATGGCGGCATGCACGCGGCCATCGCCGAAGGTCGATCGATGCCGCGTGCCCGGGCCATCGAGGTCGCTCTGGAGGAGGCTGCCGAACACACGGGCCGTTCATCGCTGCTCTAAAGACTCAGAGACGGACCAGGACTGATAGACTCCGGCTCCATATGAGCAGCGGCGCCGCAGAACAACCGCGCATCGGAGCGGTTCAGGGAGTCAAGCCACCCGGCATCAAGGAGCTGACGCCGCGATCGGTCATCTGCGGCCTCGTGGTAGCGGCGGTGATGGGCGCGTCCTATCCCTATATGGTCCTGAAGCTTGGCTTCGGGCCCAACGTCTCGGTGGTCGCAGCCTTCTTCGGCTATCTGGCGCTCGGGATCGCCTTCCGCAATTACAACCGCTGGGAAAACAACATGGTGCAGACGGCGGGCACCGCGGGCGCGCAGACGGCCTTCATGTGCGTCGTGCTGGCGGCGTTCGACATGCTCGCTGCCAGCCCGAACGTCTCGTTCTCGACCACGCTCAGCCCGCTGCAGTCGTTCGCCTGGCTGACGATCGCCGGGCTGCTCGGCGTCCTGCTGGCGGTCCCGATGCGGCAGCACTTCGTCGTCGACGAGAAGCTGACCTACGCCGACGGCGTGGCCGCCGGCGAAACGCTGATCGTCCTCGACTCCCGCGGCGGCGAAGCGTCACGCGCGGCGCGGGCGCTGGCGATCGGTGTCGTCCTGTCGGCGGCGCTCATGCTGATGACCGAGGATGCGCTGGTCCTCGAATGGTTCCCGTCCACGATGCTGTTCGGAACCGCGATCATGATGACCACCGGCGTCGGCGTCAACTGGAGCCTGCTGTCGCTCGGCTCCGGCATGCTCGTCGGCATGCGCATCAACGCCAGCATGCTGCTCGGCACGATCGCCGGCTGGATGATCGCCCCGTATCTGCTGCTGCGCTATGGCGTCATTACCGACACGTTCACGCGGACGGACGTGCTGTTCTGGGTCATGTGGCCGGCAACGGCGATGATGGTGTCCGGCGGGCTCACCGCGCTGGCGCTGCGCTGGAGCATTCTGAAGCGGACGTTTTCGCGGCTCTCGGGTGCCCGCGCCGACGCCACGTCGTTTCCGTTGCGGTGGGTCGTCGTCGGGTCGACGGCGCTGGCGATCGCGTTGATGGTGCTGCAGCGGCTCACCTTCGGCATCGCGATGTGGCTGACCGGCCTCGCCATATTGCTGTCGCTGCCGTTGATGCTCGTCGGGCTGCGCGTGCTCGGCGAGACGAACTGGGGACCGATCAGCCAGATGACGAACATGATGCAGGTCATCTTCGGCGCGATCGTGCCCGGCAACCTCACCGTCAACATGGTCTCCAGCGGAACGACCGGGACCATCGCCGTCGAATCCGAAGCGCTGATGCAGGACTACAAGGCCGGCTACATGATCGGGTCGTCGCCGAAGAGCATGACGATCATGCAGCTGCTCGGCACGCCGGTCGGCGCCGCGGCTGTCTCGTGGATGTATCCGCTGCTCCGCGACACCTACGGCATCGTCGGCGAGAACGCCGGGTTGTCGTCGCCGATCTCGCGGCGGCTGGCCGGCTTCGCCGAAATCCTCTCACAGGGCTTCGACGCGCTGCCGGCCGGCGCCGTCCCCGCACTGTTCGTCGGCGTCGCGCTCGGCATCCTGTTCACGCTGCTGGAAGACCGCAAGGTCAAATGGGTGCCGTCGCCAACCGGCGCCGCGATTGGAATGCTGGTGCCGGCGTCGGTCATTATCGTGATGTTCCTCGGCAGCGTGGTTGATACCATCTGGCGGCGGGTCGATCGCGCGTCGAACACCGCCTATCTGGTGCCGCTCGCCTCGGGACTCATCGCCGGCGAGGCGATTGTGGCGGTGGTCATCCCTCTGCTCGTCGCGCTGGGAGTGATAAGTCAATGAGAAAACGTTCACCCGTCCCGGTTCTCGCGTCCCGGTCCCGCCTTCGCGACGTGCTACGGCGGGTCTCGCCGAAGCGCTTCGCGCGGAGGCGGATCGTGTTCATGTTCGGTTCGGCGCTGGCGGGGTTCGTGTTCATGTTCGCCGCGGCGACTGACGCGCAGCAGCCGATCGACGGGCCGACATATGCCAACGGCATGAATCTGGTGAAGCCTGCCAATTACCGCGAGTGGGTGTTCATCGGGTCAGGGCTGGGCCTCACCTACGAGCAGGGTGCGTCCGGCAACACCTTCACCAACGTGTTCGTCAATCCGGCTGCCTATCGCGGCTTCATGAGCACCGGTCGCTGGCCTGACAAGTCGGTGTTCGTCCTCGAGTTCCGGGCGTCAGGAACAGAGGCGCCTCCGAATACGACCGGCCGGTTTCAAACGCGACTCGTCGGCCTCGAAGCGGAAGTCAAGGACGCCCGCTTCCCGGACGGCTGGGCGTTCTACAACTTCCGCCTGAAGCCGGAAGCGACCGTTATCGCCGACAGCGCGCCGCCGCTGGGAGGCAAGGACGTCGCCTCCTGTGTCGAGTGCCACACCAAGAGCACCGCTGTGGAGCGCACGTTCGTGCAGTTCTATCCGACGCTGCTGGACGTGGCGCGGGCAAAGGGGACGTTGAATCCAGGATTCAAATAGAGCCGCCGCGCGGAGCCGTTCTAAGATCAGGTCGTGCCGGACGAAAAGCCCGACGTCGACCGCGAGTTGACGACGCTCGAGGCTGAGTTGAAGCGGCTGGAGGCGGAGTACAACATGTTCTTCGCCGGCCGGCTGCCGCGGCCGCCCTGGGAAACGCGCGGCCGTGTGCAGGCGATGGTCAAGCGTCTCGACCGCAGCCATCTGAACAACACCGGCCACCGCTTTCGTTTCGACACCCTGCAGTCGCGCTTCCAGACGTTCGTGGATCTCTGGGACCGCGGGCTTCGCGCCCGCGAGGAGGGGCGGCCGGGACCATTTGCCCAGCCGGCGCGCGCCGAGGACAAGACGCCGAAGCGGCCCGAGGATCGCATCCTGCACGTGACGACGTTCTCCAACCCGATGCAGGAGATGGACAAGCTGCACGATCTGTATGACAGCCTGGCGGAAGCGCGCCGCCAGTCGGGTGAGGAGCCGGTGCCGTTCCACAAGTTCGCCGACCTGATCAAGACGCAGGTCGCGGGACTCAAGGAAAAGGGGAGCCCGGAGGTGGCGTTCCGTATCGCGCTGAAGGACGGGAAGGTAAACTTTACGGCGCGTGCGTTGCGGGGTGTCAGTGAGT
>Ga0307410_10001406_pt1 | contig 10828 bp, 9 predicted proteins | sample 322Ometagenome_3_FD_203707 | JGI IMG/M metagenome (GOLD analysis project Ga0307410, IMG submission 203707) | Maize rhizosphere microbial communities from greenhouse at UC Davis, California, United States - 322HYB-O-3 | ecosystem: Host-associated > Plants > Roots > Rhizosphere > Soil | place...
GCCGGTGGACTGCGCCCCGGCATGAGCGGGCGACTGGTGAATCGGCTGCCAGAGTGGCCGGGTCTGGATCGCCCGCGCGTCGAGCTCGCGCAGGACTGCCCTCGAGCTCATGCCGAAGCGCGCCTCGTCCACAAGCACGGTGTACAGCCACCACGCGGATTCCGCCCAGGGCGCCTCGCGCATGAGCGTGAGCCCCGGAATGTCCGCGAGGCCGTCGCGATACCGCCCGGCGATCCGCCGCTTGGCCGCGAGATACTCGGGCAGCCGCTCGAGCTGCGCGACGCCGATCGCCGCCTGCACGTTGGTGAGCCGGTAGTTGTAGCCGATGGCGCCGTGCACGTACTCGAGCGGGTCATCCTTGGCCTGGGTGGTGAGATACCGGGCCCGCGCCGCGCGCTCGGGGTGGCGTGCCACCAGCATGCCGCCGCCGCCGGTGGTCAGCAGCTTGTTGCCGTTGAAGCTGAAGCAGGCCAGGTCCCCGAACGTCCCGACCAGCTGCCCGCGATAGCTGGCGCCCAGGCTCTCGGTAGCATCCTCCACGACGGCGAGCCCGAACCGGCGGGCCAGCTCGAGCACCGGCTCAAGGTCCACCGGATGGCCGAGGATGTGCACCGGGACGATGGCGCGGACCCGACGGCCGGTCCTCCGGTTGTGGAGCGCGCCGTTGCGCTGCACGCACTCGTCCTCGAGGAACGCGCGCAGCCGGGACGGGCACATCTGCCAATAGTCGGGCTCGGCGTCCACGAACACCGGCCACGCGCCGGCGTAGCGGATGGCGTTGGCCGGCGCGATGAAGGTGAGCGTGGAGACGAGCACTTCGTCATCCCGCTCCACGCCGGCCAGGAGCAGGGCCACGTGCAGCGCCGCGGTCCCGCTCGCCGTGGCCACGGCGGTCCCGCCCCCGATCGCCGCCGCAATACCGCGCTCGAAGCGGTCCACGTACGCACCCACGGACGAGACCCACCCCGTGTCGAGGCAGTCCTTGACGTAGGTCCACTCGTTGCCCTCGACCTGCGGCACGCAGAGCGGAATGAACGCGGCCGGGGCGGCGGCGGGAGGGGTCGGCGCTGGCGCGGTCAATTGCGGTACCTCGGGTCGGTGAAGTCGCCCGGAACGCCGTTCTCGACCAGCCTCGCCACCTCGGCGATCCCCTCCGCCACGCTCCGCGTGATGGTGAAGCCGAGCTCGTCGCGGATACGCGAGAAGGTCACGCGGTAGTCGCGGGGGTCCTCCGTCCGGTGCACGTATTCCACGCTCGCCCCCGGCGCGAACGGGCGGATCAGGTCCACGATCTGCTGCTTCTGGAAGTTCTGCTGCGTGTCGCCGACGTTGAAGACCCGCCCGCAGACCGCCGCCTCCGGGGCTGCCAGCACGGCCGCCACCGCGCGCGCCGCGTCGCGAACGTGCACGTACGGCCGCCAGAACTGCTCGCCATAGACCACCAGCCTCCGCCGCACCACCAGCTCGGCCGTGAACTCGTTCACGGTGAGGTCGAACCGCATGCGGGGCGACGTCCCGAACACGGTGGCGAAGCGGAGCGGCGTCACGCACATCCCACTCATGCTGGCGCCGTTCAGCATCGCCCGCTCGACTGCGACCTTGGTCTCCGCATAGAGAGAGACCGGCGCGAGCTCGGAGTCTTCGTCGGCGAAGGCGGTGGCGTCGCGAAGCCGCCCGTAATTGCTGCAGGTGGAGGCGAACACGAAGCGGCGCACGCCGGCCGCCCGGGCCGCCTCGAGCAGGCCGAGCGACCCCTCCAGATTGGTGCCCCGGGCCAGCTCGGGGTCCCGGGCGCAGGCGGGGTCGCCGACGATCGCCGCCAGGTGGACCACCGCTTCGCGGCCGGCAAGCGCATCGCCCACGGCTTCACGATCGCGGACGTCGATCCGCCGGAATTCGAAGCCCGGGTGCGCCCAGGCCCCGAGCAGCGATTGCCCGCCATGCATGAGCGAATCCACCACCCGGACCTCGTGCCCCGCCCCGAGCAGCAGCGGCACCAGGGTGGAGCCGACGTACCCTGCCCCACCCGTCACCAGGATGCGCATGTCAGAGCCTCGCCATACGGACGTCTTCCTGGGCCTGGGCATAGTCGTCGGGCCGTCCGATGTCGAGCCAGTACTCGAGGATCGGGAACGAGGCGACCCGCGCGCCGTCCGCCAGCAGGCGCGCGACCAGGTCGGTCATGTCGAAACGCACCCCCGCCGGGATTCGCCGCCGGGCCGACGGCTCGAGCATGTAGACCCCGGCGTTGATGTAGAACTCCATCCGCGGCTTCTCGCGGATGCCGGTGATCATCGCCCCGTCGTTCTCGACGACGCCGTAGGGCACCTCGAGCGAGCAGCGGCGCACACCCACCGTCAGCTCGGCATCCTGGTCGCGGTGATAGGCCAGCATCTCCCGATAGTGCACGCCGCTCAGGATGTCGCCGTTGAGCACGAGGATCGGCGCATCGCTGTCCTCGAGCAGGCGGAGGGCGCCCGCCGTCCCGAGCGGCGCATCCTCGCAGACGTAGGTCAGCTCCATCCCGAAGCCGGCGCCGTCGCCGAAGTAGTCGGTGATCCGCTCCGCCAGGTGATGGGTCGTGATGGCCACGTTCCGGATGCCCGACGCCTGCAGGCCCTCGATGGTCCGCTGCAGCAGTGGCCGGTCGCCGACCTGCAGCATCGGCTTGGGCGTGTTCTCGGTGAGCGGGAGGAGGCGCTTGCCGTAGCCGCCGGCCATGATGACCGCCGAGAGCGGCGCGCGATCGTCGCTGACGTCGCGCCGGAGCACGAGTCCCAGAGCGGTGCCGGCATCGTCCACGACGACCAGGCTGTTGACGAAGCTCCCCCGCGCGCTGTCCATGGCCGTAAGGACCTCGTCCACGCCGGCCGAAGGGGCAATGGTGAGCGGCGCCCGGTTCGCGATCTCCCCGCAGTGACGCTCCAGGGGGGCGCCGGCGAGGATGGCGCGCCGGATGTCGCCGTCGCTGACCACGCCGAGGAGCGATCGGGCCTCGTCGGCCATGATCAGCACGCCCGTGCCCGCACGGTCGAGCTGCGCCATGGCGGCGCCGATCGTGGTGGTCGGCGCCACGAGGACGCCCGGAAGCCGCTCAGCGGCCATGGGAAACATCGAGCTCACCCCTTCCTGGATTCGAGCGCGTCGAGCCGGCGCAGCACGGCACGGAGATCGTGGGCGACATTGCCGCCGAGCCGCGTCCCGATCGGCCATGCAGGGACGCCCGTTGGCCCGCCCGCGGCCTCAATCTCCTGCAGCAGGATCGTCGAGTCGCCGGTCTTGACCACCACGCCCGCCCCGTTCCGGCCGACGACCTGGCCCGGCGTGCCGAGATAGGCAGGCCAGGCCGGGTCGTAGTACGCCTTCCAAATCGTCACCGGGACGCCATCGCGCGTCGTCCGCGCCCCGGGCCCCGGTCGCGAAATGCCGCGGACCAGGTTGTGCACCCGCTCGCTGGGCAGCGCCCAGTCGAGCCATTCGTCACCATCCGACCGGCCGCCGCAGTAGGTCGCAGCAGCGTGGTCCTGGGCGCGCGGGCTGGCGCTGCCCTCGGCGACCTGGTCCACGGCCCGCTCGACCAGCGGCGGAATGGCCTCCACCACCCGCGCGAGGACGTCGCCGTAGGTGTCCGTCCACGCGATCGGGAGCATCTGCTGCAGCACGACGTCCCCGGTGTCGATCCCGTCATCGATCTGGTGCACCGTCACGCCGATCTCGCACTCGCCGTTAATGATGGCCCAGTTGATCACGTTCCGGCCCCGGTAGCGCGGCAACGCCCCTGCATGGGCATTGAGACAGCCGAGCCGCGGAACCTCCCGCAGGCTGCGCCGCAGGATCTGGTCGTACGCGACGGACACGACGAGATCGGGTTCCAGCGCGCCCACCTGGGCAATGAAGCCCGGGTCGTCCGCCCGATCCGGCTGGAGCACCGGAAGGCCGGCCTCACGCGCCGCCGCTTCGAGCTGGCCGTCGGACGGTCGGCGGCGAAGCACCACGCCCGCCACGCGATGCCGCGACCGCACCAGCCGGCGCAGGGTGTCGGCAGCCCACTTCCCGTCGCCGAAGAGCACCACGCCGGCGCCACTGCCGCCGGACCTGGTCATCCCAGGTCCGCCCACTCCAGCTCCTCGTCAATGGCCACGTCCCGCACGACCCGGCGCCCCACCACATAGGCGAGCTCGTCCGGCTGGATCCCGGTGCCCGGGCGCTTAAAGTCCACGTCCTCGGGCGTGATGCCCTCGCCCTGGCGCAGTGCGCGCCGCGCCACCATGCGCCGCCGGAACGAGACGCGCTTGGTCACTTCCTCAGGGCTCACCTGGCGGGCGGCTGAGCCGAGGGCCCGCCACGCGGCGTCGGCGCCGTCAACGATCGCCCGCAGCTCGGCGGGGTCGGCGGAGAGCGCATGGTCCCACCCCTCCATCCCGGTATCGAGCGTGAAGTGCTTCTCGATCACGCAGGCCCCGAGCGCGGCCGCCGCGATCGGCACTGCGCTGCCGAGCGTGTGGTCGCTGTAGCCGACCGGCACGCCGAAGGCCCGGCGCCAGGTTTCCAGCATGTTGAGGTGCACCGCCTCGGGCGGGCAGGGATAGAGCGAGACGCAATGGAGCAGCGCCACCCCGCCCGCACCGGCGTCGCGCAGCACGCGGAGGGCGCGCTCGACCTCGCCCAGCGTGGCCATGCCGGTCGAGAGCAGCACCGGCTTGCCGGTGCGCCCCACGTACTCGAGCAGCGGCAGGTGGTTGACGTCCATCGACGCGATCTTGTACGCCGGCGTGCCCAGCGACTCGAGCTCGTCCACTTCCTGCCGGGAGAAGCAGCTGGAGAAGCAGACCACGCCGCGGTCGTCGCAGTAGCGCACGATCTCCCGCAGCCGGTCCGGCGTCATCTGGTACTGCACTACCGCGTCCTCGAGGGACGGCGCCTTCCGCTCGGCCGCATAACGCGTGTTGCGGGCGTACTCCGCCGAGGAGATGAGCGACTCGCGGGTCCAGGCCTGCAGCTTGACGGCATGCGCCCCGGCGTCCTTCGACGCGTCCACCAGGCGGCGGCAGAGCTGCATGTCGCCGTTGTGGTTCGAGCCGATTTCCGCGATGACGTAGGGGGCCGCACCGGCCCCGATGGCCCGGCCCGCGATGTTCAGTTGCTCCATAGCTCCTCGAGATCGGGATGCGCCACCGGCCACCACCACACGTACTCCGGCTCCAGCGCGTTGAGTGCGTCCACGTAGCGCTCCAGGCGCCGTGGCGAGGACAGCACGCCGCTTCGGAACCGCCGCGCCCGAGCCCGCGCCGCCTCCAGCTCGCCGCGGCAGGTGTCGTCCATCGGCCACGACGGGTCGAGCGCAAAGTCATAGTGCGCGAGGACCAGCGCAGAGGCGCGCGCTACGTACGCCGCGCTGAACGGGGGCAGCACGCCCGCGATGTTGGCGCCGTGCTGCCGGTACGTCATGCGCGGCTCGCGGTCGAAGGTCATTGACGCACCGGCCGCCCATGCGCGCGTGGCCAGCAGCCAGTCGTAGAGCACGCAGTCGTCCTGTACCGGCAGGCAGTCCCGCAGCACCGGCGACCGGTAGGCGGTGTTCGACAGGCCGAACACGTTGCAGCGCGCGATCCGGCCGCGACCGTCGCCGTCGGCCGGCCCGAAGCGGAGGCCCAGATCCCGCGCGTCCGCGTCCCCGATGGCCAGCGCGCACGCGGTCACATCGGCGTCCGCAAGCGCCGCCCTCGCCGCCTCGACCCGGGTCGGGTGCAGCACGTCGTCGCTGTCCACGAATACGACCGCCGGATACCGCTCTACCATGGTGGTGATGGCGCGGGAGCGGATCTGCGCGGGCCGGTCGCCCGGGTCACCCGGCACCCAGTGCGCTTCTACCGCCCCGCCTGCGGCGCGCCGCACCGCGTCCGGCTCGAGGAGGTCGAGGCCGATCCACAGGTCGAAGTCGCGGTCGGTCTGGGCGGCCACCGAGCGGTGCCAGTCGGCGAGGAACGGCTCGACGCCCGGGTACACGGTCGTGTACACCCCGAGCCGGCCCGGCGTCACACGCCGGCCGCCGCCCGGACCGCAGGGGCCGCCCCCACCTGCGAGCGCCAGAGCCGCTCGTACGTCGGGCACCCGCGGAGCAGCGCTTCGTGGCTGTCCAGGCCGGCCAGGCGGCCGTTGTCCAGCACCAGGATCCGGTCGGCCGCGCGCAGGGTGGACAGGCGGTGCGCGATCACGAACGAGGTCCGCCCCTGCATGAGCCGCTCGACCGCCGTCTGGACCGACCGTTCCGAGACCGAGTCGAGGTTGCTGGTCGCCTCGTCGAGGAAGAGGATCGGTGAGTTCTTGAGCAGCGCCGCCGCGATGCAGATGCGCTGCTTCTGCCCGGTGGACACGCCGCGCGCGAGGCGGTGCCGCCCCATCATGGTGTCGTATCCCGACTCCATCATCATGATCTCATCGTGCACGTTCGCGTCGCGCGCCGCCTGCATGACCTCCGCCATGCTGGCCCCGGGCCGGGCAAAGCGGATGTTGTTGGCGATCGTATCCACGAACACGAACGGCTCCTGCGGCACCAGCGCGCACTGGTCGAGCAGGTCGGCGTGGCAGAGCTCGCGCAGGTCGATCCCGTCGTAGAGCACGCGGCCCGCGGTGGGCGCGTAGAGGCGGAGCATCAGCGCCACCAGCGTGGACTTGCCCGCTCCGGAAGGCCCCACGATCCCGATGGTCTCGCCGCGGCGGAAGGTCGCGCTCACGCCGTCCAGGACGCGCCGGTCGTCGTACGCGAAGGTGAGCCCGTCGAGCACGATCTCGCTGGGCGGCTGGCGCAGCCGCCGCGGGTGGGGGACGTCGGCCAGGTCGACGGGGAGTCCGAGGATCGAGCCCGAGCGCTCGAGGTTGGGGATCACCGAGCGGATCGAGGTGTAGACCCCCATCAGGCTCACGATGGGCGCGTACACCGCCATCATCGCGACCAGCAGGCTCAGCAGCGACTGCCAGTCGAGCGCGCCCAGCGCCACGTCGCGGCCCCCGACCAGCAGCACCGCGATGAGCCCGAGCCCGGACACGCTCTCGAGCAGCAGGCGTGCGACGCTCCGGCTCTGCGTCTGGCGCACCACCTGGCCGAGGAGGTGGTCGCCGACGCTGCGCGCGCGCTCGAGGATCCGCCCTTCCGCCCGGTTCACCTTGATGACCCGGATCCCGGACGACACCTGCAGGAAGCTGTCGAACAGCGTTACCGTCGCATCGCGTTCGAAGCGCGCCGCCTCGGTGATGCGCCGCCCGAGCCAGAAGGCGGGCAGCGCCCCGAGCGGAGCGGCCACGAGCCCGATCAGCGCGAGCGTCGGGCTCAGCATCCAGGCCACCACCGCGAGGCCGGTGAGGCGGGAAAGGGACAGCACGATCACCGCCAGGTCGAGCGTGACGGTGCGGATGCCCTTCAGGTCGTTGTACGCCGACATCGCGAGGTCGCCCTCGCTGTTGCGCTCGAAGAAGCGCACCGGCAGGACCAGGAGCTTGGCCAGCACGCCCTGCATCGAGTCGATCTCGACACGGTGGGCGAGCCGCGCCGACATCACCTCGCTGCCCGCGGCGCTGAGCGCCCGCAGCACCCAGAGCGTGAGCACCGCGAGCGCGCCGCCGGCGAGGACCTGGATCGAGTGGCCTGCCGATCCCTCGAGCGCGCGGAGGACTTCGCGCAGCGCCCAGACCAGCAGCCCCTGGAGGATCCCCTGCGACACGACGGCGGCGAGCAGCACCAGCGCCGGCAGCGGATGGCGGCGGAGTGCCCGCCAGCCCATGCCCAGCGCCTCGGCCACCGTCGGCGCGTGGGTCACGCGCGCACCTTTCGCAGGCGCTGGATGAGGGGCCGCTCACTGTCGTAGACGCGCTTCCGGCCGTCGCCCATGGCCTCCTCGACGGCGCGGATGTCCCGGACCAGCCGCGCCAGGCCCGGCGGCTCGACCGATGCCGCCTGATCGCTCCCCCACATCGCCCGGTCGAGCGTGATGTGGCGCTCGATCATGCAGGCGCCCAGCACGGCCGCCGCGACGCTGGGGACCAGCCCCACCTCGTGACCGGAATACCCCACGGGCACGCCGTAGCGCACGGCCAGCTGCGCGATGCAGCGCAGGTTGAGCTCGGCGGTGGCCGCGGGATAGGCGCTCACGCTGTGCAGCAGGACCAGCCGGTCGGTGCCCAGCACCTCGACCGCGTGGTCGATCTGCTCAAGCGTGCTCATGCCGGTGGACAGGATGAGCGTCCGGCCGGTCCGCCGGTGATGCTGCAGCAGGTCGTCGTCGGTGAGGCAGGCCGAGGCGATCTTGTAGCAGGGCGGATCGAAGGCCTCGAGGAAATCGACCGATGGCTCGTCCCAGCACGAAGCCAGCCAGGGGATGCCCTGGCGCTCGCAGTAGGCGTCGATCTCCTCGTAGTCGCCGCGGCTGAACTCGACGCGCTCGCGGTACTCCATGTAGGACATGATGCCCCAGGGCGTCTCGCGCATGAGGCCGCGCTGCTCGGGCGGCACGCAGAGCTCGGGCGTGCGCTTCTGGAACTTGACGGCGTCGCAGCCGCTGCGCCGGGCCACGGCGATGAGCTGCCGCGCGATGTCCACGTCGCCGTTGTGGTTGATGCCGATCTCGGCGATGACGAAGCAGGGTTCGCCTGCGCCGACCCAGCGGTCGCCGATCTGCACGCGCGTTGCCATCATCGGGCTCCGGTCAGGTGGTCCGCTGCGATGGGGGAAGGCTGGTGGCGGCGGCGCGCCAGCAGCCAGTCGGCGACTTCCCGGACGGCGCCGCGACCACCCGGCAGGGTGGTGACACGGCCCGCGGCCCGCCGCGCGGCGGCATGCCCGTCGGCAACCGCGATGGGACTGCCCACCCACTCGAGGCAGGCCAGGTCGTTGACGTCGTTCCCTACGTAGGCGATCTGTTCGGGCGCGAGGCTCCGCGCCGCGGCGAGTTCCTGGAGTGCCGCGAGCTTGTTGTCGCGCCCGGCGAATGCCGGGACCCTCAGCTTGGCGCAGCGGGCGAGCACCACGGGGTTGGTCTCGGTCGATATGACCACGACCTCGACGCCGGCGGCGCGCAGCAGGGCCAGGCCGAGGCCGTCGCCGCGGTCACAGGTCACCGACTCGACCCCGGCCTGGTCGACGGTGACGCGGTTGTCGGTCAGCACGCCATCGAAGTCGAGCACCAGCAGCTCGACCGGCTCGAGGTCGACAACCGCAGCCTCCCGCTGCGCTGCCGCCAGCAGCGCCTCGGCCATGGCGAACTCGACGGCGTCATCGATCTGGAGCCCTTCCCGCGCGCCCATCAGGTACGCCGTGACGCGCCCGCCGAGGCGGTGGCCTGACGCGCGGAAGACGTCGGGCCTGAAGACGTAGATCGAGCCGTTCTCGATCACGTGCTCCGGCGCATCCTGTCGGCGGGGGCGATGCGCGGGGTCATAGGTGACCGGCACGGGACCATGCTGCTCCCGCCGCCAGACGAAGCCGTGCACCGGGCTCGCCGAAAAGAGGGAGTCGGCGCCTTCGCGCTCGAGCTGCTCGATGGCGGCGGTTACATCGGTGTCGGCGCGGATCGGCGAGGTCGCCTGGAGAAAGACGACCAGGTCCGGCTCGTACCCTTCGCTGTCCCGGAGGTGGTCGAGGACGTGGAGGAGCGCCGATTCGGAGGAGGCCTCGTCCCCGGACAGCGACGCGGGCCGCAGGACAACTTCGGCGCCGGCCTGTCGGGACACGTCGGCGATCTCCCGATCGTCAGTGGATACCACGACGCGAGTGACCCGCGGCGACGCCGATGCATGCCGGATGCTGTGGGTGACCAGGGGGCGGCCTGCCAGGTGGCGGAGGTTCTTCCGGGGGAGCCCCTTGGAGCCCCCGCGAGCCGGGATCACGACAAGACATTCCACCGGAAACCGCCCGCCCGTTTGGGAGATGAAGGGCCGCGAACGCGGCGGGCACAGGGGTCGCAACTCCCAGGCCATCTGATGTGACCTGGGTCACATTCATGCACCGTCAGTGCAAACGTTTGCACCATGACGGTAACTCGTTAATCGTCAACTACTTGAGCTGTTTACAGTGAAGTGCTGTGTGAGCAGTTCTGGGTGGCTTGCGCCACGCCGAACTGTGAGTTTGTAGCGGACGCGCTACATAGAGCCAGTGGCGTATGAACCGCATGAATGGCGAGAGCCACCCGGGTTCGGATCGGCACGGTTGAAGGGGCTGAGCAGACCTGGACGGGACCAACGCGGCGTGACACGGCCCTCGAGAACTCGATAGCAGGGGCGGGACTCGAACCCGCGACCCCGGCATTATGAGTGCCGTGCTCTAACCAGCTGAGCTACCCTGCCGAAAACGGACGCAATCCTACCCCAACCGCATTCCCCCCGTCAAGGTTCCTCCGGCCGCGTCAGCTTGTACAGCCGCTCCCCCGGCCGGATCATCCCGAACTGCTCCCGCGCGATCCGCTCCTGTACCCGGGGATCCGTCAGCACCGCCTTCCGCTCCTTCGTGAGCGAATCCACGATGGCCGTGAGCCGCGCCTCCGCCGCCCGCTCCTCCGCCACCCGGCGCCTGAGCTCGCGATAGTCGCCGGTACTGTATTCGCCCCCCTGCACCGCCACCATCACCATCACGGCCGTAATACAGAGCGCCACCAGGAGGCGCGGGCTCACAGGGCGTAGAGGTCCCGGCCGGGATAGTGGGCGAGCTCGTCCAGCTCCTCGTTGATGCGGAGGAGCTGGTTGTACTTGGCGGTGCGGTCGGTGCGGCTGGCGCTCCCGGTCTTGATCTGCCCCGCGCCCGTCGCCACCGCGAGGTCGGCGATGAAGGTGTCCTCGGTCT
>Ga0307410_10001407_pt1 | contig 10825 bp, 10 predicted proteins | sample 322Ometagenome_3_FD_203707 | JGI IMG/M metagenome (GOLD analysis project Ga0307410, IMG submission 203707) | Maize rhizosphere microbial communities from greenhouse at UC Davis, California, United States - 322HYB-O-3 | ecosystem: Host-associated > Plants > Roots > Rhizosphere > Soil | place...
CAACGTCGGCCACCACGGCGACGGGTACGTGCCCTTCATCCTGACGCTCTTCTTCTTCATCCTCTTCGCCAACCTGCTGGGGCTGATCCCGTACGGCTCGACGGCCACCGGGAACATCTCCGTCACGGCGACGCTCGCGATCATCACCTTCCTGGTCGTCGAGATCGCCGGCATGCGCGCGCAGGGCGTCGGGTACCTGAACACGATCTTCTACTGGAACAAGGAGCTGCCGCTCTACATGCGGATCCCGCTGTTCCTGATCCTCTCGCCGGTCGAGATCCTCGGCAAGTTCACGAAGCCGTTCGCGCTCGCCATCCGTCTCTTCGCCAACATGACGGCGGGGCACATCGTCGTGCTCGCCTTCATCGGGCTGATCTTCTTCTTCGGCAACCTCGCCGCCGGCGCGCCGTTCCTGATGGCGGTGGCGATCATGATCCTGGAGCTGTTCGTCGCGTTCCTGCAGGCGTTCATCTTCTCGCTGCTCGCCAGCGTCTTCATCGGGCAGATCCGGGAGGCGCATCACTAGGCGTCGTGGCTTTGCCACGACGCCTAGTGATGATCTTGTATGAAGCCGCCGGGGCCCCGGCCCCGCCGCGCGTACTCCGTGAGGCGGACCGGCTGGTGACGGTCTCGCAGGATGGCGACGGGTCTCGTCCCCGTGCCGCGCACGACGTAGGAAGCAGTGAAGGGTGATGACAACGGCGCGCCGGAGCTCGCTCCACCGGCGCACCTGGTACCCGGCCGAGCGGCCGGGGATGCTCGTTGAGGCCCGGGCCTCGGTGACGAGCGGCGGCCCGCGGCGGTGAGGCGGGCGCGGGGCGGCACGACCTAACGATCGAACACAGAGAGAACGCAATGTCGATGTTCCCGCTCATCCAGGCCGCCGTCGATACGGCCGCCAGCAACAACACCGGTCTCGCCCTCATCGGCGCCGGCCTCGGCGCCGGCCTCTCGGTCATCGGCGCCGGCCTCGGCATCGGCCGCATCGGCGGCTCGGCCGTCGAGGGCATGGCCCGCCAGCCCGAGGCCGCCGGCCGCATCCAGACCGCGGCGCTGATCCTCGCCGCGCTCATCGAGGGCGCCGCGCTGTTCGGCGTCGTCGTCGCGTTCGTCATCCAGGGCAAGTTCTGAGCGTTCGGGCGGCGCGCGCCCCGGGGCGCGCGCCCGCTCTTCCCATCATCAGTCCACGGTCACACACATGCGCACCCCGCTGCTGAGCCTCGCCTCGCTCGCCCTCGCCGCCTCGCCGGCGCTGGCGCAGGAGGCGGCCGCGCGCCCGAGCCTCCTGACGCCGCACGGCGGCCTGATGTTCTGGACGCTGGCGATCTTCCTCGTCCTGTTCTTCATCCTGTCGCGCTTCGCCTTCAAGCCGCTCATCGCGGCGGTGGCCGCGCGCGAGCAGGCGCTCGAGGACGCGATCGGGAGCGCCCGCCGCGACCGCGAGGAGGCCGCCCGCCTGCTCGAGGAGCAGCGCCAGCAGATCGCCAACGCCCGCGCCGAGGCGCAGCGGCACATCGCCGAGGGGCGCGCCGTCGCGGAGAAGCTCCGCAACGACATGCTCGAGCAGGCGCGCGTGCAGCAGCAGGAGCTCGTCGAGCGCGCCCGGCGCGACATCGCCGGGGAGCGCGACCGCGCGATCGCCGACCTGCGCCGCGAGGCGGTGGACCTCGCCATCGCGGGCGCCGGCAAGGTGATCGAGCGCAACCTCGACGAGCCGTCGAACCGCCGCCTCGTCGAGAGCTACCTCTCGTCGCTCGACACGGCGAAGGTCGCCCGCTGATGCGCAGCCCGACGATCGCCCGCAACTACGCCGAGGCGCTCCTCGAGCTCGCCCGCAAGGCGAACGACCTCTCGGGCTATGCGTCGATGATCCACGGCGTGGCCGACGCGGTGCAGCGCGACGACCAGCTGCGCCTCTTCCTGGAGACGCCGAAGGTGAGCGCCGCGGAGAAGAACGCGGTGCTCGGGCGCGCCTTCCAGGACCGGATGCCGCGGCTCTTCGTGCGCTTCATCCAGACGCTGGTGAGCAACCGGCGGCAGATGCTCATCGCGCAGATCGCCACCGAGTACTCGACGCTCGTCGACGAGATCGAGGGGCGGCTCCACGCGGGCGTGACGGTGGCCCGCGAGCCGGGCGCCGACGAGCGGCAGATGATCGCCGACCAGCTCTCGCGAGCGTTCGGCAAGCAGGTGGTGCCGCACTTCTCGGTGAACCCCGCGGTCCTCGGCGGCCTCGTCGTGCGCGTGGGCGACACGGTGATGGACGGCTCGGTGCGCCGCCGCCTGGCGCTGCTCCGCAACCGCATGGCCGCGCCCGCGGGGCGCGGGTAGGCGGCGCCTGCGCGTGGACGGCGGGCCCGCTCCGGCAACGGAGCGGGCCCGCGCTCGTTTCGCGGCGCGCGCGCCCGTAGCTTGACCCGGACAGCCGGCGCGCGCGCGCCACGCCGGCGACCCCCACCCGACACTTCCGGAACGCATGCACCTCGTCGCCCCGCTCCTTCTCCTCGCGCTGCAGCAGGCGGACGTCGCCGCGCCGCCCGGCGACTCCGTCGGGCTCGGCCTCGCGCGGCGGCCCTCGCACAGCACGCCGCCGGGCGGCGACACCACCGGCTACTGGCAGCAGCACGTCGCCTACCGCGTCGCCGCGACGCTGAACGAGGAGACGCACGCGTTGAGCGCGCGGGGGGAGCTGCTCTACACGAACCACTCGCCCGACACGCTGCGCGAGCTCTACCTGCACCAGTACCTCAACGCGTTCCGCCCCGGGTCGCGGTGGAGCGCCGCGGACCAGCGCGAGGGGCGGCTGCGCTACCAGCGGCTCGGCGAGCCCGACTACGCGTACGAGCGCTTCACCGACGTGCCGACCTTCGACGGCACCCCCGTCGCGCCCGAGTATCCCGGCGCGCCCGACAGCACGGTGGCGCGCTTCCGCCTGCCGCGCCCACTCGCTCCCGGCGACTCGCTCCGCGTGGGGCTCGCGTGGGAGGCCCGTCTCTCGACGGTCGCGCGGCGGCAGGGGCGGAAGGGGCGGCACTACGACTTCGCGCAGTGGTACCCCAAGGTGGCGGTGTACGACCGCGGCGGCTGGCAGCCGAACGCCCTCGTGCCCGCGGGCGAGTTCTACGGGGAGTTCGGCAGCTACGACGTGACGATGATCGTGCGCCACGACCAGGTGGTCGGCGCCACCGGCGTCCCCGTCGCCGGCGACCCGGGGTGGGAGCGCGTGCGCCGCGGCGGCCCGGTGTACCGCGCGGCCGAGGCCTACGACGACGTGGGGCTCGGGATGGCGTTGCGCGTGCCCGAGGGGTTCAAGGCGGTGCGCTTCGTCGCCAGGGACGTGCACCACTTCGGGTGGTCGGTCTCGCCCGACTACCGGTACGAGGGCGGCGTCTACGTGCGCGACGCCGAGCCGCCCGCGGCGCGCCACCGCGTGTGGGACTCGGTAGCCGTCCACGTCCTCTACCGGCCCGGGGACGAGGAGGAGTGGGGGAGCGGGAAGGTGGTCGAGCGCACGCGCGTCGCCCTCGCCTGGCTCGAGCGCGTGTACGGCCCGTACGCCTACCCGCAGATGACCGTGCTGCACCGCATCGACGCCGGGGGCACCGAGTTCCCGATGATGCAGATGAACGGCTCCGCGTCGCAGGGGCTCATCCTGCACGAGGGCGGGCACGTCTACAGCTACGGCATCCTCGCGAACAACGAGTGGCGGGCCGGGTGGCTGGACGAGGGGCTGACGAGCTACCAGACCGCCTGGGCGGGGAAGGCGACCCGGCAGGACGGGGCGCGCGAGGTGCCGCCGCCGCCGGGGAAGGACAGCCTGGGGCGGCCGGTGCTCACGCCCAACGACTCGACGTCCCTCGCGCAGACGCGCCTCGTGCTGCTGGGTCGCGCGCAGCCGATCGGCACGCGCGCCGACTCGTTCAGCCGCTTCGCCATCTACAACTCCATGATCTACACGCGCGCCTCGCTCATGTACGGCGCGCTCCGCGACGTGATGGGGGACACGGCCTTCGGTGCCTTCCTCCGCGACTACTACGCGCGCTGGGCGCTCCGGCACGTGGACGAGGCGGCGATGCGCGCGAGCGCCGAGCGCGCCCACGGCCGGCCGCTCGGCTGGTTCTTCGACCAGTGGGTGCACCGCGTGGGGCTCGTGGACTACGCGCTGCGGGACGCGCGCTGGCGCCGCGAGGGTGGCGACTGGGTGACGCGGGCACGCCTCGTGAAGACGGGGGCGTATCACCACCCCATGCCGGTGGGGGTGCGCACCGCGAGCGGGTGGACGGTGGTGCGGGGGGCGGCGCTGGCGCCGGTGCAGGAGGTGCGCATCCGCACGGCGGAGCGGCCCGTGGAGGTGCGGCTGGACCCCTTCGCCCGCACCGAGGCGTGGGCTGCCCCCCTGTACGTCTTCCCGCGGGAGCGCCGCGCCGCGCTCCCCCTGCGCGGCTCCCCCCTCGAGCGGCCGGCGCCCGCGGCGCGCGCCGGTGTGCCCTAACGCGGGCAGCACCTGTTGCGCGCGCGCACTCCGTTGCGCCCACGCGGCTCGCCCGCGGATATTTCGGCCCCGACCGGCGTTCCGCCGGCCACGCACCATGGACGAACCACCACAGGACGCGGCATGGCGACGGGCAGTCAGCGTACAACACCTACGCACACGCTGGAGAGCGGGATGAGCGGTCGCACGGACGTCAAGGTCGTGCAGAAGCCCTGGGGGCACGAGACGATCTGGGCGCACACCGAGCGGTACTGCGGCAAGGTGCTTCACATCAAGGCGGGTGAGGCGCTGTCCGTGCAGTACCACGAGCGCAAGGACGAGACGATCCACCTCCTCAGCGGCGAGATGATCTACCGCGTCGGGGAGCTGGGCGGCGAGCTGCGGGACGTGCACCTGCGTCGCGGCGAGTCGTTCCGGATCACGCCGGGCACCGTGCATCAGATGGAGGCGATCACCGACTGCGACGTGCTCGAGGCCTCCACGCCGGAGCTCGACGACGTCGTGCGGCTCACCGACCGCTACGGACGCGCGGGAACGAGCGCGCCATGAAGGTGGTGATCCCGCTGGCGGGGAAGGGCACGCGCCTCCGCCCGCACACGCACGTGACGCCGAAGCCGATGCTCAAGGTGGCCGGCCGTCCCGTGATGGACTACGTCATGGACGACGTGAAGAAGCTGGGCAACGTCGAGCAGGTCGTCTACGTCACGGGCCACCTGAAGGAGAAGGTGGAGGAGCACGCGCGGCGCGACATCGGCCTGCCGGCGGTGTTCGTCGAGCAGCTCGAGCAGGACGGGACCGCCGGGGCGGTGCACCTGGCGCGGCCGTACGTGGACCAGCCCGTGCTGATCATCTTCGTCGACACGATCTTCGACGCCGACCTCTCGATCATCAAGCAGACCGACGCCGACGGCATCATCTGGACGAAGGAGGTCGAGGACTACCAGCGCTTCGGCGTCGTCGTCACGGACGCCGACGGCAACATGACGCGGATCGTCGAGAAGCCGACGACGCCGATCTCGAAGCGCGCGAACATCGGCCTGTACTACATCCGCAACTGGCAGCTCCTCTACGAGGGGATCGACCACGTCCTCACGCGCCCCAAGAACAAGGGCGAGTACTACCTGACCGACGCGTTCCAGTACATGATCGACAAGGGCGCGAGGATCAAGGTGGTGGACGTGGCGGGCTGGTACGACGCGGGCAAGCTGGACACCCTGCTCGAGACCAACCGGGCGATGCTCGAGAAGGGGCACGCGCGGCGGCCGTCGCTCGACCCGTCGGTGACGGTGGTGGAGCCGGTGTACATCGAGGACGGCGTGACGATCACCAGCTCCACCGTCGGCCCGAACGTCTCGATCGGCGCGGGCACGACCGTGGAGGGCTCGACGCTCCGTGACACGATCGTCGGCGGCGAGGCGCGCATCGTCCACTCGTCGATCGCCAACTCGCTCCTCGGCGACCACGTGGTGCTCGAGGGGTTCAGCGGCGAGCTGACCGCCGGCGACCACACGGAGATCCGCGGCCGCGCCGGCTGAGCCGGCGGGCGTCCGCGCGAGCCTGCACGGGCTCGCGCCCTACACCAGCTCCGCGGCGCTGGCGACGATGGTGAGGGCGCGCGCGATCCCGAGCGTGCCCTCGCTGTTCTCGTACCACTCGGCCGGCGTGTGCGCGTCGCCCCCGCGGCCGCCGGCGCCGATCGCGATCGCCGGGATCCCGCGCGCGATCGGGACGTTGGCGTCGGTGGAGGCCGTGGCGAGCTCCGGGTCGCGGCCGATGAGGCGCGTGGCCTCGAGCGCCGTACGCACGAGCAGGTCGTCCGCCGGCACCTCGCCGCAGGGGCGGTCGCCGATCACCTCCACCCGGCAGCTGAGCGGCGGGCCGCCGCGCCGCGCGCTCTCCTCGGCGGCGGCGGCCCGCGCCACCAGGCGCAGCTCGCGGTCGTAGCGCTCGATCACCGACGGCGCGGTCGACCGCAGGTCCACTTCCAGCCACCCCTCCTCGGGGATGGCGTTGACCGAGATCCCGCCCCCCACGCGGCCGACCGAGAGCGTGGTGCGCGGCTCGCGCGGCAGCGGCAGCGCGGCGAGCCGCGCCGTCGCGATCCCCACGGCGTGCACGGCGTTGGGGACGCCGAACGCCGCCCAGCTGTGCCCCCCGGCGCCGTGGAAGGTGACGCGGAACCGGCGCGAGCCGAGGGCGCGGTGCACCACGCGCTCGTCGCCCGCACCGTCCAGGGCGATCGCGGCCGCCGGCGCCCGCTCGGCCGCGGCGAAGAAGTGCTTGGCGCCGCGCAGGTCGCCGAGCCCCTCCTCGCCGACGGTGGCCACGAAGTCGATCGGGCGCCGCGTGCGGACGCGGCGCCCGTCGATCTCCTCGGCGAGGGCGAGCATCGCGGCGAGGCCGCGGCCGTTGTCGCCGATGCCGGGGCCGACCAGGCGCCGGCGCACGCGGCGCACGCGGAGCGCCGTCTCCGCCGGGAACACCGTGTCCAGGTGCGCGCAGATCACGACGGGGGCGCCCCCGTGCGTGCCGGGCCGGCGGCCGACCACGTTGCCCACGTCGTCGGTGCGCACGGCGGCGAGCCCGAGCTCGGCGAAGCGCCGGGCGACCCAGCGGGCGCGCGCGCCCTCGAGCCCCGTGGGCGCCGCGATCTCGGAGAGCGTCACCTGCGTCGCGACGATCGCCGCGTCCCGCCCCGCGAGGCGCGCGCGCGCGTCGCCGAGCGCCTGGTGCGCGTACGCCGTCGCGGAGCGCGAGGGGGTGAGGGACGCCGCCATGCGGTATCTAATGACCCGCCGAGGGCGCGGACGCAAGAGCCGGAGAGGGAAGGGGGCGGCGTGCCGCCCGACGGCGCGCCGCCCTACATTCCTGCGCTGTGACGAGCGACGAGGAGGTGGCGGAGCGCGAGAGCGGCGGCGCCGCGCGGCCGGGCGGCCGCGCGCGCCTGGGGCGAAACGTCGTCGCGCTGGCGCTCGTGAGCCTGCTCACCGACGTGTCGAGCGAGATGATCTATCCGCTCCTCCCGGTCTTCCTCGGCACCGTCATCGGCGCCAGCCCGGCGTTCATCGGCGTCATCGAGGGCGCCGCCGAGTCCACGGCGTCGCTGCTCAAGCTGGCGAGCGGGTGGTGGTCCGACCGGGTGCGGCGGCGGAAGCCGCTGGTGGTCGCGGGGTACGCGCTGGCGACGCTCGCGCGACCGCTCGTCGGCATCGCGACGAGCGCGACGCAGGTGCTCGTCATCCGCCTCACGGACCGGGTCGGCAAGGGGATCCGCACGTCGCCGCGCGACGCGCTGATCGCCGACTCCGTCCCCATCGCGCTCCGCGGGCGGGCGTACGGCTTCCACCGCGGCGCGGACCACTTCGGCGCGGTGCTCGGCCCGCTGGTGGCGTTCGCGCTGCTCCAGCTGGGCGGGGTGTCGCTGCGCGAGCTGTTCCTCTGGTCGGCGGTGCCGGGCGCGCTCGCGGTGCTGGTGCTCCTGGTGCGCGTGCGGGAGGTGGCGCCAGAGGGCGCGGAATCCGGCGCGGGCGCGGGGCCCCCCCCCCGACTACACGATGCGCCCGACCCGCCGAGCGTACCGCACCCGAACGCCGCCCCGGGGGCCGTGGCGTCGCGGCGGCCGGCGGGCGACCCCGCCAACCCCGTGCCCGTCGCGCCGCGGGATCGCCGCTTCCCCGCCTATCTCGCCGCGGTCCTGCTCTTCACGCTCGGCAACTCCACGGACGCCTTCCTGCTCCTGCGCGCCGCGCAGCTCGGCGTGCCGGCGGCGCTCGTGCCGCTCCTCTGGGCCATGCTGCACGTCGTGAAGTCGGCCGCCAGCGCGCCGGGCGGCGCGCTCTCCGACCGCCTCGGACGCCGCCCCCTCATCGTCGCCGGCTGGCTGCTCTACGCGGCGGTCTACCTCGGCTTCGCCGGCGCGCGGAGCGGCTGGCAGGCGTGGGCGCTGTTCGCGGTGTACGGCGTGCACTTCGGCCTGGTGGAGGGCGCCGAGCGGGCGCTCGTGGCGGATCTCGTGGCGGCGCGCCGGCGGGGCGCCGCGTTCGGCTGGTACAACCTCGCCGTCGGCGCCGGCGCCCTCCCGGCGTCGCTCCTCTTCGGCGTCGTCTGGCAGCGGTTCGGCGCGCCGGCGGCGTTCGTGATGGGTGCATCGTTCGCGCTCGCGGCCGCGGCGGTGCTCGCCGCGCTCGTGGGCGAGCGCCCGCGGCGCGCGTAGCGCCCCGCGCCGGGGTCGCTGGCGCCGGAGTTGCCGCGCACCACCTGGACCCGATCCCCGGAGCGCCGGATGCCGAGCGAGCGTGAGAAGATGCTGGCGGGCGAGCTGTACGACCCCTTCGATCCCGATCTCGTGGCGGGGCGCGAGCGCGCCCGCGACCTCTGCCAGACCCTCAACGCGACGCGCGAGGCCGAAGTCGACGCGCGGCGGGAGATCCTGCGCGAGCTGTTCGGCGCGGGCGGCGACACGGTGTGGATGCAGCCGCCTTTCTTCTGCGACTACGGCGCCAACATCGACCTCGGCGAGCGCGTGTTCTTCAACTTCAACTGCGTGGTGCTGGACGTCTGCGCGGTGCGGATCGGCGCCTTCTCGCTGTTCGGGCCGGCCGTGCAGATCTACACGCCCATGCACCCGCTCGACGCCGAGCTGCGGCGGCGCGAGGAGTACGGCAAGCCGGTGGAGATCGGCTCGGACGTCTGGGTGGGCGGGGGAGCGATCATCCTGCCCGGCGTGCGGATCGGCTCGCGGGCCGTGATCGGCGCCGGGAGCGTGGTGACGCGGGACGTGCCGGACGGCGTGTTCGCCGCCGGCAACCCATGCCGCGTCGTACGCGAGATCACCGGGTGAGCGGCGCGCGACCGGGCGTCGCGCGGGCTCGGTTTCGTGCGACCGGGGCGGTCGCGTCGGCAGCAACGGCTCGGCGTCAGCGGCCGAGCGGCGGGAGGGCTCTCCCTCCTCGCCACTTCCAGCTTATAGCGCGCCCGGGGGCTTGCGGCAAGACCCCCGTCGTGTCGTAGAGTCGCTGGCCGCGGCCGGAGGGTCTGGCCGCGGCCGGAACTTCCAGGAATGGGAGGAGCGACATGCGTGTGCTGTCGACGACGAACGGGTCGCGCGGGGACGTGGAGCCGATGGCGGGACGCGCGGCGCGGTGGCGAGCACCCGACGCGGGGGCGCCGGCGTGCGTGCCGCCGGACGGCGCGGCGGCCGAGGAATGCGATGCGCCGGTCGCGGCCGGCGTGATGCCTGACGGGGCGTGGCGATGAGCGGGCAAGCGGTGGTGATCGCCGGAGGCGGTCCGACGGGGCTGATGCTGGCGGGCGAGCTGGCGTTGGCGGGCGTCGACGTGGCCGTCGTCGAGCGCCGCCCCAGCCAGGAGCTCGCCGGCTCGCGCGCGGGTGGTCTGCACGCGCGCACCATCGAGATCTTCGACATGCGGGGCATCGCCGACCGGTTCCTCTCGCAGGGACAGAAGGCTCAGGTCGCGGGGTTCGCCGGGACCCAGCTGGACATCAGCGACTTTCCCACCAGGCACAACTACGGGCTCGGGCTGTGGCAGAACCACATCGAGCGCATCCTGGCCGGCTGGGTGCGCGAGCTGAGGGTGCCGATCCACTACGGCAGTGAGGTGACCGGCTTCGCGCAGGACGACACCGGCGTCGACGTCCAGCTGTCCGACGGCCGGTCGCTGCGGGCGGACTATCTCGTCGGGTGCGACGGCGGACGCAGTCTGATCCGGAAAGCCGCCGGCATCGAGTTCCCCGGGTGGGAGCCGACGACCAGCAGCCTGATCGCCGAGGTCGAGATGGCCGAGGCGCCGCAATTGGGCGTCCGCCGCGACGCCCTCGGCGTCCATGCCTTCGGTCGGGAGGAGTACGAGGTCCGGGATGGCAAGGTGGTCTTCAAGGATGCGGGGCCGATACGGGTCATGGTGACCGAAGCGCACGTCGGACGAACGCGCGAACCCACCCTGCGTGATCTCAGCGAGGCGCTCGTCACCGTGTACGGGACCGATTACGGGATCCACAGCCCCACCTGGATCACCCGGTTCACCGACATGACCCGGCAGGCCGCGGCCTACCGGAACAGACGGGTCCTGCTGGCTGGCGACGCGGCGCACGTGCATTCCCCGGTCGGTGGACAGGGCCTCAACACCGGTGTGCAGGACGCGGTGAATCTGGGGTGGAAGCTGGCCCGGGTGGTCCACCGGGCAGCGCCGGAGAGCCTGCTGGATAGCTACCATGCGGAGCGCCACCCGGTCGCTGCCCGCGTGCTGCGCAACACGATGGCGCAGGTCGCGCTCATGCGCGTCGACGATCGCATCGAGGCGTTGCGCGACACCG
>Ga0307410_10001408_pt1 | contig 10822 bp, 10 predicted proteins | sample 322Ometagenome_3_FD_203707 | JGI IMG/M metagenome (GOLD analysis project Ga0307410, IMG submission 203707) | Maize rhizosphere microbial communities from greenhouse at UC Davis, California, United States - 322HYB-O-3 | ecosystem: Host-associated > Plants > Roots > Rhizosphere > Soil | place...
CGCGGCTCCATGATCACGGTGACGATCTCGCGCTGCGCATGCAGCAGCTGAGCAGCGCGGCCATGGCCAAGGGCGTCGAGGACACCGCCTATTACCGGTACTCGCGCTTTATTGCGCTCAACGAGGTTGGTGGCAGTCCGGATCAGCTCGGTATTCCACTGCAGGATTTCCATGCGCTGCAGGCGTCCAGGCTGCGCCGGCAGCCCGACTCCATGACCGCCCTATCGACCCATGACACGAAGCGCGGCGAGGACGTTCGCGCGAGGTTGGCCGTGTTGTCGGAGATTCCCGAGACATGGGCCGAGTTTGCCGAGCTGTTCCTGACCGTGACTACAGTCCCGAACCGACTATTCGGATACTTCCTTGCCCAAACCCTGGTCGGAGCAGGACCGATCGAGCCCCCCCGGATGCACGCCTACGCCGAAAAGGCCATGCGCGAGGCGAGCGATGGTACGACCTGGAGTGCACCGGATCCGTCATATGAGGCTGCGGTGCATCAGGCAGTCGATGCAGCGTATGAGGATCCGAACCTCCGGGCCGCGTGGGACAAGATCAATAACCTCATTACGCCCCCAGGCTGGTCCAACTCGCTTGGTCAAAAGCTGGTTCAGCTGACAATCCCCGGCGTACCGGATGTTTACCAGGGCACCGAACTTTGGGAAGACTCCCTGGTGGATCCAGATAACCGGCGACCGGTGGACTTCGCAAGCCGCCTGCAGCTGCTGCAGTCATTAGGCGACGGCCCACCTAAGATCGGCGAAACGGGCGCGGCGAAACTGTGGCTCACTCGACAGGCGCTTCGGCTACGCCGGCGGCGGCCAGACTGGTTCGGCAGCTACCAGCCTCTCAGCGCGCGCGGCCCGGCACATGATCATCTGATCGGCTTTGATCGCGGTGGCGCGATCACCTTTGCCACCCGACTGCCGATCCGCCTAGCCGGTGCCGGCGGCTGGCGAGACACGACCGTGGAGATTCCAGGGGATTACGTCGACGTGCTGACCGGCCAGCGGTGGAGTGGGGCCGTGATAGTCATGGATCTGCTCACCACGTACCCGGTTGCGCTATTGGCGCCCGGGTGAGCTCTCCCATCGTCACCTGATTCACCTGCTCGGCTCCTGTTCGCGAATGCGCGTTTCTCCGAGATTGGGCCCTCTACTCGAGGATGAACGTCACCAGCAGGTTGACGCGGTAGGCAACAATCGCCCCGTTCTCCACATCGACCGACTGCTCTTTGATCCAGGCCGACCTGACACCACGCAGCGTCGCATTAGCCCGTTCTAAACCAACCTTCACGGCGTCTTCAAAACTGGTGTCGGACCTGGCGCTGATCTCGGTGACGCGAGCGACGGTGCCTGGCACGATGACCTCCTTGGATTGCGGACTGGATCGGACGATCCTGGGACTATCTAACTCCTGCCGCTACACGTCGCGGAAGCCCTGGTATAACGACGAAACCCGGACTTCGCAGAAGTCCGGGGTTCGTTCTTGATCAGGGCTCAGAGGCCAGCAAGGGCTACTTGATGATCTTCGTCACGCGGCCGGCGCCGACCGTACGCCCGCCCTCACGGATAGCAAACTTCAGCTCTTCCTCCATAGCGATCGGCTGGATCAGCTGCACCGACATGTCGGTGTTGTCACCGGGCATCACCATGTCGGTGCCCTCCGGAAGATTCACAACACCGGTCACGTCAGTGGTACGGAAGTAGAACTGCGGACGATAGTTGTTGAAGAACGGCGTGTGCCGACCGCCTTCCTCTTTGGACAGCACGTAGACCCGTGCCTCGAAGTCGGTGTGCGGAGTCGTCGTGCCCGGCTTGATCACCACCATGCCGCGCTCCACATCCTCACGCTTGGTCCCACGAAGCAGCAGGCCGACGTTCTCACCAGCCTGACCCTCATCAAGCAGCTTGCGGAACATCTCCACGCCCGTAACCGTGGTGGTCTGCTTGGTGTCGCGGATGCCGATGATGTCGACGGTCTCCATGACCTTGATCACGCCACGCTCGATACGCCCGGTGACCACGGTGCCACGGCCAGTGATGGTGAAGACATCTTCGACCGGCATCAGGAACGGCTTGTCGACCTCGCGGACCGGCTGCGGAATGTAGTCGTCGACGGCATCCATCAGGTCCATCACGGCTTGGCTCCACGTAGGATCACCGTTCAGTGCTGGCAGCGCCGCGACCCTGATGACGGGGAGGTCGTCGCCGGGGAATTCATACTCGCTCAGCAGCTCGCGAACCTCGAGCTCGACCAGCTCCAAGATCTCCTCGTCATCAACCATGTCGCACTTATTGAGTGCAACTACGATCGCCGGAACGCCGACCTGGCGAGCCAGCAACACGTGCTCGCGGGTCTGCGGCATCGGGCCATCAGTGGCGGCGACCACCAATATAGCGCCGTCCATCTGAGCCGCTCCGGTGATCATGTTCTTGATGTAGTCAGCGTGACCCGGGCAGTCCACGTGCGCATAGTGCCGCTTCTCGGTCTGGTACTCCACGTGTGCGATCGAGATCGTGATACCACGCTGGCGCTCCTCAGGCGCCTTGTCGATCTGCTCGAACGCCGACACTTGGTTCAGTGTCGGGAACTTCTCGTGCAGCACCTTGGTGATCGCCGCGGTCAGCGTGGTCTTGCCGTGGTCGATATGCCCGATGGTGCCGATGTTGACGTGCGGCTTTGTCCGCTCGAACTTCGCCTTTGCCACTGAGGCTCCTCCTGGATGTACCCCGCGTCGGTCGCGGGGCTTCGTACTTGGGTTTCTGGTCAGCTGGCCGATTTGACCCGGCCTAAGTTTTGTGGACGATCCCGCCTAGGTCAAACGGAACGGGTCCGATCGGGCTTCCCTCGGTTCGTCATTCTCCCCTTGCCTTCTGGATGATCTCCTCGGCGATGCTCTTTGGCGTTTCGGCGTAGGAGTGGAACTCCATCGAGTACGACGCCTGCCCCGAGGTCTTGGACCGCAGATCGCCGACGTAGCCGAACATCTCTGAAAGTGGCACGAGCGCCTGCACGACCTTATTGCCATGCAGGTCGTTCATGGCCTGAATATGGCCGCGCCGCGCATTCAGGTCACCGATCACGGTGCCGAGGTACGACTCCGGAGTAGTGACCTCGACTGCCATCACCGGCTCCAGCAGCGCTGGATCCGCGCGGCGAGCCGCCTCCTTGAACACCATCGAGCCGGCGACCCGGAATGCCAGCTCAGAGGAATCGACATCGTGATAGGCACCGTCGATCAGCGTGACCTTGACATCATCGACCGGATATCCGGCAAGTACGCCGAACTGCATGGCGTCCTGGACGCCCTCATCGACTGCTGGGATGTACTCCTTCGGGATGCGTCCACCGGTGATCTGATTGACGAACTCGTAACCCGAGCCGGGAGCCAACGGCTCCACGTTGATGATCACCTTGCCGTACTGACCCGAGCCACCCGATTGCTTTTTGTGGGTGTATTCGACCTTCGCCACCGGCCGGCGCAGTGTTTCGCGGTAGGCAACCTGCGGCTTGCCGATGTTGGCCCCGACCCGGAACTCACGCTTCATCCGATCGATCAAGATCTCCAAGTGCAGCTCGCCCATCCCGGCGATGATCGTTTGACCGGTTTCGTCGTCGGTGTGAACGCGGAAGGTGGGATCCTCCTCAGCCAGGCGCTGGATCGCCATGCCCAACTTCTCCTGGTCGGACTTGGTCTTCGGCTCGATGGCCTGCTCGATCACCGGTGCCGGAAAGTCCATCGACTCCAACTGCACGGCGTTGTTGAGGTCGCACAGCGTCTCGCCAGTGGTGGTGTCCTTGAGGCCCATCACGGCGACAATCTGGCCGGCGCCAACGGAGGCGATCTCTTGCCGCTTATTGGCATGCATCTGGTAGATCTTGCCGATCCGCTCGCGACGTCCCTTGGTTGCGTTCAGCACAGTCGAGCCGGCCACGAGCTTGCCCGAGTAGAGGCGAATATAGGTCAGCCGGCCGAGATGCGGGTCGGCAGCGATCTTGTACGCCAAAGCCGCGAAAGGATCGGAGTCTGCGGGATGCCGCTCGATCTTGACCGACTCGTCACCTGGCTTGAACCCGATGATGGCGGGCACGTCAAGCGGGGACGGCAGGTAGGCGATCACGGCATCAAGCAGCGGCTGTACGCCCTTGTTCTTAAAGGCGCTGCCACATAATACGGCCGTGATCTCGGAGGCGAGTACTGCGCGCCGGATGGAATCCTGCAGCAGCTCCGGGGTGATCGAGTCCTCGTCGGTCAGGTAGGCCTCCATCATGTGATCGTCATGATCAGCCACCAGCTCGATCAAGGCATGGCGAGCCTTTTGCGCCTGATCAACCAGTTCGGCAGGAATCTCCTCGACGGTGTAGTCCTCACCGATCTTGGTCTCACCGCGCCACGTGAGGGCGCGCATGTTGATCAAGTCGATGACGCCGATGAAGTTCGCCTCAGAACCGATCGGCAGCTGCACCACAGCAGGGATGGCATTCAGCCGGTTCTTGATGGTCTCCACGCAGTGCTCGAAACTGGCACCAGTGCGATCCAGCTTGTTGACAAAGCAAATACGGGGTACGCGGTAGCGGTCAGCCTGCCGCCACACTGTCTGGCTTTGCGGCTCTACGCCGGCCACACCGTCGAAGACGGCAACAGCGCCGTCCAGCACGCGCAGTGAACGCTCCACCTCAATGGTGAAGTCGACGTGCCCAGGAGTGTCGATGATGTTGATCTGGTGATCTTTCCAATGGCACGTCGTAGCGGCGGAGGTGATGGTAATCCCCCGCTCCTGCTCTTGTTCCATCCAGTCCATGGTGGCCGCGCCCTCGTGCACCTCACCGATCTTGTAATTGATTCCGGTGTAAAACAGGATGCGTTCGGTCGTCGTGGTCTTGCCCGCGTCAATGTGGGCCATGATCCCGATATTGCGGACCTTGGACAGGTCAGTCTTAATGTCGACAGCCATATTGGTCTTTCTGAGTTGTCAGAACTGAGTTCGCTATAGGTCAACTGGTTCTGACAAGTTCGTCAGTTACCAGCGGTAGTGGGCAAAGGCTTTATTCGCCTCTGCCATCTTGTGTGTGTCCTCGCGGCGCTTGACCGCGGCACCGAGCCCGTTCGAAGCATCGAGGATTTCGTTCATCAGCCGCTCGGCCATGGTCTTCTCACGGCGCTGCCGGGCGAAACTCACCAGCCAGCGCATAGCCAGCGTGGTCGCGCGAGCCGGCTTCACCTCGACCGGCACCTGGTAGGTCGCACCACCGACGCGGCGGCTTTTCACCTCAAGCGAGGGCCGGACGTTGTCCAGCGCGCGCTTCAAGGTCTGAACCGGATCCACGCCAGTTTTGGTCCGCGTCCCCTCCAGTGCGGTGTAGACAATGCCTTGCGAAACGGTCTTCTTGCCGTTCCACAAGATCTTGCTAACGAGTTGGCTAACCAGCGGCGAGCCGTACACGGGGTCAGCAATCACGGGGCGCTTCGGTGCGGGGCCCTTGCGAGGCATTACTTCTCCTTCTTCGCGCCGTAGCGGCTGCGAGCCTGCTTGCGGTTCTTCACACCCTGCGTGTCCAGCGAGCCACGGATGATCTTGTAGCGAACGCCCGGCAGATCCTTCACACGACCGCCGCGTACCAACACCATCGAGTGCTCCTGCAAGTTGTGGCCGACGCCCGGGATATAGGCGGTGACTTCCACTCCAGAGGACAGCCGGACGCGCGCGACCTTCCGCAGCGCTGAGTTTGGCTTCTTCGGCGTAGTCGTGTACACGCGCGTGCACACGCCACGACGCTGAGGTGAACCCTTGAGCGCAGGCGTTTTGGTCTTGCTCACCTTGTCCTCGCGGCCCTTGCGGACCAGCTGCTGAATTGTGGGCACCGCGTTGGTATCTCTTTCTGTGGAATTGATCGTTGCGACCGGCTCGGAATCCCGGCAAGTCAGGTGTGCGGTCACCGCAGGTACAAAGACATTCTTTGCCATTCGGGCACGCACAAGGGTTCGGGCAAGCCCGAACACAAGGATCTAGGCTATCCGCTGAGTCTGCCGCGGTCAAAACTCCATGAAGCAATGAACCGACTTGGCTGAAGCGTCGCAGAAGAGCCTTATATTCCCGGATCGCGCCCTCGCCGTGCTGAGGAGGAGCGAGCAGACACGCTTTATCGTCTGCGAGCGACGACGAAGTAGGCGAGCTCGAAGGCGCAATCCGGGCGGAGCGAGCGAAGCCGAGCGGAGCAAAGACTTAGTCCAGCAGAAAAACCTTGCCTTGACGCGCCATTTCGATCGTCTCCGGATCGAGGTAGGCCTCGGCAGCAAGGAGCCGAGGCAGCAGCTCACGCTCTGTAGTGGTTGCTCTGAACAAGAAACTAACTGTGACGTCATGGTCTGGCCGGTCAATGACCTCGATGGAATTGCCGGCCCTGATTGCGCCAGGGGCAATCACTTTGAGGTATGCGCCTGGTCGGCCAGCCGCGGTAAAGATCTTCGCCCAGCCCTTCTTTCCCATCCAGCCACGGAAGGTCGAACAAGGTATCCGTGGCGCCGTCACCTGCAGAACGACTTCCTCGCCAACCCGCCAACGTTCGCCGATACGCGCATCGTTGACGTCGATGCCGATCGTGGTGAGGTTTTCCCCGAAGAAGCCGTTCGGCAGCTCCCGGCCGAGGCGACGCTCCCACGCGTCCAAGTCTTCGCGTTGGAATGCATAGACCGCCTGATCATCGCCTCCGTGGTGCTTGCGGTCGCCGATGAAGTCTTCGACTAGGCCACTGCCCAGGCCCGTAATTCTTGACCCGGGCGCACGTACTTCGACCGGCCCGTCAGTGGGCTGCTTACTGATGCCCGTCCACCCGATCTCCTTGTGTGGATTGGATTTCGGGCGGCCCAGATTGACCGAGTCGACCTTTGCCATCGGCCTAGGTTACGACGCTGGTGAGCTACGGAGAAAAGCTGCAACATCGCTGAAGAACTCTGGGGCAGTGACGAGTGCGTGTCCGCGGTCGCGATACATGATCAGCTTTCCGCGCGGCATCCGACACGCTGTCTCAGCAAACATGTCGAGTGTCCAGAAGGGGTCTTGCGCGCCGCAGATCACGAGTGTCTCCGTCGGGATATCGCGTAGTCGATCACGAACGTCGAAGGCGTCCTCAGCACGCAGCATGGCAATCGTGTCCGCCGGATTCTCGATCGTTATGCGCTTGGCCGCCAAAAGCGCGACTGGTGTAAGCAAGGCTCGAAGCCACTGTGATCGGAGCTTCGCCGGCAGCAAGTCCAAGACGCCCTGAGCGGGATAGCGACCGGTCTCCTCGACTGCGTGCAGCAACTTCAGTTGCACGTCCTTGGCAAGTGGGCCGAGGGTGTAGGCAGCGCAGGCAACGACTGCCTTGCGCACCACATCAGGTCGGTCGGCGATCAGCTGAAGCGCCAGTGATCCGCCCGTGCTTGCACCCAGCACATCGACCGGTCTGCCGAAGTGAGCGCGAATCGCCTCGGCATGCCGCTCGGCGACCTCGCCGAAGGTCGTACCTGGAGCCATGCCCGGCCAGCGGTTGGTGAAGTAGACCTGGAAGCCGGCGCGAGCAAGAGGAGCCAGTGTTCGCAAGGTGAGGGTTCGTTCCAAGCCGGGCCGCGGGTTTCGGTGGTCCAAGGTGAAGCCGCACATGTAGACGAGCGGCTCACCGCAGCCAAGTACGAGATACGGCAGCCCGCCGGTGAAGGTTCCCTCCCGTACCTCGACTGCGGCCACGGTCTCATTCTGCTCTTTGCTCCGGCTGAGGCGCTGGGCTGTCACTCGGGCGCTATGGCCGGGCTGTGAGCATCTGTGCCCGAGGCATGAATGACCCACATCTGGTGTGGTCGAGGCACGGGGTGGCTCTAGCCTTGGGCGCAGATCGCCATCAGGCAAGCGAATTCCAGACGAGGAAAGAATTGATCATTGATGCGAATCGACCACCGTGAAAAGGACCTGGAGAACCATGATCGTGGCCTCGACTATGACCTGCCGCGGCTGTTGGACCGGCGTGGCCTGCTGAAACTCGTCGGCGGTGCTGGGCTCGCGGGTGCCGGCATGATCACCTTAGGCGCATGCGCGGACACCATGAGCACGGCCGACACTGGGTCCGCGCAAGGCAGCAGACCACCACACGGAGGCCCAGGTGGCGGCGCGGCCCAGCCCACTCAGACCAGTGACACGGCGAACGGGGAGATTCCGGAGGAGACGTCCGGCCCATTCCCAGGTGATGGTTCGAACGGTGCGAACGTGCTGACGCAGAGCGGCATCGTACGCCGCGACATTACTTCCAGCTTCGGATCGAGCACCACCAAGGCCGAGGGCATACCGCTCGGCATCACTATGACGATCAACGACTTCGCGAAGAACAAGTCACCGCTGGCCGGCGCTGCCGTCTATATCTGGCATTGCGACCGGGAAGGCAGGTATTCGCTGTATTCCCAGGACATCACCGACGAGAACTACCTGCGCGGCGTGCAAGAAACCGACGACGGTGGCCAGGTGAAGTTCGACACGATCTTTCCTGCCTGCTACTCCGGGCGCTGGCCACATATCCATTTCGAGGTCTATCCCAGCCTCGCCAAGGCGACGAACAGCGCCAACAAGATCGCTACATCGCAGATGGCCCTGCCGGAGCCGGCCTTCAAGGCGGTCTATGCGACCAGCGGATATGAACAAAGCGCCCGCAACTTGAGCCGCGTGAGCCTGGATAGTGACAACGTTTTCAGCGATGGATACGACCTGCAGGTGCCAACGGTGACGGGCGATCCGGCCAAGGGCTATCAGCTCACCTTTACCTGCGCCGTTTGATTGCTCCGCTCGCTGCGCTCGCTCCGCGCGGATCGCGCTTGGTTGCCGCCTCTTTCATCGTCACTCGGGGACGAAAAACATGTCCCCTCGCCTCTCCTCACTTCGGCGGCGCGCGATCCGAGTTTGACCCTCGGGTCTCCTGCAAACGGTAGAAGTCAGTGCCCGCTGATTCGCCGGTAGGTTCCGCTCAGAAAATCGTCCCAGTCCGCTGCATCATCGATCTTGCTGCGAATGCGGTAGCTGAGCTGGTCCCCAGCCACGGCGAAACGATGCTCGGCCATACCCCGTGGCGTGGTCTTATGCATGATCAACTCGCTGTCCTGCCATCCGCCATGGGCTGGCTCGGGCGGATGTCCGTAGGAGTCGAAGAACCACCACAGGACTGCCGCCCGGGAAGCCGGAGACATGACGTCGCCGCTGTCGATCATGAAGACTCCGTGTCCGGTGAACTCCGCGCTATTAGCATCCACGTGCCGGTAGTCCTGCACCACGACCTGATCACTGACATCGAGCTTGAAAACGATCATGGCTCTCGCGGTGGTCGCCGGACCCCACGGCGAGGCCGCCTGCTGTTCGACACCAGTCCAGTTGCCGAGTAGCGGAAGAAAGAGCTCACGCAGAGTCACGCCCTTAGTATGACTAGGCCGCGTGGCTGCGAGCGTCGCTTCTTATCGCGCGAGCAGCTCAAAATTCAAGACGAGTACACCGCGATGTCGGAGGCCTTGACGGCCGCCCAGACTTCGCTGCCGGGCCGCAACTCCAGGTCCGCGACTGCTGATGGCGTGATCTCGGCCAGGATGCTGGAGCTGCGGTCGGGAACCTCGCCAATCTCTACACGTACGCCCTCGCCGTGCGGCTCCAGCGCAACAATGCGACCCGCCCAGAGGTTGCGGGGCGATCCATCGGGACGGTGCACGAATAGTGATACAGCAGCCGGCCGGAAAGCCACATGGACCTCGCCAGAGCAGGACTCTGCCAGCTCCACCGCTCCCCCGCTGGTTAACAGCACCCGATGGCCTTGTCCCCGTCCAGCCAGCAGGTTGAGGCCGACGAGTCTGGCAATGTAGTCGGTACGGGGTCGGCGCGCCACTTCCGACGGCGATCCATGCTGCACGACCCGGCCATGTTCGATCACAACCAGCCGATCCGCGAGGACGGCCGCGTCGATCGGATCGTGGGTAACAAGCAGGGTCGCGCCAGGAAAGTCGGCTAGATGGCGTCGCAGCTCGCTGCGTACGATCAAGCGCGTCTTGGCATCAAGGGCCGCCAGCGGCTCATCCAGCAAGAGCAACCGAGGCTCTGTCGCGAGCGCGCGCGCCAGTGCAACCCTCTGGGCTTGGCCCCCAGAGATCTGCCGTGGCTTCGCCATTGCCAGCTCATCGATGCCAACGCGAGCCAGCCACGCTGAAGCGCGCCGTCGGGCCTCATGCTTGTCTAGCCCGCGCATCAGCGGCCCGAAAGCAACGTTGTCGAGCACCGTGAGGTGCGGGAACAGCAGATAGTCCTGAAAGACCACACCGATAGGCCTCTCGTGCGGGGCACGATGAACACCTGAAACCGGATCGGCCACGACCCTGCCCGCTATGGAGATTTGTCCCGAAGTCAGCGGCAGCAGCCCCGTCAAGGCGCGCAATGCAGTGGATTTGCCGGCGCCGTTCGGGCCAAGGAGGGCGACCACCTCTCCGGCTCCGATCTGCAGCTCGAGAGCCAGTGTGAAGTCGCCGCGAAGAATTCCAAGATCGGCTGATAGCTCGGCTACCACCTGGTCACCCAGCGTTCCCGGAGGAGGGCCAGCACCGCAACTGAGACACCGAGCAAGAGCACTGAAAGCAGCAATGCCGACCCGGGATCGGTTTCAAGCGCGAGGTAAACCTCGAGCGGCATGGTGCGCGTGGTGCCCGGAAAGCTGCCGGCAAATGTGATCGTCGCACCGAACTCGCCGAGCGCCCGGGCCCAGGCGAGGACTGCGCCGGCCGCGATGCCCGGTCCGATGAGTGGCAATGTGATACGGCGAAAGACCG
>Ga0307410_10001411_pt1 | contig 10807 bp, 8 predicted proteins | sample 322Ometagenome_3_FD_203707 | JGI IMG/M metagenome (GOLD analysis project Ga0307410, IMG submission 203707) | Maize rhizosphere microbial communities from greenhouse at UC Davis, California, United States - 322HYB-O-3 | ecosystem: Host-associated > Plants > Roots > Rhizosphere > Soil | place...
GCAGATGCGCTGAAGACGAGGGAGATACAAAGGGCCAACAATCCAGCCAATAGAGATTTTATCCTCATTACCATTCCTCCAAGTTTAGATCTCGCCATGATCTGATCAAATCATATATTCCCGCTCGCGAACAGTAGCGACCATTTTCCTGGTAGGGCCGATCAGGCAAGTTGTATCCGTCTCACAGCGAAATTCCGGTTGCAATTCCCTACAACCGGTAATATGGCAGAAGCAGACAAAACAATCCTGTGGCGAAAGGAGATCCAATGGCCGAGCGATACAAAGTCGACTGCAGAAAATTTCCCAGCGATCAGGGCTGCACGGTTACTATCTCAGGATCGATCGACGAGGTGGTCGAGCTGGGATGGCTCCACGCCAAAACACATCATGCGCACAACGACGACGAAGAAACCGGCATCAAAGAATGGATCCGGGGAAACGCTGAAACAGCAAACGACTAGTTTCAAGTGTCTGTTTCGGAATGGTGGCTCAGCAGGCAGCTGCGGCGCGCGCTCACAGCTGCAGCAACGATTCGAATGTTTTGACAGCTCGAATAGAGTCATCGTTAAACTTTTGAACTGTTGAACTATTGAACACGCGCATAGCGCGTGTTGGGAGGCCCTATGAGCATTGCTTACAATCCAGCGGATAATTTTGAGTTCAAGGTTTCAGACGTGGAATTTCGTCGCGCTCCGGCGCGGACCTTGATGGCAAGAATTTATCGACCCCAGGGCGATGGGCCCTTTCCCGCGTTGTTGGATCTGCATGGCGGCGCATGGAACAACCAGGACCGCACAGCCAACGACAGAATGGACGAGAAGCTCGCCGCCAGCGGGCTGCTCGTTGTCGCCATCGACCTGACGCTGGCGCCGCAAGCGCCTTATCCGGCTTCCGTGCAAGACGCCAACTATGGGGTGCGATGGTTGAAAGCGAACGCATTGAAGTGGAACGGCGATCCCGGCACGGTCGGCGCGCTCGGCAGTTCGAGCGGCGGCCATGTGATTGAGCTTTGCGCCCTGCGCCCGCATGATCCGCTCTACAGCGCGCATTCGTTAGCGGAAGCCACCGACATTGATGCGAGCCTGACCTATGTGGCGACCCGTTCTCCCGTCAGTGACCCTTTTGCTCGGTTTAAACAGGCGGAGAAAATGGGCCGCGAGGAGATGATGCAATACAGCAAAATCTATTTCAATCCATGGGAGACGATTCACGAAGGCAATCCGCAGGAAATTCTCGATCGCCGCGAGCCGGTCACTTTGCCGCCGCTGCTAATTATGCAGGGTGAATTGGACGATAACGTTTTGCCGGCGGTTCAGGAAAAGTTCGCCGCATCCTACCGGGCCGCGGGGGGCCACTGTGAATTGGAAATCTTCGCCGGTTGCGAACACAGGTGGGTTGCCGAGGCGGGACCGCAAACCGATCGGGCCGCGGAAATGGTCAAAGATTTTATCGCGCGGCAGTTAGGCAGCTTGCGGCGAGCCGCTTAGCCGGCAAGCTGCAATCTGCGGGTGTCCGGCTGGAACGGATAACCCCCAGTCGGCGCCTGCAGATTGTGAAATTGAAGCTCCAGGCTCTTGGAACAAAGTTACCGGAGCAGGGCGCTAGGGCGGTAACGGTAAGACAATCGCGTCACCGATCACCTTAAATGTACGGCTCACGAGCGGAGTCTTTGCTATCGCCGGGAACTGTCTCTAGGCCTTCTCCACTGCCGCATTCCTGCCGGCGATGAAACCCTGAGTCGCGCAACGCCCCATCCCATGCTGGTTGAAACCGCCTGCTGACTCGCCCGCGCAATAGAGTCCCGGGATCAGCTGTCCGTTGAGATCCATCACCTGGCATTTCGCGTTGATCCTCAAACCGGTGCGGGTGTCGTGAACCAGCGGGGTTCCCCAGGCAGCGTAAAACGGCGGCGCCTGGATCTTGAACTTGGGGGCCGGTTTGCCGAAATCTTTATCCTCTCCCGTATCGACAAACGAGTTGTATCGCGCCACCGTCGCTTCCAAGATCGCGCCTTTCATCGGCTTGGCCTGATATTCGTTCTTTATGGCGGCGGCCAATTGCACCAGCGTGTTCGCGCTAAAAAAATACCCGTCAGGATCGACGTATGGCGGCGCCACATTCCAACCATTACGAGCGACCGCTTCGGCGTCGAAAATCGCCCACACCGGACCGGCGGAATAATCCGGCGGCTGCGAATATTCGTTCATCGCGACGGCGGCATTGAAAAAGTTATACTTCGTCGGATGGAATTCTATGTTCTCATTGTTGCGATAATCGTTAGGCGTGTAAGGGCAAATGTCGTTGCACACATTGCCGTGCGGGTAGTCGCCCTTGGTCTCATCATAAAATCTCTGGCCGACCTGATTGACCAGAATGAGATCGTGCCAGTTCTTGACGCTTAATCCCTGCGCCTTAACCACCGGGAAGATCGGGCTCTCAAGCTCCCACGTCATATAGTTGAATTTTGTGCCGATGGCGCGTTGGGTCCGTATGTTGTCGCCGTTTTCCAAAATCTGATTGGCAAAGCCCCAGAGCGATGCGCCAATGGCCATGCCCGCCAGTTCGCCGCTGGCGTCCTGGTAGGAGTAAGGCTCTCCCGCGACCTGCAACACATCCGTCAGACGCGAGTCGAACATGCGGCGGAAATGCAGATTACTGGTCATCCCGCCGGTGGCGACGATGATCCCCTTGTTGGCGCGAATGTTCACGTTGGGCTTGGTGCTGTCGATATTACAATCGGTGCGGAAGCTTTTCAGCGGCACCGATTCACCTGGCATAATCCGCGGCCGGTAATAGGCTGCCATGCCGATGACGCGACGCGCTCCTTGCGTCTCGCGGATCAACCTAGTCATCTTGTAGTTCAACAAGAATTTTACACCCTTCTTGCGCGCGCTTGCCTCGAGCGGCCGGATCAGGCCCGTCCCTGGCCGCGCGTTGGGGCTTTCCGGTCCCGCGCCTTTTTTCCAGAAGGTATGATTCTCCCGCGGTGCCGAATTTCCGGTGGTATGCGCGCCCTGGTTATCCGGCGCAACATCCTTGAACTCAACGCCATTGGCGACGAGAAACTCGTAAGTCGGCGCGCAGTGATCGGCAAACGCGCGCATCACCTCACGATCGTTGTAACGGTAATCCGGCCAACCATTCGGCTGCACAATCGACCAGTCGGTCAAATCACTAAAAACCACGTCGGAAGAATCCTCGATGCCGAACTTTCTCTGGGCACTGGTGCCGCCGCCGAGTGGAACATTGCCGCCGCTCAAGATGGCGTGGCCGCCGACGTCGTAATTGGCTTCGACCACAATCACTGAAGCGCCCGCCTCCACCGCTCGGATAGCGGCGGGAAGACCGGCGGCCCCGGAACCGATCACAACCACGTCGGCTTCAAGATCCCAGCTCTGCGGCACCTTCCCATAGCTGGCGCCCAAGGTGCCGGGTCCGAAGCTTTCATCGGTGTCATCAGCGGTTGCCGTGGTGGTGACCAAATCACGTCGTGAGAGATCGCTCTTTCTTCCGCCTATTTCCATCCGTAACTCTCCTTTCGACCCTTCTGGCAGGCTGCCGAAAAGACGTATTTGCTTGGTTGCGCTCGCCTCTGGATCTTTTTGAGCAGCCTGCAATCAACTTTTTAGGAACCCGCCGTTGCACGTCTTGATCTTCGATGCATATTAAGTAAGACAACGATCAATCCTCGTTCCAACTGCTTCATCCGCCGCGGCGACTAACGGCTGATCATCCGGTCAATTGAGAACGCCCCGGCGCCGCCGAACAGGAGCGCCAATGCCATGAGCAGCAGCGCCATGGTATATTCGATACCGCTTCCTCCCCCTCTTTGCTGTAGAAAAAACCCGTGGCCCCAATGGCTTTTGAACATGGCCGTCGCGATAAAGATCGCCAGAAAAAAAGCTGCCGGGCGGACCAAAAAACCAAGTGCCATGGAGATCACCGTAAAGAGTTCGACGAAGGTGCCAAACATGCCGATGGCAACGGGAATGTGATATTTGTTGTGCCAGTTAGCGATCTGATCTTTCATGCCTTTGCCGCCGTGCCAGCCGAACGCATGCTGAGTGCCGTGAAAAAAAAACGTCACCGCCAGGCCGAACCGTAAAAATACATAAGACAGCGAGTCAGTCGTTTGAAATAACCAGTCCACTCTTCCTCCCCGGAATCCTGTTTGTGATGTAGATCGAGCATACATCGCAGTTACTCGTTCGATGCGAGCCCGCTTAGGATTATCCGTTTCTCTTATTTCAATTTTATCCCTCTCGTCAATCCGAAAGTTCGCCTGATCTTCAGGGCAGAGGATCAATGGCCGACTGCGGCTTGATCGTCGAAATTTTTGCGCAGTGATTGGAGCGATAGAGGAGAAGAACGCTGATGTGTTGCTAAAGAACGGCGATGTTTGTCGATTCCAGACAGCTTCAAAACTAGCCGTCGACGGCTTCTCTTGAGTTTAAGTCGTTTCGCCTTGTGGGTATTATCAAAAACCGCCACTCTGAAACCTCCGGCTACATAATAGAGCTGCAGCCGCCGCAACGGTCGAACCCCGAGGATACGGCTCCCATCTTACCCAGATTAGATTTTGGATGAAGCTCCAGCTGAGTGACAATCGCGTGAACAGCTGCAGCTCGCACGTCGAGGCTTGCCTCTTCAAGATCGATGAACACCTTGCAATGGAAAAGTGACCGGCCCCTCGATCCAACTTCATCAAACACCCGTTCAGACGCACCCTATGGGAGCGTGCTCTTGCTGCAAAGAGTTCGCACGACACGTTTGGGAACGAAGGTTTATATCCGACGTGCTGGAATACGTGGTCTATTAAGCCGAGGTTACTGAGTTTAGCAAGGCCGCTGGGATTCAATGCTCGATGATTGGATCTGTAGTAAGTCCTGTTCTTACGTTGGTAGAGGCACTATTGGCAGGTTTTTTACTACTTCAATATGCGTCGCCGCCACACCTCCATTGGGAGCGATGGGATTGCTTTCGCCAGCCAGCGCCACTCCCATTACTAAGCCAGCTTCATCAAGAATGGGTCCGCCGCTGATGCCGCTCCTGAGGGTCGTACCTGTAAGCAAGTACGACACACCAGAAACGATTTTAAGCTGCACGACATGTGAATTGCCGATGAAGAGGCGATCACCCGGGCTATTCCAGTCCGGAAATCCGACGATCGTCGCAGCCTCGCCCTGAGTCACTGTTTCAGGCCTAATTCTGAGTGAGGCGCTTTGATTGCACAGGCAAGTCAATATGGCTATGTCGAGATGGTTATGAATTCGACCTTCAGTAATAGGAATTTCAATCGTCGGGTCGGAAGCTTTTACAATGGCCCAAGAGGTTACCGATGAGTCATTCAATACATGCGCCGCTGTAATCACGCCAACTCTGGCCAGGCTAAAGGCGGTACCTTGAGTTACTTGAACTCCCTGTGAATTGGAGCCTAACAACATCCATACTGCTTCCGCCAAGAGGCGCTCCTGTTTGGCTGCCCTTCCCCATACTGCAACCCCGTAAGGGCGGTTAAACGAAAGCTTGTTGGCAGAAATCGCATAGCGGGTATAGAGAGGATCATCTGCACCCCGCACCATCCGAAGATAATCAAGTTTTCCGTTCAGATGATCGATCAGCGGGGGTGAGGACCCTCTCCTTGTCTTTGTATCAAACCGCGCCTGGAACCGAGTGTTCGCCACCAACATTCCGTAGCGGTTAGCGTTGTCGATAGTGGCCCGGAGATTTCTCACGAATTTCCGGCGCACATTTAATCGAACATTCACCACAAGTCCCGTAACCTCCTGGCGTTCCATGTATGTGCGCACGCGTGTCTTTGTTGGATTGATCTTTAAATCATGCTTCTCGATCACGGCTGCAAGTCCGACACCGATAACCGGACTATTTTTTTCGGCCTCTGGCAAGGATATTACAATGTCAGAATCAAAACCTGTCGCCAATGTCGATATCGTAATGTCATCAGCATAGCGGGTGTACTTACAGTGGAGCTTGCGGCAAAAACGGGCCAGTTCACGATCCAAACCTCTACAAATCAAATTCGCCATTATAGGCGAGGTGGGAGCTCCTTGCGGAAGAGATCCCTGATAACAGCAAATCTGGGCTAAAATCGTTGCAACTTCGTGCGAGAACGAAAATGGGTGGTGCATAAACACACCCCTGACTCTGCCGAAATGCATATTCGGAAAAAAGTCGAGTAGATCCAGGTTGAGCAGTAGACGTGCACGAACATGCGGTTTCGCGTTCGTTATAACGCTGCGTCCGCGGGTAAAGCCGTGCGTCGTATATTTAGGAAAAAACATCGCGCCAACACACTCGAGCAATTGTCTTTGAAAAATCGAAATGACCGCTGGCGGGGCCGCAATTGTTCGCTTGCCCCCGGACGCCTTCGGTATGGAGAACACGCGGTAAGTTGGTCGCTTCGTTGAGTACAGATGAAAAAAGAGGCGCTGCCGACTAGTCCCGAAAAATCTCGCGATCTCACTGATAGACTTTAGGGTCTTAAAAGCTTCAACATCGACCGCTGCTTTAGAATGAGACATTTCTTAGCCCAAGAATTTGTGCAGCACCCTCCCACCGCTCAATTTTCTCTCTGCTGTGGAGAACAGAGCTCAACCGCTAAGTCAAGCCAAAGATAGGCAGCTCTGGTGAAGCGCCATTGTTCGGTAACGGTTGCAGTTGCACAACCGACATTAAACCAAGGCGTGGAGGGCGCTGCTAACCAATACATCTACAACCACTGGGGTCTCAGACGCAATGAGAAACGTGCAGGCGACCAATACTTAGATCTTGCCGCAAAGATATTATAAAGCCAGCCAAAGAGTAGGCCGGCAAGCGCTCCGCTAAGCAGTGAATAGAGAGTTCCGACGAGAATTCCTAGCGGCCCGCTGACTGGATCGTAGCCGGGATAGATCGAGGTTAATAGCGCGAGGTAGGCTCCGCCGTAAGGACGGAAAACTAGATTCATCAGTGATACGAACAGAAAGCCGGCGGCTTTAAACAGAGCGCCGGCAATGATCATTGCTCGAAGCGACAACTTCAACATGGTCAGAGGCAGAGTTTTACCAACCCTGTTTCAATATGCTCGAATTGCTGACGGATCAGCATGGATCAGTGATCAGTAAACCTGCTGGGATCATCCCAATACTTAGTTATTAGAAGCTGATGAGTGCTGACCAGGGAACGACTCAATCCGAATCCGGCGCAACAGTAAAAGCTTTCGCTTTTGATTTGCGCCATGCGCGCTTTACCGACTCTCAATCCGGGTAGCTCGTCCGGTTGACAAGCACAAGCGAGATTAGAGAGGCGGGTGGAACTCTTCCGCTGGCAGGAACACGGTCAACAACAGAGATCGGAGCGGTCAATCAAACCGGCGTCCGAGAACCGGTTGATCGATCAGAACCGATAATTCAGCCCGACACGGAACATATGGGCGTTGAATTTAACTTTATCGACCAGAGTATCGGTGCAGGCAATGCCGCAATTAAACGTGCCGAAATCGACGTAGAGGTATTCCAGCTTGGCGCTGAGCCCACCGACTATTCCAGCTTCCAATCCGCCGCCTGCTGTCCAACCCACTTCAGTTTCCGTAGCTCTTCCAAAGTCGGGAATTTCGGCGCGAACGTCGCCAAACGCTGCGCCGGCGGTGATATAGGGAAGAAAACGGTCGAGCGCATAGCCTACGCGGCCACGAGTAGTGGCGAGCCACTTACTTCGCGTTCGACAGGTGAAACTCGCGTTTGGGCAGGAATCGCTGCCGCCAATATCGGACCAATTCATGTCTCCTTCGAGACCCAAGAGAAGCCCCCCGGCCTGTAGATTGGCTCCGAGCGTGCCGCCCGCGGTTGCGCCTGAAATACGATAATTTCCCGTTGTCGTACCCGCCGCCTCAAAATCATGACGCGAGTGCCCCCAACCGCCGCCGCCGTTGACGCCGATATAAAATCCCGTCCAGTTGTACGCAGACGAGCTGTCGGCCGCTAGGGCAGAGAACCCCGGCAGCGTCACGCCCATCATTAATGCGCATCCGACCAAAAGACCTTTCATATCTTACCCCCATACGCGATTCCGTTTTTTTGATTCTTACAATGAACGAGCACCAGGCAAACGGCGCGTTTATCAAGTCAGATAGTTACCTGATAACCGGTATTTCTGTCAAGATTTTTCTAATGTAAAACGTTAACTTCATATATGCGGCGGCGGCGATCTCAATAGATTACCCGAGCCGGCCAGAATGCGCGTGGTCAATCTGATTAGAGCTTAGCCGTGATTGCGCCGATCGCAGACCGCGTCGATCAGCGCCGGTTTACCTTGTTTGACTTGCTCGATGGCGCGTTTCAGCGCCGGCTTCAGATCATTGCCGGTTTCGAACGGTCCCTCGGCATACCAGCCCATCGACCGCGCGAGACCAGCAAAATCAGGATCCGGATCATAAAGATCCATGCCGATATGCGCCCGCGACGGATCGGTGCCGCGGTTTTTTGCCATGACAATTTGGTGGTTCCAATCGTTATAATAGGCGCGATTGTTGAACATGACGATGAGCATCGGAATTTTGTATTTTGCCGCAATCCAGAGCGCTCCGGCATCGAACATCAGATCGCCGTCGGGCTGCAAATCGACAACTAGGCGCCCGGTTCCCTTGTTGGCCAGCGCCACACCGAGTGACAGGCCGATTTGCGTGCCGGTGCCGAGCTCACGGCCGCCATGACGATACGGCCGGTCGAAATCCCAAAGCTTCTTTCCCCAGCTACCCAAATCTCCCGTAGTCAAAACCCAGTCCTCGCCTTTGATCGCTTCCCAGACTTCGAGCGCCAAGCGCGGCACAGTCATCGGCTTGGCATCCCAGTGCTCTTGCCCCTGCTTGCTCCACTTGGCGCGATTCTCAGCATGACGCTTGCTAATCTCTTCTTTGCGCCGACCGATCTTTTCATTAAGACCTTTGGTATTGCCGATGCGCGCCTTGAGAAGTTTGGTCAGCAGCGGCACAGTGGTCACGGGGTCGGCGATCATGCGCTGTTGCGCATAGAACGGGCGCGCATAATCCATCGACCACTTGCTGATTTCGATGTCAGTAAAGCCGATATCGATCCAGGTCGCCTTCTCCTGGACCTTGCTGACGACGGTACGAGTCGAGATGTCACGTGTATGGGTCGGCTTTTCGAAGTCGGCGATATCGAGGGTTAGCACGACGTCGACATCTTTATAGCAACCTTCAGGATCCATGGTGAGATTCAGCGGATGGTTAGTCGGGAAATTAAGCCTGGAGCCCACGTCCCACACCGACGCGCCCAATGTTTCCGCCAATTCGACAATATGATTCCAGCCGTGCGGCGGGCGGGCAGCGAAATCCGCGATAATCGCCACTCGATTGGCGGCGGCTAAAGTGTCGGCGGCTTTCTCGAGCGCGGCCGGATCCGCCGAGGGCGCGGTCGGGACATCGATCGCTCCGGGCGGCGGCATCTCGACGTCATGATCCAACTGCGCTTCCTGGAGACCGGCGTCGTAACACATATAAACCGGACCTTGCCGCGCGCTCATCATGACTGAGTAAGCGCGCGCGAACGCGCCCGGCACGCCATCGACGGTGCTCGGCTGGTAATCCCATTTGACAAAATTGCGAATCGCCTCGCCTTGAACATTGGCGGTGTGGATCCAATCGATAAACGGGCGACGCTTCGGTTCCGCCAACGGCCCGGTGGCCCCTATGAGGAACACCGGAGCCCGATCCAGGTAGGCGTAGTAGACACCCATCGGCGTGTGCAGTAATCCGACTAAATTGTGAGCGATGGCGATCATCGGCTTGCCCTTGACGCGGGCATAGCCGTGGGCGATTTGCACGGCGATTTTTTCGTGCTGGCAAAGCAGCATCGGCGGGTCGTTCTCGCCGTAGTTGACCAGCGAGTCGTGCAACCCGCGGTAGCTGGCGCCGGGATTCAGCGCGATGTACTCGAAATCGTAGCGCTTGATCATGTCGACGATAACGTCGGACTGCCAACGCTTGTCGGACTTTTTAATGGTCTCTGCTTTCGGCGCAGGCTTTGCCATGGAATTTTCCTCCTTCGATCGGATTAAGTCTATTACACCACGAAGGTCACGAAGAAATGCTTATTTATGAATTCTTTCCTTCGTGCACTTCGTGTCCTTCGTGGTGAGGTTTATTTCTTAGGCGTTCTCGCCGCGGCGCCAGACAATCGTGTCGACCAAGGCCGGCTTGCCCGCCTTCACCTGGGCGATTGCGCGCTTTACCGCCGGGCCGACTTCGGCCGGATCTTCGATCGGACCCTCGGCGTGCCAGCCAATGCCTTTGGCAATGTGCGCAAAATCCGGCGGCGGGCCTTCGAGATCCATGCCGATATACGCGCGCGCGGGATCGGTGCCGCGTTGATGCGCCATGTGAATCTGATGCGCCCAGTCGTTGTAGTAAGCGCGGTTATTATACATAACGATCAGCATTGGAATCTGATACTTGATCGGCATCCAAAGCGCGCCAAGATCGAACATCAAGTCGCCGTCAGGTTGCAGGTCGATGACGAGTTTACCCGAGCCCTTGTGCGCCAAAGCAACACCGATCGATATGCCGATTTGAGTGCCGGTGCCAAGCTCGCGGCCGACGTGACGGTACGATCGGTCGAAGTTCCATATTTTGTGGACCCACTCCTTGAGGGTGTTGGCCGTGAGCACCCAGTCCTCGTTCTGAATCACCTGCCAGACCTCATGCGCCAAGCGCGACTCGGTCATCGGCCGCTCGTTCCACTCCTCCTTGACCTGTTCCTGCCACTTTTGCCACTGGCGCGCGTGTCTCTCG
>Ga0307410_10001412_pt1 | contig 10806 bp, 10 predicted proteins | sample 322Ometagenome_3_FD_203707 | JGI IMG/M metagenome (GOLD analysis project Ga0307410, IMG submission 203707) | Maize rhizosphere microbial communities from greenhouse at UC Davis, California, United States - 322HYB-O-3 | ecosystem: Host-associated > Plants > Roots > Rhizosphere > Soil | place...
GGCCTCTTGTTTCTCAATTTCAGGATATATATCACGCAATTTCTCTACGAATATTTCGTCCATCTCGAGCAGAAAGAAATCCCATCCTAAGGCTTTTTTGCCGTCAGAATAGCATTTGCATTTGCTCTGGCTACGCGTTGCAGTTTCTAGCGTAGTTATAAAGTACATTATCTTAGGTCTCTCCTTTTCAAACTCTATGCAAGAACCTGACAGGACAAACATTGCTGCAGTGGAAGGAACGGCGGCAGCTGCTGTTGCTGTGTCTTGCCCTCCAGTCCCCACATCCTCACCGGATTCCGCCGGTGGAGCTACTGGTGCTTCGGCTTCCTCAGGTTGTATGTTTGAGGGTTTCTCGCCTGATATAGCAGCTTCCTCTGCTATCTTCCTTATTGTAACAGTGTCGTCAATTGAGACACCCATCATCTTCCTCAAAGCAGGGTCAATCCTTGTGATACCTTGATCTTCATCAGACGGTAAGAGTTGATAACATCTTGCGTCTGCTCCATCTTTCTTGCCGGTAATTTCGACTACGTCTCCATTTGCAATGCCTAGGATATCCATAGAACGGCCATCTATGCGTACAACTCCGCGGCCTATATCACGTGCGTAAGCAGTAAGCACCCTTAGCGAGACTACTTGAGGCTTCATTTTCAAGTAAGGATTACGCATTTGCTTCTAATAAGATTTACTTGTAAAGGCTGTGCTAGTTAGTCTCATAATTCATTCTTTTCCAACAATTATCAAAAAAGATAAATCAAATCTTAAGTGTGTGTGGCTACGTGCCTGTTTATAGATAAGGATTCGCAATTTTTCAATTTCTCATTATAGTCAAAGTTTAAAAGAATGCAGATTCCGAGGGGGAAGTGGATTAAAAGCGGCAGGGATAAGACATAGATGCGATTTCCTTGATCTATATTTTTTACTATCTTCAGACCCAATCAGAAAATCAGCCAAATGCATTAATGATAGACTGAAGCCCGTCCGACATCTCGCATGTAGGAACCTTCCAAATAATTAGCATCCTGATTATTAGAGAACCATCTCTCTTGTGGAAATTCTTTCATTTTCACAGGTTCTGCTCTACCGCATACCCACTGGTCTTTATTTCTATTCACGGCACTTACTTGTATACCTGATACAAGCAGCAATACTTAAAGAAGAACACAGTTAAATTCAAAGTTGTGAATAATGAGAGGATAGAAGCACTAGATTGGTCCGAATGGCTTGATTTTGATAGAAACAATATTGTCAATATTGCAGAAGCAGAAGGAGTTTACAAGATACATGCAGGTATGAAGATCTTATTTATCGGGGGTGGTCAAAACCTTAGAGAATCCATGCTTGGATGCTTATCAGATCCTTGCCTAACTAAGGCAAAAAGGTTCAGTTATGCCATAATAGAATCCGCAGATAAAGTAAAAGAACAGCTCCTAAATGAATATCGTAATAATCACAACGGTAAATTACCTACCTGTATGGAATAGGAAAGCTAACTTTTGCAAATCCAGCATATAATTTATACATGATTTCCTGGATTATGCTTGACACGATAACGTGATTTTCTTCTCAAACTATTTGAGTAAGAGCCTATAATATGTTGATAATGGTGGTATAGCTAGATGCTAGTAAAGATAAATGATAGTAGTAGGAATAATGTTAAAGTTACCAAGCTTGATATAGACGACTTTGGTTCGGTTATCCCTTTAAGAGAATTAGATCTTGAATTACCGCAAGATGATGATTCCGTTAGGCAGACATTAAGGCATTCTTCATATGCTATCGTCTTTACTAGAGATGACAGCGAAGTGGACGGCAGTACAATAATCTTGGCAAAGGCTGTTACGACAGAAGAACTTAACAATGAGAAAGAAAGAACTGTGCGAGCCGTCCAAGATAAGAAAGAATCAAAATAAGGGGTACATACACTCATAGCGAAGTACAGCAGCAGCAGCAACTAATCAATTATTTCATGAAACTATAAAAATAATGAGCCAATACATTCGACGACTACTACTACTACAACAACAATCAGGAATACTACAGGATTGACAGTGTGGTAACGGTGAACAATAGAGACGTACTACTACGATATGGAGGATAACCGGAGGCTTATCGAATTTAATTTAAAGAGAATCGTACTTTTTCATTTTGACAACTTTGATATCGGAACCAATATGAATAATGCTATTACAACTGCAGAGAATATCCAAGCCAGCTCATAGCTACTCTCGTCTGCAATATAAGAAAAAACGATAGGCATCCACAGTACCCCCATGAGTGATAGCCCATTAACCCAAGCAACCTTTAATGTATCATAATAAGAAGGATTATTGAGAAGATTATTATCCTTGTCGTGGATATTTCTTCTGTTGACCTCTATTGTTTTTCTTGAATTATTTCTATGATCTGGTATGCCCTCAATCAAAAGTGTTCGCGCTTTCTCATAAACTACAGTGAATGCGCCACCGGAGAAAAATCCTGTGAGGATGACTGATAGAATGATTAGGTATAGGCTGCCAAGGGATAATCCTGTTATAGCCAAGCTTGTTCCGATTCCACAGATGAGCAAGACTCTTCTTGTATCCCTTACTTTGTCATAGAATCCTCCAATTAATGGAGCAGAAATAATGGCAAGAATCAAAGGCAGACTTGCAATGATTCCAGCAAGTTCTGCAGAGAAGCCTAGATTCTCTAGATATATTACAATGAAAGTCAACTCTACAGCCCACGCTGCTTGAATGCCAATGAGAACAAGGCCAAGATAGAATAGAGTACGGTTTGATAATATTCTTAAAGCATCTGAAATTTTCAATTTTTCTCCTGTTCTTGCCGGTTGATAATCCTTATTTTCCATCCTAGCATCATAATCAAGAGACGTATTGCTTCGTGGGATGGTCATAATCATTAACAATGCAGTAATAAGACCTAATACACCACTCAGAACAAGGCTGAGCCTCCACCCAACCATTTGCGCAAAGATTATCCAGACAAATATGCCGATAATGCCGCCCATTGAATGAGCAGAGTTCATAATACCTATAGAGAAGCCAGGAAATCCTCTCTTACCATATCTTGCAATAAGGATTACAGCGGAGCTAAAGAAGAATGCCATTCCAAATCCTACTATGAAGCGTAGCCAGATTAGCTGTGACGAGGAGAACACTAACCCACAGAGTAGAGCAGCCGTTGAAGATATTATTATTCCAACGATGGCAGAAATACGTGGATTGTACTTGGCTGCAAAGATGCCTGCAGGAATTTGCATTAAGCCTATTCCCATGAAAAATGCCGCAGATATTGAACCAAGCAGAGAGACATCCTTGTTAAACTCTACTGCAATGAGTGGGAATATGGCTGATATGTTAAACCAATTTATGCCATATACAATTCTAGCAATAATCAAAGAAAAGGATGCTTCAGCATCTGAACTCAATATCCTTTTGTTCTTCTTGTTCGGTCTCATATCCATTTCACCACCAAATTTTTAGCTTAGTATCTTTAGATACATGTATTTTCAATTAATAATGCTGTCCATCTGCACGCATCTTAATGTGTAGAGGCGCCCAGCGAGACTTTCAAAACAGAGTCATAAATTCAAATAGGATAATAAACTGCCGACTGATTATTTTCGCTCTTTTCTTATCATGCTAGACATATCAATGTGAAAAAATGTCTTAAGTATTCCAATGTATGTCTGTACTGGCGGTGGAACTTCAACTTCACATGCAACATTCATGTTCCAAGCGTTTATCCATATCACCATGCTCTGCAAGATGTTTACAAACCGCCTGTGCTCATCCGATGTGACTTCAAGGGCATCAATATATCTTTCTGCAAGGAGCCATGCTGCAGTAAAGTCGATGCAATCGGTTCCATAGATCGACTTTATCTGCTGCTGAATAGACCTTGCACGTTTGAATGGTTTTTTGTTAACAAAAAATGGAAACTCCACTTTGTGTGGAAGCGTCATGCCAAGTGGTGCCCATATAGTTATTACCCTTGCACCATCCTTCAGCTCTTTCCGAAATCGTCTTGTTAGAGCGTCGACTAAGTCTGAGTCGCTGAACCAGAACAGTAAAACTGTTGCGTCTGAAATATCAGCCTTGTGTATGTCCTTATTTATTATGTAAGCATTTTTGATGTCGGCAATGTTCCTGCGAGCATTGTCAGCTATAGTTTTATCAATCTCTATACCGATAGATTTCTTGACACCAAATTCTTTGGCCGCAATTGCTACAGCGTTGCCGTCCCCGCAGCCAAGGTGGCAAAATATATCGCTCTTTTTTAATTTGGCAAAATTGAATATCTTCCTGACGACATTATCGGTAAGCGAAACCCTCTCCCCACTGAGCACTGATTGTGGCAGGGATGATAGGAAGTCGCCTAATTCCAACTGTATGTCACTTGGTTTTCTCCCTCTAATAAAAAGTAAGGTTTGACCTCAGCATCAGCGTGCGTGTGCGTGGCACTAACTGAAACTGTCGTTTCGTATAATACTAGAAGGTATGATGGTACATGTGCTGATCCGCAGACGCAATATTATCGCCCACTAAGCAGCCAACTCTCAGAACAATGGCCCATAATATATCTCCAATCAGTATAGACTAGGATGTTATGAGGTCCATTTACACTGTAGCAGAACAAGGAGTTGCTTTCTGATGACATTATGTAATGCTATCATCATAATATTAGCGGTTACTATGAGATCACACTATTATCATGACTCAAGATGGCATATAGAAATCTGCAACTCAAGCCTGCCATCATAGTGGAAAAAAGAAATGTAAATGTAAGCTATACCTCTACGTACATTGTACCATTCTCAATCGTCACCTTGTAGTTGCCAATCTCCTTCAGCTTTTGTGGGAACCAGATTTGATTGCCCGTTGTGACGTCCCACTTAGCACCATGCCATGGACAGATTAGCTCCTTTCCATTCAGCTCGCCTTCGTGAAGCTCAGCTCCAGCGTGACTGCAGGTGTTGCCTGTAGCGTAGTACTGACCTCCTACGTTTGCTATGAGTATCTCCTTGCCTCCCACCGTGAGATGGGCCATCTTGCCTTCGCCAATGTCTGAAGTTTTGCCGACCATTACCTTTGCCATACGCATAATCTTTGAAATTATGCCACTATTTTAATTTCACTAGCCATGGGGCTGACGAAATTCTTTGAATTCATCTTATTTCTTGGTGAGGGATCATCATCATTTACATTTACTTGCTTTACAACAAAGGTGGCGCTGCATTGACTATCTCTCTGCAATACATATAACGAACAGCTCGCACAGAATGTTAACTTATATCGAATAGTGTGTTTTTCAACTTTTACTCGCCTTTGTAAGGCCTAAGCTTTTCTTTTGCAAGAGGATGTACTGGAGTAAATCTAAGGTGGAGCCCGCAGCAAATGCAGTGACTATCGTTGCATTTGAAATATACCTCGCATCTGCGGCAGTATCTTAACCCTTTCCGGTAGGGGTTTTGCACCCTGCCTCCGTCTGGGACAAGTCTAATGCATAGATTCTTGCAGGTCAATATTGTTAAAAAAATAGGAGCCAGCTTATAACTGGGCAGGCACTTTGGGGAGGGGGAGGGGGAGAAGATCGTTTACAATGTACACCAAATATATGCCCTATACCAATAGGAGGTAGCAATGGGATTTGCTATGCTTGTGGCCCTTGCGTCAGCTGGAATTTTGAGCGGCATACTTGACGCAATATCTGGCCTAATAGCAGAATATGGCTACCCCGCAGTCTTTGCAGCAGCTTTTCTTGAAATGATATTTCCTCCTATCCCGAGTGAAGTCATCTTTCCGCTGGTCGGGTTCATAGCCCAGAACAGAGGGCTTGGACTTGAAAATACAATTGGCATGGCTACAGTAGGTGCACTTGGCTCAACTGCAGGGGCAGTAGTGATCTATTTTGTTTCTGCGAAAGTCGGAAGAATCGCAATCGTGCGCTTTGGCAAAAGAATCAGGATAAGTGAACAAGAGATAGAAAAGGCCGAGAGGTGGTTTGAAAAGTATGGATCAATTGCAGTATTTACGGCAAGGATGATCCCCGGCATCCGCGAGATAATCTCAATACCTGCAGGCATAGGCCAGATGAATCTTGCAAAGTTTGTTGGCTACACATTTGCCGGCTCGCTCTTGTGGTGCACTATCTTGACGTTTACTGGATATTACCTTGGTGAGGCATGGAGCAGCTTTTCAGAGCAGGCCTCATACGCATTTACTATTGTCACTTTCATAGTTATTGCCGTAATAGTCGCAGGCGTTGGTTTGTGGTATAGTAGGCGCAAAAGAGCTTCTGCAAAACAGTGACTACAATGCTACTGCTTTCATGAGGAAGCAAAGAAGCGCCTTTTGTGTGTGCAGTCTGTTTTCAGCTTCTTGCCATACCACCGACTGCTTGCCGTCAATAACATCGGTAGTCACTTCCATGCCGCGTTTTGCTGGCAAGCAGTGCATGAATATTGCATCTCTTTTCGCAAGCTTCATGATGTCTGTATTCACTTGATAGTTTGGAAGAAAGGCCGCTTCCCTCGTTGCACGCTCACTTTCTTTACCGATCGAGATAAAAGTATCTGTGGCTATAATGTCGGCGTCTCTTGCTGCTGAAGCTGGATCGTGAGTTATCGCAATATCTGCGCCTGTCATTTTGCCTTCGGCCTTGGCAAGCTCCGCAATCTCTTCAAGTGGTTCGTAGCCCTTTGGGCAGGCGGCAGTCATGCTTATGCCTGTCTTGGCACAGCCAAGCATAAGGTCGTTACATACGTTGTCCCCATCTCCAAGCCAAGTAAGTTGTAGTCCCTTTAGCTTTTTCTTGTGCTCTTGTATTGTCATAAGGTCGGCTAGAATCTGGCATGGGTGAAATGAGTCTGAAAGCCCATTTATTACTGGCACCCAAGCATATCTAGCCAAGGTCTGGACATCCTCGTGGTTATAGACCCGTGCCATTATGCAATCCAAATATAGTGAAAGGGTCTTGGCTGTGTCTCCGATCGTTTCACCTCGCGACAGTTGGATATCGTTTGCACTAAGGTGAACTGCACCTCCTCCTAGCTGGTACATGCCAACTTCAAAACTGACTCTAGTTCGAGTCGACGGCTTTTGGAAGACCATACCAAGAGTTTTTCCGTGCAAAAGTGGTTGAGATTTGCCGCTCTTTTGCTCAAGCTTGAGCTTGCCTGCAAGCATCAGGATCAAATTGATCTCCTTCGTGCTCAGATCTGCGATGCTCAAGATGTCTTTCTTACTTGAGGAGATCTTCAATGTCTTCATCCGTAAGATAGACTACCTTGTCTTCTTCTTGTTCTTGCTCTTTATCGCCCTTATCTTGTTGGAGGTTCCTTTCCTTATCGCCTGTCTGCACCTCTTCATGCTTCAGCCTTGTATTTTCTTCTTCTTCTTCTTCTCCTGCACGTTTTTCCTCTAGCTTGTGTTTCTCCTTATTGTCGCCCTCTTCCTCCTCTTCCTTGCTGCGGTCTTCATCACTTCTTTTCTTGCCAAAGAACCCAAACCTGCTCTTTTTTTCTTTTCGAGGCTCCTCAGATTTAGATTGTTCAAGCTGATGCAAAATAGGTTTTGGTGGAAGTTCCTTAATCTCTTGCTTTTCCTGAACGTTAAATCCGTCGCTAGGGCTAAACTGCGTGACTGGAGGATTGGACTGCAGCAGTATGTCTTTTCCCTCTTCCCTGATGGTTTGCGCATTTCCTGAATTGGTTTTTTCCGCCGCTAGTTCTGAAATCTTTTGCATAGATGCCACCTCCTCAACATTGACGCCTACCTGCCCCGCGCTTTCAAATAGCGACGCGATGAACTTGTTAGAGTCAAAAGGGATAATATCGTCATAGCCCTGCCCGATGCCAATGTATACAATTGGCCTTGAAGTAATGTGCGCAATCGAAATCGCTGAGCCTCCCTTCGCATCTGCATCTACCTTGGTTAGTATGGCACCGTCAAAATTGGTATAGTGGAAAAACTCCCTTGCCTGGTTTATTGTATCATTGCCAGCAAGCGCGTCGCCGATGAACAACTTGACATCGGGCTTGACGACTCTTACTATCTTTCCCATTTCATCCATTAAGTTCTTTGAAGTCTGCATCCTGCCAGCTGTGTCCATGAGAACTATGTCGATGTGGTTCTTTTTCGCGTGATCGTAGGCGTCACGGCCCACTGACGACGGATCGGCTCCATATCTCTGTTTGACTATTTTAAGAAATAACCTATTTGTATGCTGTTCTAGCTGCTCGATAGCTCCTGCCCTATGTGTGTCACCTGCAGCTACTACCACTGAAAAGCCAGCCTTTCGCAGGAGGTTTGCTATTTTTGCAACGGTGGTTGTTTTGCCTGTTCCATTAATGCCGAGGAAAACAACGACAAAAGGCCCATCTTTGGCTTCCTTTTTCATCTTTATCTTTTCAATCAAGTCAAACCTGTTAGTCCGTGCAAAAATTTCAGCCACTGCTGTTCGTAATTTTGACTGGACTATCTCTGTTGCTTCCTGCTCTTTTTCTAACTTGAGCCCAAGCAGCTCCTTTTTCAGTTTTTCAGATAGCTCGTCAACTACTTCCTGCGCTACATCGCTTTCCAAAAGCGCGATCTGGAGGTCAAGCAGTACGTCGTCGAGAACTTTTTCAGTAAGCTCTTTCTGAGCTACACTCTTCGCAGCTCTAGAAAAAGCCTTTTTCAGTTTGTCAAACATGATTTTGAACCAGAACGAGCATCAACCGGGTTGCTGGGCAGCCTGAATCATCTGGTTTATCTGCGATTGCAATTGGTTTATGCGCATCGCTATTTCCTGTCTTTGAGCCTCAAGCTGCCTTGCTGCAACTTCATACTCTTTTATCCTAGTTTCCACGTAGTTGAGGGCATCTTCTCTACTCTTTTCAATGGCGACGCCAGCGTCCAAGTTAATGAGCAACTTCTTTATAGGAGGCACCGTAGTCTTGACGTAAACGCCGATGCCGATAGGCATAAGCGACTCGACATCAGACTCGGAAGTGATGTTTTGAATCGTGTTTGAAGCCAGATGGGCCTCTTCAATTAGCTTGCCTACTGTCACTTGCCGTGTTATCACGTCATTCATATATGCTTCAAGAATCCTTGACTGCTGGACCAATTCATTTATCCTCTGCTCCATCGCAGCCAATTCCTGCTGCCGCGATTGATCACTAGCTGCGCTCATTAACTTCACTGCTCTTGATAGATTTTTAAAGCTTTAGATTCCCGATACCTTTAGCATATCGGTCATATTGACCTTCATGCCATAGCGCTCTTCTTCGCTCTTCATATGGCGGTATAATTTGAGCATGTCCATTCCATGCTTTATCATGTTGAACCTCCCTGTTATTTTCAGCTTGATGAACTTGAAGACAAGAGAATATATCTTGAATTTTTCAAGGACTGCCTGCCGGTACGCTGGCATATCATGAAGGTTCTGGACAAGAAGTTCGGCACACCAAGTCGATGGAATTATACCCTCCCCCAGTAGAGGGTATACGGTACCTATCGACTCGCCTGCTCCTATCGACTTGCGACCGTCGGTAAATGGCTCGCAGTTTTCAGGCGGAGTCAGCCTGACAGGCCTTCCTACCTTTTTTATAACTTCGCAGTGGTACCTCTTCAAAAATTCATCTACGAAGTGATTGTGACTTTTTGAGAAGTCGCCTGCCCCTATGTGTGCCTGGCCGTTGCCAAGCGGAAAATACCAAAAGTAACCGGACATCGAGGGAAATGCTCTCAAATAAAAATCATCAAAGGGCTCCTTGCCCTGCTGGTAGCGAACCTTGTATTGCACGCAGGGAATCCATGTCTCATTTCCAACTCTTGGCAGATAGTTGCGGTGAAAGCCAGTCGAATCGATAATGATATCATAGTCAGCTTCTAGCTCGTCCTTTCGTGGAGCCCGCCCAAACTTTATTTCCGTGCCCCTTATCATGTCTTGGATCAGACGTAGCTTGTCATAACTCACCATTCCTCTGAGCTTGATGTCGACGCTGCCCTTCTCCTCCAAGTCCACCTGCATGTGCTGGCCATCATGCAAGATGTAGTCATCGAAATTAACGCCACACTTTCTTGTGAGGCCTGCCATCACGTTTTCACATGTGGCCCAAGCACATACAGCATCGTGCTCGTCCTTCGGCATCCGCTCAAACCCCACTACGTGGTTATTGTGATCATCGCTCAGCCTATTCATAAGATACGCACCTGCTACCCCGATTCCGACAACTGCTATCTTCAAGTCTTTGTCTCTATCTCCCCAAGGATGCAATAAAAACTATAACATTATCTACTCGTAAATAATAGCAGCAGCATTGTCAAAAAAGAAGAAGAAGATACAGATGCCCAGTGCTGCACGTGCAGGCATTGGTCTTTTGATTATGGGTGCCCTGTTGGTCGCATTTGGGCAATACCTTGAGCGAGGCGCGCTGTCACTTTACGGTGTAATAATTGTAGCTTGTGGATTTGTGCTGTACATGACGGCATCAATCGTTGCCAAACGAAGAGCCAAAATCTAGGATGCTATTCCTTTTCTCTTTTTGTAAGTACGGTATCGTTGTTAGACGCATCAGTACTCTGATCATTTGTAATCTTGCCATTACTAACCTTCTTTTTCCTTGCTCATAAGATTGCGAATTTCTTGTAGTTAACTCCTGGACTCTTTCAGTAGGCAATATTTGTATTAGACAAAGCATTATCTAACTACCTAGCCAATTAGTTCATCGAGTGTCCCTCCGAAGATTGACGACATTGTTGCAAATCCTTTTGAGCTTCAAAGCAGATTGCAATATAACTTCTATCTATTCAC
>Ga0307410_10001413_pt1 | contig 10800 bp, 3 predicted proteins | sample 322Ometagenome_3_FD_203707 | JGI IMG/M metagenome (GOLD analysis project Ga0307410, IMG submission 203707) | Maize rhizosphere microbial communities from greenhouse at UC Davis, California, United States - 322HYB-O-3 | ecosystem: Host-associated > Plants > Roots > Rhizosphere > Soil | place...
ACGCTCCCGCAGGCGAGGCGCAGGAAGAAGCCGCTTCGCAGGAAATTCCTGCCGCCGGCGAGAAAACACCGGAAGCGGACCCCGCCGGCGATGGCGGAGCTGAATAAATTATTTTGAAGCGACGGTCTCGCGGTTCGAGATCGAAACCTTCAATTTTGAAATTGGCCGCCCTCGGGCCTTCCCAGCCGTACTCAAGGAAAACGAGCGGGGCGATTTGTCAGGTCGCTTCTGCTTCGGACCGAAAGGGAAAGGTGATGCAACCCGTTCCCGTAAGTCCCATGGGTTCTAGCGGCGAACGCGAAAGGATAAAGGCGAAAGGACGAACGCGATAGTATTTGTCCTGTCCCCTCGATCGATTCGCAATTTATAAATGGATGCCGCGCGGCATTGACAGGGAAACTTTCCCTTCATTTCGCCTGCATCCTTTAGAACAGAACCCTATTTAGGAGATAGATAAAACATCATGGCAATCACAAAAGACGAAGTAGTTGAATTTTTGAAGGGAATGACGCTTCTCGAAGCGTCGGAATTGGTCAAGGAACTTGAGGAAGTGTTCGGCGTGTCGGCTGCCGCCGCGGCCGCACCTGCCGCTGCCGCTGCACCGGCCGGTGACGCAGCACCTGCTGCCGAAGAGAAGGATACGTTCGATGTCATCCTGACGGCCGCCGGTGGCAACAAGATCGCCGTCATCAAGGTCGTTCGCGAAGTCGTTGCAGGCCTCGGCCTCAAGGAAGCGAAGGATCTCGTCGACGGTGCTCCCAAGGCGCTGAAGGAAGGCGTTTCGAAGGACGAAGCCGAAGAGATCAAGACCAAATTGACGGACGCGGGTGCATCCGTCGAAGTCAAATAAATAACTGCAAACCCGGACATCAACCTGCGGCATCGAATGCTGCGGGTTGATGTCTAAGTTTATTGTTGTTACACTATTCGACAGGCGTTAGAGAAAGCTCGTCTTCGTTTATAGGTCGAATGGTTGATTGGGATCTCGGCAAGTGGCTGATTTCTAAGGCTTTAGCGGCGAGTTTCTCGCAGAATTAGTGGAGCGTTGGTGTCTCGTTTCGGCACGCTCGGTCAAAAACATTAACAGCATATAGCTGCTGAAAAGCGGTCAGGGAAAAGTTTACCCTCGACCGCATTTGCCGTCTTTTTGCGACATTTTTTAAGGACTCTTCCTTTTTTGACAGGTGAATCCTAGCAACAAACGACGGATAAATCAACAGGTATTTTCTACAGGCCATTCTAACAATATGATCAATAATCCGCTGCAAAATAATACAAACGGCCTCGGGCGAAGGACAAGCCAATCGCCAGAGCGGGTGGACTTTTCCAAAATCTATACAACGGCCCAGATCCCGAATTTGATCGAGGTACAGCGCGAATCCTACAACCGGTTTCTTCAGATGGACCTCATCCCTGAAGAGCGGGAGAACATCGGGCTGCAGGCGGTTTTCAAATCAATATTTCCCGTCTCCGATTTCCGCGAGACGGCCATGCTCGAGTACGTCGAGTTCCAGATAGGCAATTGGCAGTGCAAGTGCGGTAATCTCGAGGGCCTCGAGCACCTCCGCACCAACTGTAAAGAGTGCGGTTCCAAGATCAAGGTCGATCCGTTCAACCCGGCCGAAGTACTGTGTAACAACTGCGGCACGTTCAACGCCGTCCGCCCGAAGCTCTGTCCGAACTGCGGCGAACCCGTCGGCCTCAAGCACAAGCACGACCAGCAGGAATGTCAGGAACGCGGCATGTCATACAGCGTCCCGCTGAAGGTCAAGATCCGCCTGACGGTCTATGACAAGGACCCGGATACGGGCGTTTCGACGATCCGCGATATTAAGGAAGAAGACGTATTCTTCGGCGAGATCCCACTGATGACCGACAACGGTACCTTCATCATCAACGGTACCGAACGCGTGATCGTTTCGCAGCTACACCGCTCGCCGGGCGTGTTCTTCAAGGGCGACCGCGACGAGTATCTGGCGAAGATCATCCCGTACCGCGGTTCATGGGTGGAGTTCGAATACGACCAGAAGGGGATCCTGCACGCCCGTCTCGGCAAGCGTAAGATCCTCGCGACGATCTTCCTGCGTGCTCTCGGCCTGTGGCTGAACCCGCAGATCGACATGACGACGATCTCGGACAGCATCCTCGAGGAAGTCGTGAAGGGCGCCGAATATCCGAACTCAGAGATCCTCAAGCTTTTCTACACGGTCGACGATGCGGTCGTGGAAAGAGGCAAACTTTACGTCCGCGTGAAGCCGGAAGGCGACACGCATCTCGTCGGCATGCGTGCCGAAGAGGACATAAAGGACAAAAAGGAAGAGATCACAAAGGTCGGTAAAAAGATCACGAAGTCGGCTTTGTCGGAACTCCGCAAACTCGGCCGCGACAAGGTTGAGGTCTCGCAGAACGATTTCGAAGGCGTCTACGCGTTGAACGACGTTGTGAACACCGAGACCGGCGAGGTCATAATCGAGTCGAACACCGAGATCACGAGTGCAAAACTGCAGCAGATCATCGAAGAAGGTGTCGAAACCTTCCAGGTGTTCTTCCCGAAGAGCGACATGGTCGGCGAAGTTATCACGCAAACGCTCCGCAAGGACGCCATTGCTAAACCGGTCGACGCTTTGCTCGAGATCTACCGCAAAATGCGTCCGGGCGACCCGCCGACGGTGCCGACGGCTTACCACCTGCTCGAAGGAATGTTCTTCGACGCTCGCAGGTTCGATCTGTCGCGTGTCGGCCGCCTGAAGTTCAATATCAAGATGGCCCGACCCGAGAAGGACAGGATCGAAGATCCGCTCCTCGACGCGACCGATTTCGTCGAAGTGGTCAATTACCTTCTTCGCATGAAGAAGGACAGTGAGCATTTCGGCCAGGACGATATCGATCACCTCGGCAACCGCCGCGTCCGCGCGGTCGGCGAACTGCTCGAGAACCAGTTCCGAATCGGACTCGAACGCATGGAACGCGCGATCAAGGAGAAGATGTCGATCCAGCAGGACATGTTCACCACGATGCCGCGTGATCTTGTGAACGCGAAACCGGTAACGGCTGCCGTTCGCGAGTTCTTCGGTTCGTCGCAGCTTTCGCAGTTCATGGACCAGACCAACCCGCTTTCCGAGATCACGCACAAACGGCGTCTTTCGGCACTCGGGCCGGGCGGTCTTTCGCGTGAGCGTGCCGGATTTGAGGTCCGTGACGTCCACCCGACGCACTACGGCCGCATCTGCCCGATCGAGACGCCTGAAGGCCCGAACATCGGGCTCATCTCGTCGCTTTCGTGTTTTGCTCGTATCAACGAGTTCGGTTTCATCGAATCGCCGTACCGAAAGGTCGTCGACGGGCGTGTTATTGAATACGTCAAGATCCACAACGGCGGCGACACCAAGTTCAAGCCGAGGGAACACGTCCCGCAGGAAGAGGTCGAAGCGGCGAACAAAAAGGTCGCAAAGGCCGGCGGCCAGGAAGCCGAGTACGAGCCATACCCGTTCTATTTGACCGCTTGGGAAGAGGATAAATGGATCATCGGCCAGGCGAACATCGAACTCGATGCCAAGGGCAACCTTGCCAACGAGCGCAACGCCGCACGGCTCAAAGGTGAGTTCATCACCGCCGACCGTGCCGAGATCCAGTACATGGATGTTTCGCCGAAACAGCTCGTTTCGGTGGCTGCGTCGCTGATCCCGTTCCTCGAGAACGACGACGCCAACCGTGCTCTCATGGGCTCGAACATGCAGCGTCAGTCGGTTCCGCTTCTCCGTGCCGAGTCGCCGTACGTCGGTACCGGTATGGAAAAGATCGCCGCGCGCGACTCGGGTGCCGTGGTCATCGCGAAACGTAACGGCGTGGTCGACTTCGTCGATTCCGAACGCATCATCGTCAAAGCCGACCATCAGGTCGACGGCACGATCTCGCGTGAGGTAACGGCGGACATTTATTCGCTGGTCAAGTTCAAGCGTTCCAACCAGAACACGTGCATCAACCAGCGTCCGATCGTCCAGGTCGGCGAAAGCGTAAAGAAAGGCCAGGTCATAGCCGACGGACCGTGTACCGACCGAGGCGAACTAGCACTGGGTCGCAACGTGCTCGTGTCGTTCATGCCGTGGCGTGGTTACAACTTTGAGGACGCCATCCTGGTTTCCGAAAAGCTGGTCAAAGAGGACTATTACACCTCGATCCATATCGAGGAACTCGAGATCGAGGCCCGCGATACGAAGCTCGGACCCGAAGAGATCACCCGCGATATCCCGAACATCGGCGAGAACATGCTTCGCGACCTTGATGAATCGGGAATTATCCGCATCGGTGCCCAGGTCAAGCCCGGTTCGATCCTGGTCGGTAAAGTTACGCCGAAAGGCGAGACGCAGCTGACGGCGGAAGAAAAACTGCTTCGTGCGATCTTCGGTGAAAAGGCCGGCGACGTTAAGGACGCCTCGCTCACGTGCCCTCCGGGAATCGACGGGACGGTCGTCGACGTTCAGGTCTTTACGCGTAAAGGCCAGGACAAGGACGAACGTTCGCTGGACATCGAGGGTATGGAAGAAGACGATCTTCGCCGCGACCTCGAGGACGAAATTCGTATCCTTCAGGAACAGCGTGACGAGCGTATCTATGAGCTTTTCGACGGCCGCAAGCTGACGAAAGACCTCATGGACGGCAAGGAAGTCCTGCTCAAGAAGGGCGAAACGCTCACTCGCGAGAGGCTGACGAGCGTGGACCCGCGTATGCTTCGCAAGGCTGAGGTTTCGGCCGGTTCGATCGACATTACGGCCGAGGTTCGCGAATACGAACAGAAGACCGAGCGTCAGATCAACATCCTTTCGGACATCTACGAGGAGAAGATCACCAAGCTGAAGCAGGGTGACGAGCTGCCTCCGGGTGTTATCAAGATGGTCAAGGTCTTCGTTGCCATGAAGCGCAAGCTTTCGGTCGGCGACAAGATGGCCGGACGCCACGGCAACAAGGGCGTCATCGCACGCATCCTGCCTGAGGAAGATATGCCGTATCTGCCGGACGGAACTCCGGTCGAGATCGTGCTCAATCCGCTGGGCGTGCCGTCGCGTATGAACGTCGGCCAGATCCTCGAAACGCATCTCGGCTGGGCCGCACGCGTTCTCGGGTTCCACTTCGCCACTCCCGTCTTCGACGGGGCCAGCGAGGCAGAGATCAAGACGTATATCGGTCAGGCGAACGACAGGTTCGACGAACTGGGCTTGCCGCCGTCGGTCGGACCGTCGGGCAAAACGCGTCTCTATGACGGCCTCACGGGTGAGCAGTTCGAGCAAAAGGTGACCGTCGGTTACATCTACATGCTCAAGCTTTCTCACCTTGTGGACGACAAGATCCACGCACGCTCGATCGGGCCGTACTCGCTGATCACGCAGCAGCCGCTCGGTGGTAAGGCGCAGTTCGGCGGACAGCGTTTTGGAGAGATGGAAGTTTGGGCACTCGAAGCCTATGGCGCCGCCCACATCCTGCAGGAATTGCTGACGTGCAAATCCGACGATGTGGCCGGCCGCTCGAAGATCTACGAAACGATCGTCAAAGGCGTTTCGAACTTCGAGCCGGGCATCCCCGAGTCGTTCAACGTTCTGGTCCGCGAGCTGCAGAGCTTGTGCCTCGACGTCGAGCTGATCCAGGAACACGAGATCGATCCGGAAGAAGTATTGGCAGGCGTCGACGCAATTGTAGGAGTTGACTAGTAGATTTTGGATTGCGGATTTTGGATTTTGGATTGAAGACTGCATCTTCTCCGAGATCCAAGATCCAAAATCTAAAATCCAAAATGGAGAAACATGTTTCGATTTAATAACGAAAACAAAACGCAACTGACCACAAATTACGAAGCTATCCGGATCAGCCTCGCATCGCCGGACAAGATACGTTCGTGGTCGCACGGCGAGGTGACCAAGCCGGAAACTATCAACTACCGCACCTTCAAGCCCGAACGCGACGGTCTGTTTTGCGCCCGTATCTTCGGCCCGGTTTCCGACTGGGAATGTTTGTGCGGTAAGTACAAGCGCATGAAGCACCGCGGCGTGATCTGCGACAAGTGCGGCGTCGAAGTGACGCAGAGCAAGGTCCGCCGTGAACGCCTCGGCCACATCGAGCTCGCTTCGCCCTGCTCGCACGTGTGGTTCTTTAAGGGACTGCCTTCGCGAATTGGCCACCTGCTCGACATCACCTTGCGCGATCTCGAAAAGATCCTTTATTTCGAGACGTACATCGTGGTCGACGAGGGCGACGTTCCCGACCTCAAGCAGAAAGACCTGCTCACCGACGACCGCTATCGCGAACTGATGCGTGATTACCCGAACCAGTTCGTGGCGAAGATGGGTGCCGAGGCTATCAAAGAGCTTCTGATGCGCATCGACATTCCGGAACTGGTCGACGAGCTGCGTCAGAAAATGCGTGACGAAACGTCGCAGCAGAAGAAACTCAAGTATTCCAAACGGCTCAAGGTCTCGAACTCGTTCGCGCGTTCGGGCAACAAGCCCGAGTGGATGATCCTCGACGTGATCCCCGTGATCCCGCCCGAGCTTCGCCCGCTTGTGCCCCTCGACGGCGGCCGATTCGCGACGTCGGATCTTAACGATCTGTACCGCCGCGTGATCAACCGCAACAACCGTTTGAAAAAGCTGATGGAGCTGCGTGCTCCTGAGGTCATCGTCCGCAACGAAAAGCGCATGCTGCAGGAAGCCGTCGACGCTCTGTTCGATAACGGCCGCCGCGGCCGCGTGCTTCGCGGTGCGAACAACCGTCCGCTCAAGTCGCTGTCCGGAACGCTCAAGGGTAAGCAGGGACGTTTCCGCCAGAACCTGCTCGGAAAACGTGTCGACTACTCCGGACGTTCGGTTATCGTTGTCGGACCCGAGCTCAAACTGCACCAGTGCGGTCTGCCGAAGAAAATGGCGCTCGAGCTGTTCAAGCCGTTTATTTACAACAAGCTTGAAAAAGACGCTCACGCAGCCACGATCAAGCAGGCACGCGAGATGGTCGAACGCCAGGAGCCGATCGTCTGGGACATCCTCGAGGAAGTCATCCGCGAGCATCCGGTCCTTTTGAACCGTGCTCCGACGCTTCACCGTTTGGGCATCCAGGCTTTTGAACCGGTCCTTGTCGAAGGTAAAGCCATTAAGATCCACCCGCTCGTCTGTACGGCTTTCAACGCCGACTTCGACGGTGACCAGATGGCCGTTCACATTCCGCTGTCCGCCGAGGCCCAGATCGAAGCGAGCGTTTTGATGCTCGCGTCGAACAACCTTCTGTCGCCGGCGTCGGGCCAGCCGATCACGGTTCCTTCGCAGGACATCGTTCTGGGCTGCTATTACCTGACTCTCGGCCGCGATGAAATGGCGGGCGAAGGCAAGGCGTTCAACTCCATCGATGAAGTTCTGCTTGCACTCGACGCAGGAGTCATCGAAACGCAGACGAAGATCCGTCTTCGCTGGAAGGGTGATCTTCTCGACCTGAATACCGAGCTCCACAATCAGGACGTTATGCGTGCGATCGTTCGGAACGTCAACCGCGTCATCGACACGACCGCCGGCCGCGTCATCCTGAACGAACGCCTGACCCGCGACGGCCTGCCGTACGTCAACGGCACGCTGAAGAAGAAAGGCCTGCAGTCGCTCGTCAGCTTCTGCCACTTGAAACTCGGCCACGAAGCGACCGTTCTGCTTCTGGACGATCTCAAGACGATGGGCTTCCTTTACGCGACGCTTTCGGGCATGTCGATCGGTATCGACGACATGGTCACGCCGGCGAGCAAAAAGGGAATCATCGAGGACGCTCGTAAAGAAGTCGACAAACTGCAGAAACAGTACGAAGACGCGACCATGACCAACATGGAACGCGAAAATAAGGTAACGGCAATCTGGTCGGAAGTCACCGACCGCGTCGCCAAAGAGATGTTCAAGGCGATGCACACCCGCGAAGCCGAGCGTAAAGAGCTCAACCCGATCCTCGTGATGGCCGATTCAGGTGCTCGCGGTTCGGAAGCTCAGATCCGTCAGCTTGCAGGTATGCGCGGTTTGATGGCGAAGCCGTCCGGCGAGATCATCGAAACGCCGATCGTCGCGAACTTCCGCGAAGGCCTGAACGTGCTGCAGTACTTTATCTCGACGCACGGCGCCCGTAAGGGTCTCGCCGATACGGCACTCAAAACGGCCGACTCGGGTTACCTGACCCGCCGTCTCGTCGACGTCGCGCAGGACGTTATCGTGTCGGAACAGGACTGCGGAACGCTCCGCGGAACCTGGGCGGAAGCGATCATCCGAAACGGTGAAGAGGTCGAATCACTTCGTGATCGTATCGTCGGCTGCACGTCGCTCGACGACATCATCGATCCGGTCGACGGAACGACGATCGTCTCGGCGAACACCGAGATCAACGAAGAGCTTGCCGCACAGGTGCAGCTTTCGGGTCTGCAGAAAGTTCGCCTGCGTTCGGCACTCACGTGCGAAAGCCGTCGCGGCATCTGCGTCAAGTGCTACGGACGCAACCTGGCAACGGGCCACACGGTCGAGATCGGTGAGGCGGTCGGTGTTATCGCCGCTCAGTCGATCGGTGAACCGGGAACGCAGCTTACGATGAGAACGTTCCACGTCGGCGGTACCGCTCGTCTCGAACAGGAAACGAAGCACATCGCCGCGATGGATGGAACCGTTCGGTACCTCGACGACCTCAAGGTCATCAAGAACCGCAACAAGGAAATGATCTCGCTCAAGCGTCAATCCGAGATCGCTCTCGAGGACGAACGCGGCCGCGAGGTCGCTCGCTACCAGATCGTTTACGGTGCGCAGCTTCACGTGAAGGACGGCCAGAAGGTCAAGGAAGACGACGTGCTCGCCACGTGGGACCCGTTCACTTTCGCCATCTTGTCCGAAGTTAAGGGAACTGTTAAATATCAGGACCTCAAGGAAGGCAAGACGGTCGAAGAAGAGGTCGACAAGGTTACGGGTCAGAAACGCCTCGTGGTCAAGGATTCGGATGAAAAGAACCAGCCGCGTCTCGAGATCAAAGAGGGCAACAAAACCCTCAAGACCTATCAGATGCCTATCCGTGCCAATCTGATCGTGGAAGACGGGCAGAACATCGAACCGGGCGACGTCATCGCGAAGATCCCGCGTGAAACGACCAAGACCAAGGATATCGTCGGCGGTCTGCCGCGTGTCGTCGAGCTTTTCGAAGCAAGGCGTCCGGGCGAAACCGCGATGATGTCGGAGATCAACGGTAACGTTAAATTCGGGCCCATCTCGAAGGGTAAACGCAAGATCATCATCACGGGCGACGACGGTGCAGAACGCGAATACGACATTCCGCGCGGTACGCACATCAACGTTCAGGAAGATGACCGCGTACGTGCCGGCGAACCGCTGATGGACGGACCGCTGAACCCGCACGACATCCTGCGTGTTCTCGGAACGAGTGCTTTGCAGAACTACATCGTGAACGAAATTCAGGAAGTGTATCGTCTGCAGGGTGTGAACATCAACGACAAACACATCGAGGTGATCGTTCGCCAGATGCTCCGCTGGGTCAAAATCAAGGAAGTCGGCGATACCGAATTCCTAATGGAAGAGCAGGTCGACCGTTTCCGCTACGAGGACGAGAACCGTCGCGTCGCGGAAGAAGGCGGACAGACCTCAGTGGGCGAACCGCTGCTGCTCGGCATCACGAAGGCGTCGCTTTCGACCGACTCGTTCATCTCGGCCGCCAGCTTCCAGGAGACGACACGCGTTCTTACCGAAGCTGCAATTTCGGGACGCATCGACTACCTCCGCGGACTCAAGGAAAACGTCATCATGGGTCGCCTGATCCCGGCCGGAACCGGTATGAAATACTACCGCAATGTCCAGGTGGCACCCGACGCGACCGAGAACCGCAAGGTGGAGGACGAGTTTGACGAATTGGCGGATATCCGCGGCGGCCTCGACATGCCGGTACTCGCAAACGTACCGGGAGTCGACACCGACGAAGGTTATGACGAAGCCGAGGAAACACTCGACGAACTGAGCCTGGAAACGGAAGAAACGTTCGACATCGACGAAGCGATGAAGATCGACATCAACGACGACGAACTCTAAACCGCGACCGGCCGGAACAAATGTCGGCCGTAACTGGAACGCAAGCATCATTGCTTGCAATGAGTGTAAAAAGAAAAGGCGCCTGATCGATCAGGCGCCTTTTCTTTTACATTGCTTTGGGTCCTGGTGGACGCTTGCAAGTAGGGATGCTTGCGACCCACGCTTACCAGATCTGGCACATTTCCGCACGGACCATCGGCTGGCCGGCTTTGCATCCGAATGCCTTGGCGAACTGAGGCATGTTCGAAAGCGGCCCGTTCACACGCCAGCGAGGCAGCGAGTGCGAATCGCCCTTCACCTGCGTGCGTTCGGATTCAGGCGTGTATTTGCCTGCCCAGACCTGCGCCCAGCCGAGGAAGAACCTCTGTTCCGGCGTGAAGTTGTCGATATTCGCCGGCCGGGGTTTCCCTTCGAGCGACCGCTGGTACGCGTCGTACGCGACGGTCAGGCCGGCAAAGTCGCCGATGTTCTCGCCGAGCGTCAGCTTGCCGTTGATGAAGAGGCCGGGCTGCACTTCGTAAGCGTCGAACTGCTTGATGACGCACGCGGCCCTTTCCTCAAAGTTCTTCCGGTCGGCAGGCGTCCACCACATCTTGAGGTTGCCCTCGGCATCGTAACGGCTGCCCGAGTCGTCGAACCCGTGAGTTATCTCGTGTCCGATCACGCCGCCGATCGCTCCGTAATTGATGGCGTCGTCGGCTTCGAAATTGAA
>Ga0307410_10001414_pt1 | contig 10799 bp, 7 predicted proteins | sample 322Ometagenome_3_FD_203707 | JGI IMG/M metagenome (GOLD analysis project Ga0307410, IMG submission 203707) | Maize rhizosphere microbial communities from greenhouse at UC Davis, California, United States - 322HYB-O-3 | ecosystem: Host-associated > Plants > Roots > Rhizosphere > Soil | place...
GGCCGCCGCGGTCCCCGGTCGATCACGGCGCGCAGGTCAAGTTGCCACCGCGCGCGTCGATCTCGGCTTGCGGGAAGGGAATGGCGGCTGGTTCCTCACCGGGAGCGATCTGCTCGGTCCCCAGCTCGGAGATCAGGCCGAGCATACGGAAGTCCACGAATCGCGCTCCGCTCTCCCACAGCAGCGACAGCCGCTTCTGGCGCAGGATCTCGCGGAGCAGGTCGAGCCGGTCGGCGAACGCCGCCTTGGGGCCGAGCCCGCCGTCCGCCTGGCGCACGAAGTTCACGAGGTCGAGCGCCTCGCCATCGCGGTTGAGGCCCCACAGCACCTCGGCCCGGGTCAGGACCAGCTCGACGTTGTTGATGATCGGGAGCGGCGCCGTCGGGCTCTGGACGATCGTGAACAGCAGGTTCGATTGAACGGTCCCGGCCGCGTTCGATCTCGCCGCGCCTTCCGTGATCTTGGCGGCCCGGCGGTCGCCCGGCTCGATGTCGGTGAGCACCTTCGGGTTGGCGCGGTACACCGAGTTGTCGAAGTTCGTGTTCTGCTGGTCGCCGGAGGCGGTGCTGAACACGTGGTACACTCCCGTGCGCAGCGACGCCGGGTCGGTGACATTGATGAACGACTGACTTGGCTCCAGCAGCGCGAGCGCGGCGTTGAGCGCGTCGGCGTCGACCGCACTACTGCGCCGGTAGTCCTCAAAGCCGCGATACGTCAGGACCTTGGCGGCGAGGCCCCGGTTGAACTGGAGGAACGTCGCCGGCGTGTTGAATCCGTCGAAGCCGCCCGGCAGCTCGAACGGGAACTCCGACCCACCGGCCGCGAGGTCGGTGGCCGCCGAGTCGAGCAGCGCCGAAGTGTATTCGAGCACCGCCGGCTGGCAGCGAATGGCTTCGAGCGTGCCGGCCCCGGTCGAGATCGGCACGCCGAGCGTGTCGCGCGACTCGATCAGGGCGATGTACTGGTTCGCCTGGAGCGTTCGCGCCACGCCGCGCGTGGCCGCCTTCTGCTCCTCGCTGAAGTTGGACGCGTCGATCCCCCGGACGAGGAGCTGGGCGCTGCGGATCACGCGGTAGTGCACGTTCCAGGTGAAGTCGACGAGAAAGGCACCGGGGTCGAACCCGCCGAACGGCATATCGAGGTAGCGCGGGTCAGCGATGTCGATGCGGTAGGCGTCGCGCCCCATCGTCTCCATCACCAGGATCTGGAACGCGTGCTGCTCGCGGTCTCCCGACACGAGCCCCGACACTTGCGCCTGGAGGTCCGACGCGTTGGGGACCGCCGGGATCGTGGGGTCGTTGTAGTTGGGGACGACCGGGTCATCGCAGGCGCCGAGCAGCACCAGCGCCAGCGCGGCGACGAGCCGGGCGCGGGCCGGCGTCCGGGACGCGTGGGGTTGGGTGCGCATGTCACGCATGTCAGTACCCCACGTTGATGGTGAAGAAGAACGAGCGGGTGGGCGGGAACGGTGCCAGGTCGATGAAGCGGCTGATCTGCTGGCTTCCGAAGTTGCTCACCTCGGGGTCGACGCCCGGGTAGTCGGTCCACGTCTTGAGGTTGCGGCCAGCCAGCTCGAGGCGCACGTTGCTCGCGCGGCCGCCGAACAGCTGGCCCGTCAGTCCCTCCGGGAGCTGGTACGACACGGCGATCTCGCGCAGCTTCACGAACGACGCGTCGTACACGTACTGCGAGATGCCTTCGGCGTCGTTCTTGTGGGCGCGATCGGCGCCCCCATCGGGCTGGTCGGGGGCGTTGCCGCCGCCGTCGTACACGTTCTGGGTGATGTTCACCAGGTCGCCGCCCCGCTGCCAGTCGACGAGGAACGAGAGCCGCACCCCACGCCAGTCGAGGTCGCTCGAGAAGCCTAACGTGAAGTCGGGCGCGGCGTCGCCCTTCTTCACGACGAGCGGGTTGCCCTGCGCGTCGGTCCCCGCGGTGGCGTCGAGGGCGATGATCTGCGTGACCCGCTCGCCCACCTGGAGTCGCCCGAGGCCGTAGCCCGATCCGAACGCGACGCGCTGCCCGGTGGCGTCGCGCTCGATGTTGAAGAAGCGCTGGTTCTTCGGGCAGACCTCACCCAGCCCGACGGAGACGAGGCACGACACGCTGGGCGGGAGGTCGGTCACCACGCCGACGTTGCGCGCGAACGTCGTCCGCCACACCCACGTCAGCCCCCGCGTCTGGAGCGGCGTCAGCGTGAGCAGCGCCTCCGTCCCGCGGTTGCGGATCGTGCCGCCGTTCCGGATGTCGACCTGATAGCCGAGCGACGGGGCGGTCGTGATGTGCAGGATGACGTCGTCGATGGTCTTCTGGTACACCGTGAGCGCGAGCGACGCGCGCGACCCGAAGAGCGCGGCGTCGATGCCGCCCTCGATCTCCGTCTGCCGCTCGGGCTTGATGTTCGGGTTGCCGTTGATGAGGCCCGTTTGCAGCGCGTTCTGCCCGCCGATCGTCGAGGCGATGGCCGGGCTGTACTTCTGGATGTAGAGCGGCAGGTTCCCCGACTGCCCGACCGCGAACCGCGGCTTGAGCTCGTCGACGAAGCCGGCCACGCCCGGGAGCCGGTAGGACAACGAGGCCTTGGGGAAGAGGTAGAACTTGTCGATGTCCCCGTTCACGGTGCTGCGCTCGGCGCGGCCGCCCACGGTCGCCAGCATCCGCTCGTTCAGCGCCAGCACCTCCTCCTGCGCGTAGAACGCGAGCCCGCGCACCTCCTGCCGGTTGGCGAACACCGAGGTGGCGGCGCCGCGGTCGATGTTCTCCTGCCCGAGAATCACGTCGCGGGTGATCGTGTTGGTCGAGCGGCGGTTGGAGATCTCGCGCTGGACGCCGAAGGACGTGGTGGCCGACAGCGTGCCGGGCGTCCAGTTGTGGATGGCGCTCAAGTTCGCGTTCGCGCTCAGCACGTTGGCGCTCTGCGACGTGACGGTGCCCGGCAGGCCGTCGTTGTCCTCGAAGTAGAGGAAGCGTGGCGAGACGACGTTGTTCTGCTGGTTGTAGCGGTCCACCCCGCCGTCGAACCTGAGCTGCAAGGTCTGTCGGTCGGTCGAGAGCGCGCTGTACGCCACGCTCGCCGCCGAGATGACGCGGTTCACCTCCTCGGGCGTCTCGATGAAGTCGCGGTTTTGCAGCACGTTCGACCCGGTGAAGGGGTTCTCCGGGTAGACGCCGTTCTTCGGCCGCAGGTCGTAGAAGCTCGGCGTGCCCGCGAACACGAAGTACGGAGTGATGTTCGCGTTGTCGTTGTTGCTGATGCCCCGCCGCGTGACCGTGCGCACGAGGCTGTTGTTGAGCTGCACCGTCCACCGCGAGCCGACGGCCTGCGTGAGGTTGAGCCGCAGCCCCTGCTTGCGGTAGCCGGTGTTCCTCTGGATCCCGCCGTCGTACTTGTTGATCCCGGACGCGAAAAACGTCGTGCCGGTGGTCTGCGAGCCGCCGCGGAGGTTGACGCTCGTCTCGTACGACAGCGGGTGCTCGCCGAAGACGTCCTCCTCGTAGTCACAGAAGCCGCCGCAGGAGGCGAAGTTGTCGCGGATCTCCTGCTCGGTGAGCAGACCGTTGCCCGCCGGCCCGTACCTGGCCAGCGCCTCGTCGATGGTCCAGCGCCGCTGCCCGAACTTGTTCGCCAGGTCGTACGTCCCGGCCCGCTGCACGAGGTCGAAGCGGACGCGACCCGGGTCGCCCGACTTGGTCTTGATGATGATCACGCCGTTCGACGCCTTGGACCCGTAGATGGCCGACGCCGACGCGCCCTTCAACACCTCGATGCTCTCGATGTCGTTAGGGTCGAGGTCGGCGATGCGGTTCACCCCGTTGTCCTGATTGGTCGCGTTGGACGTGTTGCGGTTGGCGGCGCTGATCGCGTTGGTGCCCGGCTGGACGACGTCGTTGCTCACGAGCACGCCGTCGACCACGTAGAGGGGGTCGGCCGAGCCGAACACGGACGTGACGCCGCGGAGCCGCACCTGGTTGCCGCCGCCCGGCGCCCCGGAGTTCGCGATGATCTGCGCGCCGGCGATCTTCCCCTGGAGCGCGTTCTCCACGGACTGCGTCGGCACGCGGGCGATCTGGTCGGCGTCGACGCGGGCGACGTCGTTCGCGGCGTTGCGCCGCGCGACCGACGTCGCCGCGCCGGTCACGATCTGCGCCTCGAGCTGGAGCACGTCGCGCTTGAGCGCGACGTTGACCTCCGACTGACCGGCCGGCGCGGGGACGGTCTGCCGGACATAGCCGATGCGCCGCACGAGGAGCGAGGCGTCGCCTTCCGGCACGAGGAGGTTGAATACGCCGGAGTCACTCGCCACGGTGCCGGTGGTCGTGCCCGGCAGGACGACGCTGGCGCCGGCGAGCGGTTCGCCGGTGTCGACGTCGGTGATCCGCCCGCTGACGCGGCGTTGCGCGAGGGCGGTAGCGCTGCAGAGGACGAGGGCGGACAGCGCGAGACAGAGCGGACGCAGACTGAGCACAGTCCCTCCGACGTGTGTGTGTGGAGGATCGAAGGTGCTGGCAGCTGCGCCGTCGCAGCAGCGAGCGTTACGCGGTGCCAGTATACGGCGCCGGGCTCGGCGCTGTCAAAGCCGCTCGACCGGGATCGCGGCCTGGATCTCGGTCCTGCTTGCCTGCGCGGGACACGTTCGTTTACGGTACGAGTGATCCCCGCGCCATCGGGCGCGCGCCAATTGGCGGCCGCCCATGGCGCGCGACGCACGCGCGGCGACACGCGATGCGCCCACGCCGACCTCCCACACCGCGCTGACTGCGGCGCTCGGTGCTCGACTAGAGCGGGCTTGTCTCACCCGCATCATCCAAGAAGGCGGCACGGTGGAAACACGACGCATTGGATCACTCGAGGTCTCGGTGGTAGGCCTCGGTTGCAACAACTTCGGCCGGCGGCTCGACGCCGCCGCCACCGCTACGGTAGTGAGCGCCGCGCTCGACGCCGGCGTCAACCACTTCGACACGGCCGACCTGTACGGGCAGGGGGCGAGCGAGGAGTTCCTCGGCCGCGCCCTCGGCCGGCGGCGCGGCGACGCGGTGATCGCCACGAAGTTCGGCCACGAGCGCTCGACCTTCGGGCGCGGCGCCAGGCCCGACCACGTCCGGCGCGCGCTGGAGGGAAGCCTGCGGCGCCTCGGCACTGACTACGTCGACCTGTACTGGCTGCACCAGCCCGACCCCGCGACGCCCATCGCCGACACGCTCGGCGCGCTCGACGAGCTGGTGAAGGCCGGGAAGGTGCGCGAGATCGGCTGCTCCCAGTTCTCGGCCGAACAGCTCCGCGAGGCCGAGGCCGCGGTGCGAGCCGGCGCGGCACGCTTCGTCGCCGTGCAGAACCAGTACAGCCTGCTGCACCGCGAGCCCGAGCGCGACGACGTGCTCGCCGAGTGCGAGCGGCTCGGGCTCGCATTCGTCCCGTTCTTCCCGCTTGCCAGCGGGATGCTCACGGGCAAGTACCGCCGCGGCCAGCCCATCCCGCAAGGCAGTCGCTTGAGTGAGGGGGGCGGCTACGCGGAGCTGTTGAACGAGCGGAACCTCGACATCATCGAGGAGCTCGTGCGCTTCGCGGAGTCGCGCGGGCACACGCTCCTCGAGCTGGCGTTCGCCTGGCTGCTGGCGCGGCCGACGGTCGCGTCGGTGATCGCCGGCGCGACGAAGCCGGAGCAGGTGCGCGCCAACGCCGCGGCTGCCGAGTGGCACTTGACCGACGCGGAGCTCGCCGAGGTGGATGCCATCACGGCTGCGCTCGAGGGGCGCGCCGCGTGACGCAGCCCGGGGGTGGCGTGGGCGCGCGCCTGCGCCTGAGCGTGCTCGACCAGTCGCCGATCGCCGAGGGGTCGAGCGGTGCGCAGGCGATGCGCAACTCGATCGACCTCGCGCAGCTCGCTGATCGCTTGGGCTACCGGCGTTACTGGGTGGCGGAGCATCACGGTACGCCGATGCTCGCCGGCGCGAGCCCCGAGGTGCTCATCGGCCAGATCGCCGCGGCGACGTCGCGCATCCGCGTCGGCAGCGGCGGCGTGATGCTGCCGCACTACAGCCCACTCAAAGTGGCCGAGACGTTCAGCATGCTGAGCGGGCTCTTTCCCGGGCGCATCGACCTCGGCATCGGCCGGGCCGCGGGCACGGACCCGACGACGGCGTTCGCGCTGCAGCGCGACCGGCGCGCCACGGCCCCCGACGACTTTCCCGAGCAGCTCGCCGAGCTGCTCGCGTACCTCGACGATCGCCTGCCGGCCGGCCACCCCTTCGCGCGGCTCGCCACGACGCTGCCCGGCCGTCCCGAGGCGCCTGACGTTTGGCTCCTCGGCTCGTCGCCGCAGAGCGGGCTGTGGGCGGCGGAGCTCGGCCTGCCGTACGCGTTCGCCGACTTCATTCACCCGGTGGGGGCGGCGATCGCGGCGCGGTACCGCGCCGAGTTCGTTCCCTCGGAGCGGCTGGCGGCGCCGCGCGTGATCGTCGCCGCCTCGGTCATCTGCGCCGACACCGACGCCGAGGCGGAGCGGCTCGCCGCGAGCGTCCGCATGGCGATCACGCTGCTGTACCGAGGGCAGTTCGTGCCGGTGCCGCCGGTGGAGACGGCGCTGCGCTTCCTGTCGGGGCAGCAGGTGCAACAGCCGGCGGCGTCGGCTGCCCTGCCGCTGGCCGGGGCCCCGGCGCGGCGCTTCATCGTCGGCTCGCCGGTCACGGTCCGTCGCGATATCGAGGCACTCGCCCAGGAGTACGGCGCGGACGAGTGCATGCTCGTGACGATCACGCACGACCACGCGGCGCGCCGCCGCTCGTACGAGCTCGTCGCCGAGGAGTTCGCGCTGCGGCGGGAGGCTCACGGTGTGCGCGATGCGGCGTCCGCCGCGGACGCCGCCTGACCCACCGGCCGACCGCGGCCCGCCGCGGAGCGCGATCGCGCCTAACGTGGGCGCTACGTTCATCGTTTCGCCGGGGTTGGGAACCTCCTTGCAGAGCAGGACGGTTTTCCGGGGTGAGACGGCGGTGGGCGGTTCTCGACGGTCTGGGCGGCTGAAGCGCTTCAGTGGGAGGGAGGATCCATGCGCGTCGCGGTGATCGGCGCCGGCAACGTCGGCGGGACGCTCGGCCGGCGGTGGGCCGAGCTGGGCCACCAGGTCGCCTTCGGAGTGCGGCGGCCCGCGGAGGGCGCGGAGGCGGTGAAAGGGGGAGGCGAGCTGCCCGCGGGCGCGCGCGTCGCGACGTCCATCCAGGCGGTGCGCGGCGCCGACGTCGTGCTGCTCGCCACGCCGTGGGGCGCGGTGCCCGACGCCCTGCGCGAGGCCGGCGCCGAGAGTGGCGCACTCGATGGCGTCGTACTGATCGACGCCACCAACCCCCTCGCCGCCGGGCTCCGCCTCGATACGGGACCGAAGGGCGAGTCGGGCGGGGAGCGCGTGCAGGCGCTCGCCCCGCGCGCCCGCGTGGTGAAAGCGTTCAACACCAGCGGCTTCAACAACATGGCGCGGCCCGCCTACGACGGCGCCGCGACGATGATGTGCTACGCCGGCGACGATGCAGGCGCTAAGGCCACCGCGCGCGAGCTGATCGCCGCGCTCGGCTTCGACCCCGTGGATGCTGGTCCGCTGTCGCGCAGCCGCGAGCTCGAGCACCTCGCCGTGCTCTGGATCGCCCTCGCCACTGGACCGGGGGCCGGCGCGCCGGCACTCGGCCGCGAGTTCGCGTTCCGGCTCGTGCGGAGGTGAGGAACGGCGGCTCTCGGCGCTCGGCCCTCGGCCCTCGGCTGGGGCGGTGACGAGGAACCCCTCGGCGTCAGGGACGTCCTCCCGCCGGTCACGCCGTAGCCGAGAGCCGAGAGCCGAGCGCCGAGAGCCGTTGCCTGCCGGCGCGCCACATGCCATCCTGCCACACAGCCACACACGCACGGGAGAGAGCGATGGCCTCGACGAAGGGCGCAGCGGCGGACGCGGGGTGGGTGACGGCTCGCACGGGTGGGTCCGGGTTTCGGACCGAGGTGACGACTGGGAAGTACGCGCTCGTCGTCGACGAGCCGGAGGACGTCGGCGGCAGCGGCGACGGCGCAACGCCGTACGACTACCTGCTCACCGCGATCGGCGCCTGCACGTCGATGACGCTTCGCATGTACGCGAGCCGCAAGGGGTGGCCGCTGGAGGAGGTGGTCGTGCGCTTCCGCACGACGCGCTCCCACGCGGCGGACTGCGCCGACTGCGAGACGAAGGCCGTCGGCGTGGGGCGGCTCGAGCGGGAGGTGGAGCTGCGCGGGCCGCTCACCGACGAGCAGCGGCAGCGCCTGCTCGCGATCGCCGACCGCTGCCCGGTCAAGCAGACGCTCGAGCGAGGGATCGAGATCGTGGCGTCGGGCCGCGGCGAGCGGAGCGGCGACGGTGGGCAGGGGACGCCGGCGCGTGAGACCGAGCGAGCGCCTGACGCCCCGCGCGAAGCGGCTCCGGACGACGACCGAGCCATCGACGAAGCCGCCGAGGAGAGCTTCCCCGCGAGCGACCCGCCGGGCTGGGAGCCGCTGCACCCGGGCGCGCCCGGCGAGCACACCGTAGTGCGCCGGCCCGAGCGCTGACCGCGGCCGCGGCTCCCGCGCGTCAATCCCCGCGGGTCAGCGCGCCATGATCCAGTCCCACGTGCTCGCCATGCGGGCGCGCGCCGCCGCCAGGTCGTCGGCGAGCAGGAAGCGCTCGGCCACGAGCTCGCGCCCCGCGGCGTCCACTCGGCCGAGGAAGGCGTCGCGCGTGCCGTACAGTCGCTCGATGCTGGCCCGCGGGTCCCCGGTGCGCGAGCGCTCGGCCTCGGTGCGCGGCAGTGGGACGAACGTCCCCTGGAAGCTCACCAGGCGCTCCGGGGCCGCGCGACCGGGACCGCGAAGCTGCCACGGGAAGTACGTGGCGAGCGGCACCCGGAGCTCGACGCTGCGGATGCCCCCGCGGTCGTTGCCGAGCGAGTCCACGTGAGGCACCAGCACGGCGTAGGGCGCGCCGACCCGCGGCGGCTCGCGGCCGACGATGCCGCGGCGCCAGTCCGCACCGAGGTCCAACCGGTGCGGCCGGTACGGCACGCGGGCCGGCGCGACGCCCGGGATCGCCGGGAAGCGCACCGAGTCGGCGCTCGTCAGGGCCCCGGCCCGCCGCGTGGGATACGTCGACGGCGGCGGCGCGCGCCCAGCCGCCACCCACTCCACCAGCGCGGCGAGCAGCGCCCGCAAGGCGAGCCGCTGGTCGAGCGGGTCGCCGCGAAAGGCGGGGGGAGCCTGCCCTGAGGGACTCGACGCGGCGATCCGGGCCTCGTCGGCCGGTGGGAACGGGGCGGGGCTCGAGTGCTGCGCCCCCGAGATCACGTAGCGCCGCTCCGTGGGGAGGAAGCCCACGTCGCGCACACCGTCGACCGTGGTGTGCGTGAGCGACGCCGCGCGCCCCCAGTACTCGTACCCGCCGTCCACGTAGAACACCTTCGGCGGCGCGCCCTGCGGCGCATGCGTCCGCAAGCCGTCGCGCGCACCGGTGAGCGGGTCGGTCTCGGCGGGGCTCGTGAAGGGGAAGACGTCCGTCGGGTAGAAGAAGGTGGAGTACGGCTGTGCGTCGCGCGACGGTTGGGCGAAGCGGTGGTTGAAGCTGCCGCGGCCGGCGCCCGCCGTGTGCGCGAAGATGCCGTCGAACGCCCGGCGGCCGCGCTCGTCGGTGTTGAAGCCCTCGTACAGGAAGTGGCGGAGGAAGCGCCCGGTCTGCGACACGCCGTACGCGATCCCCCACCGCGTGGGGGCGATGCTCGCGGAGTCGTACTTGAGGTACGAGATCATGTCGCGCACCGCCGCCAGCCCCGTCCCCACGACCACCGGGTCCTGGGCGCGGTAGATCACCTCGTAGATCTTGCCCGGCGCGAAGCCCGCGGCCATGTAGACGCTGCGTGGGTCGTCCACGACGCGGCCGGTCGAATCCTCCCGCGCAAGGCGCCACGCCGAGCGTGCCACCACCGCCCGCGGCGCGAGCGGACCGGTGCGCGCCGTGAGCACGGCGGCCCGGTCGTCGAGGTCGGCGACCGCGTAGCCGAGGGCCTGCGACGTGCCTACGCGGTGGCCGAGCGGGATCGTACGCGTCGGCGCGTCGACCGTGACGTCGCTGCGCACGAGTCCCGTGATCGGCCGCGCCGACGCCTGCCCGGAGCTTGCCGACGGGTCGCGGGCGACCGGCGGGTGGAAGTGGAGCGGGCCCGCGCCCGGCAGGATGTCCCACTGCCAGCCGAGCATGACGATCGTCAGGCCGCGGCGGAGCAGCAGCGCGTCGCCGTAGAAGCCTGCGGAGTCGGGCGGGAGGTCGCGCCGGGCGTTCAGGTGGAACACGCCGACGGTCATGTTGCCGCGGTTGACGACGTCCACCAGCGTCACGCCGCTCGCGCGCGCGGGGTCCTTGGGGCGCAGCAAGACGAACTCCGCCCACGCCTCCACCTCACCGGCGGCGTTGCGCGCCGCGCGGTCCAGGTCGACGATCTGCCGGTCGTGCGGGTTGGCGGGGTCGAAGGCGAAGAACACGCGGCCGGTGAGTCGCTCGTACGCGCCCGCGGCGCCGAAGGGCGCGCCGCCGGCCACGTCTTCGCGGCGGTCGACGACCACGCGCATGACGTGCGCGAGCGCGGGGCGGGGGAGGGCGAGGACCGCGAGGGGCGCGAAGGGCGCGAAGGGCGCAAGGAGCCCGGCGGTCGTGGCGGCGAGGCGAAGGAGGCGGCGCATGGGGATGCACGGCGAGTCGGCCACGAGCCGACTCGCAGGGACGATGCCGGCGGCGCTCGGCAGAAGTCCGTTTTAGGACGTT
>Ga0307410_10001415_pt1 | contig 10799 bp, 9 predicted proteins | sample 322Ometagenome_3_FD_203707 | JGI IMG/M metagenome (GOLD analysis project Ga0307410, IMG submission 203707) | Maize rhizosphere microbial communities from greenhouse at UC Davis, California, United States - 322HYB-O-3 | ecosystem: Host-associated > Plants > Roots > Rhizosphere > Soil | place...
CGGCACCGAGGGCACGTGCGTGATCGTGCTCGGGGCGACGCTGCGCCTCGTCGACAGCCCGCCGGGGCGTTCGCTGGTCGTTTTCGGCTACCCCGACGTCTTTTCCGCGGCGGACCATGTCACCGAAATCCTCGCGCACGGACCGATCGGGCTCGAGGGCGTCGACGACCGGCTGATCGACGACATGCGCGCCGTCGGCCTGCATCCGGCGAGTGTCGACCTGCTGCCGAAGGGCGGCGGTTGGCTGCTCGCCGAATTCGGCGGCCGCGACCGCACCGAGTCGCACGCGAAGGCGCGCGCGTGCATGGACGCGATCGCACGCGCGCCGCATGCGCCGACGGCGAAGCTCTACGACGACGCGCACGAGGAGCGGATGATCTGGACCGCGCGCGCCGCGGGCCTCGGCGCGACGGCGCACGTACCGAACAAGGCGATCACGTGGGAAGGATGGGAGGACGCGGCGGTGCCGCCGGCTCGCCTGGGCGATTATCTGCGCGACTTCCGCGCGCTGCTCGACCGCTATCACTATCAAGGGGATTTGTACGGTCATTTCGGCCAGGGTTGCGTGCACACGCGCATCGACTTCGATCTCGAGACGCACGACGGCATCGCGACCTTTCACCGCTTTCTCGGCGACGCCGCCGACCTGGTCGTGCGCTACGGCGGCTCGCTGTCGGGCGAGCACGGCGACGGCCAGTCGAAGGCCGAGTTCCTGCCGAAGATGTTCGGCGAAGAGCTGGTGCGCGCGTTCGGCGAGTTCAAGGCGATCTTCGATCCCGCGGGCCGGATGAACCCGGGCAAGATCGTCGACCCGTATCGTCCCGACGAGAACCTGCGCCTCGGCGATGGCTACGAGCCGGCGCAACCGGTCACGTTCTTCAAGTATCCGCAGGACGCGGGCGTGTTCACGCGCGCGGCGCTGCGCTGCGTCGGCGTCGGCAATTGCCGGCAGCACCACCATCAGACGATGTGCCCGAGCTATCGCGTCACGCGCGAGGAACGGCATTCGACGCGCGGCCGCGCGCGCCTGCTGTTCGAGATGCTGCGCGGCGACGCGCTCGCCGACGGCTGGCGCGATGACCACGTCAGGGAGGCGCTCGACCTGTGCCTCGCCTGCAAGGGCTGCAAGGGCGACTGCCCCGTGCACGTCGACATGGCCACGTACAAGGCTGAATTCCTCGCGCACTATTACGCCGGGCGGCTGCGGCCACGCGAGGCGTATGCGTTCGGCTACGTCGATCGCTGGTCGCGGATCGCCGCCATCGCGCCGCGCGCCGTCAATGCGCTTGCCGGCGCCGCGTGGCCCGCCGCGCTCGCGCGGCGCATCGCCGGCATCGCGCCGGCACGCCGGATCCCACGCTTCGCCGCACGGACGTTCCAGCGGGATTGCGCGCGACGCGCGCCGTCGCGGCGCCGGGGCGACGCGGTGCTGCTCTGGCCCGATACGTTCAACAACCATTTTCATCCGCACGTGCTGCACGCGGCACGCGACGTTCTCGAAGCCGCGGGCTTCGACGTCGCCGTCCCGTCGTTCCACGTGTGCTGCGGGCGCCCGCTCTACGACTTCGGGATGCTCCGGCAGGCGCAGCGCTACCTGCGCCGCGTGCTGCAGCGCTTCGCGACCGAGATCGACGCCGGACTGCCGTTCGTCGTGCTCGAGCCTGCGTGCGCGGCGGTGTTTCGCGACGAAATGCCGAATCTGTTTCCGGGCGACGAGCGAGCGAAACGGCTTGCCCGGCAGACGCTCCTGCTCGGCGAGTTCCTCACGCAGAAGGCGCCGACGTTCTCACCCCCGCGCCTGCCGGAGCGTGCGGTCGTACACCGGCATTGCCATCAGAAGGCGGTCCTGACGACGGACGGCGACGACGCATTGCTCGACAAGCTCGGTCTGCGCTACGACGTGCTCGACTCGGGATGTTGCGGAATGGCGGGGTCGTTCGGCTTTGCGGGCGCGACGGCGGCCGTGTCGGTCGCGATCGGCGAGCAGGTGCTGCTGCCGGCCGTGCGCGACGCGCCGGAGGATTGCTTGGTGATCGCCGACGGCTACAGCTGCCGCGAGCAGATCGCGCAATGCACGCCGCGGCGCGCCGTGCACATGGCCGAGGTGCTCGCGCGCGCGCTCACCGATCAGGAGAACAGGCATTCGAGCCGGCATCATCGATGACGCCACCGCGCGCACGTGGGGGCTCGTGCTGGCCACCGGCGACGAAATCGTAGCGACGCTCACGGCCTTCGCGTCGCGCGAGCGGCTTTCCGCGGCGCGCTTCACGGCCATCGGCGCGCTCAGCGACGCCGTGCTCGAGGCGCCGGCGCCGCTTGCGCGCGTGTTCGATCCGCGATCGGGACTCGGGCTGATCGACGTCGACGCGCCGCTCGTCGAGGGGTTGCGGCGGACGGGCGCGGGCGGCTGGCTGGGATGAGCTCGGCGGGCGGGCCGCGATGAACGCCGGCGTACTGGCGGGGGAATCCCGGGCTGGCTGGCTGCGCTGACACCGGGGCTGCTAATATGCGCGCCTGCCTCGCGCGTCAAGGCTTCGTGACTTCGCTCGATTCTCCTCGCGCACCGGGTCTCCGGACGCAATGACGGCTCCATTCGCGCCGCGCCGCCTCACCATCGCGACCCGCGAGTCCGCGCTGGCGCTCTGGCAGGCCGAGCACGTCCGCGGCCAGCTCACCGCGCACTATCGCGGCATCAGCGTCGAACTGCTCGGCGTGACCACGCAGGGCGATCGTATCGTCGACCGCCCGCTTGCGTCGATCGGCGGCAAGGGACTGTTCATCAAGGAGCTCGAGACGGCGCTGCGCGAAGGGCGTGCGGACATCGCCGTGCATTCGCTGAAGGACGTGCCGATGGACCTGCCGGACGGGTTCGTGCTGGCCGCCGTTTCCGCGCGGGAGGATCCACGCGACGCCTTCGTGTCCAACCGCTACGATGCGCTCGCCGAGCTGCCCGAAGGCGCCGTCGTCGGCACGTCGAGCCTGCGGCGCGAGGCGCAGCTGCGCGAGCGTCATCCGGCGCTGGCCATCGAGGGGTTGCGCGGCAACGTGCATACGCGGTTGCGCAAGCTCGACGAAGGCCGTTATGCCGCGATCATTCTCGCGGCCGCGGGTCTCAAGCGGCTCGGGCTCGGCACGCGCATTCGTGCGCTGCTCGATCCCGACGACAGTCTGCCGGCGCCGGGGCAGGGCGCACTCGCGATCGAATGCCGCGGCGACCGCCCGGACCTGATCGCAGCACTCGCTCCGCTGGCCGATCGCGGCACCGTGCTCGCGACGGCCGCGGAGCGCGCGTTCTCGCGTGCGCTCGGCGGCAGTTGCCAGACGCCACTCGCGGCGTACGCCGAGTGGGAGGAAGACCGGTTGTGGCTGCGCGGGCTGCTCGCGTCGCGCGACGGCCGCGAAGTGATGCGCGACGAAATGGAAAACGCCGTCGTCGATATCGGCGAGGCGCGCGCGCTCGGCGCGGCGCTCGCCGATCGGTTCCTCGCGCGCGGCGGCCACCGCCTCGTCGCGCTGCACGCATGAGCCCGACGGGCCGCCCCGAGGGCGAATTGCCCCGCAGCGCGATGGCGCGGAGGGTAAGCCCGTGAGTACACGATGACCGGCGCCGTCTATCCGCTGTCGCCGCCGCAGCGCGTACCGGGGCCGCTGGAAGGCATCGGCGTGATCGTCACGCGGCCACAGCGGCAGGCTGCCGTGTTCGCCGCGAAGATCGGCGCGCTCGGCGGCGTGCCGATCGTGTGGCCGGCGATCGTCATCCTGCCGCCGGCGGATGCGACGTCGCTTGCGCACGCGCATGCGACGCTCGCTCTTTACGACATCGCGATCTTCGTGTCCGCGAACGCGGTCGAATACGGCGCGCCACCGCCGGCGCGCTGGCCCGCGCACACGGTGGCTTACGCGCCGGGCCCGGGGACCGCGGAGGCGCTGGTGTCGGCGGGCATTCCGAATCCACAGGTCCCGGTCACGTCGCTCGACAGCGAGGGATTGCTCGAGCTGCCGTCGCTCGCCGACGTGACGGGCAAGCGCGTGGTCATCTTTCGCGGCGAAGGCGGCCGCGAATTCCTCGGCAACACGCTGCGTGCGCGCGGCGCGACCGTGGACCACGTGCCGTGCTATCGCAGGGTGGCGCCGCAGACGGGCGCGCTGGGTCTGATCGAAGCGATTCGCGAAAACCGCGCGCATGCGCTGACGCTGACGTCGAGCGAAGGTCTCGACAACCTGATCGCCGCGCTCGGCCCGGCCGGACAGCGCGAGATCGCGCGCCTGCCGGTGTTCGCCGTGCACGCGCGAATCGCCGAGCGGGCGCGCGAGCACGGCTTGCGCGCCGTTGAAACGGCGGGCGGCGACGACGGATTGCTCGCCGGATTGCTCGAATGGTTCGCCGGTCCACCGCGAAGCGCCGCCACGCGCGGAGCGTGACGGCCGTCGGGCCGATCCTTTCATCGCCTACGGAAAGCCGTTCATGAAAGACGTCGATATCCTCGTCACCGCACCGCTGCCGCCGTTCCTGTACGAGCCGCTTCGGGCGGACTATCGCTGTCACGATTACGCGGCCGCGAACGACAAGGCTGCGCTTCTCGCATCGCTCGGCCCGCGCGTGCGCGGACTCGTGCAGGGCGGGGGGACGGTGACGCCCACGTCGCTGCTCGATGCGCTGCCCGCGCTCGAGATCATCTCCGTGTTCGGCGTCGGCTACGACGGCGTCCCGGTCGACTATTGCCGCACGCGCGGGATCAAGGTGACGAACACGCCCGACGTGCTGACCGACGACGTTGCGGACGTCGCCGTCGCGCTGATCCTGATGACCGGGCGTGGCTTCGTGCGCGCCAATCGCTTCGTCCATGCGGGTGAATGGTCGCGCAAGGGGCCCGAGCTGACGACGAAGCTCGGCGGCCGAACGGTGGGCATCCTCGGCCTCGGGCGCATCGGCAAGGCGATCGCGACGCGCGTACAGGCAATGGGCATGCGCGTCGCGTACACCGGGCGCAAGCCGCAGGACGTGCCCTACGAATTCGTCGACGGCCTCGAGGCGCTGGCCGCGCGCGTCGATTTCCTCGTCGTCGCATGTCCCGGCGGGCCGGCGACGCGGCATCTGGTGAACGCGCGCGTGCTGAAGGCGCTCGGCGCGAAAGGCACGCTGATCAACATCGCCCGCGGCTCGATCGTCGACGAAGCCGCTCTCGCGCGTGCGCTCGCCGACGGCACGGTGAAAGCCGCGGGGCTCGACGTGTTCGAGGACGAGCCGAACGTTCCGGCGGCGCTGCTCGCGCAGGACAACGCGGTGCTGCTGCCGCACGTGGGAAGCGCGACGCGCGAGACGCGGCAGGCGATGGGCGACCTGTGCAAGGCGAATCTCGACAAGTGGTTCGTCGAGCGCGCGGTGCTGACGCTGATTCCGGAGTTGTAACCGCGGATTTCCCGTCACATCTCTGACGCGGAGTTCCGGTCAGTCGTCGGGCGCGAGCGGGGCCGCCGTGACGCGCCGGCCGCCGGGCTGGAACAGCACGGTGAACAGTGCCGCCACCACGAGCGCAAGCGCGATCCATTCCTGCACGCCCGGCCGCTCGCCGAGCAGCAATATGCCGGAAATGACGCCGACCACCGGCACGGGGAGCGATGACAGCGACGACACGGTCACCGGCAGCGTGCGCGCGAGCGTGAACCACGCCCAGTGCGCAAGCGTTCCCGCGAGGAAGATGTTGTAGGCGACCGCGAACCAGGCGCGCGGCGAAAGGTCGGCCAGTACCGAAGCGAGCGGCTGCGGATCGAAGAGCGGCGCCAGCGCGGCGAGCGGGATCCAGCCGATCAGCATCATCCAGCCCGAAAGCGTGTTCTGCGGGATCGGCAGCTGCCATTTGCGCAGCAGGACCGTCCCCATGGCCCACGCGATCGCCGCGCCGAGGATCATCAGCGCGCCGAAAGGCGCCGCGCGCACCACGCCGATCTGCTCGCCGATCAGCACCGCCATGCCCGTGACGCCGAGCGCAAGTCCCAACAGCTTGCGCCGCGACAGCCGCTCGTGCAGCACGACAGTGGCGATCATCGTTGCCCATATCGGCATCGTGTAGGCGAGGATCGCGCTGCGTCCGGCCGGCAGCTGCTGCACGCCGAAGAGCACGAGGCCGTTCCACGCGCCGATGTTGAGCGTCGCGAGGACGAGCAGCCGCGGCCACGACGTGCGCGGCACGCGGATCGGATCGCCGGACAGATGCGCGACGGCGAGCATGCCGATCGCGGCGAGCGGCAGCGTCAGGCTGCGAAACGTCAGCGGCGCGAGCTCGGTGACACCCATCTTGAGCACCGGCCAGTTGCAGCCCCAGACGAGTGTCAGGACGAGGATCGGCAGCGCGGCGCGCGCGATCGGAACCGGCGATGCGGTGGAGGTCGTCATTCGATTCGATTTACGTGCGGCGAAGCGCCGCAATGCGTTTCGCGTTACGGCGGGCTCCCGTATTTGCTCGCGTGGAGCGCACGCGCCTGCGCAACCCATGCATCACGGCGAATGCGTCCGGGAAACTCGGGGAGCCGCGCGTCGATCTCGTCGATGTCGCGCTCGCTCCAGCGCGCGATCTGGCGATAGGTGCCGATGCCGAGCTGGTAGAGCATGCGCTCGATCACCGGGCCGATGCCGACGATGAGCTTCAGGTCGTCGGGCGTTCCCGGCGCGTCGAGCAGCGGCGGAGGTGCATTGCGCTCGATGTCGACGACGATCTGGCGATAGCGCGCGGTATCCGCGCGGGCGTCGGCGAGCTCGCGGTAGAGCGCCCGGCGCTCTTCGGCGAACGCCTGCAATTGCGTCATCTCGGCCGCCGTTGTGGTCGAGAGAGCAGCATCGGCGTCGGCTTCCTCGACGCGCGGTGGCGCCGGCAGTGACGCGGCGGGCTGCGGTTGCGCGCGCTCGCGTGTGCTCGCGGCGCCGGCCCGATACGCGACGACGATTCCGATCGCGAGCGCAATCAACGCGAGAAGCGTGTATGCGATCACGGATGGCGGGACAAGGCGCGCGGCGGGCAGGCGTGGACGGCCCGCGCATTGTATGCGACGGCGAAATCGCCGGCCACCCGGCGGGCCCGGGTTCCCGCGGATACCTGCTGCTAGAATCGAGCCGAATCGCCGCCATGCAAACGATCCCTCCCGAGCCCGACCGCGACCTCGAAGCCGCGCGCGCGGAGCCTTCGAAGGCGGCGGCTCCCGCCCGCGGCAGCTTCGCGTTGCGCACGCTTTGGCTTTTCGTGATACTCGCGGTCCTCGCGGGTGGTTACGCCTGGTACGAGCAGCAGCGCGCGACGCAATCGCTGCAAAGCGACGTCGCGCAGCGGCTGCAGGCGGCGGATGCGGCCGTCGCCCAGGCGCGCGCCCGCGAGTCCGATCTCGCGAACGCGCTTCGCGAGGCGCAGGCGAAGCTCGCGCTGCTCGAAGCGCGCACGTCGGAGTTCCAATCGCAGCAGGCCTCGCTCGAGGCGCTCTATCGCGATCTCGCACCGTCGCGCGACGAACTCGCGCTGTCCGAAGTCGAGCAGATCCTCGTTCTCGCGAGCCAGCAGCTCGTGCTCGGCGGCAACGTGCAGGCCGCGCTTGCGGGACTGCAGGTGGCCGATGCCAAGCTGGCCCGTCTCGATCGTCCGCAGGTCGCGCCGGTGCGGCGCGCGCTCGCGCGCGACATGGATCGCCTGAAGGCGGTTCCGTACGTCGACGTCGCCGGCATTTCGATCAAGCTCGACCAGCTGATCGGCGCCGTCGACACGCTGCCGCTCGCGAAGGATGAGCGGCTGCCGCCGCCGGCGCCCGCGGCGATTCCGCCGGACGAGCCGGCCTGGGTGCGTTTTTTGCGCGATGTGTGGAACGACTTGCGCGGCGTCATCCGCATCGAGGTCGCCGACCGGCCGGCGGCGCCGCTCGTGACGCCGCAGCAGTCGTTCTTCCTGCGCGAGAACTTGCGTCTGCGCCTGCTCGCCGCGCGCCTTGCGCTGCTTGCACGCGACGAGCGCTCGTTCAAGGCCGACGTCCAGGCCGCGAGCGCCTGGTTGCGGCAGTACTTCGACCTGCAGAGCAGGCCGGTGCAGGCGGCGCTTGCGACGCTCGCGCAGCATGCCGCGCTCGCGATGCCGGGCGAAATGCCTGATCTCGCCGCGAGCATCGATGCCGTGCGTACGCTCAAGGCAGTCGCCGATCGCCTGCCCGACCATGCGCCGGCGCGCGCGAAGTAGCAGCCGGGACAGGACGCTCGCGTGCGCGCGCTGATCGCGTTCCTGCTGATCGCGGCGGCCGCGGTCACGCTCGCACTGCTGTTCAGGCTCAATACCGGATACGTGCTGTTCGTCGCGCCACCGTATCGCGTCGAGCTGTCGCAGAACGCGTTCATCATCATCGCGGTGCTCGCGTTCCTCGCGCTGTACGCGCTCGTGCGCGCGGGCGTGCGGCTTTCCAGGCTGCCGGAAGAGGTGCGCGAAAGCCGCCGCCGCCGCCAATTCGAGCGGTTCCGGAGCAAGCAGGACGCAGCCGTCGTCGCGTTGATCGAGGGCCGGCACGGCAAGGCGCGGCAGTTCGCGCAGGAAGCGCTGGCGATCCCGCACTCGACCCCGGTCGCCGCGCTCGTCGGTGCACGCGCGGCGCTCGAGACCCGCGACTACGCCGCGGCGGCCGCGATGCTCGACCGCCCCGACACGCGCGAGGCCAAGCTCGCCGTGCCGCGGCTGATGCTGGAAGCCGAGCTCGCGCTCGAGCGCGGCCAGCCGGCCGATGCGCTCGCGCGCCTGGCGGAGTTGCGGCGCGAGGCCGGCCTGCACACGGCGGCACAGCGGCTCGAGCTTCGCGCGCTCACCGCGGCAGGGCGGCCCGCGGAGGTTCCCGCGCTCGTCGACCAGCTCGTCAAGCGGAAGGTGTACGACGCGCAGCAGGGCGAGCTTCTGCGTGCGAGCGCGCATGCGGAGACGCTCGCGAGCCTCGCGCACGACGCCGCGGGGCTGCGCGCGTACTGGGCGCGCGTGCCGGAAGCCGATCGACTGCAGCCGAAAGTGGCGCGCGCCGCCGCGAAAAGCTTCCTCGAGCTCGGCAGCGACCGCGAAGCGGCGGACATTCTCGCGCGCTGCCTGGAGCGCAACTGGGACTCGAGGCTCGCGGTGCTCTATGCCGAATGCCGCGCGCCCGATGCGACGCGACAGCTCGAAACGGCCGAGCGCTGGCTCGTCGCGCACAACCAGGACGCGTCGCTGCTCTACGCGCTCGGCCGGCTGTGCGAGCGCAGCGAGCTCTGGGGCAAGGCGCAGACGTACCTCGAAGCGAGCCTTGCGCTCGACAACCACTGGCGCGCGCATGTTGCACTCGCCGATCTGTTCATGAAGCTCGACCGCTCCGACGAGGCGAGCGCGCATCGCGCAGCGGCGCTGACGCTCGCGCTCGCCGAGCTCGAGCGCGAACAGTAGATGGACACCGAAATTCAATCGGCAGCTTCGGTCTCCGCCGCGTACGTGAAGCTGTCGGAGTAGAACTCTTCCTCGGGTAGATTGCGCAGCGTCGTGAAGTCGCGCTTCGCTGCGTCGATCATGGCCGGCGCGCCGCACGCGTAGACCTGATAGCCGGAAAGGTCCCGGAAATCGGCGAGGACCGCCTGGTGAACGAGGCCCGTGCGGCCGGGCCACGCGTCATCGGGTGCCGGCTCCGACAGCACCGGAATGAACGTGAAGTTCGGATTCTCGTTTTGCCAGCGGCCGGGTACATCCGGCATGTACAGGTCGCGCGCAGCGCGCGCGCCCCAGTACAGCACGATCTCGCGCGGAATCCGGTGATGGAGCATGTGCTCGATGATCGCCTTGATCGGCGCGAATCCGGTGCCGCCCGCGACGAAGATCACCGGCTTGTCGGTGTCCTCGCGCAGATAGAACGTGCCGAGCGGACCCTCGAAGCGCAGGATCTCGCGCCCCTTGTACGTCGTGAACAGCGGATCGGTGAAGAAGCCGCCCGGCGTGTGCCGGATGTGCAGCTCGAGCAGCTCGTCGGCGTGCGGCGGCGTCGCCAGGGAAAAGCTGCGGCGATGACCGTCCTTGAGCAGGAAGTCGATGTACTGGCCGGCGAGATACTGCAGCCGCTCGGTTGCGGGCAGCTTGAGCCGCACGACGGCGACGTCGGGTGCCGGCTTCGCGATCGACTCGACGCGGCACGGCAGGCGCTTGATCTGGATGTCGCCGGCGCGCCGGACTTCGCGCACCTCGATCACGCAATCGGTCTGCGGCCGCGCGACGCAGAACAGTGCGAGTCCCTTGCGCTTCTCGTCGTCGGTGAGCGTCGACGGCTGGTGCGGACCGAAGTCGACATTGCCGTCGAGGATGCGCCCCTTGCACGTTCCGCACGCGCCGTTGCGACAACCATACGGAATCATCAGGTCGGCGCGCATCGCCGCCTGCAGCACCGTCTCGTCGGGCTCGCAGGGAAACGCGTGGCCGCTCGGCCGTATGGTAATCTGCACCGTCATCGCGGTTGGTTGGATTTCAGCATGGATCGTTCCCGCGCAGGATCGCGCGCCGCCCTCACGGCGCGATGACGCGCATACTGATCGTGGGATGCGGCGATGTCGCGCTGCGCGTCGCCGACCGCCTGCGCGATCGCGCAGATTTGATCGGACTCACGCGCAATCGCGACGACGTGCGCAAGCTGCGCGCGCGTGGCGTCATCCCGTTCCTCGGTGATCTCGACGATCGCCGAACGCTCCGCCGGCTGCGGACGGCGCCGTTCGCGGTGCTGCATTTCGCGCCGCCACCCTCCGAAGGCAAGGACGATCCGCGCACGCGCCGGCTGCTCGC
>Ga0307410_10001416_pt1 | contig 10798 bp, 9 predicted proteins | sample 322Ometagenome_3_FD_203707 | JGI IMG/M metagenome (GOLD analysis project Ga0307410, IMG submission 203707) | Maize rhizosphere microbial communities from greenhouse at UC Davis, California, United States - 322HYB-O-3 | ecosystem: Host-associated > Plants > Roots > Rhizosphere > Soil | place...
AGGATCACCAAGAAGAAGATGGTGAACCAGAGCATTCGCTTCTGAGTGTAACGTAGCCCGCTTCCGGTAACAGATAACACGCGCGCTCGCTGCTGCGGCCAGCTCCGGCGACGCGCGAACTGCCGCCCCATCGCCCAACACGGCGGCCCGACCTCGTTCCCTACAAGGGGGTAACTACGTGAAGTCATTGCGCGCGGGCGGACTCGCGCTCGCCACAGTGATCGGACTCATCTGGGCCTCGGGGGCCCTCGCACAGGAAGGGACCACCGAGCCGACGACCACCGATACCACCACCATGGAGAGCACGGCCGAGCCCGCGCCCGATCCCTGGGCGGAGACGCCCAGGACTCGAGATCTGAAGCGGCGCGCAGTGTGGTCGAAGCTCGTCGCCCGCAAGCTCTCCAAGCTGACGCATCATCCTCGCCCCACCGTCAACCGCACAAAGGCGGACTTCGATTCGCTTCTCCGCTACAGGCGGTGGCTTCGCAACGCCTGGCGGATCCGCGCGGCGAGGGCGCGCCATCGCGCCCATCACCCGCCCCACCTCGCTGAGTGGCGGTGCATCCACCGTTGGGAGGGGTCGTGGACCGACCCGGGCTCGCCGTACTACGGCGGGCTCCAGATGGACCTCGCCTTCCAACGGGCGTACGGGCTCAGGCTGCTCCGCCACAAGGGCACGGCGAACCACTGGGCTCCCTACGAGCAGATGTGGGTGGCAGAGCGGGCGCTCAAGGCCGGCCGTGGATTCTATCCCTGGCCGCTGACCGCCCGGCGGTGCGGGCTGATCTAGCCCGGAGGCCGTAGCACGGCGAACTGGTCCGTGACCGCCAGCGTGCGGCTGCGGAAGCGATACACCGCCGCGGGACGCCCGCCCGCTCGACCGGGCGGGCGCTGCTCCCCCGTCGGCTCGAGGAGGGCACGGCGAAGCAGGACGCGCTGCAGGTTCGTCGCCGAGACGTCGTGCCCGAGCGCCGCGCGGTAGAGGCCGCGCAGCTCGGTGATCGTGAAGGCAGGCGGCGCCAGCGCAAAGCCGATGTTCGTGTAGGAGAGCTTCGCGCGAAGGCGCTCCCGACCCGCGAGAACGGCGGCCAGGTGGTCGAAGGCGAGCTCCGGAAGATCGTCGACTGCGTGCCAGGTCGTGTCCGCTGGCACTTTCGGGTCGACGCCGGCCGGAACGAGCCCGAGGTAGGCCGTCGCGATGAGCCGGCGATCGGGATGGCGCCTGGGGTCGCTGAGCGTCTCGAGCTGCTCGAGGTGGGAGAGGTCGCGAACGTCCACCTTGGCCGCGAGATGCCGTTGGATGGACGCCTCGAGCGTCTCCCGGGCGCCGACAAGGCCGCCCGGGAGGGCCCAGTCGCCCTCGTACGGCGCTCTCCCGCGCTCCCAGAGGAGAACCTGCAACTCGGCCCTCCTCACCTGGAGGACGACTGCAAGGGCCTCGTGCTCGATTGCGTGCGTGGTAGACTTTTCCATCAGTTATCGACTCACAGTCGTAAACCTACGAGAGGTTAGCGCAGATGGCAGTCGTCGAGGCACCAGCACCCCCCATGACGCGAACCAGAGACGTCGAGGACGTCCTTCGCAGCGGCGGCTTCACCCGGTTCCACCGCCGAGCGGTCGCGGTCACCGGCTTCGCGTGGACCTTCGTCGCGATGGAGATCCTGCTCGTCGGCTTCACCGTTCCGGTCTTCACGGCTCTCTGGGGGATCTCGGGCAGCCTGGCCGGCTGGATCACCGCCTCCGCGCTCGCCGGCTCGCTCGTCGGCAGCGTCGTCTTCGGGCGGCTCGCGGACCGAATCGGGCGTCGACACATCTTCGTGAGCGCGATTCTCTGGTACGCGTGCTTCACGGCGCTGACCGCCCTCGCCTGGGGGCCCTGGTCGGTCTCGGCTTTCCGCTTCCTGGCAGGGATCGGGCTTGGCGCGCTGCTGGTCGTCGACCCCTCGATGCTCTCCGAGTACCTGCCGCCGCAGAACCGCGGCCGCTTTCTCGTCTTCCTGGACTTCTTCTGGCCCGTCGGCCTGCTCCTAGCGACCGGCCTCTCGTGGGTCTTCCTTGACCAGATCGGCGGGGACTCAGGTTGGCGCTACCTCTTCCTTGCCGCCTCGTTCCCCGCATTCCTCGCCTTCTTCGCGCGGCTCAACCTCCCGGAGAGCCCCTACTGGCTCGCTCGGAACGGCCGCCGGCGCGAAGCGGCCGAGGTCCTCGAGGAGATCACCGGCCGTCCCGTCTCCGCAGACGAGCTGACGGTGGCGGAGGAGCCGCGCGGCTCGCTCCGCGAGCTCGTGTCAGAGAAGCTCGGCGGCCGCTCGGCGATGATCGTCCTGGTCTGGATCGCCCTCAACATCTCCTACTACGGGCTCTTCCTCTGGCTGCCTTTCGTGCTTCAGGACGAAAAGCACTTCACGATCAACGTCTATCTCCTGCTCGCGCTCTCCGCGCTCTCGCAGTTTCCCGGCTACGGCGCCTCGATCTGGCTCGTCGAGCGGATCGGGCGCAAGCGAACGCTGACGCTCTTCCTCTTCCTCGGCGGTGTGAGCGGGCTCACCTTCGCGCTAGCCGACTCCCAGGCGATCCTGATCGCGGCGCTCTTCTTCGTCGGCTTCTTCAACCTCGGTGCGTGGGGCGCCGTGTACCCGTACACCGCGGAACTCTTCCCCACTCGCCTCCGCTCGAGCGCGTTCGGGATGGTGGAGGGCTTCGGCAAGGGGGCCGCGATCGGCGGCCCGTACCTCTTCGGCGCGCTCATCGATCGCACGGGAGACACGGTCTGGTCGCTGGTCTTCATCGCCCTGGTCATGGTCGCGGGGGCGGTGGCAACCCTCTTCGGACGGGAGACGCGCGGCACTAAGCTGACCTAGTGAACCGGCTCGCCCAGGAAACGAGTCCCTACCTCCTCCAGCACGCCGACAACCCGGTCGACTGGTACCCGTGGGGCGATGAGGCGTTCGAGCGCGCCCGCGGCGAGGACAAGCCGATCCTGCTTTCGATCGGGTACGCCGCCTGCCACTGGTGCCACGTCATGGAGCACGAGTCCTTCGAGGACGAGGAGACGGCGAGGCTCATGAACGAGCGCTTCGTCCCGGTGAAGGTCGACCGGGAGGAGCGGCCGGACGTGGACGGGCTCTACATGGAGGCGGTCGTCACCATGACCGGCCACGGCGGCTGGCCGATGACCGTCTTCCTCACGCCTGACGGGCGGCCGTTCTACGGGGGCACCTACTTCCCACCGGAGCCGCGCTTCAACATGCCGAGCTTCACGCAGCTCCTGCTGGCCGTCTCGAAGGCCTACGACGAGCGGCGCAGCGAGCTCGAGGAGCAGGCCGACGCGCTCGTGGGCGCGATCCGGGATGCGAGCGAGCGCCGGCCGTCCAACGAGCCGCTGACATCGGAGCTGGTCGTGAAGGCGATCTCGGCGCTTCGCGCGCAGTTCGACCCTGAGCACGGCGGCTTCGGGCGCTCGCCCAAGTTCCCGCCGGCATCGAACCTCGAGCTCCTGCTGCGAACCGGGCGCGAGGACGCGCTCGCGATGGTGCGAACGACCTTGGACGGAATGGCTGCCGGCGGCATGTACGACGTGCTCGGCGGCGGGTTCCACCGCTACTCCGTTGACGAAGCCTGGCTCGTCCCGCACTTCGAGAAGATGCTCTACGACAACGCGCTCCTCGCGCCCACGTACCTCCACGCCTGGCTGGTCACCGGCGAAGAGAGATACCGGCAGGTGACGGAGGAGACCCTCGACTACATGGCTCGCGACCTCCGGCTGCCGGAAGGGGGGTTCGTCTCGGCCCAGGATGCGGACACGGACGGCGTCGAAGGTCTCACCTACACGTGGACCGCCGAGGAGATCGAAGAGGTGCTCGGCGAGCCGCACGCGGAGTGGCTCCAGCCCTTCGAGCACGGCCGCTTCGTCATCCGTGCCGACGTGCCTGAGGAGGCCCGCCGCCGACTGCTCGAGGTGCGGTCCCAGCGACCGCAGCCAAGCCGCGACGACAAGGCGATCGCGGCGTGGAACGGCATGGCACTCGCCGCCTTCGCCGAAGCCGCCCACCGGCTCGAGCGGCTGGACTACTTGGAGGTCGCGCTCGACCTCGCGCGATTCCTCGGCGAGACGATGGCCGACGCCGAGGGCGGACTCTTCCGCACCTACCGCGACGGTGTCGCGAAGATCGACGGGTACCTCGAGGACTACGCGCACGTCGCCAACGGCTACGTCGAGCTTCACTGGGCCACGGGAGACCCGCGCTGGCTCGAGGAGGCCTACCGGTTCGCGCAGCGCGCGCAGGCCTTCGCCGACCCCGAGCGCGGCGGGTGGTTCGTCGGCAACCACGACCTCGTCGCACGGCGCAAGGAGTTCGACGACCACCCCACGCCCTCCGGCAACTCGATGATGGCCTTCCTCGCCCTTCGCCTCGCGCGGATCTGGGGAGACGAGGGGCTCGAACGGGCCGCCGTGGGCGCGTTCCGCCTCGCGCGGCCGCTTCTCGAGCGCGCGCCGACCGCGCTCGGGCACATGCTCTGCGCGCTCGACCTCCACTTCTCCACCCCGAGGGAGGTGGCGGTCGTCGGCGAGTCCGCGGAGCTCCGCGCGGCAGCGCTCCAGGGCTTCCAGCCGAACACGGTCTTCGCCTTTTCGCCGGAGCCGACCGACGCGGTGCCGCTCCTCGCGGGCAGGGGTCTCGTGGACGGCAACCCGGCCGCCTACGTCTGCGAGCGCTTCGCCTGCCAGGCGCCTGTGACGACCCGCGAGGAGCTGCTGAGCGTGACCGGCTAGACCGGCGGTGGTTCCCAGGCCGGGGCGGCTCCCGGCTGCACGAGCTCCGGCTTGATCTCCTGCGGCCGGATCTTCCCGTCCCTGATGTCCTCCGCCCAGTGGCAGGCGACGACGTGTTCGGGCGCGAGGCGGCGAAGGGGCGGCTCGTCGTCCCTGCAGCGCGTCGGCTGCACGTAGGGACAGCGCGTGTGGAAGCGGCAGGCCGGCGGCGGGTTCGCCGGGCTCGGCAGGTCGCCCGCAAGCAGAATCGTGTCCCGTTCCCGCTCGACGGCCGGGTCCGGGATGGGCACCGCCGAGAGGAGCGAGATCGTGTACGGGTGGAAGGGCTCGTCGTAGAGCGTCTCCGCAGCCGAGATCTCGACGATCTTGCCGAGGTACATGACTGCGATTCGGTCCGAGATATGACGGACGACGGCGAGGTCGTGCGCGATGAAGAGGTATGTCAACTCGAAGTCGGACTGAAGGTTCTCGAGCAGGTTGATGATCTGGGCCTGGATCGAGACGTCGAGCGCCGAGACCGGCTCATCGCAGACGATGAAATCCGGATTGAGGGCAAGGGAGCGCGCGAGCCCGATGCGCTGACGCTGGCCGCCCGAGAACTCGTGCGGGTACCGCGACGCCGCATCCGCCGGAAGCCCCACGACCTCCAGGAGCTCGCGCACGCGCTTTGCCGCACCCTTCTTCCCCGAAATGCCGTGGACCCGAAGTGGCTCGCCGACGATGCGGCCAACGCTGTGGCGGGGGTTCAGCGATGCGTAGGGGTCCTGGAAGATCATCTGCATCCGGCGGCGGAGAGGGCGGAGATCCTTCTGCGAGAGGCTGGTGATGTCCTGGCCGTCGAAGACGACCTTGCCGCCCGTCGGCTCGTACAGCCGGAGGATGGTGCGCCCGACCGTGGACTTGCCGCAGCCGGACTCGCCGACGAGCCCGAGGGTCTCGCCCCGTCGGATGGAGAGGCTGATGTCGTCGACCGCCTTGATGTCGCCGACGTGCCGGTCGAGCAAGATGCCGCTCTTGATCGGGAACCAGACCCGGAGGTTCTCGATTTCGACGAGGGCGCCGTCGCCCTTGGTGACGACCTCAGCCAACCGCTTCCGCCCTCGACCTCTGCCACTCCTCCACCGGGACCGGGTTGAAACAGGCGACCATGTGACCCGGCTCGAGCTCGCGGAGGGGAGGAACCTCTTCGCGCGATTGCTCGACCTCGAAGCGGCAGCGTGGCTGGAACGGACAGGCCTGTGGCGGGCGCAGCATGTCCCTGGGCGCGCCCTCGATCGGATGAAGCTTCGTCTTCCGCTCCGCGTCGAGACGCGGGACGCTCTGCAGGAGCCCGAGGGTGTACGGGTGGCGCGGACGACCGAAGAGCTGCTCGGCGCTCCCGGTCTCCATGAACATCCCCGCGTACATCACGTTGACGCGCTCGCACATGCCGGCGACCACGCCGAGGTCGTGCGTAATCAGGATTAGTGCGGTTTCGCGGTCCTCGACAAGCTTCCTCAGGAGGTGGAGGATCTGAGCCTGGATCGTGACGTCGAGCGCGGTCGTGGGCTCGTCGGCGATCAGAAGCTTGGGCTCGCAGGCGAGCGCCATCGCTATCATCGCCCGCTGGCGCATGCCGCCGGAGAACTGGTGCGGGTAGTCCTTGAGGCGAAGCTCTGCGCTTGGAATCCCGACCTGGTCGAGCAGGTCGCCGACGCGCTTGTTCGCCTCGGCCTTGCTCAGGTCGAAGTGCGTGTCGAGAGCCTCGCGTATCTGGCGGCCGATGGTCAGCACCGGATTCAGGCTGGTCATCGGGTCTTGGAAGATCATCGCGATGTCCCGCCCACGGATCCGGCGAAGCTCCCGATCGGAGAGGCGGAAGAGATCGCGGTCGCCGAACATTGCCGTCCCGCTCGTCACCTTTCCTGCGCGCGGAAGGATCCCGAGGAGGGCGAGCGAGGTGACGCTCTTGCCGCATCCGGACTCGCCGACGATGCCGAGAGTGTCGCCCGGCGCGACGTCGAAGGAGATCCCGTTGACCGCGTGCACCGTGCCGCGGCTCGTCCAGAACTGGACGCGAAGGTCTTCGACCGTGAGAAGCGGCTGACGGTTCATGTCAGCGGGAACGCAGCTTCGGGTCGAGTGCCTCGCGCAGGCCGTCGCCGATGAGGTTGATCGAGATCGCGGTGACGACGATCGCGAGGCCCGGGATGATCGCCAAGTGCGGCGCAGTCTGCAGGAACCGCACCGTATTCGTGAGCATCGTCCCCCACTCCGGGGTGGAGGGATCCTGCGGGCCGAGGCCGAGAAAGCCGAGCCCGGCCGCGTCGATGATCGCCGTCGCGAGCGCGAGCGTGCCCGCCACGATCACGGGCGAGATCGCGTTGGGGAGGATGTGCGAGCCGAGGATCGACAGGCGCGGCACGCCGACGGCACGCGCCGCGAGCACGAAGTCGTTCTCACGCTGCGCCAGCACGGCCCCGCGTAGCAGGCGCGCGAACAAGGGCACGTTGATGATCCCGATCGCGATCATGATCTGAAAGAGCCCGGGCCCGAGCATCGCCACGATTCCGATCGCCATGAGGAAGCCGGGGATCGTGAGCCAGATGTCTGTGATGCGCATGATCACGGAGTCGACGCCTCCGCCCGCGAAGCCGGCGATCGCGCCAAGGATGCTCCCGAAGAGAAAGCCGACGGTCACCGAGACGACGCCGATCAGAAGCGAGTAGCGGGCGCCGTAGACGATGCGGGAGAACTCGTCGCGGCCGAGCTCATCGACGCCGAAGAGGTGCTCGCGAGAGGGCCCGGGGCAGCAGCCCTCCCTGATCAGCGCGAGGTTCTGCTCTCGCGGGTCGAAGGGAGCGATCAACGGGGCAAAGATCGCGATGACGATGATGCAGCCGATGATGACGAACCCCACGATCGCACCGGGGTTTCGCCGCAGGCGGAGCCACGCGTCCGCCCAGAGCCCGCCGCCCCCCGACTGCTCGAGGGAGACTTCTCGGGCTTCGAGCTCCGCGACGCTCACTTGCTCAGCCTGATCCGCGGGTTGAGGAAGCCGTAGGACAGGTCGACGAGCAGATTCACGAAGACCACGATGATTGCGATGAAGAGGACGCCTCCCTGGATGACGGGGTAGTTGCGCGCCTTGATCGCATCCACCAGCCACGAGCCGATCCCCGGAAAAGCGAAGACGGTCTCGGTGAGGACGGCTCCCGAGAGAAGAAGCCCGACTTGGAGGCCGATGATGGTTGCGATGGGTAGCATCGCGTTACGCAGCACGTGGCTGAAGTCGACGGATCGCGGCGCGAGGCCCTTGGCCTGCGCCGTGCGCACATAGTCCTCGTTCTGGACGTCGAGGACGGAGGCTCTCGTAATGCGCGCGATGATCGCGAGCGGGATCGATCCGAGCGCGATCGCCGGCAGGATCAGGTGTTTGGAGACGTCCACGAACGCTTCCCAGTTCCGGGCCAGAATCGCGTCGAGGAGATAGAAGTTCGTTGGGTGCGGAACGTCGATCAGCACCGACATTCGCCCAACGCTGGGCAACCAGCCAAGCTGCACCGCGAAGACGTACTTGAGGATGAGCGCGAGGAAGAAGATCGGTGTCGAGATGCCGATCAGGGAGATGACAAGGCTAGTGTGGTCGACTACCCCCTGGTAGCGCTTGGCGGCGAAGAACCCGAGTGGAATCCCGACGATGAGTGCGAAGAACCCGGCGGCGAACGCAAGCTCGATGGTGGCCGGAAAGCGTTGCCGGAACTCCGTCGCGACGGGCTGCCTGGAGGTCGAGCTGTTTCCGAATTCGAGCGTCGCCAGCTGCTCGACGTACTTCCCGTACTGCACGTAGATCGGTTGATCGAGGCCATACTGGTGCTCGAGGGCGGCGACAGCCTCGGGCGTAGCCCGCTCGCCTAGAAGAGCGGCAGCAGGGCCTCCCGGAAGCGCCCGGATCCAGAGAAAGACCAGGATCGAGACGCCGATGAGGATCGGTATGAGGAGCAGGAGCCGGCGGACGACGAAGCGCAGCATCTCTGTCGTCCGCCAGCTCTAGTCCCTTTGACTATCCGAGCGTGACCGTCGCGAAGCTCTCGTTCGTCGTCGGGCTCGGGGCGTAGCCCTGCACGTTCGCCGTGAATGCGAGGGCCGGGCTCGAGTGCGCGTAGGGCACACCGGGGAGGATCGTCATGATCTGGCGATTTGCCTCCTGGTAGAGCTCGATGCGCTTTGCCTGGTCAGGCTCTTCCTCCGCCTGGGCCAGGAGGTCTTGCACCGGCTTCATCTCGTCGTTCTTGTCCGTTCCCCACTGCTTCTGCGGTGACTGGAAGAACGTCCCGATGAAGTTGTCTGCATCGCCGTAGTCGCCGGTCCACCCGAGCAGGTACACCTGCAGCTGTCCCTCGTCGGACTTGCCGAGGTAGTCGGGGCTCCACGGCGCGCTGTGCGGGGTAATCGCGAAGCCCGCCTTCTCGAGACTCGCGGCGAGCGCCTCGAAGTTCCGCTTCGGGTCCGGCATATACGGACGCGAGACGTCGGTCGGGTACCAGAAGTCGATCTTCACCGGGGGCGTGAGCCCTGCCTCCTGGAGGAGCTGCTTCGACTTCTCGGGGTCGTACGTGTACTCCGGCACGTCATCGGCATAGCCCTCGACCGACGGCGGCATGAACTCCTTCGCCACCTCCGCACGGCCGCCGTAGAACGAGTCCACGACGCCCTGGCGGTCGAGCCCATAGGCGAGCGCCTGGCGGACCTTCGGATCGTCGAGCGGTGGCATCGACATGTTGAACCCGACGTATGCCACGTTGAAGGGCGGGCGATCGATGACCTGTAGGTCGCCGTTCTCCTGGATCGTTGGGATGTCCTGGGGCTCGACGAGATCGTAGCCCTGGATCTCGCCGGTCTGTAGTGCCTGCAGCCGCGCGGCGTTGTCCGCGATCGGCCGGAAGATGACCTGGTCGAGGCTCGCCTTTTCGCCCCAGTAGTCGTCGAAGCGCTCGACGACGAGCCTGTCGCCTCGTGTCCAGGAGACGAACTGGAAGGGGCCGGTGCCGACCGGATGCTCGGTTCCGAACGTCCCGGTCGGATGGAAGATCCCGTCGGCGTCGACGGAGCCCTCGTCAGCGCCGAACTCCTGCAGCGCCTTCGGGCTCGCGATCGAGAACGCCTGCTGCGACAGCGCCGGGATGAACGTCGCGGACGGCTTCGTCAGCGTGATCACCGCCGTCGAGCTATCGCTCGCCTCGCAGCTCTCGTACAAGCTTTCCTCTGGCGCTCCAGAGTCCGGGTTGAAGGTGCTGAACCCGCCGAAGACGACCTGCCAGTAGTAAGTCGCGCTCGGGTTCTGGAAGGAACCCTTGAAGTTGTACCAGCGGTCGAAGTTGAAGCAGACCGCGGCGGCGTCGAGGTCGGTCCCGTCGTGGAACTTGACACCCTCGCGCAGATGGAAGACGTACGTGGTGTCAGAGGGCTGCCCGTCCCAGCTCTCGGCCAGCACGCCGACGAGCTCGTTGGCCGATCCGGGCGCGACGCCCACGAGCGGCTCGTAGACCTGCCGGAGAAGGCGGAACGACTCGCGGTCGCTGGTGAGCGCCGGATCGAGGCTCGCCGCCAGGCGCGCGCCGGCGAACACCAGCGTGCCACCGCGCTCGCCGTCCGCGGACGCGCCTGCGGATGGCGCCGGCCGATCGGAAACAGCCGGCGCGGTCGACTGGGCCGCCGATTCGCTCGACTGCAGCTGCCCGCATCCTGCCAGCACGAGGATCGACAGGCCGACGACGGAAAGCCATCTCCCGGTACGCATTCGTGTCTCCCTCCGGACGATTCATCCTGCCCCGTGGTTGGCAAATGTCGAGGCCGCGCTAGAGGCGTCCCTGCGTCTCCCCTTCACTGGTCGGCCCGCGGTCGAAGACACCGCCCGCATCGACCGGCGGCGGGGCGGCTGGCCCAACCTGTTCGCCCTCGGCCGTGGCAAACGCCGAGCTCGTGCGTGCTGCGTCGGCGACGAGCCGGTCTCGCCGCTCACCGGGAAGGAGTTCCTCGGCCCAG
>Ga0307410_10001418_pt1 | contig 10775 bp, 10 predicted proteins | sample 322Ometagenome_3_FD_203707 | JGI IMG/M metagenome (GOLD analysis project Ga0307410, IMG submission 203707) | Maize rhizosphere microbial communities from greenhouse at UC Davis, California, United States - 322HYB-O-3 | ecosystem: Host-associated > Plants > Roots > Rhizosphere > Soil | place...
GCGAGGCGGCCGCGGCACGGGCACCTGCTGCACGAGCGAGGCCGACCCCTCGCTGCCGATGAGCAGTGCGTGGCCCCCGGGCGCCAGCGCAACGGTCTCGCCCTGCGGCTGCAGCGGAAGCCGGTCACTCGCGACCTGGAGGAGGCTCTCGGCGTCGACCAGCACCGCGTGCGTGTAGGTGCGGAGGACCAGGCCGGAGCCGTCGGGGAGGAAGACCGCGTCGGTCACCATCGCCGGTGCGGGCGCCACCCGTTCGAGCCGGTTGACCCCCTGACGGCTCGGCCGCTCCGGCAGGGCGTAGACGCCGCCGTGCCGCCCCTTGGTGACGACATAGACCCGACCGGTGCGGGGGTGCACCGCCAGGGCCTCGGCGTCGTGCGGTCCGTCGGGGTAGGCGACCTCCCACGACGCCCAGCCGCCCGAGGTCTCCCCCAGCGCCGGCTCGTCGAACCAGAAGATGCGGGCGAGCTCGCGCGAGCCGGTGTTGTCGCCGAGGTCGCCGACCAGCAGCCGCCCGTCCGTGCCCAGCGCCAAGGCCTCGACGTCCCACACGGGCGCGTCGAACCGGTGCACGCCGACCGTGCGGCCGGTGCGGGTGTCGACCGCGAAGACCCGGGCGGTGTCGCCCGAGTCGTTCACGGTCCAGACCGTGTGCGGGTGGGCGCGGCTCAGCGCGAGGCCGGACGACTCCGTGATGCGCCGGTCGGCGATGCGGAAGCCGCCGTCGTCCGCCGTGGCCGGGGCCGCGGCCGACAGACACAGCGCGGCGGTGGCGGCCAGGGCCACCACCGCCGCGCTGCGAGGTCCACTCACCGGGGGGTGCCGGTGCGTCAGTCGATGAGGGCGTCGACGAACGCCTCGGGGTCGAAGGGCGCCAGGTCGTCGGGGCCCTCACCCAGGCCGACCAGCTTGACGGGCACCCCGAGCTTGCGCTGCACCGAGACGACGATGCCGCCCTTGGCGGTGCCGTCCATCTTGGTGAGCACGATGCCGGTGACGTCGACGGCCTCGCCGAAGACCTCGGCCTGGCGCAGGCCGTTCTGGCCGGTGGTGGCGTCGAGCACGAGCAGCACCTCGTCGATCGGCGACTGCTTCTCGATCACGCGCTTGACCTTGCCCAGCTCGTCCATGAGGCCGACCTTGTTGTGCAGGCGACCGGCCGTGTCGATGAGCACGACGTCGGCCTCCATCTCGGCACCCGCCTTGACGGCGTCGAAGGCCACGGCGGCCGGGTCGGCGCCGTCGCGGTCGGAGCGGACGGTCGGCACACCGACGCGGGCGCCCCAGGTCTCGAGCTGGTCGGCGGCTGCCGCTCGGAAGGTGTCGGCGGCGCCGAGCACGACGTCCTTGTCCTCGGCGACGAGCACCCGGGCCAGCTTGCCGACCGTGGTGGTCTTGCCGGTGCCGTTCACGCCCACGACCAGCACCACGGCGGGGCGGCCCGCGACCCGGCTGGAGGCGATCGAGCGGTCCATCGCGGGGTCGACGAGCGTGAGCAGGTCCTCACGGAGCCAGCCCCGCACGGTGGCCTCGTCGGTGGTCCCCTCGATCTTCACCTTGGAGCGGAGCGACTCGACGAGCTCGGTGGTCGCCTCCACGCCGAGGTCGGAGGCGAGCAGGGTGTCCTCGACGTCCTCCCAGGCCTCCTCGTCGAGCCCGCCGCGGCTGAGCAGGCCGAGCAGCGCCTTGCCCAGCGCGGTGTTCGAGCGGGCCAGCCGGGCGCGCAGGCGCTGCAGCCGGCCGGCCGGCGCCTCGGGCCGTTCGATCGTCGGCGTGGGGGCCGGCTCCGGCAGCACCTCGGGCTCGGCCGGGCGCGGCAGGGTGTCGACGCTCCCGGTGTCCTCGATCGAGCGCTTGGGCTGGTCGCGCGGCTCCTCGGCGTCGTCACCGACCCCGGGCAGGACCTCGCGCTCTCGCGGTGGCGCGGTCGGGGCGCTCTTGTCGCGGCCCCCCCGGCCCCGCAGAAGGCCAAGCAGCACCCCGCCGAGAATGACGAGGATGCCGATGGCGATGGCGATGTACTCCCACAGCTGATCGATCACACGCGCCATCCTCTCAGAGCGGCGGGCACCGGGCATGACCGAGGCCGCCCACCGGGGGCGGCCTCAGGGCTGCGGATGTGCCGGGTGGTCCGGCAGCACGGGGGGCGGCGAGGCCGCGTCAGCTGGCCTTGCGCGCCGGGGCGTCGTCAGCAGCCGTCGTCGACGAGGTGGCCGCGGCGTCAGGGGCCGTCGCGGGCTCGCGCGCCGGCGTCGCGTTGGCGAGCGACTCGCTCACCTTGTCCTTGGTGGCGACGATCGCCTCGCCGGTCTTGTCGAGGGCGTCCTGGGTGCGCTCCTTGGCCATGGCCACGATCTCCTCACCCTCGGCCGTCAGCACGTCACGACCCTGGCGTCGTGCGGGGATGGCGACCAGCGCCACGACCGCGAGGGCCAGTCCGACGCACAGAAGCATTCCCACGATGAGCACGACCATGCCTCCAAGGGTGGCCGACCGGGCGGCCATCCTCAAATCGACCCGCCGCGCGGTGGCCCACGTCACGTCGCCGGCCCGCGGCATACGGACTGGTCAGGCGCTCTGTGCCGCCACGTCCCGGATGCGCTGCGACACCACCGTCGTCACGCCGTCACCGCGCATGGTGACGCCGTAGAGCGCGTCGGCGACCTCCATGGTGCGCTTCTGGTGCGTGATGACGATGAGCTGACTCGAGCCACGCAGCTCCTCGAACAGGGTGATGAGGCGGCCGAGGTTGGCGTCGTCGAGGGCGGCCTCGACCTCGTCCATGATGTAGAAGGGGCTGGGTCGGGCCTTGAAGATCGAGACCAGCAGGGCCACCGCCACCAGCGAGCGCTCGCCACCGGAGAGCAGCGACAGGCGCTTGATCTTCTTGCCGGGCGGGCGCGCCTCGACCTCGATGCCCGTGGTGAGCATGTTCGAGGGGTCGGTGAGCAGCAGCCGGCCCTCGCCGCCGGGGAACAGGCGACCGAAGACCTGCTCGAACTGGGCAGCGGTGTCGTGGAACGCCTCGGTGAAGACCCGCTCGACCCGCTCGTCGACCTCGCGGACGATGTCGAGCAGGTCGCGCTTGGAGCTCTTGAGGTCCTCGAGCTGCTCGGTGAGGAACTTGTGCCGCTCCTCCAGGGCCGCGAACTCCTCGAGCGCCAGCGGGTTGACCCGGCCCAGGGCGTTCAGGGCCCGCTCGGCCTTGCGCAGCCGCTTCTCCTGCACGTCGCGCACGAACGGAGCCGGTTCGGGCAGCTCGTCGGGGTCGTCGTCGGGCCCGGGCACGTGCGGCACGAGCTGGTGCGGGCCGAAGTCCTCGATGAGCACCTCGGGGTCGATGCCGAGCTCCTCGACGGCCTTGGCCTGCAGCTGCTCGATCCGCAGGCGCTGCTGGGTGCGGGCCACCTCGTCGCGGTGGACGCTGTCGGTGAGCTCGCGCAGCTCGTCCTGCAGGGTCGCCATGGCCCGCCGCACCTGGGTGAGCGCCTGCTCACGCTCGGTGCGCTCCTGCTCCGCGCGGGTGCGCTGGGCCTCGGCGAGCTCGACCGCCCCGGCGAGGTGCTCCACCGCGTGCGCGGCGCCCTTGCGCACGGCCTCGGCGATGCCGGCCTCGCGCTTGCGGCGCTCCTGGCGGGCGGCGAGCCGCTGACGCGCGGCGAGCTCGTTGCGCGCCGCGCCCTCGAGGGAGTCGGCCCGGCCGTGCAGGGCACGGGCCCGCTCCTCGCGGGTGCGCAGGGTCAGGCGCAGCTCGGTCTCGGCGGTGCGCGACTGGCTGGCCACCAGCTCGAGCCGGTCGCGCTCGTCGGTGGAGGGCTCCTCGGCCTCCTCCGGCTGCGCCTGCGCCTGGTCGAGCCGCTCCTCGAGGGCGGCGAGCTCCTCGCGGTCCTTGTCGAGGTTGCCGGTCGCGGCGGCGATCGTCTTCTCGGTGCGCTCGGCCTCCGCCCTGGCGGACCGGACCGTGGCGCCGAGCTGGCCGAGCTTCTCGGCCACCGCGGACATGCGGGCGTCGGACTCGTGGAGGGCGTCGAGGGCCTGCTCGACCCGCTCGCTCGCCTCGCGCGCCTTCTCCAGCGCAGCCGCCAGGGCGAACCTGGCCTGCTCCCCGCGTCGGGTGGCGTCGGTGACCCGCTCGCGGGTCTCGTCGACGGCCGACTGGATCTCGATCAGGCTCGGTGCGGAGCTGCTGCCGCCGCGCACCCACCCGGGGGCGAAGACGTCACCGTCGGTCGTCACCGCGGTGACGCCCTGGCCACGGGCGACCAGCTCGGCCGCCTGCTCAGCGGTCTCGACGAGGGCGACCCGGTCGAGCAGCTGGTCGACGGCGGGGCGGACGGCGGCCGGTGCCTCGACGACGTCACGGGCCCACACGGCATACGGATCGAGGGCGGGCCACTGCGAGCGGTCGCCCGGCTCGGCGGTCTGGCCGACCAGCAGCGCGACGCGGCCGGCGTCCTCGTCGCGCAGGGTGGTCACCGCGCGGGCCGCGTGGTCGACCGACTCCACCGCGAGCGCGTCGGCGGCCCAGCCGAGGGCGGCGGCGACCGCGCCCTCGTGGCCACCGGAGACCTGGAGCAGCGAGGCGACCGAGCCGACGATGCCGTGGTCGGCGCCGTCCTCGGCGGCGGCGAGCAACGTGGCAGCGCCGTCCTTGCGCGACAGGCTGAGCTCGAGCGCCTCGAGGCGGGCCGCCCCGGAGGTGCGGTCGCGGTCGGCGGAACGCTCCTCCTCGCGCAGGCGCTCGACCTCGGCCTCGATGCTCTGCAGCGCGGCCTCAGCGGTCTCGTAGGCGGAGTCGAGGCCCTCCTCGCCCTCCTCCTCGACGGCCACGGAGGCCTCGAGCGCGGCGAACTCCTTCTCGGCCGCCGACGCCCGGGCCAGTGACTGCTCGACGTTGCCGCGCAGGCGGCCGATCTCGGCCTCGCCCGCCTCGATCCGGCTGCGGCGCGCGGCGACCTGGCCCTGCAGCTTGGCCAGTCCCTCACGGCGGTCGGCGGCGGCGCGGGCCAGACGCTGCAGCCGCTGCTGCTCCTCCTGGAACGCCTTCTCGGCAGCACCACGGCGCTCGATCGCCGCCTGGAGCTCGTCCTTCGCCTTCTGCACCTCGGCCTGCAGGGCCTCCTCCTGCCGACGTGCCTCGGCGGCCTGCTTGCGCAGCTCCTCCGGGTCGCGGCCGGAGGTCGTCTCGTCCTGGGTGTCCTGGCTGAGCAGGCGCACCCGCTCGGCGGCGAGCGTCTGGGTCGAGGTCAGCTTGTCGCGGAGGGACTGCAGGGTGAACCAGCGTTCCTGCGCCCGGGTCGCCCGCGGCCGGGCCTCCTCCGCCTCGCGCTCCAACGAGCTGAGCCGGTCGCGCACCTCGGCGAGCTTCTCCTCCACCTCCGTGCGGCGGGCGATGAGGGCCGTCTCGTCGGCCACCTCCTGCTCCAGGGTGGTGGTCAGCTGCACGAGGTCGTCGGCGAGCAGGCGCAGTCGCGCGTCGCGGGCGTCGGCCTGGATGACGGCGGCCTTGCGGGCGGCCTCCGCCTGGCGGCCGAGCGGGCCGAGCTGGCGCCGGATCTCACCGGTGAGGTCGGTGACCCGGGTGAGGTTGGCCTCCATCTGCTCGAGCTTGCGCAGCGCGCGCTCCTTGCGCTTGCGGTGCTTGAGGACGCCGGCCGCCTCCTCGATGAAACCGCGCCGCTCCTCCGGGGTCGCGCGCAGCACGGTGTCGAGCTGGCCCTGGCCGACGATGACGTGCATCTCGCGGCCGATGCCGGAGTCCGACAGCAGCTCCTGCACGTCGAGCAGGCGGCAGGGGGTGCCGTTGATGGCGTACTCGGAGCCGCCGTTGCGGAACATGGTCCGCGCGATGGTGACCTCGGTGTAGTCGATCGGCAGGGCGCCGTCGCTGTTGTCGATGGTCAGGGCCACCTCGGCGCGGCCGAGCGGCGCGCGGCCGGCGGTGCCGGCGAAGATGACGTCCTCCATCTTGCCGCCGCGCAGGCTCTTGGCGCCCTGCTCGCCCATGACCCACGCGAGCGCGTCGACGACGTTGGACTTGCCGGAGCCGTTGGGGCCGACGATGCAGGTGATGCCCGGCTCGAGGCGCATGGTGGTCGCCGAGGCGAAGGACTTGAAGCCCTTCAGGGTCAGGCTCTTGACGTACACGAGCTGCTCGGCTCCTCGACTGGCTGCGGCTACGGATCGCCCGTCACTGTACCGGCGGGGCTGGGGCGTCCCGGGGACGCGCGGGGCGGCACACCGCAGGCTGGGGCTGCTGTGACGGAAGTGGCGCCGCCCCTCGCCGAGATGGACCCTCGTACCGCGACACGCCGCGCCGCGACGTGACGGAGCCCCATCTCGGCGACGTTCAGACGGGTGACCGCCTACCGCTGGGGCGGGCGGCCGTCGGCGAGGGCCTCGTGGTGGTGGATGACCTCTTCGATGATGAAGTTGAGGAACTTCTCCGCGAACTGCGGGTCGAGCCCCGCGTCGTCGGCGAGCCCGCGCAGCCTGGCGATCTGCTTCTCCTCGCGCGCCGGGTCAGCTGGCGGCAGGCCACGACGGGCCTTCAGCTCACCGACCTGCTGGGTGCACTTGAACCGCTCGGCCAGCAGGTGCACCAGCGCGGCGTCGATGTTGTCGATGCTGGCGCGCAGGCGCAGCAACTCGGCCGGCGTCTCGCCGGGAGCCGACGCAGGTGTCTCGTCGGGTGTCTCGTCAGGGGTCTGCGAGGCGGGTGAGGTCACCCGACAATCGTAGGCACGGACGCCGCGACGGCGTCCGGCTGTCTCACGTCCTCCCGAAGGTCCTCACGCAGGCGGTCGTTGTCCCGCTGGAGGCGGTCGACGAGTCCTTCGAGATCCCGGACCCTGCGCCGCAGCTCGACTGTCTCGAGCATCCAGCGCTGGTCAGGTGCCGTGCGGTAACCCAGCAGGGCCTTGGCCATGGTCTCTCCTTGGTCCGGGGCGCGTCGGTTTTCGCCCGCGGCAGTGCCCGATCGGGGCACCTCTCAGAGTGACAGCCCGGCCGCGGATCGGTCAATGCGGGCGAAGGCGGGCGACCGCGGCGTGCGGCCCCCACTGCCGGTCAGGTCACTTCTCGACGAAGTCCTGGAGCCCCTCGCGTGGCGGTCCCCAGGTCGTCACGCAGTTGGTCACCTCGCCGGGGCGCAGCCGCGTCGACGGCTTCTCCTCCAGCAGGGCCACGAACTCCTCGACCCGCTCCTTGGGGCCCTGCGCCAGCACCTCGACCCGGCCGCCGTCGGCGTTGCGGGCGTGGCCCACCAGGCCGAGCTCCAGCGCGCGGGCGCGGGTCCACCAGCGGAACCCCACGCCGTGCACCCGGCCGTGCACCCAGATGGTCGCCCTCACCGGTTCCTGTTCGTGGCTGTCGTCCATTCGCCTCACCTGCCTCACCTGCATTGTCGTGAGCCGCGGCCTCGCCCCGCAAGAGCCGGTATGCCGTCGGTCAGCGGGTGGCGAGGCGCGCCACCCGCGGGCGCGGCTGGCAGCGTGGGCACGAGTAGCTCGAGCGGTTCATGAAGGACTCGCGCCTGATCGGCGTGCCGCACCGGCGGCAGGGGCGCCCCTCCTGGCCGTAGGCGTTCAGGGAGCGGTCGAAGTAGCCCGAGGCGCCGTTGACGTTGACGTAGAGGGCGTCGAAGCTCGTGCCGCCTTGCCCGAGCGCCTCGAGCATGACCTCGCGGGCATGGTCGAGGATGCTGCCGAGCACCGGCTTGCTGAGGGCCGAGCACAGGCGTTCGCCGTGCACGCAGGCGCGCCACAGCGCCTCGTCGGCGTAGATGTTGCCGATGCCCGAGACGAGGTCCTGGTCGAGCAGCGCGCGCTTGACGGCGCTGTGCCGCTTCTTCATGGCCGCCACCACGGCCTTCTGGTCGAAGGCGGCCTCGAGCGGGTCGGGCGCGATGTGCTCGATGGCCTCGGGCACGCCCGCCTCGTCGAGGTCCGACAGGGCCATGCCCCCGAACGTGCGCTGGTCGACGAAGCGCAGCTCGGGCCCGTCGTCGTCGAAGGTGAACCGCGCGTGCAGGTGCTTCTCGTCGGGTGCGTCGACCGCCTCGACGAGCAGCTGGCCGCTCATGCCGAGGTGGGTGATCAGTCCCTGGTGGAAGCCGTCGGGCGTCTGCAGCACCATCCACAGGTACTTGCCGCGGCGCCGGGCCTCGGCGACGCGGTTGTCGGCGAGCTGCTCGGCGTGGTGATGCGCGCCGGGGTGGTGCCGGCGCGCGACGCGGGCGCTGTAGAACTCGGCGCGCTCGATGGTGCGGCCGACGACGTGGTCCTGCAGGCCGCGGCGGACGACCTCGACCTCGGGAAGCTCGGGCACGGGAGGTCAGGTCTGGGGTCAGGCGGGCTCGACGGGTGCCGAGACGGCCGTGCTGGCCCCGGCCTGGCGGGCGCTCAGGTGCTTCCAGGCCTCCTCGGCGGCGCGCTGCTCGGCCTCCTTCTTGGAGCGGCCGACGCCCTCGCCCAGCACGGTCTCACCGACGACCGCCGAGGCCGTGAACGTCTTCTCGTGGTCGGGGCCCTCCTCGACGACGCGGTACTCGGGCACACCGAGGGAGTCGGCGGCGGTGAGCTCCTGGAGGCTGGTCTTCCAGTCGAGGCCGGCGCCGAGGCGGGCGCTGCTGGCCATGAGCGGGTCGAGCAGGTGGTGCACCAGCGCGCCGGCGTGCTCGAGGCCGCAGGAGAGGTAGACCGTGCCGATGACGGCCTCCATGGTGTCGGCGAGGATCGACGCCTTGTCGCGGCCCCCGGTGGCCTCCTCGCCCCGGCCGAGCCGCAGGTGGTCGCCCAGCCCGAGGGTGCGCGCGACGTCGGCCAGCGCACGCATGTTCACGACGGCGGCGCGCAGCTTCGCGAGCTGGCCCTCGGGCAGCTCGGGGTGCGCGGCATACAGGGTGTCGGTGACCACCAGCCCCAGCACCGAGTCGCCGAGGAACTCGAGGCGCTCGTTGTTGGGCAGCCCGCCGTTCTCGTAGGCGTAGCTGCGGTGCGTCAGCGCACGCAGAAGCAGCGACTCGTCGACGGGTGCCCCGACCACCTCGTGGAGGAGGGCGGCGAACTCGTCGACGGGCCGCTGCTGTGCGCGGGCGCCGTCAGAAGAGGGCGTGCTCACGCGGGCGGGACTCAGCCCTGGTGCTCGGTGCGCTCGGCAGCGTCGTAGTGGCGGCCCTTGTAGGTGCCACAGGACGGGCAGGCGATGTGCGGCTGCGTCGGGGCCTTGCACTGCGGGCACGTCGTCAGCACGGTCGCGGTCGTCTTCCAGTTGGCGCGACGCGAGCGGGTGTTGGAGCGCGACATCTTCCGCTTCGGGACAGCCACGTCAGTTCCTCTTCTCTTCGGTGTTGCTCGGGGTCTCGGTGGTCAGTCCCTGCAGGGCGGACCATCGCGGGTCGATCACTTCGTGGTGGTGGTCCGGGTCTTCGGCCAGGTGCATCCCGCATTCGGAACACAGCCCGGGGCAGTCCTCCCGGCATACCGGCTGGAACGGCAGCGATGGCACCACCGCGTCCCGGAGCACGGGCTCGAGGTCGAACAGGTCGTCCACGAGCTGGTGCTCCTCGGCCTCGTCCTCGGTGTCCCCCACCTCGCGGTGGTGGGCAGCGCGGTCGGCGTAGGCGAACAGCTCCTGGAACCGCACGTCGACCGGGTAGTCGACGGGGTCCAGGCACCGCACGCAGGCGCCGGTCGCGGTGGCGCTGGCCGAGCCGGTCACCAGCACACCCTCCATGACGGACTCGAGCCGGAGGTCCAGCCTGACCGGCTGACCCTCCTGCACCGCGATGACGTCCGTGCCCAGGTGTGCAGGCGCCTCGACGGTGCGCTGGACCTCTGCCATGGATCCGGGTCGTCGGCCGAGGCTCTTGGTGTCGAACACCAGCGGCGATCGGGCGTTGAGACGGTTCATGGCTCCAGTGCGTGTCGAGGGACTCGGCCGTCGCCACAGCAGGGACGTAGACCGACCGCTCAGGTTACCGGAGCGCCTGCCACCTTCCCAAATGCGCTCCGGCCGGGTGGTCACACCGGCCCGTCAGCGCCTCTCCCTGGTCATGACGGCCTCGAGCTGGCGGGCGATCTGCGGCCCGAGGGTCCTGGCGTACGTCGCGGTGATGTGGTCGCCGGCGCGGTGGACCACCACGTGCCCGATGGCCACCGGGCAGCGCTCGACCGGGCAGATCCACGGAGTGAGGTCGATGAGCTGCACGCCCGGGGCCTTGAGGGCGGCGGCCTGCTGGGCCTCGAGGCCGGTGCTGGCCAGGGCCGTCCGGCGGTCGAACGCGCACCGGGTCAGGTGGATGGGGTTGCGGGCCATGCAGCTGTCGAGGTCGGACGGCGAGCCGGGGTTGTCGCCGATGACCGCCACGGGCACGCCTGCCCGCTGCAGGCCCTTCCAGCGCCGGGCGAGGTAGTCGACCAGCGCGGCCTGGCTGACCTTGTCGCCGCGCAGCGCGGCGTCGGCCTGGGTCGAGGTGACGACGAGGTCCGGCGGGTCGGCCGCCAGCTGCCGGGCCACGGCCTCGTTCCACTCGTCGCAGGAGCGGTAGTGCGCCTGCGACAGCTCGGTGGTGCCGGCGGCGAAGGCGCAGGAGCTCTTGCCGTAGGTGATGATCCGCCAGCCCTTGCCGGGCGCCACCCGCTCGAGTGCCGGCAGCCACTGCAGCGCCTTGGAGTCGCCCACCAGGGCGATGGTCACCGAGCCGTCACCGGCCCCGAACTCGCAGCGCACCGGCGTGGAGGTGCGCTCGTCGACCTGGCACCGGTCGACGTCGG
>Ga0307410_10001419_pt1 | contig 10774 bp, 13 predicted proteins | sample 322Ometagenome_3_FD_203707 | JGI IMG/M metagenome (GOLD analysis project Ga0307410, IMG submission 203707) | Maize rhizosphere microbial communities from greenhouse at UC Davis, California, United States - 322HYB-O-3 | ecosystem: Host-associated > Plants > Roots > Rhizosphere > Soil | place...
GGTTGGGGGTCCTGACCGGGGAAAGGCGCTGGCTGATACGGATCCTGGCCCGGATAGGGTGCCGGCGGATAAGGCTGCGGATAGGGCACCGGAGCTGGATAGGGTTGCGGCGGGCCGTACTGATCCCGGTCCTGATACGTGTCGCAGGACGCAAGTGCGAGCAACAGAGTGGCGGCAAGTATGCGTTTCACCGGCAGGACAATGGCCGAGCCTCCCCCATGTTCCCTAGTCGGGAACGGTCACGGTCGCCCTGGCGTGCCGGATCAGCGCCAGCACGTACAGGGCGAGCGCCCCCCAAATCGCCGCGAAGGCAATTGCGTGAGCGTTCGTGAAAGGCTCGCCGTAGATCAGGACCGCAAGCAAAAACTGCATCGTCGGAGCGAGGAATTGCAGCATGCCCAGTGTGGAATAAGCCAGCTGACGGGCAGCCGCGGTGAACAGCAGGAGCGGTGTCGCGGTCACGAAACCTGCGCCAACGATCAGCGCGAGAATGGCCGGCGATCCCGACCCGAAGACGGCATTGCCGCTTGTCCATTCCCAAATCAGCCAACCGGCGGCGAAGGGCAGCAGAAGCATCGTTTCGATGGCCAGGCCGGCGACGGCATCCACCGGCGCAATCTTCCGCAGCAGCCCGTAGGTAGCGAAGCTGGCGCACAGGGTCAGGCTGATCCAGAGATGGCCAAGCGCGTCCATCGCAAGCGCGGAGATTCCCGCCGCGGCAAGCGCCACCGCCGCCCACTGCAGCCACGACAGCCGCTCCTTCAGTACGACTCGCCCGAGGAGCACGTTCGCCAAAGGGTTCAGGTAATAGCCGAGGCTGCCGGCAAGGATGTGCCCGCTGTTCACTGCATAGACGTACAGCAGCCAGTTCACGGCGATCAGCACGGCCGTGATGCACAGGAGAACCATCGCCCGCCGGTTGCGCAGCGCCTGACGCACTTCGCCCCACGCACCGGTGAAAGAGAGGAGCGCCGCCAGAATCGGCACCGACCAGACGATGCGATGGGCGACGATATCGCTCGCTTCGATTGACTTCAGGGCTTTGAAATAGACTGGGAGGACGCCCCACAGACCGTAAGCGGCGACGCCTAGCCCAAGGCCCTTGCGAGTGTTGGGGGCGGTTTCGGTGGAAGCGGCTTCGGCGCGATTCATTTCATGCGCGCCTAGGGGCGATGAGCGGCAATTCAAAGGGAATGCTGAACCATTGGTTAGTTGCAACTCAGGCCGGTGACTGTCACTTTCACGGATGTGAGTAGTCGCGGACTCATTACATTGCTGATGCTCGGGGTCGCGGCATGCACGACGACGCCCCGGCCACGTTCGCCCGTCGTCGCCTCCGTCATCGCGGAGCCCAGGACCAAGGCTGAAACTTGGAAGGAAATTGCCACCGACGCGGACGAGCAGCGACTCGCGCGCGTCGGCCTCGCCTGGCAGGAAGCGCTACAGGATGCGCAACGCGGGTTCGGCAGGGAAATCGAGGCGGAAGGAGCCTTGCTGCGGCCGCGAGCCGCGCTTGCCCGACCGGCGCCGACGCCGGGCAGCTATTACTGCCGCCTGATCAAACTGGGCAAGGCAAACGCCCGCGCCGTCGCCCTCGAGCGGTTTAAGCCATTCTTCTGTTACGTGGAGGTCGAGGGCGACCTTCTGACCATCGTCAAGCAGACCGGTAGCCAGCGTCCGGCGGGGCGGCTGTGGGAAGATGATCGGCCGGACCGGCTGATCTTCCTCGGCAGCCTCGCGCTCGGGAGCGAGGAACAGCCGATGGCCTATGGCGAGGACTATAAGCGCGACATGGCGGGGGTGCTGGAGCGTATCGGTCCGTTCAAATGGCGGCTGGTGATCCCGTGGCCGCAAAGCACGTCGAAGCTGGACGTCTTCGAACTGACGCCCGTCGCCATTCAGCCGGAAGGATGACCGAGGCAGGGCTGCTCGCGGACCCTGCGGAGGTTCGCGCGATCCTCGTTGCAAGCGCTAAGGCGGGCGAGCCGATCACCTATTCGGAGACGCTGGCGCTCCTCGGCTATCCATTCTCGCGGCCGAAGATGCGCGCGCTGTGCAAGGTGCTCGCCTACGTCGATGACGAGGCGGAAGAGCTCGGCGAGCCCGAGCTGGCGGTGCTGGTGGTGCGCCAGTCGGACGGCCTTCCTGGGCAGGGCTGGTGGGTCGGGGGCGCAAAGAAGCACGGCTTCACGGGCCTATGGGAGGGCCCCAAGGCGAAGCGGCTGATCCGCAAGCTTCAGCGGCAAGCGTTCGACTATTGGAGTTCGCGGGGCTAAGCGCCCGCGAATGGCCGAACCGCGCAAATTCACCGTAGCCGAAGACGATGACGGCATCCGCCTGGACCGCTGGTTCAAGCGGCACACGCCCGACATCAGCTTCAATATAGTTTCGCGCTGGGCGCGAACCGGTGCGTTGCGGGTCGACGGCAAGAAGGCGACGCCGGGAGACCGGATCGAAGCCGGCCAGACCATTCAGTTTCCCCCGGCCGACGCCACGCCCGCCCGTTCGGGACCGCCCGAGCGCAAGCGGGAGGTGCTCACTCCCGAAGAGGAAGAACTGGTTCGCGAGATGGTCATCTACGAGGATCCGAGCGCCTTCGTGCTGAACAAGCCGCCCGGCCTCGCGACGCAGGGCGGGACCAAGACGCACCATCATCTCGATCGCCTGTTGGACGGGCTTGCGAGGGACGATGCCGGGCGGCCCAAGCTGGTGCATCGGCTCGACAAGGATACGTCCGGCGCCTTGCTGGTCGCCAAGACGGCGCGGTCGGCCGGTCATTTTGCCAAGTCCTTCTCCGGACGGACCGCGCGCAAGGTCTATTGGGCACTGATAGTAGGCGTGCCTTCGCTGGACGAAGGGCTGATCGACGCACCGCTTGCCAAGCAGCCGGGCACCGGTGGCGAGAAAATGCATATCGACGAGGAGAACGGGCTTCCGGCGCGCACGAAGTGGCGGGTGATCGACCGCGCAGGCAATCGCGCTGCCTGGGTCGAACTTCAGCCGTTGACTGGGCGAACGCACCAGCTTCGCGCGCACATGGCGGCAATCGGGCACCCCATTGTCGGCGACGCGAAATATGGCGGGCCGGAAGCGTTCCTCACCGGCGGCATCAGCCGCAAGCTGCACCTTCACGCGCGCCGTATCCGGATCGATGGATTGGACGGCGTGATCGACGTTACGGCCGAGCTTCCGGCCCATATCTCGGAAAGCCTCGCCACCTTGGGCTTCGAGCTGATGCATGGCGAGAACATGCCGCTCGACGAGCCGAAATATTCCCAGACGCCCGAGGCCAAGCAGCGCAAGACCGCCGCCATTGCTCGCGACCGGCGGCGTAACCGGCGCGGTGAGCGCCGCTCGCGCGCGCCCTCGACCCGGAGTCGCTAGTGCACCCGAACCGCGCGTTCGACTGGCAGGACCGCGAGCAGATGCTCGCCTTTGTTGCCGAGCGCGCGTTCGCGCACATCTTCACCGCGGCGAGCGAGGGGATGTTCGTGGTTCACGCTCCGGTCCTGGTGACCGAACGGGGAAGTCTGCTTTTCCACGTAGCGCGCCGAAACCGGATCGCGGATCATCTGCCCGACCGGCCCGTGCTGATCAGCGTCTCCGGACGCGAGGCCTATCAGAGCGCCAATTGGTACGTGTCGGACAATCAGGTGCCGACCTGGCATTACGAGACGGTCGAGATCGAAGGCGTGTCGCGGCCACTGTCTGCCGACGAACTCGTCGATCTGCTGGACAGGCTGAGCGATCGGTTCGAGGGCTTGCTGTCGCCGGAGAAGCCCTGGACCCGCGCAAAGATGGCGCCGGGCAAGTTCCAGGCGATGACCAAGGCCATCGTCGGCTTCGAAGTCGTGCCCACGGACGTCCGGGGCACACGGAAGTTCAACCAGCACAAGTCCGCAGAGGATCTCGCCGCCACGATCGCCGGCCAGCGGGCGGCCGGTCGCGAGGACATCGTGCAGGCGATCGAAGAGGCGACAGGGCAGTGAACCGCCTGGCCATCTTCGATTGCGACGGAACCCTGGTCGACAGCGGCGGCAACATCCACGCCGCGCTTGCCGACAGCTTCGCCGAGTTCGGGATTGCGGTTCCGACGCTCGAAGCGACGCGCAAGATCATCGGCCTTAGCCTGGTCGAGGCCATCGCGGCGCTTGTACCTGACGCCGACCCTGCCACGCACGTGGAGGTTGCCGAGAGCTACAAGCTCCACTTCCAGCGGGCGCGGGCCGAAGGGCGTGTGGAAGAACCATTGTTTCCTGGCATTCCGGAACTGCTGAATGCGCTCGAGGATGATGGCTGGTTGCTTGCCGTGGCCACTGGAAAGTCCGACCGCGGCCTTGCGCTCTGCCTCGACTGTCACGGCTATGCGAAGCGCTTCGTATCGCTGCAGACGGCCGACCGCCATCCGTCCAAGCCGCATCCCTCGATGGTTCATCAGGCCATGGCCGACGCCGGTGCCTCCACGGAGACGACCGTCGTGATCGGCGACACGGCCTTCGATATGGGCATGGCGGCGGCAGCGGGTGCGACCGGCATCGGCGCGGGCTGGGGCTATCACGAAGCGCATGAAATGCTGGACGCCGGCGCGATCGGTGTAGCGGAGACGCCGCTCGGCGTCCTCAAGTTCATCCCGGGCAACGCGGAGCGACGTTATGGCTGACGAGGAGCTTTGGAAGCGCCGCTTCCAGATGTTCGTGCTGGTCCGGCTGATCGGCATGGCGACCTTCGCGCTGGGAGTCGTTATTGCCTACACCGACCTTCTCCGGCCCGGCGGTTGGCCGCTTGTAGGCCTTATCGTCGCGATCGTCGGCGCGGCGGACGCGCTTTTCGCTCCGAGGATGCTCAAGAAAGTCTGGGAGCAGCAGGACCGCGACCAAAAATGAAGCGGTTCTGGAAGTCGGCGAAGGCAGTTGAGAAAGAAGAGGGCTGGGGCGTCGAGCTCGACGGCAGGCCCCTACGAACTCCGGCTAGAGAACCACTGTCCGTGCCGACGCAGCGACTGGCCGAAGCGATTGCCACCGAATGGAATGGCGTCGGCGAGCAGATCGACCCGCGCGACATGCCGCTGACCGGCTTGGCCAATGCAGCTGTTGATCGCGTCCGGCCTGACAAGCAGGTGTTCGCGGGCGGGCTCGCGAAGTACGCCGAGGCCGATCTGGCCTGCTACCGCGCCGAGGGACCGCGCGGGCTGATCGAACGTCAGGCGGCGCTTTGGGACGAATTGCTCGCCTGGGGCAGGCGGCGGTTCGATGTCGACTTTCGGACGACCAGTGGCCTGCTCCACGTAGACCAGCCGCCCGCAACCGTTGAGCGCCTTGCACATGCCGTAAACGCGCTCGACCCATATCGACTGGCTGGACTGTCGCCGCTCGTCACCATCGGCGGTTCGCTCCTGGCGGCGCTTGGGGTGCTGGAAGAGGCTTTCAGGCCCGAGCAGGCCTGGGAAGCGGTCAGCGTCGATGATCGCTGGCAGCTGGAACAATGGGGGTCGGACGAAGAGGCGGAGGTCGCGCTAGCGAACCGGCAGCGAGACTTCCTCGCCGCGGCGCAGTTCCTGAAGCTGCTGGACTAGAGCTTAGCTGCCGGACCCGATCAGGTCGCGCACGAAGGGCACCAGACCGATCTGACGCTGACGCTTAAGCCGCTCGGCTGCGACGATGGACCGGACCTGATCCAGGCACTCGTCCGCATCATTATTCAGCAGGACGTACTCATATTCCGGCCAGTGGCTGATCTCGCTTGCCGCGCGCGACATGCGATCGCGGATGACCTCCTCGCTGTCCGTGCCGCGAGCTACCAGGCGCCGCTCCAATTCCTTCATCGATGGCGGCAGGACGAAGATGGTGACGAGATCCTCGCCCATGGCGGCCTGAAGCTGCTGGGTGCCCTGCCAGTCGATATCGAACAGGATGTCGCGACCGGCCTTGAGGGCGGCTTTCACCGGGTTCTTCGGAGTGCCGTAACGATTGCCGAACACTGGCGCCCATTCGACGAAGTCCCCGGCGGCGATCATCCGGTCGAACTGCGCGTCGTCGACGAAATGATAGTCGACGTCGTCCGTCTCGCCAGGCCGCTTGGGGCGCGTCGTTGCCGAGATCGACATCGTGATCTCGTCATCCGATTCCATCAGCATCCGCGAGATGGTCGATTTGCCGGCGCCGGAAGGCGAGGAGAGGACGATCAGCAGGCCGCGGCGGCGGCGGGTCGGATGATCGGCGTCGTCGTCTAGGTCCATGGCCGCTCTTGGTCCGACGACCTGAGGGCGTCAAGCGGCGTATTGTTGCACTGCACAAGATTTCCTCTTGAAAGCTGCACCGCAGCAATATATGTTGCACCGCACAATAAGAGGAATTCTAACGATGGCAGACGAAATTCAGACGGCAATCGACACTTCCGCGGATGCCGCAAAGGCAGTGACCGCGGTTGCAGCCGACGCCGCCAAGCCGGCAACTGCTACCGCTCGTACCGCGTCCAAGCCGGCGACCCGCAAGTCCGCAGCTCCCCAGGCCGCCAAGACCACGCGTCGGAAGGCGAAGGCCGCCCGCCCGGCCGCAAAGACCCTCAAGGGCGCGACTTCGCGCCGCAAGATCAAGGCTGCTCCGGTCGCCAAAGCGCCGGCTGCCAAGGAAAGGACGAATATCGTGACCAACACCCAGAAGAATTGGTTCGCCGGTTTCGGCGCCAACGCCGCCCCGTTCCAGAACATGTTCGCCGAAGCCGGTGAGCGTCAGCAGGCCGCTGTGAAGCGTTCACAGAAGGCCCTGGAAGAGCTGACCGAAGTCAGCCGCGCCAACGTCGAAGCGCTCGTCGACGCGAGCAAGATCGCCGTCGAAGGCGCTCGCTCGTTCGGCCAGGACGTTGTCGAGACCAGCCGTGAAGGCGTCGAGAAGGCTGCCGATGCAGTTCGCGCTCTCGCCGAAGCGAAGTCGCCGACCGAGTTCGTCCAGCTGCAGACCGAGTTCGCTCGTGCGCAGTTCGACCGCTTCGTTGCGGAAAGCTCGCGTCTGACCGAGACCTTCGTGAAGCTCGCCGGTGAGGCCATCCAGCCGATCCAGAGCCGCGCCACGGTCAATGCGGAGCGCATCAACAAGCTCGTTGCCTGAACTCTCTCCCCTCCTGATCAGGCAATGAAGACGGCCGCCCACCTCTCTCCCCGGGCGGCCGTCTTTTCTTTTTTGGGGACACTTGGCATCCACCCGCCTTGCGAGGCGTTCGCCGCTTGCCATATCTTACGGCAGTGATGGCTATGCGTTGGACCATGAATAACGACCCCGATGACGACGGCGGCATCGGCGATCTGGAGACCGGCGTCGCGACGCGCACGCGTCCGCGCACCAAGAAGCCGTCCAATTATAAGGTGTTGATGTTGAACGACGATTACACTCCGATGGAGTTCGTGGTCCTCGTCCTGCAGCGCTTTTTCTCCATGAGTATCGAGGACGCGACGCGCGTCATGCTCCAGGTTCACCAGCAGGGAATCGCCATCTGCGGCGTGTTCACCTACGAAGTCGCCGAGACCAAGGTCAGCCAGGTCATCGATTTCGCTCGGGAGAACCAGCACCCGCTGCAGTGCACGCTGGAAAAAGCCTGACACCGCCGCTTCTTGCGAGTCCGTAACCACGCGCTAAAGCGCGTCGATGGACAGCATCTGGATCAAGGGCGGGAACAAGCTCGAGGGCGACATTCCCATTTCCGGCGCCAAGAACGCCGCACTGACTCTGCTGCCCTGCGCGCTTCTTACCGAAGAGAAACTGACGCTCGGCAACCTGCCGCGCCTCGCCGACGTCGATACGTTCGGGCACCTGCTCAATCAGCTCGGTGTCTCGACCAGCGTGGCGGGCGTCAAGAAGGGCGAGTTCGGTCGCAGGATGACGCTTCAGGCGAGCGATATCGCCTCGACCGTCGCGCCCTACGACATGGTCCGTCGCATGCGCGCCTCCATCCTGGTGCTCGGTCCGATGCTCGCCCGCTCGGGTGAGTCGACCGTTTCGCTTCCCGGGGGCTGCGCCATCGGCGATCGTCCCATCGATCTTCACCTCAAGGCGCTCGAAGCGATGGGCGCGGAGATCGAGTTGGCCGCGGGTTATGTAAAGGCGAGCGCGCCCAAAGGTCGGCTGACGGGCGGCGACTTCAGTTTCCCCGTCGTCTCCGTGGGAGCAACTGAAAACGCACTGATGGCCGGCGTCCTCGCGACCGGCCGAAGCCAGCTCTTCAATGCTGCGCGCGAGCCGGAGATCGTCGACCTGTGCAACCTGTTGGTGGCGATGGGCGCGAAGATCGAAGGCATTGGATCCTCGCACCTCATCATCGACGGCGTCGAGGGGCTTCACGGCACGACCTATGAGGTCATGCCCGACCGCATCGAGGCCGGCAGCTACGCCTGTGCAGCGGGTCTGACCGGTGGTTCGATCAACCTGATCGGCGCTCGGCCGGACGAGATGAAAGCCACGCTCAACGCGCTGGCGCAGGCGGGATTGATCATCGAATTCCACGACAAGGGCATCAAGGTGAGCTCCAACGGCGGGCTGAAACCGCTGGCGCTGTCCACCTCGCCGTTCCCGGGTTTCGCGACCGACATGCAAGCCCAGTTCATGGCCATGCTTTGCCGTGCGGAAGGCCAGAGCTTTCTTGAAGAGACCATCTTCGAGAACCGCTACATGCATGTCCCAGAGCTTCGACGCATGGGCGCCGAGGTCGAAATCCACGGCCGCTCCGCCGTCGTCCACGGCGTCGAAAGGCTCACCGGCGCGCAAGTCATGGCGACCGACCTGCGCGCCTCGATGAGCCTGGTGCTGGCCGGCCTGGCCGCAGAGGGCGAAACCGAGGTTCTACGCGTCTACCACCTCGATCGCGGCTACGAGCGGCTGGAGGAAAAGCTGAGCGCCGTGGGTGCAACGATAGAACGCCGGAGCGCGGGCTAAAGACCATCTAGCGCATGCAGAACCAGGCCCACGAGACCGCCGACCAAAGTCCCGTTGATGCGGATGTATTGCAGGTCGCGGCCTACCGCTGATTCCAGTCGTGCCGTGACGGTGCGAGCATCCCAGCTGCGAATGGTTTCCGACACCAGTTTGACCATCGAGCTGCCGTAGCTCGCGGACATTCCGACGACCGCGCGCCGGGCGAACTGGTTGATCGCGGCGCGGATTCGGGGGTCGCTTTCCAGAGTCGCGCCCATCGACTTGAGAATCTCGCCGAGCTTTCCGGCGAAGGCGGCGTCCGAGTTGCGGGCCGCGCGGATGACACCTTCGCGAGTCTTCTGCCACAAAGTGTCGAGCCACAGGCTGACCGACTTGTTGTCAAGCAGCTGCTCCTTCATCGCCTCGACCCGGGCGCGCGTTTCGGGGCGGGTCTGCAGGTCGTTGGCCAGCTGCGCGAGCGCCTCCTCCACCTTGATCCGCACGGGGTGCGCGGGGTCCGTCGACATCTCGACCGTCAATTTCTTGAGGCCGTCCATGATCGCGTCGGCGAGCTTGGCGTCCAGGCCGGCGAGCTTGAGCACCCAGTTCGCCTTCTTGTGCACCATCTCGCGGATGAGCGGCTCGTTAGCCTCCAGTGCCCTTGCCATCCAGCGGATCGCCGCCTCGAGCATGGGAACGTGGCGATCCTCGTTGATTGCCGACGCCAAGGCATGACCGAGCAGAGGCGACACCTCCATCGAACGGATGCGCGAAGAGACCGCGCCTTTGACGATTCCGCCCAGCCTTTCGTCGTCGAGGCTCTCGAAGATGTCGGCGATCAGGCGCGAAGCACCGGCCCGGATCCGCGTGCCTTCTCCCGGCGACGTCTGCAGGAAGCGGCCGGTCGCGCCCGCGACGTCGATGTTCTGCATCCGCCGCGCGACGACCGACGGGATCAGGAAATTTTCCTTGATGAAGGCCGCGAGCGCCTCTCCGATCCGGTCCTTGTTGCGCGGGATGATCGCCGTGTGGGGGATCGGCAGGCCGAGCGGATGACGGAACAGCGCGGTCACCGCGAACCAGTCGGCAAGGCCCCCGACCATGGCCGCTTCGGCAAAGGCCTTCACGAACGAAAGCCACGGATATTGATGCTCGAACGCACGGGTCGTCGCGAACAAAGCCGCCATTAGGACGAGCAGTCCGGTCGCCGCCAGCTTCATGCCGGCGGCGCCTGGCTGCGCAGGGTTGAAGCGCGACAGCGCTGTCCGAGGTTGAGGCGTCACACCATCCATGCGCTCATCAATAGACGAGCGCCGCTGTAGGTTCACTCCGCCGGAATCGGCGCGACCATGGGACCTGCATCACCCGGCTTGTAGGTAAGCACTTTCCGCCGCAGCCAGGGGCCGAGCCGCTTCTCGAGACCGTCGGCAAGGCTGAAGCCCGCCGGGACGATCAGAAGGGTCAGCAGGGTCGAGAGGATCAGCCCGCCTATCACGACCGTGCCCATCGGCGCACGCCATGCGCCGTCACCCGAAAGCGAGATAGCGGTCGGAACCATGCCGGCGACCATGGCCACAGTGGTCATGACGATCGGCTGGGCACGCTTGTGGCCGGCGTCGATGATCGCCTCGTGCTTCGGAACGCCCTTGCTCATTTCCTCAATGGCGAAGTCGACCAGAAGAATGGAGTTCTTCGCGACGATGCCGAAGAGCATGAGGATGCCGATGAACACCGGCATCGAAAGCGGCTGTCCAATGATGAACAGTGCGATCAGGCCGCCCAGAGGCGCCAGCAGCAGCGAGCCCATGTTCACAAGCGGCGACATGAAGCGGCGGTAGAGCAGCACCAGCACCGCGAACACTAGCAGGATGCCG
>Ga0307410_10001420_pt1 | contig 10773 bp, 11 predicted proteins | sample 322Ometagenome_3_FD_203707 | JGI IMG/M metagenome (GOLD analysis project Ga0307410, IMG submission 203707) | Maize rhizosphere microbial communities from greenhouse at UC Davis, California, United States - 322HYB-O-3 | ecosystem: Host-associated > Plants > Roots > Rhizosphere > Soil | place...
CATCGCGTCCTGCCCCGACGCGTTGAACTCCTCCGAGCGCGACCCTTCCTTGAACGCGTCCATGTCCTCGAACTCGAACTCCGCGTAATAGACGTAGGAAGGCGCGGCGAACGGATTGCCGAAGACCTTCCCGTGCCGGAACGTTGCCCGCGGCACCTTGCTCGCGTAGTCGGCGACGTGGCGCGCATAGCGCTCGGCGTCCGGCTCGCGCTCGTACGTGATCATCACTCTGACCATGGGCCTCCCTCGTTTAGCGCCTGCGAAGGATTCCCGATTCGCGCGAAAGCCGCTGAGCCAGATAGACCGGGATGACCGTGAGCGCGATGATCACCGCCACCACGACGTTGACTTGAGGGAGCTGCTGGCCAAGCCGGATCTTCCCGAAGATCCAGAGCGGCAGAGTGTTCTGAGCGCCCGCCGTGAATGTTGTCACGATCACCTCGTCGAAGGAGAGGGCGAAAGCGAGCAGGGCGCCGGAAACGAGCGCCGTCGAGATGACTGGGAACGTGACGAAGCGGAAGGTCTGCCAGCCGTCCGCACCGAGATCCATGGACGCCTCGACGAGCGACGGCGAGGTGCGCCGCAGCCGGGCGATGACGTTGTTGTAGACGATGACGACGCAGAAGGTGGCGTGGCCGACGATGATCGTCCAGATGCTCAGCTGCCAGCCCCAGAAGCCGAAGTAGGAGTTGAGCGCCATCCCGGTGATGATCCCGGGCAGCGCAAGCGGGAGAACGAAGACGAACGAGATCGTCTCCCGGCCGAAGAAGCGGAACCTGCTGACCGCGAACGCGCCGGCCGATCCGAGTACGAGCGCGATCGAGGTCGCAACGAGGGCCGCCTTCAACGAGAGGACGAGTGCCTCGCGCACCTCTCGGTTGTGCCAGGTCGATGCGAACCATTTCGTCGTGAACCCGGAGATCGGCCAGCTCTGGATGTTGGACGAGTTGAAGGCGTAGACGACGATGATCGCGATCGGCAAGTAGAGGAAGAGAACGACGAGCACCGTCCAGGTCCAGAGGCCGAAGCGGGTCGCCCGGGTTTCCACTACATCGCCTCGAATGCGCCGAGCCTGCGGGCGACGAGAAGGTAGACGCCCATGACCGCAAGTGGGACGACGGCGTAGGCGGCCGCAAACGGCACGTTGTTCGCGATGCCCACGCTCGAATAGACGACGTTGCCGATGAACTGCGAGCTCGCGCCACCGACGAGCGTGGGGGTGATGTAGTCGCCGAGCGTGAGCGCGAAGGTGAAGATCGAGCCCGCGACGATGCCGGGAAAGGCGAGCGGCAGGACGATGCTTCTCGTCGTCCTCCAGCCCTTGGCGCCGAGGTCGGTTGAGGCCTCGAGGTACGAGTCCGGGATCCGCTCCATCGCCGCGTACACGGGCAGGATCATGAAAGGCAGCCAGACGTACGAGAAGACGATCCACATCGCCCAGTTCGAGTATGCAATCCCCACCGTCGGCAGGCCGAGCTGCGCGAGCGTCCAATTGAGGACGCCTTCCTTGGCGAGGATCAGACGCCATGCGTAGACGCGCGCCAGGTAGCTCGCCCACAGCGGCAGAAGCACGAGGACGAAGAGTGCCGCGCGGGTCCGCGGCGAGGCGAGGCGGGCCATGAAGTAGGCGAATGGAATCGCGATGATCGCGTCCGTGATCGTGACCGCGGCAGCGATCCCGATCGTCCGAACGGCGATCGTGCGGTAAACGGGCTCGGTGAAGATCCTGGTGAAGTTGTCGAGGTTCCAGTCGTGGACGAGCTCGGTTGTGAAGGGGTCGACCCTCCAGAAGGACGAGATGAGGAGGACGACGAGCGCGGTCAGGTAGAGCAGCGCGAACCACGCGAGGGGCGGCAGGAGAAGGAAGGTGCCGCGAAGCCACCCCCGGCGCCAGAACGCCGCCGAGAGACGGCGGCGGGCCGCCCACGAGGGGCGGCCCGCAGTATCAGCACCGGCGGCCATGCGTTGCTAGCCGGTGATCTCCGTCCAGGCCTGTTGCCAGGCCGTGTAGTCCATACAGTCGGTTTCGCCGTTGCCGCAATCGGCCTGCGGCGTCTTCCAGAACTTGATCGTGTCGAAGTAGGCCGCGTCTGCATCGGCGTGGTACTTCGCGCACGACCCCGGATCGATCTTGTCCATCTCGGCACACGCCTTCGTATTCGCCGGCGTTTCGCCGAAGAAGATCGCCTGCTGCGCCTGGACGAGCGGTGTGCTCACATGCTGCATCCACAGGTAGGCGCAGTTCGGGTGCTGGGATTTCGCCGACAGCATCCACGTGTCCGCCCAGCCCGTCGCCCCCTCCTCGGGGACCAGGTCCTTGACGGGAACGTTGTCCGCCTGGAGCGTGTTCGTCTGGTACGGCCACGACGCGCCGAGAACGACGTCGCCGTTCTTGAAGAGATCGATCTCGTCCGAAGCGAGAGCCCAGTACTTCTTGATCAGAGGCTTCTGCTCCTTGAGGAGATCGACCGCGGCGTTGAATTGATCGTCGTTCAGCTCGTACGGATCCGTGATGCCGAGATCCGGTTGGGTCACCGAGAGATAGAGCGCCGCGTCGGCGATCTGGATCGGGTTGTTCGGGACGGTGATCTGGCCCGAGTACTTCGGGTCGTAGAGCACTTCCCAGCTCGTCGGCGCCGGCGAGACCTTCTCCGTGTCGTAGAGCAGTGTGTTCGGGCCCCACTGGAGGGAGACGCCGTAGTGCACGCCGTCGATCGTGTTGTGCGGCGGTGACTTGAGCGCTTGGCTGAAATCGGCGTAGCCCGGAATCAGATCGACGTTCACCGGCTGGACGTCACCGCCCTTGATGAGCCGGAGGCTCGCGTCGCCGGAGGCGGACACCATGTCGTACTGGCCTCCTCCGCCCTGACGCATGAGCGTCACCATCTCGTCGGAGGAGCCGCCGTACTTCGCGTTGACCTGGCAGCCCGTCTCCTGTTCGAAGGGCTTCACCCACTGGTCTTCGGTGTAGCCCTCCCACGCAATGAGGTTCAGCGTGCCTTCTCCGGGCCCGACCTTGGTCGGCAATGCCGTGGTGTCGCCTGCGCCACCCGCGCCTCCGCTGTCATCTCCGCCGCAGCCGGCGGCCGCCAAGGCCATGGCTCCGACCAGGACGGCGAGCGCCGCCCAGATCACATACCGCGCGTTCTTCATTCCTTCGTTTCCTCCGTCTCTCCCCCCACGATCTCGAATGCGTGCTCTGGGCGCCATTCGAGCTGAACATGTCTGCCGCGCTCTCGAAGCGCCTCCGCGGAGGTCGTCTCGAGGTTCTGCCGGACGACGACGAGCTCTTCCCCGGCGTCGAGCTCGACGATGTAGCGGGTGACCATCCCCGCGTAGATGACTTCCGAGATGTGGCCGCTTTCCACGCTCACGCCGGAATCGGGCGTCGCTCCCTCGGTGAGCATTCGGATCTTCTCGGGCCTGACCGTGAAGCGGCGGCCGTCACGCTCGAGGATGTTGGACACACCGACGAAGCCCGCGACAAAAGCGGTGGCCGGGCGCTCGTAGACCTCGGCGGGTGTGGCGATCTGTTCGATGCTGCCGCGGTTGAAAACCGCGAGGCGGTCGCTCATCGTCAGCGCCTCCTCCTGGTCGTGGGTCACATAGACGAACGTGATCCCGACCTCCTGCTGGATGCGCTTGAGCTCGACCTGCATCTCCTCGCGAAGCTTGAGGTCGAGCGCTCCGAGCGGCTCGTCGAGGAGGAGAACCTCGGGGCGGTTGACGATCGCGCGCGCGAGAGCGACGCGCTGCCGCTGGCCACCGGAGAGCTGGCTGGGCTTACGGTTCCCGAATCCGGGGAGCCGCACCATCTCGAGCGCCTTTGCGGCCCGGTCGGCACGCTCCTTGCGACCCCTGCCGCGAACGCGAAGGCCGTACTCCACGTTTTCCTGCACGGACATGTGCGGGAAGAGCGCGTAGTCCTGAAAGACGGTGTTGACCTGGCGCGCGTACGGTGGCCGCAAGGTCACGTCGACGCCGCGAAGATGCACCCTTCCTTCGTCCGGGCGCTCGAAGCCGGCGATGATCCGCAGGAGGGTCGTCTTCCCAGAGCCGGACGGGCCGAGCAGCGAGAAGAACTCGCCCTGCTCGATCTCCAGGTCGACGCCGTCCACGGCGACGACATCCCCGAAGCTCTTGCGCACTCCTTCCAGGCGGACGTCGGCCGCCGGTCGAGGCGCGTCTTCGCCGGCTTCGCTAGGTCGCTCTCGTGCCTGCGTCGACAAGCGCTTCCTCCAGGAGCTCGAGGCCTCGGTCGAGATCCTCGTCGGATACGACGAGCGGGACGAGAATTCGGATGACGTTGCCGTAGAGACCGCACGAGAGGAGGATGAGCCCACGCTCGCGGGCGGCCGCAGTCGTCGCACTCGCCAGCGCGGCGGCCGGCGCCTTCGTCCCACGGTCCTCGACCAGCTCGATCGCCAGCATCGAGCCGAGTCCCCTGACCTCGCCGACCGAGTCGACGCGCGCAGCAATCGCCTCGAGGCCCACGCGGATCCGCTCGCCGACAGCGTCGGCACGGCGCCGGAAGTCCTCGCTCGAGACCTCGTCCAAGACGGCGAGCGCCGCCGCACATGCGAGCGGGTTGCCGCCGAAGGTGCCGCCGAGGCCGCCGGCGGGAACGCTGTCCATGATCTCCGCCGGCCCCGTGACGCCCGCAAGCGGAAGGCCTCCGCCGAGCGACTTGCCGGACACGAGCAGGTCGGGCTCGACCCCGTAGTGCTCGATCGCCCAGACCGGCCCGGTGCGGCCCACTCCGGCCTGCACCTCGTCGTCCACGTAAAGGATCCCGTGCCGCTCGCAGAGCTCTTGCAACCGCGGCGGGAAGTCGAGGGGCATGTCCACGAAGCCGCCTTCCCCCTGCACCGGTTCGAGCACGACGCAGGCGACGGACTCCGGGTCGACGTCGGCCTTGAAGAGGGTCTCGAGCTCATGGATTGCGTCTTCGGTCGTCACGCCGCGATACGGATACGGCGCGGGCGCGCGGTAGACCTCCGGCGCGAACGGCCCGAACCCGCGCTTGTAGGGGACGACCTTGCTCGTCATCGTCATGGTCAGAAGCGTGCGGCCGTGGAAGGCTCGGTCGAAGACGACGACCGCGGGGCGACCGGTCGCCGCGCGCGCGATCTTGACAGCGTTCTCGACGGCCTCGGCACCCGAGTTCAGGAGGATGGTCTTCGGCTGCTCGCCGCGACACGGCGAGAGCTCCGCGAGCCGGCGGCAGACCTCAACGTACGGCTCGTACATCCCGACCATAAAGCACTGGTGCAAATAGCGGTCGGCCTGCTCGTGAATCGCTGAGACCACCGCGGGCAGGCCGTGGCCGGTGTTCTGGCAGCCGAGCCCGCCGGCGAAGTCGATGTAAGTCTTGCCGTCGGCGTCCTCGATCCGCGCGCCCTCGGCCCGGGCGACGACGAGCGGCGGAGTGGACACGCCCGCGGCGACGTAGCGCTGCCGCGCGTCCAGGACCTTCTCGGTCGCGTTCCGCTCTTGCAGCGACATTCGCGGAGTTTACAACTGCTGGAAATCCCTTTCTTCGGCCCCCGTGGCGGAAACGGCGCGGTTATGCTCGCCGCCGTGTCGGCGAGCAGCGTCGCCATCTTCCTCTCCCTCGTGGCCGGTGTGGCCGGTTCGGTTCAGGTTGCCGTCAGCGGAGCATTCGGCAAGCGAATCGGCGTGCTCGAGGCAACCGCCTTCGGCTCGCTCGGGGCAGCCCTCATCGTCTGCTCCATCGTGCTCGTCACGCGACAGGGCTTCGGCGGCGTCGTGGCCGGATTCAGGGAGCCTGCATGGCTCTGGCTCAACGGCGTCATGGGCGCAGTCGTGATCCTCACGATCACGTTCACGGCGCCGCGGATAGGCACCTTCGCAACGATCGGCCTTCTCATCGCAGGGCAGCTCGCGATGGGCGTCCTGATCGATTACCTCGGGCTCTTCGGCCTCGACAAGATCCCGCTCTCGGCGGCACGGCTCGTCGGCCTCCTGCTCCTCGCGTGCGGAGCGGTGCTCGTCCTGAAGCGCTAGGCGGGGAGCTCGAGGAGGGGCGCGAGCGCATCCCACCGCGCGATCTCGCAGCCGTTGGAGCGGTTGAGGACCGCGTGGACGCCTTCCCCTTCGATCAGTACCACCTGGTCGCCACCGTAGATCTGGGTGCACGCCATGTCCCCGGGAACCGGGTGGAGCGCCTCCGGGTGGGCGTCGAGGCCAGCGCAGGCCCTGGCCGGATCGGGGTGCGTGCCGCCGTCGGGATCGCAGGTCAGCGTCGCCGTGCGGCTCTCGCCGTCCTTGCCCTCGGGCCAGTACGTGATCTCGAGGTCATAGCGCGGCTGGGGCGGGGGCTCGGCCGCGTCGCCGCCGCCCGTGCTCGAGCCGCAGCCCGCCGCCACGAGCAAGCAGAGCAGAATGCCGGCGCGTGCTAGAGGCCCCACGGGTTCACGGGCTTCGCGCCCGTCCAGGCGAGGACGCTCTTCGTCTCCAGGTACATCTCCAGGGTCTCGAGTGCGTTCTCGCGCCCGAAGCCCGACTGCTTGTACCCGCCGAAGGGAAGGCCCGGGAACGCGGTGTTCGGGCAGTTGATCCCGATCGTGCCCGCCTTGATCTGGCGCGCGAGCCGGTGGCCGCGGGCGGGATCGCCCGTCCAGACCGTCGCCACAAGCCCGTACTGGACGTCGTTCGCGAGCCTGACCGCCTCGGCCTCGTCCTCGAACGGAATGACCGTGACGACGGGCCCGAAGATCTCCTCCTGCGCGACGCTCATCGTGTTGTCGACCTTCGCGAGCACCGTCGCGGGGTAGAACGCGCCTTGACCGTCGAGCGGATGGCCGCCGGTGACCACCTCGACGCCCTCCTCGCGTCCGGCCTCCACGAAGCCGTGCACCTTGTCGCGGTGCGTCTGCGAGATGAGGGAGCCCATCTGCGTCTCCTCGTCGAGCGGGTCGCCCGTCGTCATCCGCCCGGCTGTCTCGGCGAAGCGACTGACGACCTCGTCGTAGAGCGTCTTCTCGACGAAGACGCGCGAGCGCGCGTCGCAGCTCTGGCCGGCCGCGTAGTAGACCGCGTAGACCGAGCTCGGGATCGCCGCGTCGAGGTCGGCGTCCGCGAAGAAGAGGTTCGGGCTCTTCCCGCCGAGCTCGAGCGACACGCGCTTCACCGGCTCCGCGCAGAGCCGCATGATCTCCGAGCCCGTCCTCGTCGAGCCCGTGAAGGCAACCTTGTCGATACCCGGATGCGTAACGAGGTGCGAGCCCGTTGTCGGGCCGTCTCCGGGAACGACGTTGATCACGCCAGGCGGGATGCCGACCTCCACGGCGAGCTCGGCAAGGCGAAGCGCCGTGAGCGGCGTGGCGGGGTCCGGCTTGAGGACGACCGTGCAGCCGGCGGCCAGGGCCGGCGCCAGCTTCCACGAGGTCATCATGAACGGGTAGTTCCAGGGGACGATCTGGGCGACGACGCCGACGGGCTCTTTCAGGGTGTAGGTGAGGACGGATCCGCCCATAGGCACCGCGCGGCCCGCGATCGTCGCGATCGCCGACGCGTACCAGCGGAAGTACTCGGCCGAGACGGCGACCTCTCCTCTCACGGAGGTCACGGCCTTGCCGACGTTGCGTGTCTCGAGCTCGGTCAGCTCCTTGCGGTTGGCGACGATGGCGTCGGCGAGTGCGTGGATTAGGCGGGAGCGCTCGTTCGGTGGCGTCTTCGCCCACGGGCCTTCGAGAGCGGCCCGGGCCGCCTCGACTGCGCGGTCGACGTCGGTAGGCGATGCCATCGCGGCTCGGCCGAGCGCCACTCCGGTCGCGGGCTCCTGCAGGTCGCGGGTCTCGTCCGCCTCGACGGTCTCTCCCCCGATGAAGAGCCCGTAGTCCTTGGTCGCGATCGCCATCAGTTCCCTCCGTCTCGTTCGAAGATGGCCGCCTGTCCCTGGCCGACGCCGACGCAGAGCGTAGCCAGCCCGTAGCGTCCCTCGCGGCGTCGCAGCTCGTGCAGCAGGCTGACGACGAGGCGCGCGCCGCTCATGCCCAGTGGATGGCCGAGCGCGATCGCACCGCCGTTCACGTTCACGCGCTCGGGGTCGAGCCCGAGCTCACGGATCACCTGCAGGCTCTGAGAGGCGAAGGCCTCGTTCAGCTCGACGACGTCGAGGTCGGCGGCCCCGATGCCCGCTCGGGCCAGAAGCTTCTGCACCGCGGGGACCGGGGCGACCCCCATATAGCGCGGATCCACTCCTGCGACGGCGCTCGCGACGAAGCGGCCGAGCGGCTCGGCACCGAGCGCACGTGCTTTCTCCTCGCTCGCAAGGACGAGCGCGGCGGCCCCGTCGTTGATCCCGCTCGCGTTCCCCGCAGTGATCGTCCCGCCTTCCCGAAAGGCCGGCTTGAGCGTCCCGAGCTTTTCGAGGCTTGTGTCCGGCCTGGGATGCTCATCGCGGTCGACCTCGCCGACCGGCACGAGCTCGTCGGCAAAGCGGCCAGCCTCCTGGGCGGCCGCCCAGCGGCGGTGGCTCTGAAGAGCGAAGGCGTCCTGGTCCTCACGCGTCACCCCGTAGCGCTCGGCCACATTCTCGCCGGTCTCGCCCATCGACTCGAGCGGAAACATCTCCTCCATGCGTGGATTCGGAAAGCGCCAGCCGAGCGTCGTGTCCCAGGTCGTGCCGTCCCCGTACTCCGGCTTCGCCGTGACGAGCGGCGCGCGCGACATGGACTCGACGCCCCCGGCGACGAAGAGCTCGCCGTCGCGCGCACGAATGGCATGAGCCGCGCCGACGACCGCCGAGAGCCCCGACGCGCAGAGGCGGTTCAGGGTGACGCCGGCGACGCTTTGTGGGAGCCCCGCGAGAAGGGCGCCCATGCGCGCGACGTTACGGTTGTCCTCGCCGGCCTGGTTGGCGGCGCCAAGGTAGACGTCCTCTATCTGCTCGGGCGGGACACCGGCGCGCGCGACGGCCTCCTTGATGACCAGAGCGGCGAGGTCGTCCGGACGAACGTCCGAAAGCGCGCCTCCGTAGCGCCCGATGGGCGTTCGGACCGCGGACAGGATGACCGCCTCAGCCACGAGGCCAGCTTACCGGCGGGTTAGCTCACAAAATCGACGCGGACCGGCTGCTCGAACGCGCCAATCTGCTCGCCGCGACGGAGGAGCTCGCCGACGGCCTCCCGGCCCTCGTCGCCGTAGTCCTCTGTGAGGCGATTCACGTACATGCCGACGAAGCGGTCGGCCAGGCGACGGTCGAGCCCGCGTCCGTATTGAAGGGCATAGGAGAGCGCCTCCTCGCGCGACTCCAGGCCGGCCGCGATCGACGCGCGGAGCACCTCGGAGAGGTCGTGCAGCATGTCGTCGCCGAGATCGCGGCGCGCGACGTTGATTCCGAGCGGAAGCGGCAATCCGGTCTCCAGAAGCCACCACTCGCCGAGGTCGACCACGTTGTGGAGCCCGTGCGACTCGTACGTCAGCTGGCCCTCGTGGATGAGAAGGCCGGCCTGGGAGCGTCCCGCCTTGACCTCGTCCATGATCTCGTCGAACGGCACCTCGCGGAAGCGGTAGTCGCCGCCGAGGAACATGCGCAGGACGAGGAAGGCCGTCGTCATCCGGCCGGGCACGGCGATCTCGATCTCCTTGAGGTCGTCCCGAGTCATCGGCTCCGTCGAGACGACGATCGGCCCATAGCCCGAGCCCATGCTCGCGCCGTGCGGGAGGATGGCGTAGCGGTCCTGCACGAACGGATACGCGTGCAGAGAGATCGCGGACACCTCGAGACGGCCCTCGAGGGCCCACTCGTTCAGGGTCTGGATGTCCTCGAGGACATGCTCGAACGAGAAGTCGCCGGTATCGACGACGCCCGCGTTGAGCCCCCAGAACATGAACGCGTCGTCCGGGTCCGGACTATGCCCCAGTCGGATGAGCAAGGGAGCGAGGGTAACAACGTGGCCGTCCCCGTGTGCCGGGTGCCGTCAGCCCGAACGCTTGACCAAGCGGCCCGCGAAGGACAGGAGCCAGAGACCGCCGGCAGCCACCGCGGCGAGCGCGTTCGTCTGCACGCACGTCCGGCACGCATTGCAGCATGTTGCCGCCATGGGAGCCTGCTCCGCATAACGGTTCGCGAGCGGCAGAGCCTTGGTCGTGACCCGTTCGAGCATGGTCTCAGTGTACTCGCCTAAAATTGAGACGTGCCTAAACCTGAGCTCTCGGTCGCGATCCAGGACTACCTGAAGGAGATCTACAAGCTGCAGTCGTCCGGGCAGCGCGCGACCACAACCGCGATCGCCAAGGAGATGGGCGTCGCCCCGTCCTCGGTTACGTCGATGGTCAAGAAGCTCGCGGTGCTCGGGCTCGCCAACCACGCGCCTTACCGCGGAGTCGAGCTCTCGGACGCAGGCACGAAGATCGCCCTCGAGGTCATCCGCCACCACCGCCTGATCGAGCAATATCTCGCGGAAACGCTCGGCGTCCCGATCGATGAGGTGCACGACGAAGCCGACCGGCTCGAGCACGTCATCTCGGAGGAGCTCGAGGCGCGGATCGACAAGCAGCTCGGCTATCCCACACACGACCCGCATGGCGACCCCATCCCGGACGCGCGCCTCAACGTCGCGTTGCAGGACCTGCGCTCGCTCGACGTCCTCGAGCCGGGCGAAGAAGCAACCGTGCGCCGCGTGCCGGACGGCGACGCTGATCTACTGCGCTACCTCGCCGGACTCACGCTCGTCCCCGGCCAGCGCGTGACGATGCGGAGGTCGGAGCCTTTCGGCGGCCCGCTCACCGTCGAAGTGGAGGGCA